>Ga0302325_10001271_pt1 | contig 65016 bp, 66 predicted proteins | sample Palsa_T0_2_FD_201948 | JGI IMG/M metagenome (GOLD analysis project Ga0302325, IMG submission 201948) | Peat permafrost microbial communities from Stordalen Mire near Abisko, Sweden - Palsa_T0_2 | ecosystem: Environmental > Terrestrial > Soil > Palsa > Peat permafrost | place: Sweden: Abisko...
CCGATCTTTTCGACGATGCGGTAATGAGAGATGGTTTTGCCGATCAACGAAGCTGCGTCCGCCATTTGGCGCACATCTTAGGTTGCGGTCCGGATCAAGTCAACGAAGAGCGACCGCTTGCGGGTCAAGTCCTGATAAACGCGCTTGCCGGAGAAGTGAAGTCCTAACAGGTCAAATGTCCGGTAATCCGACGATACATCCAAGTGGAATTACTTCCGGATTGCACGTTATTTTTTCACCAAGGCCGTTCTATTCCGGCTTCTCGCTCCCCATCTTGCCGCGAAGATATGCCTCGATTTCCGTTCTGCCTTCGTGTTCGGCCCAATCCGCCGGCGTAGCCCGCCAGAGAATGTCCTTCAAGTCCAATCGTGCGCCGCGTTCGACCAGCAGCCGGACGACTTCCTCATGGCCTCCCAGCGCAGCTTGGTGCAGCGGTGTGGTGTGGGAATGGCCTCCCACCGGGTTATATCGGTTTGGATCTTCGCCCGCGTCAAGCAACAATCGAACAATCTCGACATGGCCAAAATTCGCCGCCGAAGAAAGCGCCAAATGGCGGTCGTCACTGCTTGCGCCTGCCAGCAACCGGCGGGCATCCTCGACGCGCCCCAGTGCCGCTGCCACCGGCAAATTGATTCGAGCGCCGCGCGCGATCAAGGCGTTCACGGCCTCGAACTCGCCGTGCAAGGCCGCTGCTTGTACCGCGCTGTTGAGATCCGCTCCGTAATCGCACAGCAGATTGATTAGCGGAACTTGCGCGCGACATTCACGCGCTACGCTTCCCGTCGAGACGAGCATGAGCGTCTCGTTCTTTGCGGAATGGCTCGGCCCGGCATCGAGAATGATCCTGGCCAGCTCCACGATGTTCGCCGGCAGAGTGCCATGGCGAATCGGATTCTCGGCGACGAATTCCACGAGCGTCGGCTCTCGAAAGTAATTCCCGCCTTCGAAAACGACGTGCTGTTGCACCAGATTCGGATGCTGCTTCAAGTGCGCGCGCAAACCCGTTGCATCACCCGCATCGAGAAGTTCCACGGCGCGGCGAAAAGCTTCATTTTCAATCCGCTGTTGGTGCGGCAAATCCAGCCGGTCGCAGAGCGTTGGTTTTTCGATGTGCCGTTTCAGTCTCGCCCAGCTCGGAAATCCATATTCGCGGGCGATGGTAAGCTGCGCGTCGCTGAGGCTGAGCCGGCCGTCGAAGATTTCAGCGTCCGTAGCACGAAGGAAACGCGGGTGAAATTCCCTGATCCGCTGGGCTACACCCGCAGTGCGCGCGGCCCGCTCTTTTAGCAAGTCCTTCGCTTGATATTTCAGATGATCCAGGTTCGGATTCGACGGCAGGCGTCTTACCGGCATGGCGAACTCCCTTTCTTGCGCCCGAGGTCCGCAATTTATGGGCAGAAAGTTAGTTCGTAAAAACGAGTTGTTACAACCAGGTGGACTTCTGTCCTTTCCGCGGACCGGATGCGCCCTTCGCGCGTCGCAATCCTATCACCAGGGAAGGGAATCCGGCAACACGGCTGCACGGAGGGATCTCCCAATGAGTGTTTCGAAAATCTAGGTGTCGCGCTTCTCGCCGGATTCCGTCGGCAGGGAAGCGCCGACCCAGCCGCTGATTCCCGCGGACATTACGTAGACGTTCCGGTATCCCATGTCTTTCGCGCGGCGGGCCGCGTTCGGCGCCTTTCTACACAGGAAATTCGAGCAATAGAACACCAGCGTGGAATCTCTGTCCGTGGGGAGATCGCTCTCGTCGTAGCCCATCGGGTCGAGAGGCCGCGCACCCGGCACACGCGCCGTCAGCCAGCTCTGTCGCGAGTTCACATCGAGGACGCTCACCGGCTGCTTCTGCATCAATTGCTGCAGCTTGCCGGGCGAGATGACGTTGAGTCCCATCAATCGGGCGAACATGGTTGCTCTTTAGTCTCCCCGGCGCTTCAGAGTGCGCTCGGCTTCGCTCGTCGCAGCCAGACCGCTTGCCCGACCGTGACGAGGATGGCGCTTGGCAGCAAGAGGTAGGACATCGCCTCTGCCACATTGATCGGTAGCGTGAGCCATGCAATCGCAACCGCGAGACCCGCCAGCGTCCAGATCCAGCCGGCGAGACGTTGCACGGCCTGAACTTTTGCGGAGTCGCATTGCAGCGACGCCAACGGCGTGAGGGTTTTCGGTATGGCGTTCCCGGTCACGGCCAGGAAGGCGCCCACGATCGCCATCGTCGCGCGTAGCGCGATATCGCCGTAGTGGACCGCGCCGAGCGCCACGCCAAGTTTCGCGCCAAGCGAAATCGCGAGAATCAGACCGGCTGTCGCGACCCCTCTTCGGACGGAACCTCCAGCATCGCGGCGCGCTGTTTCTTCCTTAGGCTCGCGCGAAGCGAGGACAAGCGCCAGCGTCATCCCGATGAGAACAACCAGGACCACGAACCAGCTCCCCGCGCTCTGGGGCCGCAGATACCAGTTCTCGGCGAGGAGCATAGCGTCGAGCGCGATCAACGCCGGCGGAATGTAGTTCCAGATCGTTTTGGCTGCCATCGTTAGCCCTCCTGCTTCAGTGGACGCAATCTTGTCCCGCTCTTTAACGCGGCCCGGCGCGCACCGCCCTGTGCCTTCATGTCCCAACCCACCGTGTGCGCGAAGCCGAGCAGCGCCTCCTCGAGGACGGACATCTTGAGCCGATAGACGATTGTCCTGCCGTTTTTTTCAGCTTCGATCAGCCCCGCATTCTGGAGCACGGAAAAATGGGCGGACATGGTCGGCTTGGAGACGACAAAATGGTCGGACAACTCGCCGGCCGACATCGGCCGTTTGCGCAGCAGTTGCAGCACGCGGCGGCGCGTTGGATCGGAAAGAGCTTTGAACACGCTGTTCACGAGTCTATATTTAGCTAATCATCGAACTATTGTCAAGCGCTAATTTCGAACTCCAGCAGTCGGGAATGGGCATGATTCCGACGTTCCTTGATGAGGTTGTGGCCCGCCGGCGCTAGACGAACGATTGACGATCCTGAGCTCCGACGGTCAGAGTGTCAATCAAGGGCCCTTCACCTTTGATTGGCCACCGGCTGGCGAACGAGGTCAGCGGACATGCGAATTTTGAGGTTATAGTTCTTCTGTGAACGATACACGGAAGGTCAGTTGTCACATCCACGGTTGGCAACAAGAAACGTTTGTCTGCCAGCACATTGCAGAATCCCTGCGCACTGGAATTCCAGTTGGGTTTTTCTGGTCGTCTGGCCAAACCGCGTCCCGTCCTGATGCGTGGTGCTCGGTCTGTGAAAGGCTCCGGATTGAGGCGGGAAGCGACGACTGGACTCCCGAGGTTGAGAAGAAGCTTGGGATCAAGTTGCTGTGTGGTTCATGTTATGACGACGCAAAAACGATTTGGTCCAACGGGCGCAACATAACCCAGTAGCACCTCGCCCCGCCACGTGGCTGTCTCCTCTCCCTTCCGCTTTGCACGTGATCTGGTAGCGGCTATGGATGATACGCGATCCAAAGAGCAACCAGAGTCAAAACGACAACACCGATGGCGACACCTATGATTCGGAGTCTACCGTAGTTGCGCTTGCGCAGGCCGATCGCTTCTGTCGCTGCGTGAGTCTCCATCCTTCTCAAAAACTTATTGGTCAATCGCGCAAAGCGATTCATGCTCATCCTCTGCGAGTATTACACACAGGCGCAGCATTGCGCACTTGAGCTATTCCTCAAGCATCGTCACCGGGGACGCCGCGCGACCCGCACTCTTTCCACAGCTTTTCCCAATTCCAGATCCCGGACATCACTTTGTTCGGCAACCGGAATCCGAGCTGATGCGCGAGCATGCACACCTGCCCGCGATGGTGGGCTTCGTGCGAAATCATGTAGCACAGCATTTCCACGCCCACTGGCCAAGGCCGAGCCCAGCCGTCTCTGCGAAACTTCTCCACGCGGCCCCCGCCACCGCCGAGCGCTTCAGCCAACATCTCCTCACAGCGAGCGGCGCTCTCCGCCAATCCCGCCCGGGCCTGCCGCGCCGTGCAGTTCGCGCGATTGAGCTGTCGCGGAACTTTCAGGTGCGAAGCCGTAAGCCTGACCCATTTGCAGCGCATGTTGTGCATGTGCGTGAAGATCGCCGCGATGCTGCGGGTCTTGCCGGGCGGTTTCGCTCTCCACGCGGCAGGATCAATATGTTCGACGAGCATCTGGTTCATGCGCTCGTTGGCGGCAAATATCCGCACTGCGGCGCGGCCGAGTTCAGTGTGAACCTTGCGTTGACGCGTGGTCACGTCTCCCCGCTCCTCGACCTATAATACTTCCAGGAGTCAGCGCGAAATAATTGATTTTATGCCTCTTCACTCACGCCGAAGTCAAACGCCTTGCGCAAACACGGAATAAGCCGCCACTCACTTTTCCCGGAATTCAGGTTGAACCTTGCCGAGCCGATTTGCGTATCCTTACTCGTTCACGGAGGTTCCGATGGTAAGAAGACAATTGATGGTGGCCGTCGCTGTCTTGGCTGTTGCTGCAGCGACGCTGGCTCAAGAAAAGGGAATCAAGCGCCTCGATGGCGGCGCCATCAAGCCGGCAGCCGTTGATGAAACGGTGAAAAAGCTGATGACGGCTGCCGAAGTTCCGGGCGTCGGTCTTGCGCTCTTCAACGACGGCAAAATTGTTTACCTGAAAGCGTACGGCGATCGCGATAAGGAAAAGAATCTGCCGCTGACCGTGGATTCGATCATGTCCGGCGCATCGTTCAGCAAAGTAGTGTTTGGCTACCTGGTGTTGCAGCTTGCAGAGAAGCGAACGCTCGATCTCGACAAGCCGGTGTACGAGTACTTGCCCAAGCCTTTGCCGGAATACGCGAATTACGCCGACCTGACCGGCGACCCGCGCTACAAACGCATCACCGCACGAATGTTGCTGAGCCACACCAGCGGCTTCGCGAATTGGCGCTCCATGGAGGACGACCGCAAACTGAAAATCCACTTTGAGCCGGGCGCGAAGTTCGCCTACTCCGGCGAAGGCATCGATCTGCTGCAATTGGTGGTCGAAACAATCACCAAGCAGCCGCTGGAGAAATTAATGCAGGAGTACGTCTTTCAGCCTTTCGGGATGACTCGCAGCAGTATGGTCTGGCAGGAACGTTTTGAAAATGATTACGCGAACGGTTATGACGAGTACGGGCGCTCGCTCGGCCCGCAAAAATGGCCGTCGGCGGACGCGGCCGGTTCGCTGCTGACCACGCCTCATGATTTTGCGCTTTTCATGCAAGCCGTCATGGCCGGCCAACGCTTGTCGAAAGAGATGCGAGGACAAATGCTCGCTCCTCAAATTCAGATTTCGTCCAAACACGAATTTCCCACGCTCGAAAATGAAGTCACAGAAGAAAACAAACCGATCCGCCTGAGTTACGGCCTGGCCTGGGGACTTTATTGGACTCCGTACGGCGAGGCCTTCTTCAAAGAAGGACACGATGATAGCTGGAGAAACTACACCGTCTGTTTCGATAAGGCAGGTACGGGAATTCTCATCATGACGAATAGCGGGAACGGTGAGGGTATTTACAAACCGCTGCTGGAAAACTTGCTCAAGAATACGTCCACGCCCATCGAGTGGGAAGGTTTTACCCCCTATGACCAACTGCCGCCACGCGTTCCGCTGAAACAGCACACTGCCGTCCAGGTCGATTCAAAAGTCTTGCAGAAATATCTCGGTCGTTACGGGAATCCGCCAAATCTCATCCTGGTAATCCGTCAGGAAGGCGATCATTTGTCTGTTCAGGAAAACGACGAGCCCAAACAAGAACTATTTCCGGAAAGCGAGAAGGACTTCTTCTCGAAACTTGCAGACGATGTTTATACCTTCGAAATGGACAGCCAGGGCCGCGTGGTGAGGATGGTGCTGCATACCGGCGGCGAAAACATACCCCTAAACCGAATCGAGTAAAAATTATCAATCAGTCTTGCTGCCTGATCAACGCGGCTAACCCGGCGATCTCGCTACGGATCGACGATGAGCTGGCCTCGCATGCCTTTGTGCTCTTTGCCGCAGCCCTTGCAGCACGTATAGGAATAGGTCCCCGGCGTTTCTCCTACCACGTCGATCGGAAGCGTCTCATTCTTTCGCAGCTTCCAGCAATCTTCGCCGAACACCAAATACAAGCCGGGAGGAGTGCCGGCAGTGGCGCCGTCAGGAAACGGATTGATGCGAAGTCCCAGCGTGACGTCCACGGAGGTGACGAGGAAGCGCACTTTTTCGCCGGCTTTGATATGAATTACCGCGGGACTGAATTCGAAGTTCTTTGCGGTTAAGGTAACGGTCCTGGCAGGCGGCGCGTTGTCGTCGTGCCTTTCGCGCTGCGCCGGAAGTCCCGCCGCGAACATAAGAACCACGGCCACGGCGCCCACCACGGCAGGGAATTTATATTTCAAATGTTTCGCTCCTCGATACGTGAGCTACGCGGAGTCAGCCCGCTTGGCGTTATAACCTGCTCGAATGATTTTCTGGAATTCCGGCTCGTCATGCAGGATTCGCAGGTCGGGGTCCTGCTTGAACCAATCCGTATTGGCATAGCCGGCTTCCACCGAGCGGCGGAGCGCATCGAGCGCTTCCTGCTTCATCTTCAGCAGACCGTAGGTGCAAGCTGCATTGTAGAGGATGTTTGCGTCGGAGGGGCGCATGGCCACGGCAATCTTAACCTGCATGGCAGCTCCTTCGGTGTCGCCGAAGATGGCCAAATCGGCCGCCAGCAGGATGCGAGCCCGCACGTCATCGGGAAAGTGTTGCAGTTGATCCTGGAGCACCTCCATTTCACGGCGGCGCAGGCGCTCGGCGTCCTCCATGCGGCCAAGACACTCGAACGAATTGATGAGCGGGATCAGCGCGTTGTAATCGTTCTTGAAAACCTCCAGCGCGCTTTCGGCGAGTCTGGCTGCGTCCTCATATCTTCCGGAAGCGAAATACGCTCGTCCGAGCACGTCATGCGCGCCTTCGCACTCGACCTGCTGCGCAATCGCCTGCAACGCCAATTGAATGGCCTCGTCATATTGCTGCTGCGCGTAGTGTATGCGGGCTCGCGCGGACAGCACTTCCGGCAAGTCCGGCGAAATCCGCTCGGCCTTGGCGCACGCTTCCAGGCCGCTCTGCACGTGCTTGGCATCGTGGCCTCGAAATTCATTAATCCCGCCCCAGACGTTTGCCATCCCGGCATAGGCCAGCGCAAAGTTCGAATCCAGCTTGACCGCCTCTTGATACATGGCCAGCGCGTATTCAAACTGCCTCTGGCGCAGATAGTTCCGGCCACGCAAGTAGAAGTCGTAGGCCTGCGGGTTCGCCGTGGGCTTCTTGGCGATCACTTTTTCTTCCTGCGGCGAAAGTTTGATCTCCAAGGCCTTGGCGATGCTCAATGAAATCTCTTCCTGGATGGCGAACACGTCTTCCATCTGCCGGTCGTAGCGTTCAGCCCAAACGGAATGGCGCGTCATGCTCTCCACGAGTTGCGTGGTAATACGCAGACGGTTGCCTGCTCGGCGAATCGAACCTTCCAGCACATACATGGCGCCTAATTTTTCACCCACCTGCGGGGCCGTTACCGGCTTATCCCGGAAGGGAAGCATCTCCGAGCGCGGAAAAATTTCCAGGCGCCCGATTTTCGAAAGCTCCGTAACGATGTCTTCCGTCATGCCATCGCGGAAATACTCGTCTTCTTTTGCGCCGCTCAAATTTTCAAAGTAGAGCACCGCCACGGTTTTCTTCTTGGCCGCGGGCGCAACCGCAGGAACGGCGGCGCTTCGGACCGGCTCCGTACTTCTTGCCGAGGAATCGAGCCGGCCGGAGGAGTCCATGTCGCGCTTCAGCCGTTTCAGGTCCGCGCGAAGTTCCGCTGCGGTCTGGCAACGGAAATCGCGGTCCTTTTCGAGCGCCTTGGCGACCAGACGGTCCAGCTCCGGAGGCGCCTTCGAATTCCTTTTGGAAATCAGGTCCGGCGAGTCGCTTAGGATGCGATTAAAAATAATCGCTGAGGTGTTGCCCTGAAAGGGGAGCACTCCTGTAGCCATTTCGTACAGAACCACACCAAAGGAAAACAAATCCGTGCGCGCATCCAATTCTTCGCCGCGCGCCTGTTCCGGAGACATGTAAGCCACCGTGCCGAGCGTGCTTCCCGGACTGGTCAAATCTTCAGCCGAAACCCCGGCGGTCTGCGAGACATTATTGCCGCCGCCCGATGAGCCATGAGCGGGGCGCGGCTTACCCTCAACCTGGGCCAAGCCGAAATCGAGGATTTTGGCGCCTCCCCGGCCGGTCACAAAAATGTTAGCGGGTTTGATATCGCGATGAACGATGCCCTTGGCGTGCGCCGCATCCAGCGCGTCGGCGATGTCAATCGCAAGCGTGAAGAAAGACGCGAGATCAAGAGGGCGCGCGGAAATCTTGTGTTTCAAAGTTGCGCCATCCAAATACTCCATGGCGATGAAGGCTTTGCCGGCCTCTTCTCCGATATCGTAAATCGTGCAGATATTCGGATGATTCAAGGCGGACGCGGCCTTGGCTTCGCGCCGAAAACGCTCCAGGGATTGCCGATCCTGGGCTACGTCCAGAGGCAGGAATTTCAGAGCGACAAAACGGTCCAGGCGGGTGTCTCCGGCTTTGTAAACCACGCCCATACCACCGCCGCCAAGTTTTTCGACGATGCGGTAATGCGATATGGTTTGGCCGATGAGCGTGTCGGTGCTGGGCACGGGAGCAAACATCTTAGGGTGCGCCCGGATTCAAGTCAACGGAGACAAAATGTTGCGCGCCGGCAGGTAACGGCCTGCCGCTGCCCCGGACGACCACCTACGGCGGTTTACAAATCGGTTTCGTTGCGTGTATCGTTGCTTCCGCGACTTGCATATCCTCACAACGTGGTGACTTTCATGCTCGCGTATCGTTTCGCTTTACTCGGCCCCATGCAACCGACCAGCAGGCAATGTGTTTCCCGATATTGAAGGCAGCCCGACAGCCGAATCTCAACTGCGAAGGTGAACTGATGGAATACACAATAATTTCCGGCACGCAAATGAATGTTTCGCGAATTGCGCAAGGCACCTGGGCTATCGGTGGTTGGATGTGGGGAGGCACAGACGAGGGAGAATCGATTCGAACGATTCACGCCGCCCTCGATAAAGGGATCAATCTGATCGACACGGCGCCGGTTTACGGCTTCGGCGTTTCCGAAGAAATCGTCGGAAAGGCAATTGAGAAGCGAGGCCAAAGAGAAAAGGTTTTCATCGCGACCAAAGTGGGACTCGAGTGGCACAACGGCTCGGTTTCGCGGAACTCCTCGCCCGCTCGCATCCGGCAGGAGGTTCAGGATTCACTGCGCCGCCTGCGCACGAACTACATCGACATCTATCAGGTCCACTGGCCGGATTTGGCCGTCCCCATCGAAGAAACCGCACGGACCATGCAAGCTCTCTTGAAAGAGGGCCTGATCCGCGCAATCGGTGTGAGCAATTTTTCGCCGCAGCAGATGGACCAGTTCATGTCCGTGTCCGACTTACACACCGTCCAGCCTCCCTATAATCTCTTCGAGCGGCAAATTGATCTCGATGTGCTGCCTTACGTGCGCCAAAAGAATCTGAGCGCTTTCGCTTACGGGCCTCTCTGCCGGGGGCTTTTGACCGGCACGATGCGGCCGGACACGAAGTTCACCGGCGACGATCTTCGCCTGTCCGATCCGAAATTCCAGCCGCCGCGCTTCGCGCAATATCTGAATGCGGTTCGCCAATTGGATGATCTGGCGCAAAAAAGATACGGAAAACACGTGATGGACCTCGCCGTGCGTTGGGTGCTGGACCGGCCCGGAATCACCGCGGCGCTGTGGGGCGCGCGCCATCCCGCGGAACTGGAATCTGTGGCGGGCGCGCTCGGCTGGAAGCTCGACGCGGATGCGCTCGCGGCGATCGATCAGATTCTGCAGCAGGCCATCCCCGACCCGATCGGTCCCGAATTCATGGCGCCGCCGGTGAGAAACGCCGCGTCTGCCTAGGATGCATCGAGCCGCCATTCAAATTGAGTTTGTAAATGACGCAAACGAAAGCCCGACTACAACTGGTAAAAAACTCGTTCAGCCTTGAACCAAAGGATACTCGCCATGAATCCAATCACTTCGGAAAAAAATAAGCTCGGATTTATCGGAATCGGCTACATGGGCCGCCCGATCGTGCAGAGGTTGCTTGCATCCGGCTTCCAGGTGGCCGCTTATGATCGCAACCGCAGCAAGGCGGACGAGCTAATTCCACTTGGCGGCACAGTCTCGGAAAGCATCGCGAAACTCTCCTCCAGTTGTGACGTCGTGTTGTCGTGCCTCCCCAGCGATGAAGCTGTTCTGGACGTTTATAGAGGACCAGGCGGCGTCATTGCCAATGCGCTTCGCGGCGCGCTGGCAATTGAGATGAGCACCGTGAATCCCGCGACGTCGCTGGAACTCTCGAAGCTGGGTTCCGAGCGCGGGGTTAACGTCCTCGACGTGACCATATCGGGCAGCACTCCGGCCGCTGAACAAGGGGCGCTGGTCTTGTTTGGAGGCGGAGACCAGGGATATTTCTCCGCCGCGGAGTCGATCTTCCGCGCGATCGCGCGAAAGTATTTTTATCTCGGGCCCAACGGCTCCGGAGCGGTTATGAAGCTTGTCGTGAACGCCTTGCTGGGAATTGGAATGCAGGCGATTGCCGAGGCTGTTGCGTTCGGTGAAAAGTCCGGGCTCGACCGCAACCGCTTGCTGAGCGTTCTTTCAGAAACCGCGGTGGTCGCTCCTGCGCATGTCGGCAAATTCGAAAGGGCGATAAAGAACGACTATAGCCCGCAATTTCCGCTGCGCCTTATGAACAAGGATTTTGGGCTGATTCTAAGCCTGGCAGCAGCGGTCGGTGCGGAGATGCCCGCCACGCGAGCTGCTTTCGAAGTCAATGCCGCACAATCGGCCCAAGGACTGGAACAGGATTTTTCCGCGGTGATTCTGGAGATGGAAAAGCGAGATCACTTGGGTTCTGCGAAGTCGGCCATCGGGAATAAATGATCGTTCTGCGTGATGCTTTGTGAAATCGGGGGTTTTTGATGGATTCCATCCGCCGCACCCTCGTCCACCTCCTGATGCTGCTGATGATTTTGTTCGGGCTCAACGTCGCCTTCACCGGCAGCCAAGTCCGAGCCGATCAAGCCGCGTGCGAACAGATCAAAACCGACTGCAAGAATGCGGGCTTCGTTCTAGGAGGTGGAGCGCGCAACGGGCTGCTAGTGGATTGCTTCCAGCCAATCGTTCAAGGGACAGCGCAGCCGAAGTCGGCCTCGAAACCTCTGCCGCACGTAAATCCGCAATTGGTGAGCGCTTGTCGCGCCGGCAGGGAATCAGCTCCCGTCGCCGCGCCTGTGAGTGTGCCGCTGGTTCCGGCTGCCGATGGTCAGACCATCTATGATCCCAATCTGAAAGTTACCTGGCTGGCCGACGGCAATCTAGCCGTCAAGCAAACATTCGGAGTTGCGAACATCAATAAAAGCGGCTCGATGAACTATGCCACGGCGGTCGAGTGGGTCGCGGCGATGAACAAGCTTGACCACGGCGCGGGTTACCTCGGTCACAATAATTGGCAGCTTCCGACCGCGCCGACTAAAGACGAAAGCTGCGCGCGCACGGGACGGAACGGCGAATCGTTCGGGTTCCATTGTTCGGGCAGCGCGCTGGGGTCGCTCTATTATGGTTCGTTGCGTCTCAGCGAACCGAACACCGCCGTCCGCATTCCCGCCAATAAGGTCGGCCCGTTCCGCGATTTCCAACCGTATTTATATTGGTCCGGGTCTGCGGCCGCCGATCCCAAGCAAGGATTTGTGAGTTTTTCGTTCAACAGCGGATTCCAGGGCGCCAACGTGTGGCGGAATTATCTCTATGTGTTGCCCATGATCAAAGGCAAGCTGCCCGCGACGCCGGCCGCCGCCGGCGAAGGATTGCAAGTCAACCCCGGCGGACAAACCGTTTATGATCCGATTGCGCAAATCACCTGGCTCGCAGACGCGAATCTGGCAGCCCAACAAACATTCGGCGTTGCAGATATCAACCCGGATGGTTCGATGGAACACTCCGCAGCGGTCGAGTGGGTCGCCGCCATGAACAAAGCCGAGGGAGGCCGCGGATACCTTGGTCAAACGAACTGGCAATTGCCTGAGACCGGCGCGCTCGATCCCTCCTGCAGCATGAAAGGGACCACCGGGTTTGACTGCACGGGCAGCGCGATGGGGAATTTGTTTTACAAGCAACTGGGGCTCAAGCGGGGCGAGTCTGTGGTCGCTGCTCCGGACACGAAGGTCGGCCCCTTCCACAATATTCAGCCGTATCTCTACTGGGCCTGCGAAGCGCAAACCGCCGCCTCCCCCTGCCAATCCGCAGGGCCCGCCGACGGATTCGAGTGGAATTTTTCCTTTGGAAACGGCTTCGAGGGCACAAATCTTTTGGCCAACAATTTGTACGTGATCGTTTATTTCCCCGGCACCAACTAACATATTCCGCCGGTCACCATAGGGTAAATGTAGGATCTTAGTACCCTGGTATCGTTACACAGGTCTTATGGCTATGCGGGGAAACACTCGCGACAAACGGATATAATGTAGCTGCATGATTCCTGCGTCCTACAAGCCGCGAAAGAAATTCATGCAGCTAGCCATTGCAGAAGCCAAACGCGCCGGTGACCGGGGCGACTATCCCATCGGTGCGGTAATCACACGTCTCACGGGCGGACGTGAGGTGGTTATTGCCAGCGCAGGTAATCGAGTAAAAACTTCGGGATCAAGCATCAAACACGTGGAGTTGGAAACGCTGAAGTACGTATCCAGCGGCTACGGCCGCTACCTGACCGACTTCGTGCTCTACTCCACGCACGAACCCTGTGCCATGTGCGCGGGTGCCTGCGTGTGGTCGAGAATTGGCGCGGTCGTCTTCGGCGTTTCCCAAGAAGACATTGCTGCTTACGGCCGCAAGCGCGGTACGGAAGACTACAAGTGGCGAGCTTGTCTTATTTCCTGCCGGTTTGTGCTCAAGAAGGGCAATCACCGCGTTCCCGTCATCGGCGGCTTTCTCCGCCGAGAATGCCAAAAACTCTTCAGCTACCGGGCTACATAGTTGACCCGTACTTTCCCGTAATACTTTTCGTTCACTTCTCCGGTAATCCGGGTGGTCTCAATAGGTCGACGCAACACTTAGCTCGGACCCTCGTTGCATTAAAAACAAAAGCTAAGATCGCTCGCTAGGGTTAAACCAGCCTACACGCTGCCCTGGCCAGGTTTTGACCACGTCTAGCCAAAGAGAGGGTTCTCCCGCGGAAGCATTGTCCGATCAGCAGATTGAAGAGTGTTGCATCGACCCGTTGAGCTGGCACGACTAATCAGGAGTTACGCTGGCGATTATGATTTAATAGCCCGCATGATGGCGTTACCGAAAACCACGGTGCTGGGTCTCTTGTGCATCTCGGTTGCGGTCTGGGCAGCCGGCTGTGCGACTACTAACGAGCGGACCAATTACACTCCACCGCATGGCAAAGCCGAACCCCGCACAATCCAAGTTCTCGCTAGCTCGTCTATCAAACATAGTCCCATGAAGGAGAATTCATCTTTACGTGACCAGGTGGCCGCCGCGTTCCGACAGCGATTTCCAAACGCCGGACTGGTGGAATCCAAACCGGATATGGTTGTGTTCTTTACTATCGCCGATTATGTGCCGGGCTGTTTGCCTAACTGCAAGAAATTTCGAACCTATCGCAACTGGAACTGCGAGGTGGAAATGTTTCCCAGGGAGTCCGAACCCGAAACCGGTACATTGGTTTTCAATTTAGACGGGTCCACATACAATCCGTTTTATAACCCCGCTGCGAACTGCGCTGCCCGGTTCGCCAAGGTAATGCGGCAGTGAAGGGACCCAGGTGGCGAGCTTGCCTGATTTCCTGCCGGTTTGTGCTCAAGAAGGGCAATCACCCCGTTCCCGTCATCGGCGCTTTTCTCCGCCGAGGGTGCCAAAAACTCTTCAGCTACAGGGCTGCGTAGGGCAATGCGACTCATCAGGAGCTATGTCAATCCAGCGCAAACGATTATTCTAAAGTGTGACTGAAAATCCCGACACACCCCCGCAGAACCCGCGCCGGAAAGGGTCTCTCCGATCCTTCGTTCGATGGTTTCTCATCGGAGTGGCGCTTCTTTGGTCGCTTGCTGCGCTGATGCTTGTGGCTACCCGCTGGATCGACCCACCGACCACCGCGGTGCACATGGAGCGCCGCTTGCAGGCATGGATTCACCACACGCCGTATCAAGAACGATACGAATTCGTTGCGCTGAGCCAAATCTCGCCGGATTTCCAGCATGCTGTGATCGCCGCGGAAGACGCGCGCTTCTACGAACATCATGGATTCGATTGGCACGCCATGGAAATCGCTGCGGAAGACGATTTGGAAGGCGGCCGCATTCGCGGCGGGTCCACACTAACGCAGCAACTGGTAAAAAACCTGTTCTTCGGAACCGGCCGTTCTATCCTCCGCAAAGGCGCCGAATTCACCCTTGTCCCGGTGGCTGAACTGTTTCTCGGCAAGCAGCGCATTCTGGAGCTCTACCTCAACGTGGTCGAATGGGGCCCTGGAGTCTACGGTGCGGAAGCGGCGTGCCGTTACTACTACCGAACCTCAGCCCGAAGTATCGACCGGCAACAAGCGGCCCAACTCGCCGCAATTCTGCCGTTGCCCCTGAAGCGACGCCCCGATCACATGAATCGCTACAGCGGCCTCATCCTGGAGCGCATGCGGCAAATGGGTTGGTAATCGCGCATCACATTGTTGAGAACCTTGGAAGACTCGGAGCGATAGCTACTCGTCTAGCAGCTTGTTGAAGAACCCTACCCGACGTTGGTTTTCGAACTCGCTTCAAGGCTCATGGAATCAGAGGGCGATTGCAGGAGTCCCCGAAGTGGTCTCTGTCTGGGACTTGTGATCCGGCTGGGGCCGATTCATGTAGCATGGCGTTGACGCTGTCATGCCATCACCGCCGTTTTCAGCTTTTGCAACCGATAGAGGTTGTAAGCCGCCCCCACGAAGGTGAACAGCCACCCCACTTTATCCAAGCCGCGCAACTTCACCTTTTTCAGCAGGCCGATGATTTTCATCCAACCAAACGACTCTTCAATGCGCTTCCGCTTGCGCTGACTCACTTCGTAGCCTGCACGCCAAGTCGTCCGCTCATCGATGGCGCTCGCTCGGTTCTGGTTGTTCTGCGCCACATGCGGAGTGATATTCATCCCACGCAGTTCGCGTACGAAATCTTTCGTGTCGTAGTTCTTGTCCCCACCGAGCGTTATCCGCTTCACTCCCGGAATCTTTTCCGCCATGAGCAGCGCCGCATCCCGTTCTGCCGTCCCGTTAGCCTCGGTCACCATTGTCCTCACTAACAGCCCATTGCGGTTCTCCATCAGCGCGTGTCCCAGATAGCTCAACTTGGCCTCCGATCCCTTCGACTTCTTATATAAGCGCGCCTCCGGGTCGGTCGTTGACTGGTGCGTGTCGTTGCGTCGCCGCTCCCGGTGAAAGTCCAGATCTCGGTCACCGCGCCGAGTGGCGTCTTGTTCGTCTTTCCGCCGAAAACTCTTTTGGCTGGCCCATGCCTCCAAGAGAGTTCCATCCACTGTGAAATGCTCATCCGACAAGTACGGCCGCGCCTGCTTCAGTACCCGTTGGAAAAACGCTTCTGCCACGTCTTCGTTCAGCAGCCGCTCCCGGTTCTTCGAGAAAACCGCGTGGTTCCACACTTCTTCGTCCATGTCCATGCCCACGAACCAGCGGAATAGCAGGTTGTACTGCAACTGCTCAACCAGCAGTCGCTCGCTGCGCACCGTATAGAAAATCTGCAGCAGCAGCGCCCGGAACAATCGCTCCGGCGGGATCGATGGCCGCCCCACCTCGGAATACAACCGGGCAAAACGCGGCGACATTTCCTTGAGGATAGTGTCCACCATCGCTCGAATCCCTCGCAACGGATGGTCTTCTGGCACCCGCTTCTGCGGCGATACATAGCTGAACATCGCTTCCTGTTTCTGATCTTCCCCACGCATTTGCTCTCCTGTCCGACTGTAGCTCAAGGCTTCCGGTTTATGCGAACGGTCCGCTGGCGTGCGCGGGAGTATCCGGTGCGGAAATCAGTCTTCGCGCTGGTAATACCAATCGGCCGCCTCGTTCAGTGCCAGTGTCAGCTTGCCGCCTTCCCGGTGCACGTTCAAGTTTCGATAGCAGTCCGGCGTAGGGAGCGGACGGTCTTCGCTGCAGTTGGCGTGAATTAGTCCAATGTCGGTTCCTTCAAGCAGCACGTATTTCGTCTCCCACGTTCCGCGGTTTGTAAACTTCTTTGTTGGCGACGAGAAGATTTGTTCATAAGTTTTGTCCGCGCGCAGGATGAGCTGCTCTCTACCAGTCTCGAAGCTCGCAACATAAGTGCCCGGAAGTTCCTTGTCGGAAACGCGAACATGACCCTTTTCACCACAGCCTAGCAACACCAAAAGCATCAGCAGCAGAACTCTGTCAAAATTTGCCCGTAATCTCACCCGGTACCTCTTCGACCTGTCGCCGCACATAATCGGGAGCCTTATCGACTTCGAGAGATGGGAATGTTCTAACACGCCGTGCATTCAGGTTGGATAACAAAAAGGGTACAGTTTTTCAACAAGCTGCTAGTGGTGTCTGGGCCGAGGCTCTTCCCAACACTCACTTTGCGCCGAATTTTACAATGAAGTGTCATATTGAACAGATTTGGATTTCTCGCCGCTCTATGATTCTCCTCGAATGAGCCCTTCGGGGCGTTTGATAACAAGCGAGAGGGCCGCCCTTAGGGAAAGGCCCTCTCGCTGAACTTTCCAAATTGAGGCGTCACGTGCCTGCGCTCCATGTCGCGGTGCAGCGCAATAAAACCCAAATCACTTTCTGAAGGAGGAATCAGCTATGCGGGTTAAGAACCCGAAGGAACTATTCGTTACGATGCTGAGCCAGGTGCGGTACGGGACCGAGCTTACCGAGGCGGTTTACAGGGAACTGGGCCAATTGTCCAAAAATCCTGAAATAAAGGAGGCCCTGGAAGCCCGGGGTTTCGTGTCCCAGCAAACCCTGACGAAGCTCGATAAAGCTTTCAAAATGATCGGGGAGAAACGGGTGAAGGTCACTGGACGGCTTCACGATGTCTTTGTCGAGGATTTCCGCAAGGAACTTTCGGAGATCGAATCCCCGGTAGCCAGACGGCTCTTCATATTGGCAAAGGCGAATCAGTTGAGCCACATGCGCGCGGGTGAATATGTCACCTTGGTCGCGGCCGCCGATGTTTGCGGTCACCACGGCGTCGGCGTGCTGCTTGAAAGCTGCCTCGGCGACCATTTGGCCTTCGTCGAACGCACGAAGCGTTTGATCCATCACTTCGTTAAAGCAAGGATGGCAGCGTAAGCGAAAGGCTGGCTCACATTACCTGGCGGTCGGCGAGGTTCATGGATGTGCGAGGCTTGCGATTGTCGAAATAGTTCTTTCCGCCAGGACTTGGCAGGTGAGCCTGACCACCGCATCCGCGGAATGCGCCTCACGCGCGAAAACAGTTCCTGTTGCTGCGCGAATACCACTGGCTGCTGAAAATATAGGTTTATTCCGCCGCCGAATGTTGGAGAATACTAAGCCATGAGCCCCCTGCCGGACATCGCGATTCATCTTCTGGTTTCTCCGGCACTTTTGCGCGTGGTCGTCCAGGAAGCGCTGGAGCACGAGGGCTATTTCGTTTACCCCTCCGGCGATTTGGGCACCGCCGTTGACAAGCTGAAAGAGTCCAAGCCCGATCTGTTAATCGTCAGCCCCTACGTGGAAGACATGTCCGGCTACGACGCCGCCAACTTTCTGCGCACCAAGTGTCCCGGCCTGCCCGTCCTGATGATGGGCGGAGTCATCTCCGACGACCGCCTTCAAAATCGCCTCGCAATCAAAGGATTCGAAATTTTCCCCAAGCCCTTCACCGCCGCCGACCTTCTCGAAAAAGTGAAGGACGCCCTCCAGAAACCTGCCTGACGCCGCGCTCGTCTCGCCTCGCCGCCGTCAATCAACCTCGACCTGTCATTCCGAGTCCGCCGCAGCGGACCAGGAATCTGCTCTTTTTGTGCTCGGCTGCGACGTTCTCGCAGCGCCGAATACCACACGCACCACGAGAATGCCGACCACGATCGACAGTCCAACACGTCCCCAAATCCCGGATTGGACTCGTGATATAAGCGGGGGTGTAAAAGAGGATGTCAGGTGAGCTGCGGCCCAATGCCAAGAGACGAGGAAGAAATCCTGAAGCTCAAGGCACGCATTCGCGAACTTGAGGAGAAGCTTGATCGTGCGCGGGGTGTCCCGGCAGAGGTCTTAGTGGCACAAATGACTGGAGGCAAACGCACCGAGGGATATAAGGCCTTACACGATGTCACGACCGAGAAGGGAAGTCGCATTGAGGTGAAGCTCAGCAAAGTCCATGATTATAAATCGTCAAAGACCAAACGCTGGGTTTGGAACAACCTTGTTGGTCCGAAGGAATATGACTTCCTTATATTGGCGGGTGAAAAGGATCCACGGTGCGAACGGTATCCTCCTGATTTGGAGTACGTGTTTTTCTTGATACCGCGAAGCGCAGTGAACGATATCAACAGTCGCGGCGATTGTGTCGCACTCAATACGAATTTCCAAACGGCCAGAGCGGGCAAAGCAAGAGTCCTGATTGATCGCTATTTGGTGCGCTCGCAAGAGGAATTCAAGAAGTTATAAGTATAGGTTGGGACCGTGAGACCCACCTTTTTATTCGTCAGTGCTCAACCGTAGCATTATGGGGCGCGTGGCCAACTCTAACGCCCTACAGCCCCCCTTACGCTTTACACCGGCAGCTCCAAAATCTCGCGAATCTTTTGTCTCCGCGTCATTTCCGCCGGACTCTTCGCGCCGTCCCGTTTCACCCACGCCGTGAACTCGCCGATCTTCACCGTATGCTCCACCGCCACGCTTTTCACGCTGACTCTCACCGTGTCGGGCGCGTCCGGCATGCCCACCACCCATTCGTTCCCGCGAATCTGCTTCAGCCCCAGCGCCACCGCCTCGTACAGCGTTGACGCCGTCACTTCCACCGTGTGCGCCACTCCCTCCATGTCGAGAACTGTCACCCGGCAGCTTTTCAGTTCCATGCCGCGAGGATATCATCTTCGCTTTATCTTCGCCTAGAGGATTTGATGAGTTTTTGCAAAATCTTCCCGGAGCGGCAATAACCTTAGACGCGCTATTCGGTACGAATTGCCTCCGCTGCCAGTCGCTGAACGTTTCTCAACAAATACCACACGATGAGCAGGGTAACTATAGGTGTGATTACAGAGGTCAATTCAACTTGAGAAAATCCCTTCAGAACAACAGCGAATAAGAAACCAAATAGCGTCCAACCCGCGGACGCATAGAGAAGCGTCACTATACGGCCCGCAGAACTTTTCAGCAGCCTCGCGAGGAGGACCCCGACGCACAGAAAAGCAACGCTGAAACCAAGAGTGACAACCAAAATAACTGTAGCAATCGGATCTGAACGCTGGATACTCAGACGAAGAGCCGAACCAGAGAGAAAGAGGCTCGCAAGTCCAGACAGAATAAAGTAGGCCCTTAAGCTCCGAACGGTTTCTCTCATCGGCGGGTGCCTAAGCCTTTCGTTTCGATATTTGTCCTCTTGATGACGCCCGGGCGGATAGTACCACACCACCAGTTCACTACTTAGTTTCCTCGACCCGTGTGGGCGGGTGCCGCACTCTTCGTTCTTTGAAGGGTGCGGGTTTTCGGACCGGGGCAACGCTTTCTCCGTCCACCCTCGCGCAAAGACAAGCCTTCACTTCAGTGAAGCGGAAGGGCTAGCTATTCGTCATAAACACTTAATTGACCCAAGCGTAAATGGTTTGAGATAGACACAACAACCTCAGAAAGAGTAGCATCCTGCCGAATGGAGAGGACCATGAAACTAGGAATAGCAGCAGTAGCACTTCTGTTTTTCATTCCCGTAGCGCATGCCGATAGCGTTGCTAACGTTACGTTCGCTGGAGTCGCGGAAAGTTGCGCACCGGCGGCTGATAATTCAACCGTATGCACGGAAGTTTGGAGTGGGACTTTCAGCATCGATCTTACAACCGGCGCACTTTTATCAAGCTCTATTTCCGGCGTAGGGCCTGCTGCAGGCCCGTGGACAGGGGCTGGTGTACTGATCTGTGAACCAGGTGGCATCGATTGCAATACAGCTTGGTCGGACGCAGCAGGATTGGACATTGAGTGGGACCCCGGAGATTACGAGGAGACCGTGCTAACTAGCTCTTCTATCGCTTTTTTCACTGAGGGTATTCATCCTACCTTCGCGACGAGTTATTCGGTTTTGGTGCCCGAGCCCCCGCTGTTCGCGCTGACCCTTGCGGGGTTGCTGGCCCTGGCTCTTCTGAAGCGCCGAGTCCCCGTGCAATCTGGAATGTGACGGAGGGATATCGCACTCTTCGAATTCCCAGGCATGCGGGGCTTCTTGAAGACTCTTGGGTGGATGGCCGAGGGTTTAACCGCACATCTCACGTCAACTCAAGGCAGAGATCAAACTTTTGGGTGCCGCATCCTTTGCGTTTTTCTTTTCTGCAAAGGGTGCGGGTTTTGACTTGCGTTCGAAATTCTTTGTGGGTCGTGGCTTTTTACCCTGAGACTTTGAAGGGCAGCCACGACATAAAAAATCCGGAAACGACCTGCTTCCTCTCGGCGGACTTTTCGCCGAGCCGTGCTCTCCCACACGCGAAAATCTGGAAAGCCCACAGTGTGCACATCCTTGCATTCCGCATCCTGACTTCCTATCATTGTTGCGATGAAAATTTGGTTTAGAACGGGCCACGAGCGGGGCGGCGCCGAACGGGGCGAGGGCCAGGGCAGCGAGCAATCGCGCCCGGCGGGATTGCTCCGTCCATCCGTGGTCTCCACAGCCGGACTTTGCGTACAACCCCCAGCGGGCCGCAAGCCCTTCGTCCTCTGCCAGGAATCCGCGCCAATTCCTAGCCCAGCCGCTACGTCATATACTTCCCCCGCCGCGACAATTCGTCCTAAAGCCGGGGAGTTTAGGTCCCGGATGGTTCAGCGGGATGCGCAGCCTTCAGACATTTCTAACCGAAACTGGCTCAAAAACAGATGTTACAGAAAACAAACGATTAAACCCTGTCTAACCGGGGCCAGAATCGGTTGTCAGCGTCGCGCAAACTCAGCCGCCAACGCTCTTTCTAATCGAGAACTCCGATTATTAGAAATATCGCTAACTCCCTGCAAGCAAACGATCGCGCCTCGTTCTAATAGAGAACTTTCAACCAATCGAGGTCGCGACATGTCGCGTGCTGTGATGCCCACTGTGACATTTCTAACCGGCTTGCCCAGAGCGTTTTTCGCGAAGGGTTCGGTCTGCGCCCCACGATCTCTAACCGGCACAGCCTCGCAAACAGGATTCGCCATAACCCATTCAAAACAAACGGGGGAAACATTTCTAACCGGTTCTAGATTTGTGAATTCCGCAGGAATTCACCCAGAGCGCAGTTCGCGAAGGGCACAATACGGCGCTGGCATTGACACACTCTGCCGCCTGGCGCAAGATGGCGCGCAATTAAAATGATTCGCCTCGAACAAGTGACCAAGCAATACGACTTGCCCTCCGACAAGGGCGGGGAACTGGTCGCCGCCGACCGCCTGGACCTCGACATCGCCGACGGAGAACTCTTCGGCCTGATCGGCCCCAACGGCGCCGGCAAAACCACCACGCTGAAAATGATTTGCGGCCTGCAAGTGCCCACCGCCGGGCGCGTCACGGTGAAGGGAATTGACGTTCAGCTCGAGCCCGAAGAAGCGCAGCGCAACATCGGCTACCTCGCGGATTTTTTCTCGCTCTACGACGACTTGAAAGTCTGGGAATATCTCGACTACTTCGCCCGCGCCTACAAAATGGATCCTGCCGCAATTCCCGCGCGCGTGGACGAAGTCATCCGCCTGATGAATCTGGAAAGCAAGCGCGACGACTTGATCCACGGCCTTTCGCGCGGAATGAAACAGCGCCTCGGAATCGGCCGCGCCATCATTCACAATCCGCCGCTGCTGGTCCTGGACGAGCCTGCCGCCGGCCTGGACCCCAAAGCGCGCGTGGAGCTGAAAGTTCTGCTGAAAGAACTTCACGCCGCGGGCAAAACTATTTTCGTCACCTCGCACATTCTTTCCGACCTGGAAGAAATCTGCACCTCCATCGCGATCATGGAAAAGGGACGCCTGCTGCGCATCGGCAAGCTGGAAGAAGTGATGCGCGACGGCAAAGCCGTTCGCCGCTATCGCCTGCGGCTCGCCGAGCCGGGCTTTGGTCTGGCCATGTGGCTCGCCGGACGCCAGGGCATTACCGGAGTCGTCTCCGAACCCGCCAGCGCGCAATTCGCGCTCGATGGCGGTGACGCGGCGCTCGCCGAATTGGTGAAAGATTTAGTGGCCGCGGGCGCGCCGGTCTGCGGCGTTCAGGAAGTGGTGGAAACCCTCGAGCGCCTCTACTCGCGCATCTCCAGTGGAGAAGTGATGTGAGCGCTTTCGCCCTCAACCCCGAACTGCTGCGCAACGCCCGCATCCAACTGCGCCCCGGCCGCGCCATCGCCGCTGCCGTAATCTGCGCCGCCATCTCGCTCACGATTTGGTATTCGTTCGAGTCTCGATCCAACGGCCAAGCGGTCGCCACGGACGCAATCGAGATGTTCAAATTCATTCTGCAAATGCAAGTCTTCGTATTGCTGGTCGGCGGCGGAATCTACGAGCTTCTTTCGGTTCACCGCGAGAAAGAGTTGAACACTTTTGATTTCCAGCGCGTCACGCGCCTCTCGGCCTTTGAGCTTGCTGTAGGAAAACTTTTCGGCGCGCCGATTCTTACCTACCTGATTGTTTTGTGTTTTATGCCCATCGCTATCTTCGCCGCAGTTGTGGGGCATGCTCCGCTTGTGCTGGTAGTGGAGGCCTACATCATTCTTCTGGTGGGTTGCATTGCGTTTCACGTTCTCGGACTCTTGATCTCCACGGCGTTGGGGCACGGCGTTTCTGCTATAGCGGTTCTGCCGTATTTGGTTTTAGTGGTTTTTACTTCCGTCGATTTTTTTACCACCCAGGGTCCCGGGCTCGCCCCGTCTGCTTCCACCTGGACTGTTCATCAATTGAATCCGTTCGCCGCAACCGCCATGTTTGGGAAGGAGCCGCCGCAAGGTTTGAGCGATCTTTTCTTCGGAGTCTCCGTTCCTCACTTCGCCGTTCTGATGGTGATTTACGTCACCCTTATCGCGTGGTTTCTGCTCGCTATCGTGCGCAATTTGAAACGCGACCCTGCGGTTTACGAACTCTATTCACCGCTTCAGGCTTTCGGGTTCGCCATTTATCTGAACGTGCTGCTGCTCGGCTTCTTCAATTGGAAAGCGCCTCTTGGCCCGCCGTACATGGTGGACGGCCAGATAACCGGCTTTGCGGCTTTTCCCGCTCGTTCAGTCGAGACCATGCTTCTGGCCGGCAGTTTCTGGCTCTTCGCCTTGCTGGGAATAATTCTGTTGCGCAACCGCGAACAGGTGAGGCGAAGAATCCAATCATTGGGCGAAGGAGCGGCGGGTATCTGGGCCGCGCTTTGGCCCGCTCCTTATGTGCTCGCGGGCATGATCGCCGTGGGAATTGCGATTCTGGAGCTTATCCGCGTTTACCGGAAGCCTGCGGCCGATGAATGGGATTGGGGGCTTGCCATCGCGACCATCGCGTTCTATACGCTGTGGGTGGCGCGGGACTTGCTGTACTTGCAATGGATGGGTCTGCGCCGCACGCGGCGCCCGCTTGGCTCCGCCATAATTTATCTGCTCGTGTTTTACACTTGCACCGGCATCATCTTTGGCGTGGCTCACGTTTTGTTGCGCTCGTCCGTCGCGCCGTATTCGGCCATGCTGATTCCGTCCGGGATTTCGTCACTGTTAGTCATGGAGTGGGCGGCTCAGTACCAGCTATGGCTGGTGGCGCTGGCAGCCCTCGCCGCCCAAGTGCTGCTGTTCGCGTTTCTCCAGCGGCAGAAACTTCGAGAATTCATTACGCCGCAGGTTGTCGCCCCAGTCATGACGCCGCGCAAGCCCAGCCTTATGACCCGCTAATGCTGCGCCCCGCACCAATTCTTGGCAATCACTGGAACGCTGGGCAAGTTTCGCTTTTCGTAGCGCCGGCGTCCCGCCGGCTCTTTTGACTTTCGTATCCGATCGGCAACCCGCCGGCGAGACGCCGGCGCTACAAGACCGTCGCTGGGCGTCCGGGGTCACGGCTGGACCAAATTGTTGCGGATGGCGAAGCGGATCAAATCGCTGAAGCTTTCAAACTCCATTTTGCGCATGATGTGGTTGCGATGGCTTTCCACCGTGCGGGTGGAAACGCCGATCGACGCGGCCGCTTCCTTGTTGCTTTTTCCGCTGGCCAAAAGCTGCACCACTTCCAGTTCGCGTTGCGAAAGTGGAGCTTCGTCGGCCGGGACGTTAGTTCCCGAACCCCGCGTATCGCGAACGAAGCTTTCCGCCATGGTGGCTGCAAGTTTGCCGGTAAAAAACGGCTTGTCCTCCTGGATGTGGCGCACGGCGGCCAGCAGCTCGCCGTCCGCATCGGATTTCAGAACGTATCCGCGCGCGCCGCAGCGCAGCACTTCCCGCGCAACCTCCTCGGAAAAGTGCATGGTCAGGATCAGCACATCGGTGGACGGCGACCTTTCGCGAATCATGCGGGCTACTTCCAGGCCGTTTTTTTCCGGCATGGTGAGATCAAGCACAACCAGGTCCGGTCGCTGCTTGATCACGCAATCCATGGTGCTCACACCGTCGGCCGCTTCCGCGCATACTTCTAGATCCGGCTGGGACTCCAGCAGCGAACGGATGCCGCGGCGCACGATGGAATGATCGTCGGCTACGAGAATCTTGTAAGTTCTCGGCGCCGCCGGTGCTACCCCCGTGGTTGAAGCTGCCGCTTCTTTCGCCATTTTTCCCTCGCGTACCGAGATTGTGGCCATCTCCCGCCCCTTGCCTTGCCCCGCCCATCACGCCGCGCCCCGCTCCTCGCCCCGCCCTTCGCTCCGCACCTCGGCTCCGCGCACCGAGATTGCGGCCGTCTTCCGCCCCGCGCCTCGGTCCTTCGCTTTGCGCCTCGCCCCGACCCTTGCCGGTCCAGCAACAAAGTCAAAAGAGCCGGCGAGACGCCGGCGCTACGAAAAGCAAAACCGGCCCCGCTCCGCGCAGGACAGGGCGGCGCTACTGCTGCCGCGAATCTTCGGGCGCGGGGAGCTCCACCGAGACGGTGGTGCCGCGACCGGGCTTGCTCTTTATTTCGAAGGTGCCGCCGAGCTGTTTCACGCGCTCGCGCATTCCGGCGATGCCGATGCCCAGTGGGGAATTCCAGCCGGTGGCCGCGGAAGGCTGCGCCATCCCGACGCCCGCATCTTTCACCGCGATGCGGATTTTTCCGCCGGCGCGCTGCAGACGAATCACGGCGATGGGAGATTTGGAATGGCGGTGAATATTCGTAAGCGCTTCCTGCACCACGCGAAAAAGCGCGATTTCGGTTTCCTTGGGCAAGCGGCCGAAATCTCCGTTGCTGTTCACTTTCACCTGGATGCCGCTGCGCTCCGCAAATCCCGAGGCATACCAGCGCAACGCGGAGCCCAGTCCGGCTTCTTCGAGCAAGAGCGGGTGCAGCAGATAAGAGACGGTGCGAACCTGGCGAATGACCGCGTCGGCAAAATCGCGCGCGGACTGCAGAAATTTCCTGCCCACGGTGTTGCGCTTTGGCAGTGTGTCGCCCACGCGCGCGAGTGACATTTTTAGGGCAGCCATTTCCTGCGAAACGGTTTCGTGCAAATCGCGCGCCATGCGGCGATGTTCTTCGTCGCGCAAGGTGAGCAGCTGGTCGGATACGCGCCGCAGCCGCTCCTCCACGTTCAGGCGGTCGGTGACGTCTTCGGTAACTCCCACCACGCGGTCTACGCGCCCTTCGGAGTCGCGGAGCGGGAAGCCGCGAGCGTGAAGACGGCGCAAGCCAGCGGACGAAAGGCATCGAAAGTCATGCTCGTAGGGTATGCCTTGCGCTACCGCCGCTCGCATCAGCGCCTGACCCTCGACGATATCGTCGGGATTCACGTTTTGCCCAATGTTTGGAAGTTCGGTCTCGGATTTTCGGTGATCGACGCCGAGAATGCGATAGAGATTGTCGGAGCACAAAACTGTCCCCGAACTCGCATCCACTTCCCAGCTTCCCATGTTGACGAGCTGTTCGGCTTGGGCCAGCAAGGCCTGGCTTTTGCGCAGTTCGTCTTCGGTCTTTTTTTGCGCGGTAATGTCGTGAGCCAGCAACGAAACCGAAGGGCGCTTGCCCAAGGTTCGGCCGACCGGCAGCACACGGGCGTAAAACCAGTGGCGGCCGTCTTCCAAATCCACGGGGAATTCGATCCCATCGGCCTGGTGGGTTGCTATCACGCGCTGAAGAACCTCGCTAAACGGGAGGAAAACGTCTTCCCCCAAAACCTCCATGGCATGCCGACCGATAAAGTCCGTCTGGCGCCCGATTTTGAGAGGCTGGCGGGAGCTCCACATTCCTAAGAAGCGGCCGTCTGTATCGAGCTCAAATAAAAACTCGTCGAATACTTTTGCCAACGCGGCCAGTGGGCGCGACGCTGTGGCCAGCGATTCGAATCCGTCGTAGCGGGAATTATAGGCCAGAGCAAAAATACGTTCGGCGCGCTCCGCTCGCCTTTTCGCGCGGGAAGCGCTCGCCTTTGGCCTCTTGAGCTGACCCGAGTTGAAGTTCGCCCCAGGGAGAGTTGTCATTATTTAGAGAAAGCTAAACACAACTCCGACCACAAACGCCTCGTTCGCGCTTGGATCAGTCAAATTCAGTTGCGGTGTGGAATTCGAAGCCCAGGAGTTCGGTTCCAAGCTGCGCGAATTTACTCTCTTGTAAATAGGCTTGTCAAGTAGTTTGTGTCTCAAAACGGGAAGGGCGGCATCTGTAAGTGGTCAGAGCTACGAGTTTCATTTTGGAACTAGAACTACTGTTGATTGCATCGCGGAGTTGCGTACCGACCGCACAATAAAAGCCGTAATGTTGCGAATTGAAACAACTATCGCGAAGATTATATTTGTTTGCCAAAGCTGGAAGGGTCAGGGAATGTTGCTAATGTTTTTCCCAAGGTTCCCCGATAAGTAAATAGGGAATGGACGGTCAATATCTCTCCAGAGCTGCTTGCAGCATCGAGACAAAAGTGCGGCAGGCGGTTCTGGGGAGATGAAGGTTTGTGGCCGGTTTTGTACGTTTGAGTTTGTGGAAGTGGGCGTTTGCAGCGCCGTCTGCCAAACGCCGGATTCGTTCCGATTTGGCCGTTTTGTGGGCCGCCCGTTCCCCGCCAAAAGGGGAAGCTATGTCCGCCTCCGCCGTTCGCATTCTAGTCGTGGGCCACGCGTCCGCCAGCACTCTGGCTACGCTGCAACGACTTGAACGGGATGGCTGGAACGCTTATTCCGTAAACACCATCGCCGAAGCAGAATCCGTGTTGAAAACGATTCGATTCGATGTGATTCTCGCGGGCGAAAGCATCGGTGACGGCAGCGGCTACGACTTAACCGACGTGGTTTTGGAGCGTGGCGCGACATTGCTCGTTTCTGTTGCGCTCTCGGAAGCTTCGCTGTGGCTGCCGGTAGTGCAGCGTGGAATGATCACTCTCGGCGACCGGGCGCTGAACTCCTCCAAGTTGCAATTGGAAATCACAGAGCTATTGGACAAACCCGTCCGCACGCAGGCGCCAAACTCGTCCGGCAAAGCACGCGGCTGGGTGGCCGAAACATCGCCGCGCGAAACACTTTCCGCTGCGGACCCTCGCGTAGGACCGGGCGAAAGAAGAGGACGCTCCGCGCAGGGAAGTGCTGCGCCAAAAAACTCCCTGCCGCCGCGACGCAGATCTGCGGGGGCAGCATTAATCTCCATTCCTAACGATGCGGGGCTCGAGCTCGAACCCGCGAAAGCTCGCGGACTCACCGGGAGCGTTCCCGGAGAACATTTTCGCCGGCATCCCGCTCGCACACTGAATCGCCATTGAGCGGCGTGGGCATTTGAGGTCAGGAGCATTTGGCATTTATTTAACAGTGAGAGGCACTATGAAGCCATACGCATCGGGCACGCGCACGGTGCCGCCGCAGAAGCACTTGAAACTCGCGCTGCCCTCGGCCGCGCTGCGCGAATTCGTTCCGCTGTCCGACTTGACGGAGGCTCTTCTTAGCGCTTACGACGGAGTGGCGCGCCGGGCCTACGAGAAATTCATGGATCGTGGCGCGCGGACGGGCAGCGAACTCGAAGATTGGCTGGACGCGGAACACGAGGTCCTGGGCCAGATGCAAGTGGACGTCGCGGAGGGCGCCGGGTTCGTAAGCGTGTTGGCATCGCTGCCGGGATACCGGAGCGCGCAAGTGATCCTGGGCATCGAGCCGCGTTGGCTTCTGATTTTCGGCTGTCAAGAGTGCGAAGATCGCGCCGACACGCCCGGGTCGGTGCGTTCGCTGGACCCGCTGCGAGGGCCGCCGCGGATGGACGCGGCTGCCCTGGCCGTTATGTGCGGGCATGCGTGCCGCGAAGAAGTTTCAGCGCGGCACGCCGATTCGGCGCATCCCTCAGTGAACCTTTTTTGCATCCAGGAATTACCCGCGGAAGTGGATCCGGCGCGGTGCAGCGCGATTCTTTCGAACGGATTACTTGGCATACGCATCTCCAAGACCTCAGAGGAAAAAACTGCAACGGACAAGAACATCTCGACTTCATAGGCGCAACCCAGCGCCGTCAGTTTAGATTTTCTCGGCGGGTGAAACTCTTGGCCAGCCACCACCATAAAATAATTCCGGCGATGAATGAGGCGAGGCTGGCGGCTTGCGCGTTGGACATTCCTAGGAAGGAGCGGGGATTGATGCGGATGAATTCAACCAGGAAGCGGGCCAAGCCTGTCAGCACCAGGTAGGCAGCGAAAACGGAGCCGGCGGGAAGCGGGTTGTTGCGCAGCGCGCGGCGCTGGCGATCGAACATGCGCCATAGAAACCAAGCGATGGCGCAGGCCACGATTAATTCGTAAATTGGGGTGGGATGGACGCGCTGGGTTGTGGGAACGAGGCCGTTCGGGAAACTCATGCCCCACGGGAGGGAAGTGGGGATGCCGTAGTCACCGTCGCCCGAGAGGAAGCAACCGATGCGTCCGATGCCGTAGCCTAAGGCGGCGGCGGGCGAGCCTACGTCGAGCAGTGAGAGGAGCGGGATGTGCTGGCGGCGACCGACCCACACGAACGCCGCGAAACCTGCGAGCAAACCTCCGAACCAGGCAAAGCCGTAAGGACTAATGAGCAGCGCGAGCGGATGGGCGAAAAAATCCGCCGGGGATTCGAGCAGGTGGTAAAGCTTCGCGCCCGCAAGCCCTACCATGCACGGAATGGCGATGAGCAGTTCGGCTTCGGCGTTGGCGGATTTGGGGGAAGCTGCGCCTGCTGAGTTCGACGCGTCCTTTTTGTTGGACGATGCTAGGCCGCGGCGTTCGAGGTCGGCGCGCAGGACGAAAAAAGCAGCGAGCATGGCGCAGGCGACCATCAAGCCGAACGTCGGAATGGTCAGGGGCCCGAGATGGAGAAAGGGAATCACGTAGCGAAAAATAATTCAGCCTACAGTTTACAGGTTTGGCGGCGTGAAGAAAAAGGATGTCAGGAGTGACGGAATTAAGCCAATCGCGACTACGTAACGCCGATCTGTTGTTGGACGCTTTGGCGGAATTGCTGGGGATGGGCGATCATGACGAAAGATTCCGGGGTGCCTCCGGTGCCGCGCACGACTACGGAGCCGTAGCCGAGCATCCTGCCGAGAAAAGTTTCCTGTACGGCGATGCTTTCGACCTTGTTCAGCACCATGTCGAGAGTCCTGCGGCTGGCCATGCCGGTTTTGATCAGCACGCGGCGGTTGGTGACGGCCATTTCCGTGGCGTTACGTTTTGCGAGGCCGTAGGCGAATATGATCAGCGCAACCAACAAGAGCGCCGCGCCGATCGCGGCCAGGGCTTCAGGGCCAATGGAGTTGAGCTGCTGAACGCCGCGGCCGTTTTTCTCGGCAACTGCGTCGGCCAGAATCATGGCGCCCGGTACGCCCAGCAGTAAACTGACCAGCACGGGGCCGATCAAGACAACCCAGTGGTGGCGCGTCTCGAATAGCAGGGTCTCACCCGGAACCAGGCTTTTCGTTATGTAACTCATTGATATCGGCCTCTCCAGCCTCTGCTGCGCGAAGGCTAGTTCGCGACAGTTCGTTGTTTGGCGATCAGCTTATCGAGATAATTTCTGTAAATTTGGTATCCCTCACCTCCGACTGCGGGCGGGGAATAAGTAATTTTTCCTAATGTGTACGTGGCGGCAATAGCCATGCTTTTTGAAGGGATGTAGAGCAGGACCGAAAACACGTCTGGACAGTTATGCGGAGCACATCCCGAGAACTTGAAAGTCTGCTCGCCGAACGAATTGTAAGGTTGGAACTGATCGGCCGAGCTTTCAGCAAACAAATCGACGAGCTTTGCGGAGTTCCATTCAAGGGCGAACTTGTCGTTGGGTTGGCGGCGGAACACGAAAATCTGCCAACCAGTAGTTTCTCCGTACATCAGAATTGCCGCCCGATCAATCGAGTTGTCTGTTCGAAGGAACTGTATTGCCTCAATGGTCGCGGTCGATGGCGGCAAAGAGTCGGCGATGTCGCGCAATTGAGAGCCGGATATACCCTTGTCCCTGGAGTCGTTCACGCCAGCTAAGGAGTCCGCGTTTATTGCACTCAACAGGAGGACGGCAATACACGTTGCAAGGATTTTCGGTTTCATAGTGCTCGCTCCAAAGTCATCGCATTCCGCCGCCGGATACCTTTGCGGTGGGCCGTTCAACGTGCACGAAAGGATTGGCCGTTACGAGCCTCGATAGCGATCAAGAAAGCGCTCCTATCATAACGGACGAGCGGCGAAAATACGCGAATCAAGGTAGAAATTGATGGCAACGCCGCCGCGGGCTTATTCCGGAGATGTCTCGGCTGCAGATTCAGATGCAGAGCGAAGGCTCGCGCGCGATGGGTTATACAGACTGGCCCAGGGGTTTTCGCGTCCCATGATTAAATCGGTGAGAAGGATGCCGGCAATAGTGCCGTGCGTAAGTCCCATACCTGAATCGCCGGTGGCGATGTACACGTTTTCTGCACCGCCGGGACTGCGGCCGATGAGCGCAAGGCCGTCGGTGCTGTTCATCACTTGGCCGGACCAATGAAACTCCGGCTCGGCGAGAGGCCCGAAGCGGGCTCGCGCCCAACTGCGGAGGCGCGCAAAACGGTTCTCAAGGTCTTCGGGCTGGCTTGCTTTGTGATCTTCGCCGCCGACGATTAGGAGCTGGCGCTCGCCAAGATGGTCGCTTATCCGCTGCAAGCGCACGTAATGGAACGGATCCTCGGTGTCCCAGTACAAAGCCTTGGGAATTGAATTGGCGCGAATCGGGATGCCGATTACGTAACTGCGGTAAGCAGTCTGTTTGGCGTGAAAACTCATGCGGCGATTCACAGGCGTGTTCGTGGCTAGCACGACGGCACCAGCCGAGATTTTCCTTTTATTCGCCGTGAGGATTTCCGCGGTCTTACCTGATTTTATTTTTCGCGCTTCGGTTGCGGTATAGATTCGGCCGCCATAGCGCTTGAATGCGGCGGCCAGTCCGGCTAGGTACTTTAGCGGGTGGAATTGAGCCTGGCGGTGAAATTTAAGGCAGGGGGCAAGTTTCAGATGGGACGGCGCGTGCTGCACTTCTTTCACGTTGACGCCCGCGCGCCGGGCGGACTCGAATTCCAGGTGCAGGTCGTTCTCTGAATCGTGGGGGCCAAGAAACAGGTATCCGTCAACTCTTTCAAAATGGCAATCAATGTGTTCTTTCGCTACGATAAAATCAATTCGCGAAATCGCCGAGGAGTGGCTGTGAGCGGCAAGGCGAGCGCCTGTTTCACCGTGAAGGCTTTCAATCTTGCGATAGCCGACATCCAGAGCGTTGGAAAGATGGGCGCTAGTGTGAGAAGTTTCGCCGCCGCCAATTTTATTTTTCTCCAACAGGACCACGGATTGGCCCTCGCGAGCGAGCAAGTAAGCGGTGGTCAGGCCGGCGATTCCGGCACCTATTACGCATACATCGGCGCGAACATTCTGCTCGAGCGCAGGCGAGGGAAAAGGCGCCGCTGTGGCACACCAAGTGGAAAGGCCGCGCATGGCTACAGACGAGCGCGGGCTCGGAACTCTTTCGGACGAAGATTTGGGTTCGCGAGATTTCGCGGACGCGGCTTTACGCGCCATAAGCGGCGTTTCCCCCTCGGACACTCGTTGGTTAGCCTGCCGTGTTCACGCCCAGTTCACGCGGCGAACGGGCACAGATGCTGTCCGAATCCGCTACAAGTACGGACTTGGATAACGATCCTTCGTTGCACATGGAATAACTTCGTATTACAGACCGAGTACGCGCGGCCAATTGTGATTGGATTGCCGCATACGCTCGGAGATACGAAACGATCGCTGGCTTTGCGCGCCATGCGCAGCCGCCCAGGACGGGGAGCCTCGCTGCGGTCTTAGTTGCGCGGAGGGTTGCCAAAGGTTGCTATCTAGTAACCAGCGAGGCAAGTGCAGGATATGTACTAAGGCACGGGCGCGTGACTGCGGAAGAGGAAGAGCGGGCGGCATAGCGAAAAACGGGGCAGCAGCGGAGTGTGCTTAATTGAACAGACGCCGCGCTTGGGGACAGCTAGGATGGCAGACGTCTGCATTTAAGACGGGCTGCGTATTGGCGGGTTCACCGATGTTTATCGGCTTTCGACGCCGAATTCCGTGTAACTAAGTTCGACCACTTGTATCTAAGCTACCAGGAGGCTTTCGATGCTACTGCTTATCATTATTTTGGTCCTGTTGTTCGGTGGAGGCGGCGGATACTACGGCTACTCGCGATGGGGAACCGGCGGCGGCCTCGGAATCCTCGGCACCGTTTTGCTGATCGTACTGGTTTTGTATCTGCTCGGCGCGGTGCGCATTTAGGAATACAAACCACAGCTGGGAGGCCATCATGAAGGACAGCACGAAGGACCAAGCAGAAGGAACGCTGCACGAAGTGAAAGGCAAAGTGAAAGAGGCCGTGGGACGCGCTACCAACAATCCGAACCTGCAAGATGACGGTACGGACGAAAAGGTAGCAGGCAAAGTCCAAAAGAAAATCGGCCAGGTAGAGAAAGTCTTCGAAAAGTAACAGCAAAGCTCTGCGCGGCGCGGGCGTCCTCCCCGAAATAGGACGCCCGCGCTGCGAAGCTTGCTCCGCAAAGAATCCCATCGCTGAATACAACTTCCTACAATTTCGTGGTATTGAGCAAATGTGAGCGTCCTGCCGAGCGGTTGCCTAGCGAACGAGAAAGTCAAAAGAGCCGGCGGGACGCCGGCGCTACGAAAAACGGGCTGTCAAGACGCTGCCCTCTGACGACAAGAGGTCGGCACCCTCGCTGAAACTGGACTTCTTCGAAAATTTTCGTAAGGCTTGCTCGGATAACGCAAACGAGAGAGAATGAGCGCCGTCGTAATGTTTGATTTTTGTACTTACTCGATCTGAGACTTGGGGGAGGATCGTCGTGACTGAAAGCCAAACGGAGCAGAAGAGCAATTTGGTAATTCGCGTACCGGTATCAGCGAACGCCTACGTGTCGATTTATTACGTGAGCAGTGACGCGAAACAGATGAACGATCGCGAGTGGTGGCACCTGAAACAAGTGGTGGAACTGGCGAGCAAGGTGTTCGTGAAGCCCGAAGAGCGGGCACAAGCCGCAACAGCCGGGGCCTAGATTTGTTTTGGTCTTGCGAGGCATGGCCGCGGAAGCAGGCCTGATTGGGAAATCCGGGGTCGGAAATGGGCAAAGCGGGCAAAGAGCCGCGTCTCGCGAGGCTGACGAAGATTTGCCTGGCGCTGCCGGAGGCCATGCGGGAATGCAGCGGCAGCCATGCCGCTTTCCGCGTACGCAAAAAAGTTTTCGCCTACTTCTTGAACGACCACCACGGCGACGGCATCGTTTCGGTGTGCGCCAAAGTCCTGCCGGGTGACAACACCGCGTTGATCGCCGCACAGCCTGCCAGATTTTATATGCCCGCATATATTGGTCCGAGAGGCTGGGTAGCGCTGCGCCTGGACCGGGATGCGATCGACTGGAAGGAAGTTGCGGAGCTGGTAGCAGGAAGCTACCAGATCACTGCGCCGAAACGCCTCGCCGCGAAACGGTGAATTTCGCGGTATGCTAGGCGGGATTAATATGCCGCTGGAGATTTCAATCCGGGAGTCTGAAGATGTCACGATTGTGGATCTTCAGGGAAGAGCGACGATCGGGGCGAACACCGATCTTTTGGACTTTCAACTGCGGAAGTTGACTGCCAGCGGAGTGCGTAAAGTGCTGGTGAATCTGGCGGGGCTGACGATGATGGATAGCTCGGGGATCGCGTCTATCGCGGGGACTTATGTGGGGCTCACGCGCGAGGGCGGGAGCCTGAAGTTACTGCGCCCGAGCGATCGCGTGCGGGAAGTGCTGGCGGTGATGCGCATATTGAACTCGATTCCCACATTTGAGAACGAAGCCGAAGCGCTGGCCAGCTTCCGGCAGGCCAGCCGATCTGCAACATCGTGATGGATTGAACTCCGCGCACGAGCGCCCTCGAATTTCATCCGAAGCTCGAGTGAGTCCGGCGTAAAGGTACAGGGCGTGCCATGGACCCGGAATTGTTTGCGGGAACGCCAAATCGCCGGCGAGACGCCCTTCGGCTTCGCCAGGACAAGCCGGCGCTACCCTTCGGGACGCCGCTGTGGGTGAATTCGTTCGGAATTCACGAAAAACCGAGAGCGGTAGGCGGCTATAGATGAAAAGTGGAATGAACTGTATGCTATCAAGTGGAACGCCGGATTCAGCAACGCACCGGTGATCGAAATCGAGGCAAGGAGGAAAAGTTGCACTCTTACTCAATTAGTTTCGAATACCAGGATAGACAGAACGGAGCGACAAAGAACGAGGTCAAGATGGAAGGCTCGACTATTCCCGTGGTGATCGGCAAAGCGTCACGCGCTTTCTTCAAAGGATTAGATCGCAAGCAGCGATTTGACGCGAACAAGGGATTAACGATTTCCTGCACGCGCGAGGCAGGTGGCGAGAACGAAGGGACATAAGCGCGCGGTGGACGAATCCGGTTCGGCACAGGACGGGATGAAATGTTCGAAGTGCGGCGCAGCGCTGGTGCTTCGGCCTGTTCCCGGCGCAAAACAATTTCCCCGGCGATGGGAGTGTCCGCAGCACGGATGGGCGGCAGAAAATCCGCGGCCCATCCGAATGCGATTTCATAAAGACAGGCCGGACTGGTAAAAGAGGCTTTAGGCGCGAGATATTCCCTGCGACGGATCAGTCTGAGCGCGACAACAGAAAAGAGCCGGCGGGACGCCGGCGCTACGAAAGACTTGGCCGCCTTCCGCAGGTAAGTTACGAAAATCCGAGGGACTCTCACGGGATACGCGTCGCTGGGGTGAAGACGCGAATGCGACGCCAGATATTCCCCGGGGAGCTGCGCAAGTTCTAAGTTGCGCGCTTGCGGGGCTTCGGGGATTTCGGAGGGCTTTTGACGGTTGGGGCGAGTTTTTTCTTCGGGCTTTTAGTTTGAGGGTCGCCGGTGGCGGCTTTTTCGACGTCGCCGCCGCCGTCGCGGGCGATGTCGGCGAGGAGACGCTTGCTGGTGATGGAGCGCGGTTCTTCCAAGGTGATCTCGCCAGTAGAGGCGTATTGATCGCGATGTTTTATGAGCAGCCAGGATTTGCCGGAACTCCGGCCGTAGCCGTGCGTACGTACGAGCACCCACGAACCTTTTAGCTTTTTCCCGCGCAGAGTGAACTTCAGATCGCCTTTTTGTATCGCGGCGTGCACGTCTTCCACTTCCGGCTCCCAGGTTCCGTTGTCCCAGACCATGACGGTTCCGCCGCCATACTCGCCCTCGGGTATGACGCCTTCGAACTCGGCGTATTCAACGGGATGATCTTCTACCTGCATGGCCAGGCGTTTCACCGAGGGATCGAGAGAAGGCCCTTTGGGCACGGCCCAGGAGAGGAGCGTGCCATAACATTCGAGGCGGAAATCATAGTGAAGCTGCGTGGCGCGATGTTTCTGCACGACGTACAGGAGATTTGGATGCTGGTTTTTCTCGGGGCTGGTTTTGCCCGAGGGCTCAGGAGAAATTCCAAAGTGACGTTTCTTTTTATAGTCTTCCAGAGTCATCGCAAATCCTCGGCGATTCGAAGTTGAAGATGAACGTTGAGGATAGCAAGCCCCGGCTCCGGATGACAACACAGCCTTCGCAAGGACGGCCAGAGAGAGACCCGACGGATTGGAAGGCCAAGGGGACATGGATTACAGCGAAGGGCTTAGCGCTTGTTTTTTTCGGCGCGTTTCAATGCACGGTGGCGCAATTTACCGAGTTTTCGATTCAGGACGTTGTCGCGATTGAGGAAAGACAACACGGGGGTGCGGCGTTTTTCGATTCGGCTTCTGGCGCGTTTCAGGCGTTCGTCGTTGCCGAAAAGTTCCAGGGCGGCGTCGAGGGTGTCGATGGCCTTGGAGTTCCTGCCGGCTAATTGATAGACCTCAGCCAGATTGAGATGGAACTGGGATTCCGAGCGTTTTAGCTGCACCGCGATTTCGCAAAGCTCGCAGGCTTGATCCCATTTGCGTTCGGCGCGGGCGATGGATAATCCGAGAAAAGAAAGATAGTAGGGGTTTCGTTTTTCACATTCGAAAGCGCGGCGCAAGGGACCCAGAGCGGCTTGCGCGTAACCGTTCTTGAGCAGGTCAACGCCTTCCTTGAAATCAGCGACAGGACTAGGCTTCGACGGGCTTAATACTTTTTCGGTCATGCGAATTTACCGGAGTAGCTGAAGTAAGAAGCTTCCAATAGCCACTGTAGAGAAGGGGGATGCGGGAAGTCTACTGGCCTGACGGGCAGGGTGACGCAAGCGGCAACGGAGGCGAGGGGATTCGCCTCGTTAATGAATGATGGGGGCGGGGGATTCGGGGGACTCGGCGCGGGGCGCGACGGGCACGGACGGCGAACGGCGATCGCGTTTGCGCCAGCGCGAAAGGATGGGCGCCCAGGTCTGCTCGACCGAGCATGGCAGAGCGACCGGTTCGAGACGAACCATCAGAAGCGAGGACAAAGCCGATTTCAGGAGGCGGCGCGCTTTGGGGCTGCTGGTCAGGCGGACGTGTTCGGTGAGGGCTTGACGCAGCCAGGCGCGCTCGGGCTCTTCAATTTCCGCTCGGCGGACGAATTCGGAATTGTAATCGGTGGTCGCGAGGGATTTGCGCAGAGCGTACACCAGACCGCCGGTCATGCCCGATCCGAGATTGATTCCGGCGCGACCGAGCAGTATCACGATTCCGGCAGTCATGTATTCGCATCCGTGCTGGCCGACGCCTTCGACCACGGCGAGAGCGCCGCTGTTGCGGACGGCGAAGCGTTCACCGGCGCATCCGGCAATGTAGAGTTCGCCGCTGGTGGCTCCGTAAAGAACGGTGTTGCCGGCGAGGACGTCGCCACGTTGCGAAGCTTCGGGGCCCGCGGTGATGGCAATCGTGCCGCCGCTCAAACTTTTACCGACGTAATCGTTGGCCTCGCCGGTGAGGCGGAAAGTGATGCCGGGGATCAGGAAGGCGCCGAAGCTTTGTCCGGCGGCGCCGCGAAATTCGCAATGGATTGTTTGGCGGCCGAGGCCCGCGTATTCGGTACGGCGAAGAATCTGGCCGCTGAGGTGGGCGCCGACACTGCGGTCCGAGTTGGCGATGGTGAACTCGAGCGGCTTGATAGATGCGGCGTGGTTTCGGCCGACAGCGCGAGAGAGTTCGTGGTGCAGGCCTTTGCCCTCGATGAGCATGCCCTTGGACTGTGTGGCGGAGCCGGTGATGGGCGCGAGAAGGTCGGCGAAAGCTTCGGCGGCTTCCTGGTTGCGCGGCTTCAGCATATCCGCTGCGCCGATGATGTCGTTCAGCGAGCGCGCGCCGAGCTGGCTGAGGCGGTCGCGAACTTCGGCGGCGATGCCGCGAAAATAGGCCATAGCCATTTCGGGTTTGCCGGTGAAACGCGCGCGATATTTTTCGTCCTGAGTGGCGATGCCTGCCGGGCAGGTGTTCAAGTGGCACTGGCGGGCCATGACGCAGCCGATGGCGAGAAGCGCGGCGGTGCCGAAGCCGAACTCATCGGCGCCGAGGAGGGCGGCGATGATGACGTCGCGGCCGAATTTGAAGCCGCCGTCGGCGCGCAGGCGCACGCGTCCGCGAAAGCCGGTGAGCAAAAGCGCTTTGTGCGCTTCGCGCAAGCCAACTTCCCAGGGCAAGCCGGTATTTTTGATCGAAGTGAGAGGCGACGCGCCGGTGCCGCCCTCAAAGCCGGAGATGGTGATGACGTCCGCGCCGGCTTTGGCGACTCCGGCGGCGATGATTCCGACACCCGCACCGGAGACGAGTTTCACGCCGATGCGCGCGGCGGGATTGATGGCGCGCAAATCGTAAATGAGCTGGGCCAAATCTTCGATGCTGTAAATATCGTGGTGCGGCGGCGGAGAAATCAAGGACATGCCGGGGACGGCGTGGCGAATGCGAGCGATGAAGGATGTGACTTTCAAGGCGGGAAGCTGGCCGCCTTCGCCGGGTTTCGAACCTTGCGCCATCTTGATTTCGAGTTCGTCGGCGCGAACGAGATATTCCGCGGTGACGCCGAAGCGCGCGGAGGCAACTTGTTTCACGCGGTTACGAGCTTCGGGCTCGAAGCGGTACACATCGGCATCTTCGCCGCCCTCGCCGGTGTTGCTGCGCCCGCCGAGGCGATTCATGGCGATCGCAAGAGTGCGGACGGCTTCGGGGCCGAGCGCGCCGAGCGACATGGCCTGCGTGCTGAAGCGAGGAAGAATCGCGGTGTCCGGCTCGACTTCATCGAGCGAAATAGGAGATTTGCCGGGAGCGATGGCGATCAAGTCGCGGACGGCTACGGGCTCTCGGGTTTCGGCGAGTTCAGCGAAGACGCGGTAGGCTTCGGGAGTTGGCGACTGAATGTATTTGTGCATGCGGCGCACTAGCTCAGGCGAACTGGCGTGCTGCTCGCCGGTCTGGCGGAAACGGTAGAGGCCCGCGTCGCGCATTTCGGGCGACTCGGGCGTGAACGCGGTGGCGTGACGGTCGAGGGTGTCGCGCAGAATGCCGGCGAGGTTTTTGCCGCCGAGGGCAGCAGACGCGTCTTCGAAGAATACGTCGAGGATGTCCGCGTCAAGACCCACAGCTTCGAAAAGGTGGCTGTTCCGATAGCTGCCGATGGTGGAGATGCCCATGCGCGCGATAACTTTGCGCAGGCCGGCTTCGATTCCGGTGCGGTAGCGCGCGGCACCGCCCGGTTTTAATTTTTCGGACAATTCCAGCGCGAGATAGGGGAAGACGGCACTGGCGCCGACGGCCACGAGCATGGCCAGGTGATGCGTCTCGATCACTTGCCCGGTTTCGATCAGCAGGGGAATGCGGCAGGCGTCGGATTCGACCAGAACTTTCCAAACAGCGGCGAGCGCAAGCATCGCGGGCAGAGCGGCGCTGGCGGCGGTGGTGTTGCGGTCGCTCAGAATAATTAACTGAGACCGAGAAGATTCGGATGCGGCTGCACGGGTTTCAGCGCGAAGACGATCGAGCGCGGCGAGCGCGCCTTCGACGCCTAAGGCTGATTCGAAGGTGAAATCGAGCGCACGCACGAAACCGCGGAAATGCGATTGAATTTTTTCGATTTGGGCGGCGTCGAGGAGCGGCGATTCGACGAAGAGCGTTTTGCCCACAGGGACCTCGAGAGACATGACGTGGGCTTCGCGGAGCGGATCGATCGGCGGATTGGTCACCTGAGCGAAACGCTGCTTGCAGTAATCCCACAAGGGACGGCGAGCGGAGGAAATAAACGCAGGGGGAGCGTCGTCGCCCATGCTCCAAACCGCTTCTTTGCCTTCCAAACCGAGCGACTGGAAGAGCATGCGGTATTGATCCTCGGTCCAGCCGAGAGCGGCGGCGACGCGCTTGGGATGTTCCGTGAGAGGGCCGAAAAATTCAGCGGAAGGCTCGATCTTGCGCGCGGGACGCCAGCTTTCGCTTGCGCCACCGACATGCAGGATTTTAGCGATTTCATTGCCGCGCCAGACCTGGCCTTCGGCAGGGTCAACGACGATCATTTCGCCGGGGCCGAGACGCATGCGGGCGTCAATGCGCTTGTCGTCAAAATTGGAAAGCCCGGCTTCGGAGCCGGCCATCAACAAACCGTCGGACGTGATGGTGTAGCGCAGCGGGCGCAGGCCGTTGCGGTCGAGTTTCGCGCCGACGTAGCGGCCGTCGCTGAATACGAGAGCGGCGGGTCCGTCCCAGGGTTCCTGCTCGCGAGCCTGCGTTTGCAGGAAGAGCTTGAGGCCCGGGCTGAGGTCAGGATCGGAGTCCCATGCCGGCGGGACGAGGCGAAGCATAGCGGCGGCGATGCTGTAATCGCGGCGCAGGTGGACTTCAAGAGCATTGTCGAAACTGGCGGAATCGCTGACGCCGGATTCGAGAAGGCGGCACCATTCCGGCGCGTCCATTTCCCGGAGGATTGATTTTTCGCGCGCACGCATCCACCGGCGATTGGGGCCGATGGTGTTGATCTCACCGTTGTGCGCGACGAAGCGGAACGGCTGCGCTAGCGACCAAGTGGGGCGGGTGTTGGTGGAATAGCGCTGGTGGAAAACGGCGAAAGAAGCCTGGAACTGAGAATGAGCGATGTCGGGATAAAACTCAGGGACTTGCCAGGGAGCGAGCAGGCCTTTGTAAACCACGGAGCGCGAGGAGAGCGAGCAGAAATAGATGCCGTGGGTGCCTTCGGATTCGATGCGTTTGCGGAGCAGGAAGAGCTGGCGTTCGAACGCTTCGGCTGTCTCGCTGGAGCTGAAAAAACACTGCTGAATCGAGGGGAGAGTGGCAGCAGCGGACGGGCCGAGAATTGAAGAGTCCACGGGAACTTTGCGCCAGCCACAACATTGGACGCCGCAGAGGGTGGAAAGTTTTTCGACTGAGGCGCGCGCTTCATTTTCCTGACCGGGCGGAAGGAAAGCCATGCCGACGCCGAACTCCACCGGCAGGTTGATGAGCTCTTCTTTAGCACGGGCGCGGAAGAACTCTTTCGGGATGGGGAGGAGCAGGCCGGCTCCGTCGCCGCTGGAGCCGTCAGCATCCACTCCGCCGCGATGGGTGAGGCGAACGAGCGCGGTGAGAGCGCGCTCGATGACGTCGCGCGAGCCGAGGCTGCCCAATTGGGCGACGAAGCCCACACCACAGGCGTCGTGATCCGGATGTCCGCTGAGGCGCGTATTCCCCATGTTCCATTACTACCCCGTGGCACAGGTGAAAGTACAATCGTGAAAATGGATGCGACGCATTGAAATTTCCCATGCTGGCGGGCGTGAGAAGCGGCGGAAACTATTCCTCTGTTATAATCGCGCGAACTGGACCATGGATTTCACACAACTCACGACGTTTCTCGAGGTGGCAAAATCGGCTAGTTTTTCGCGCGCGGGGAAAACCGTGTTCCTCTCGCAGCCGGCGGTGAGCGCGCAGATTCGCCAGCTGGAACTGGAATACGGAACGAGATTGCTCGACCGCCAGGGAAAGAAGGTGCGGTTGACGGTGGCTGGGGACGCGCTGCTGGAGTATGCCGAAAAACTTCTGGCGCTGCGCAATGAATCGCTGCGAGCGGTGGCGGACCGAGCGAATACGCCTCGCGGGACGCTGCTGATCGGCGCGAGCGAAGCGACGTGCTTGTACGTTCTGCCCGAGGTGTTTGCGGAATATCACCGGCTCTATGCGGACGTGCAAATCAACATCTATCGCAATTTCAGCCACAAAGTGTTGGAGAAAGTGGAAGACGGATCGGTGGATGTGGGAATCGTCACGCTGCCGATCAAATCGCCGAGCCTGAAAACGCATTCGATTTTTCAGGACCGGCTGCTGCTGATGGTCAGCCCGAAAAATGCGTTGGCTAAGAAGAAGGTGGTTCGCGCGAGCGAAATCGTGGAACAGCCGCTGATCTATCCGAAGACGGGGTCCACGCGCCAGATGCTGGACAAGCTGTTTCGTCCGTACCGCTCGCAACTGCACATCACCATGGAATTGGCAAGCGTGGGGATGATCAAGGCGTTTGTGGCCGCCAATTTGGGAGTGTCGCTGATCAGTGAGACGTTTGCGCGCGATGAAGTGAGGGCGGGGGAAGTGAAGTTAATTCCGATTGCGGATACGGATTTGTGGCGGGAATTGGGGCTGGTTTACAGGCGGGATCGAACGCTGCCGCGAGCGGCGGCTGCGTTCGTTTCTTTGATCTCGCGGAGGGCGGGAACGAAATTGGGCGGGCACGTTCGAGAGCGGTGAGGTAATTAGCGGCCGGGCGATATTTATGGCGGAGGCCAAGGTGGCACGTCAGTTCGCGAGAAAACTTATGTCATGCATTCGAAATTACGATTGGACATGAGAGGCATTGGCCGCTACTTTCGAATATGGACAGCGCAACCACAACTCGCGGCACGGATGTGGACCTGCTGCACGAAATGGGCAGCCGCATGGCTGCATCCGACCAAGACGCATTGCATGAAGTGTTGGACAGGCTGGTAGAGTTCGCAGCCGCGCTGGTGAAGTGCGATTCCTGCTTTGTGTACGTGCAGGAAAATCAGGAATTGGTCCTGCGCGCTTCAAAAAACCCCCATCAGGAAGTGGTGGACCGGCTGAAATTGCACGTGGGGCAGGGAATCACGGGCTGGGTGGCCGAGCATGGCACGGCCGTTGCCGTGGCCCAGAATGCATCGAAGGACCCGCGCTTCAAGTTGTTCAACGAATTGCCGGAGGACACCTACCAGGCATTTTTATCCGTGCCGTTGCTGTGCCGCGGGAGGCTGGTGGGCGTGATCAACCTGCAGCACATCCAGCCGCACGTTTATAAACAACGGGACATCCGGCTGATTACGACAGTCGGATTTCTGGTGGGCGCGGAAATTGAAATGGCGCGGCTGGAGACGGCGAACTCACAGCTTTCCGAACAACTGGAAACGCGCAAGCTGATCGAGCGCGCCAAAGGAATCCTGCAAAACGAAATGGGGATGACTGAAGAGAAGGCTTACCGCACGCTGCAGGTGCAGAGCCGGCAGACGCGAAAATCCATGAAGCAAATTGCCGAGGCTATTCTGCTGACGGACGAAGTGAAACGTGGTTCGAGGACGGCTTGACGGTAACGAAATAATCGCCGGGCGGGAGCAAGCTTGCATGCAGCGTGCTCCCGCCCGGCGTGAAACCGCTCGGCCTATTTAGCCGCGGAGTAAGAATCCATCTTTTGCCGGGGCGTGGTTTTCTTTTGCGCTATTTCGGCTCTGGTTGTGCGCGCGTTGTAGTGGAGCACCAATCCGAGCTTCTCCACGTACACAGCGGTCACCACCGATTCACCGTCCTTGATTTCGAGGGCGATTTTGCCCTTCCCGGGATATTCAATTTCCGTAACCGAAGAGGGGAAAACAAATCCCTTGCCCGTGCCGTTGGAAGAAAAGATTACTACCAGCGGCAACGAGCTGTTTTCTTCGACCGCGTAGGCATACTCGCCGGCAGGTAGGACGATGGATCCCCACTTTGTTTCACCGGAAAGCGTAAACCTGCCGGCAATGGTGGGCGCTGCCCCGGCAGGCGATGGGAATGCCACCGATGAAATCAGGGAAAGAAGCAAAACTTGAATCCTGGAATACTTACTTACGGACGTCATAAATTCCTCCTAAGGAATTTCGTCAAATCGCGCGGCGATACTGTGCCGGGAGCGTTGATCGGGTTGGTCTTCTGCGGACGACAGGGTCAGCAAGTGAATAGAACGAGCGACGGGGGTTAGGAGGGAACCTCTGAGTTCGAGTCAGCCAATGCGGCTTGGCGATGACTGACACGGTCACTGTGGCAGCAGGCGGCGGGGAAGTCCAATCGAAAGAATCTTTACGAGCGATAGGTAAAAGTGTTTGACGCAACGCAGAAGAGTTTACGGCCGTTTCTGCCGAGTGCAAATTTGGGCGTACAATACAGGGCGTTTCTAAAAACAAAACTGAAACTTCGGGGCAAGGAGGATGCCGTGGGTGAACCTGCACTTGATGCGGCTGGATTTAATCAAACCGATCGTTACGCTGCCTTGATGGACATCGTGCGGCATCGCATGACGAATCGAGCATTCGCTGCTTACTCCGTGCCGCGGGAGCATTTCGAAATGATCATCGAGGCGGCTCGCCACGCTCCTTCGGGCGCGAACGCGCAGCCCTGGCACTATGTGGTGGTGACGAATCCTGCGGTGAAAGAGGCCATTGGCGAATGCTTTGTGGATGAGCAACAAAATCGCGCGCGGCTGCGCATGGGTTTTCCCACACCCAATTACAATGGGGTGAAAACGGCGCCGGGTCTGATTGTAGTGCTGGCCGATTTTCGTTTCGTGCGGGCGTTTCCGGTGTTGAACGACGGCTCGGAACTGGATCGCCTGTACCACCAGAATGCGGAGCGGATTCTGCTGCAGTCCGTGGCTGCTTCCACGATGTCGGCGCACCTGGCAGCCGCGGCTCTGGGCTATGCGGTCTGGTGGATCACTGCCATCGGGCAGGACGACATCCAGCGGCAGATCAAGCCGATGCTTGCGGTACCGGAAGAGCTGTCGATCATTGACGTGATGTGCTTCGGGCCGCCGGCAAAGCCTTCCTACAAGCGCTGGAAAAAGCCGCTGGACCAAATCATGAGTTGGGACCGCTTCAATCCGGAATGCGCTACAACCGTGGCACAGATTGACGAATGGATTAAAAGCATGCGGCACAAAGTGATGTACCGCGACGAATCGAAAATCGACTGAAACCCAGATTACGGTTGAGGCCGGGTAGTGCCAAAGCGAAGGCAGCCTCACGAGGACATTCGGACGCAAAAAACGTGCATGGGACGGCCCCTATGGGATGTTGCTTAGCAATACAGGTCCGTGCTAACCGGCAAGAAAATCAGAATGCCGCGCGGACGGGCTTTAACCTTTGGGCTTCGGGAAGGCGTCGGGGCCGACGACAGCGCGAACTTCGTCGTAATATTCCGGGTGCTTCACCAGAATGGACTTAATCTCCTGGGCCAGCGGGCTTTCCGCAAGCCATACTTTTTGCTGGTCGGGAAACATCGGGAGCATGAGCGGCTTGGCCTCTTGCAGCAATTGCGTTAGCCGGAGATGGTCCGGGACTTCACTTTGAGCCATTTTCAATCCCCCTATATCAGCGAATAATTTATGGCGTGCGGCAGAGCACGTCCGTCGCTGTGAACACTATCGCATTTCAATTTCAGATTCAATGATTCAGGCGATGTCTGCGGTGTGGCGCGGTCGCGGGCAAGTCCGCCACACGAGGCGATCAGTGGGCCCAGATTTTGGCAGGGTCGGTTTCGAACGGATAGACGTGGACCATCCAACTGAAGATTATGGGAATCCAGCGGCCGCCCGCGGCTTCGCATGCATCCTGGGTAGCGATGGAGCCGCGCAGGCCGAACTCCTTCCAATTGGCTTGCTTCACTCCGGCGGAGCCTTTCGGCGGCCAACACAGATTCACGTGTTCGTGCCAGCGCGCGATACTCAGCGGAACGCGTTCGTTTAGTTGGTCTTCACTAAGACGCCGCGGCGCAGTGTACATGGCGCCCTCGAGTACGTAACCGTCGCCGACTTTTTTGTAGAGCAATGAAGTGGGATGCGCGGGATTGAAGGTGAACTGCGCCTCCATAGCGTAGCGATAATTCGTGAAGTGATAATGATCCTGGGGAACGCCGGCGCCGAAAATCTTGAAGCCGTCGTCCAAAGCTTTGTGGTAGTCCTTGTATTGTTCGATGGCGGGGCGAAGTTTATCCAGAATTTCCTGCGCGCGCTGTTCATCTCCCGGCGAGGGTTTGCGCAAGTCGGTCATGTGCATGTGCGGACCCATGTCCATGTGCATATCGGACATCTGCTCGTTCGCGGACATGGCCGCTTGCGGAGCGGCTTTGGCGTCTTTCTGCATTTCGCCCATGTCCATTCCGGGCATATCGGACTTGGGCGCTGGAGGAGGTTGGTTCTGCTGGGCGCGGAGAAGGGGAATGGATGAGAGCGCGAATATCGCGAGCGGCAGGATCGTCCAGCGGTTGCTTTTCATCTTGGTCCTCGCTTAGGACTGCCTATGACTCCAATATAAACCCGGGATTATTCTTTTCGGCAAAATCCTGTCGGGCGGGTGCATTGATGTTAAACGGGGCGGGTGATTCATGCAGTTTGCGGGAGAAGCGGAGCGGTAGGGCAGAACAGATACGCTTCATCCGACTAACGAAGCGACCGCGCGGATTCGGACAGGTGAGTTCCTTGACTTGGGGGGATTCGAGTGGCAGAGTGAGCCTACTTTCAATTTAAAGGAGGGGCCCATGCCCCATTATCTCATTCAGTCCGCTTACACTCCGGAAGCATTGCAGGCTCTGATCAAAAACCCCCAAAACCGCGCCGAAGTGATTCGCGCGGCGGTCGAACGCCTGGGCGGCAAGCTCGTCGGAAGTTGGGGCACGTTTGGCGATTACGACGGAATCACGATTGTAGAGGTGCCCACGAGCGTGGATGCTGCCGCACTCGCTCTGGCCGCTGCCGCGGGGGGAAGCTGCAAGGCTGTTAAGACTACCGCGCTGCTCACGACGGAGGAAATGATCGAAGCAGTCAAGAAAGCGTCGACGACCGGATACAAGCCCGTCGCTGCGGCCGCCGCTGCGGCTGGCAGCTCCGACAAGTAAGAGCGAGTGGAGGTGTCTCGTGGCGTCAACAAATCCAACGCAAGGATTGAGTGGGGCGGCAAGCGTGGTCAGGAAGGCGAGCGGGTTGTATATCGGCATGGCGGTGGTGTTCATCATCCTGGGGCTGTTGGCGATTGTTGAACCGACGGTTGCGGGATTAGCGGTAACGATCCTGGTGGGCTGGCTGCTGATTTTTGGCGGCGGGGCGCATTTGGTGGCGGCGTTCAGCGGAGGCGGAGCGGGGCGCGTAATTTGGCAGGTGCTGATCGGAATCGTGTTCATCGCGGGCGGCATTTACTATTTGACGCACCCGTTGCTGGGGCTGGGAACGCTGACGCTGATTTTGGCCGTGATTATCCTGATGGCGGCGCTGTTCGAACTGATCGCGTATTTCGCGTCGCGCGGCGCGGCCGGGTCGGGCTGGCTGCTGATGAACGCGCTGATCACGCTGTTTCTCGGCGGGTTGATATGGTTCCACTGGCCGTCGAGTACGGTGTGGGCGATCGGAACGCTGGTGGGAGTAAATCTGTTGATGACCGGAATTTCGCGGCTGATGCTGGGTCTGGCAGCGCGGAAACTTGTGAACGCGTAGCGACCTAGCGAAGGCCGGGGGCATTTGCCTGTCGAGCGCGTGGGAATCCCGGGCTGGCCATGACCTCTTCGCTTTGCACGCGATGTCGGTCGCAATGCCCGGCGATCAGAAGCAGCCACTGATACAAATCGAGCTCGCCGATTACAGGATGCTTGAAGAAGTGGCGCCTTAAATCCGCAGTGGTGATGGCGGCAAAGTCGCGGGTCTGCAGGCGGGCCGCTTCGAATTCGTGCAATAGCTGTTCATCCGGCCATCGGCCTGTGGGTAACACAGCCTCGGGTGCCTGGAAACGAGTCACGCGGGCCACCAAGCCCGCGATCAAGGCATGGTCCTTGCCCTCCATGGCGCTGCGCTTGGAAGAATCGGGAGCGGTCTCCAAAGTTTTTTGAATAGCTCCGAGCAGGCGTCTTTCGACTGTCACGATATGCTCGACGCATTCGGCGACAGTCCAGCGGCCGGGCGCAGGACGGTAGTGCAATTCCTCGCGCGAAAGGTTTTTTGCCATTTCCAACAGGCGCTCGCGCGACTCCGCAAGATTCTTCAACAACAGTTCGCGTTCGGCAGAAGTCATTTTGGTCTCCCTTCCTGAAGGCTTGGCGACGTTCATTGTGACAGGATCGGCCACGCGCCCGTCCAAATTCTAAACCTAAAAGGGCCGGCCCTTGGTGCCTCATGGCAAGCAGGACGCCCTTCCTCCATTAGGGTAAACCGGCGCTACAAGAACCGCACTTTTGACGAATCGAAGGGTGATGCGGATGCTGAGAGTTGAGCGTTCGGCGGGGAAGACTTGGCCACCCGCCGCGTTCTTACGGCGAGCGCTCCCGTTAGGCACACTCTCGCGAGGTTGGTGTCTAAGAAGCAGGCGAGCAAGCATGCACTGCTGCCGCCTGCGCCGGTTGGATCGGATTGGCACGGCGGTGGCTCACTCGATAAGGAGGCCTGTGATGGGAATGGCGGCTGGTGGAAGCAAGGGCGGTCCGGTTTCGGATCCAAACATCGTTCCATTGATTGACGTGCTGCTGGTGCTGATCATCATCTTCATGGTGATTACGCCGACGGTACCCACTGGATTGCCCATGCTGGTTCCCCAGCCGGCTTCGGTGCAATCGAAACCTGAACCGCCCGATCCCTATACGATTGTGGTGCAGGTGACGCAAGGCGGGAAGCTGATGATTAACCAGGACCAGTGCGACTGGGACACACTGGGACCGCGTCTCTCTGATATTTTCAAAGAACGTGCCGATAAGTTGGCCTTTGTGGAAGGTGCTGAAAACGTCCCATTCGCAGAGGTGGCGCGTGCGATTGACATAATGCGGGGAGCGGGCATCGAAAACGTCGGGCTGGTCACGGCTCGGGATAGGGTCCGAGAAAAACCCCTGTAAGAGACTGTGTCTGAAATCAGTGGCTGATTCGTTGCGGCTGGGGGAGAAGCAAACGGGGATTGCTGGCGAGCGGTCGAGGTTTAATTCGGGCGAGAGATAATAGAGCGAAAACGCGGCTGTAGTCGGAAACAAACATCGGAATTACCTCGCGGTTCACGTGTGCCGGTGGTACCTTACGCGCACAAAGGGGCTGGCCGTGTCCTCCCAGGCGAACCGGGCATCCCTGTGGCAATCCCACTCAAAGGAGAAACCATGGTCCGCAGAATCAGTTTGATTTTGCTCGCAATCGGCGCGCTTATCTCGATTGTAGCGATGAATACCCAGGCGCAGGCACAGTCCCTTATGACTCGACATGTGCGAGAAGCAGTTCTCGATGGGCAGGCGCTGTCCGTGGGACGGCTGCCCGCAACACAGACCATGCAGCTCAACATTGTTTTGCCGCTGCGCAATCAGGCGGAGTTGGACAATTTCCTGCGAGAACTTTCCGATCCTTCCAGCGGCATGTACCGGCGGTTTCTAACGGTGCCGGAATTCACCGAGCGGTTTGGACCGACGCAGGCGGATTATGACGCGGTGGTTCGATTCGCGAAAGCAAACGGATTCACGGTGGTTGGCGGCACGCGCGATGGCATGGACGTTCAGATCGTGGGTCCGGTGTCGGCGGTGGAGAAAGCTTTCCACGTAACGATGGGGAACTACCAGCACCCAACTGAGGACCGAATTTTCTACGCGCCAGATCGCGAGCCCACCACAAACTTGCCGTTCCAGCTCTGGCACATTTCCGGTATGGACAACTACTCCATCCCGCATCCGATGTTTGTGAAGAAGAGCGACTACGCGGCGGCGCACGGAATCGATGCGGAGAAAGTTGTGTCGCACGCGACGACCGGCTCGGGACCTTCGGCTTCGTTTTTGGGCAGCGATATGCGCGCGGCCTACTACGGCGGAACGGCACTCACCGGCGCGGGGCAGAACCTGGGACTGTTTGAATATCTCGGGACCGACTTGGCAGACTTGACGACGTATTACAAGAATGTGGGACAAACGAACAATGTGCCGATAACGCTGCTTTCGACGGACGGGACCAGCACATCCTGCGTGGATACGAGAGCGGGTGGCGATTGCGATGACACGGAACAAACGCTGGACATGACCCAGGCGATCGGAATGGCGCCGGGGCTGTCAAGTCTGGTGATGTACATCGGATCCACCGACACTGCCATCATCGGCGCGATGACGACGCACAGTCCACTGCCGACCACGATTGGTTGTTCGTGGGGCTGGACGCCGGCGGATCCAAGCACGCTGAATCCGTACTTCCAGAAGATGGCGGCGCAAGGGCAGAACTTCTTTGCGGCGTCCGGCGACTCTTCCACCTGGTCGTCACGGAATGAGGCTTGGCCGGCGGACAATGCGTATGTCGTTTCGGTAGGCGGCACGGATTTGATAACCGCCAGCGCGGGCGGCGCGTGGAAGTCAGAAACCGCGTGGGTTGATAGCGGCGGCGGAATTTCGCCGGACGCAATTCCAATTCCGTCGTGGCAGCAGATTTCGGGAGTGATCAATTCGAGCAACAAGGGTTCAACGACGCTGCGGAACGGTCCAGACGTATCGGCGAACGCGAACTTTACATTTTACGTTTGCGCGGACCAAACCACCTGCACGGCGAACGATTACGGCGGCACGAGCTTCGCGACGCCGATGTGGGCCGGGTACATTGCGCTGGTGAACCAACAGTTGGCGGCCAACGGCGACCCGACCATCGGCTTCATCAACCCAACGATTTATGCGCAGAACGTGACCTCGAGCTACGCAACGGACTTCCACGACATCACCAGCGGCACATCCGGCAGCTATTCGGCGGTGACCGGCTACGATCTAGTGACCGGGTGGGGAAGTCCAAACGGAGTGGGGCTGATAAACGCACTAACGGGAGGGTCCTCTCCAACTCCTAACTTCAGCATTTCCGCGTCGCCCACTTCGGTCTCAGTGGTACAAGGCGGCAATGGCAGTTCGACGATCAGCACCGCCGTGGTGGATGGCTTTAACGCGGCGATTGCTTTGACTGCGAGCGGCCAGCCGACGGGCGTGACGGTGACGTTCAATCCCACGTCAATCGCTGCGCCGGGTTCCGGAAGCTCGGCCATGTCCATGGCCGTGGCTTCGACGACCGCGACGGGTACTTACACGATCACGATTACCGGGACGGGCGGAGGCATTACGCAGAAGACTACGGTCGCTCTTACGGTGACTGCGGCGGCGGGCGCTGACTTCAGCATCAGTGCGTCGCCCACTGCGATTTCGGTGGTGAGGGGCGAATCCGGAAGTTCCACGATCACCACGGCGGCGCTGAACGGTTTCGACTCGGCGGTTACTTTGTCTGCTTCCGGAGAAGGAAGCCAACAAAAAGTGACGTTCAGTCCTAACCCCATTGCGGCGCCGGGGTCAGGGTCGTCGACAATGACGGTGACGGTGGGGACGCGTGCTTCGGTCGGAGTCCATACCATCACGATAACGGGCACTGGCGGAGGCAAAACGCATACGGCTACGGTCACACTCACCGTGGTGAAAAACGGATTTACTCGGTAGCCCACGGCACCAAGTTGAGCAAAGAGAGGCCCGGACGAATGATCCGGGCCTTTTCTTTTCCGCGGACGCGGCCGGCGCTTCGTTATCATTCATTTTCGATCCTGCCGATATCAGCTACTATCTGTTCGCGCGCGGCGGAACGAGGTACGGACGCGGGACGAGTCACAGAGAAGGCGGAAGCCTGAGCCGCTGGGAACACTGGCGCATTTTAATTTTGCATGCAATGTTCCACGCGATGCGTGTGACATGATGGCGGAGCGACAAGAGGAGAGCGGCGATGAAATTGAGGTTCAAGCCGAATTCGGTTCGGCTGCGGCTGAATCGAGATGAGGTAACGAAGTTTGCGAAGACCGGGGAGATTGCGGAAACGATTGAGTTCCCGGGGCGCGCGGTTTTTCGGTATGGATTGCGAGTTTCGAGCGGCGCAGCGCCGGAGGCGGCGCGGATTGAGAGTGGGGAATTGATGTTTAGCGTTCCGGCGGCGGATGCAAAAGCCTGGGCGGGGCGTGACGGGGAAATAGGGTTGTATTACGAGCAGAAAGTGGAGGGAGGCGGGTCGCTGCGGATCATGATCGAGAAGGATTTTCAGTGCATCGACGGGCCGGCGGAAGAGATCGATCCGGCGGGGTACCCGAATCCGTTGGCGGCGACGGGATGCAAGCCGGGGGAAGAAAAGTAAATTTCGCACGAGCGTTCCGCCGAAAGCCTTAGGTTCTAAAGGACTGGGCTCATCGAAGACCAAGAAAGTCAAGAGAGCCGGCGGGACGCCGGCGCTACGAAACCCAGGCCGTCTCCCGCGCGTTAAGACTGGGCGGTACGGCACGGCTAAAGGCGTGCGCTGACGTATCGCGAAACTGATACATCGGCGACCGCCGTTCGCAGGCGCCGCGTAAAAAGCTCACCTGTTACGACTCGCCAAATTAGGGAAGAATTGCGCGATGCCTCCAACGCAAGAGGTTAGGGTTTGGCGATGTAGAGGCTCGGGAATTGTTGTTGAAGATTTTTTAGTTTGGGGAGATCGAACATGGCGATGTAGGGATTCTCGGGATGCTCGGTGGCGTAGTTCTGGTGGTAGTCTTCGGCGCGATAGAAGGCTTTGAGCGGGACGATTTGCGTGACGATGGGCTGCGAAAAAACTTTGGACTGATTGAGCTGGTCCACGTAGGACTGGGCGATGCGCTGCTGGTCGGTGTTGGAGAAGAAAATGATGGAGCGATACTGCGTGCCGGTGTCGGGGCCCTGGCGATCCAGTTCGGTGGGGTCGTGAGCGACGGAGAAAAATACTTTTAGGAGCTGGCCCAGGGTGATTTTGGATGGGTCGTAAGCGATTTGGACGGATTCGGCGTGGCCGGTTTCGCCGCTGCTAACTTGTTCGTAGTTCGGATTCTTGACGGTGCCGCCGGAGTAGCCGGACGTCGCACTGGTGACGCCTTTCACATGTTGGAAGACGGCTTGGATTCCCCAGAAACAGCCTCCTGAGACGACGACGGTTTCCTGGCCTTTTTGCGAGGCGAGAGTTTCGTCCACGGCGGGATCGGGGATTACAGTGGCGGCGCTGGCATAATTGTGGCGGGTCCAGAGGAAGAGAGCCAGGACGGCGAGTAAGACCATCAAAATCGGGGTCGTGATTGAGCGCTTCATTGGTGATTCTCCTTCGAGCGATTAACAGCTAAAAGCATAAAGAAAATCAAAAGAGCCGGCACATTCGGTCGCGGCAGCGACCTCAGCGCAAGTAAGACGCCCTTCCTTCGTCAGGGTAAACTGGCGCTACGAAAAGCGCACCCAGCATTCGCCGTGCTTAATGGCGCGCACAGCCCGGCCGGGCGGAGCTACGAAAAACACGGCACGGCTACACCTATGTCGCTTTGGCGAAGCGCATGGAGACGGAATTCATGCAGTAGCGCAGGCCGGTGGGAGGAGGGCCGTCGTCGAAGACGTGGCCCAGGTGCGCGTCACACAGGCGGCACGCAACGGCTGTGCGCACCATGAACAGGCTGCTGTCGGTGGTCTCCAAAACATTTTCTTTGGCAATGGGTGCCCAAAAGCTGGGCCAGCCGGTGCCGGATTCGAACTTGGTGCCGGCGTCGAACAGAGCGGTGTCACAGCAAATGCAGCGGAAGACACCTTTCTCGTGATTGTTCGGATTTTCGTTGGTGTAGGCGCGCTCGGTGCCGGCGTGACGAGTTACTTCGAACGAATCGGGCGAGAGCTGCTTGCGCCAGTCATCTTCGGTTTTTACGACTCTGGGAACAGTCACGGTGTCTTTGCGCTTGCCCGCGTCGGTGAAATTTACGATCTTGACGGTCTTGGGGAGGTCGGCAGGCGCAGATGCAGCTTCGGCATGCACGGGGCCGTGCTTTTGAAAATACGCCCAGAGAACCGCCAGAGCCGCGGTGGCGCTGCCGATCAAAAAGACGCGGCGGCCCATCTCTCGGGGAATCTGATCTTTCTCACTTACTGAAAACATGATGGCCTCTTTTATTTCTATTTTATCCAAACGTAAAAGCGAATGCCTGAACGCCGGGATCGAGGAAATCGATCTCGAAAGTTCTGTCTTCCACCGCGCCCTTTTGGCGAATGAGCTGATACAGACGATTGCCTTGAACGGTGCCCGCGCCGGTTGCGTCGGTATCGGCGCCGTGATCATCGCCGGGCGCAGTGCCGTCAAGTTTGACTGTGAAACGAATCGGCTTGCCATTTTTCGTGGGGCCGAGGACCAAGTGCAGGTCGCGGGCGTGGAAGCGGAAGACAATTTTGCCGGGGACGGACTCGAGCACGGCGCTTTCCTCGCCCACTTTCCAGCTTCCGCCCAAAGCCCACTGATTCAGCGAGAGCCGCGGCTGCGGACTGTAGGATTTGCGCGAATCCTTGGCGAGGGGCTCAGCCGAAGCGAAATTTCCAGCGCGTTTGTATCCCACGTATGTTTCAGGAGAACCGACGTTCTTGCTATCGGAAGGCGCTTCGGCGCCGGTACCGGTGACGTTGAGAAGTCCTTCGGCGAGCGCGGGGGCGCCGTTTTCCTTCAGCAGCTCCTGAATCACGCGCTCGGACTCGGCGTAATTGCCTTCGCCGAAGTGGTGGGCGCGGATGCGGCCTTTGCCGTCAATGAAATAGTGCGCGGGCCAGTATTGATTGTTGAAAGCTTCCCAAATTTTGTAATCGCTGTCGATGGCGACGGGGTAGGTGATCTTCAGGTCGCGGACGGCTTTTTCGACGTTCGAGCGCTCTTTTTCGAAGGCGAATTCGGGCGTGTGCACGCCGATGACGACCAGACCGGCGTCTTTATATTTTGCGGCCCAGCCTTCGACGTAAGGCAAGGCGCGAAGGCAATTGATGCAGGAGTAGGTCCAGAAATCGATGACCACGACTTTGCCGCGCAGGGACTTGGTAGTCAAGGGAGGGGAATTGAGCCAGCCAACCGCGCCGCTCAGCTCCGGCATGGGGCCTTCGTCGGCGAGAACAAGCACAGGCTCGGCTGCGCTGACGGGAACGAGCGCGGGCTTATGCGCGCCAAGTGCGCTGACCAAATGTTCTTCGGCTTTGGCGGTGTTGACGAAAGAAAACTTAGTGAGCAGGTTGGTGTCCCAGCCGAGCGCGATGGCGACCACGCCGACGATCACCGCGACGCCGAGGACGCGGCGGATCCAGACGTCGAAAGACAGAGAGCGTTTCATGGCGGAAAATACCTTCTTTCCTGCAAGGAGCGCGATGCCCAGAGAAGTGGCGGCGCCCAATGCGTAAGATAGCAGCAAAAAGGATGAACGCACGCCGGGGCCTTGAATCGCGGCGCCGGTCAAAATCAGGCCGAGGATAGGGCCGGCGCAAGGAGCCCAAAGCAGTCCGGTGGAAATACCCAGGACAAAAGATTTTCCGACGCTGATCTCCGAAGAGGGGCCGCCCTGAATTTTCGCGCCGGCCCGAACCAGCGGGCGCGTTAGCGCTTCGGCAAGCGACGGGAAAAGCAGCGTTAGTCCCAACACAAGAAATATGGCGATGGCCACGTAGCGGCCGCCCTGGTTGAGGCGAACGACCCAGTGACCTCCGAACGCGGCTGCGGTGGCAACAAGCGCGAAAGTGAGCGCCATGCCCGTCAGCAGAGGCAAACCGGAGCGGCGAAACGGCTGGTCGGCGCGCGAGAATACGAACGGGAGCACCGGAAGGATGCACGGGCTCAGAATCGTCAGCACGCCGCCCACAAACGCTAAGAGATAGATAAGCATCGTCGTATAGCTCTAGTACGCTTTTCAGGGTGCTAATGGATTGGCGCGCGGTGGCGCACGATTGCGCCCCTAGCGGGATCATTTTACATTCAAAAGGCGCGCTAGTCGCCGGGTGGATGCGGTAATCTGTTCCGCTTGGAGCACATGATCCCTGAAAGATTAGATGTGCGCGGCGTCGAGTTGGATGCGCAGACACGCTGCGAGCATTACCACGGGCCGACGGACATTATCGCGATCAAGATGAAGTGCTGCGGCGTGTATTACGCGTGCAAGGATTGCCACGAGGCGCTCGCGGGCCATGCGATCGAGGTGTGGCCGGAGAGCGAGTGGGAGCAAAAGGCGATACTTTGCGGGGCCTGCGGCGCGGAGTTGACGGTACAGCAGTACATGGAGTGCGAATCGAGCTGCCCGAGTTGCGGCGAGCGGTTCAATCCTGGGTGCAGAAAACATTATCATTTTTATTTTGGCGCGAGAGAAGCTACAAACGCCCCGTGAGGACGAGGATAGGGCCGCAAGAAGGCAGAAGGCTCGGCGAAAATTCCGCCGAAAGGAAAATTCGTCACGTATCGGATCTTTTTGTCGCGGCTAAAGCCGCGACCGACAAAGATTACCAGAGGGTAGATCGGACGTTGCCAAAGCCAACGACGCCCGCCTATCCTTCGTTTCTCAGGATAAAAAGGCGGCCGCTGCAAAGGCAAGATGCCGGGCTGAAGCCCGGCGCTACAAAGGCGCAGGCATAACGGCGCCGGTGCGGGAGGCTACTGACATGAATTTTCTTTTGCGTTACGGTTCTGCGATGCGGTCACTTAGCGTCAGCGTGGCTCTGCTTGCACTCGCGGCTCTGGCGCCGGGCGCTGCGCGGGCGCAGCAGATCACAACCACGAAGGTGATTTTCTTTGTTACGGATTCGAGCGGTGCTGCAATCGGTAGCGCAACGATCGTTTTGGGGATGCCTTCTAATACGCCAGGGACGAAAACAGACGAGTACGGCCGTCTGTCCGTGGATTTGCCGATCGGAGCGCAGTACAATTTTCCCGTCTCCGCGCCCGGATACATCAGCGACTACGCTTACATCGATCTCACCTCAGCCGATCTTCCGGCTGACGACACGAAAAACGTGACAGTTGTGCTTCACTTGGACGACCGTCCTTCGCAAATCGCGCAGACCGTCTCCTATTCCAAGGCTTCGCTGCTGATCACGGGCGATGCGAAACATGCTCCCTTGAATCTTTCGCTCGCGGAATTCCGCGCGCTGCCGCATGTGGACGTCAAGGTGCACAACGGGCACGCCAACACCGACGAAACTTATTCCGGAGTTCCGCTCGTTGTGCTGCTGGCCAAGGTGGACGCGCCGCTCGGAGAGAATTTGCGCGGCAAGGCGCTAACCAACTACGTGGTCGCTACCGGCTCCGACGGTTACTCGGTGGTGCTGTCTCTCGCGGAGGTCGATCCCATGTTTCATGACGGCCAGATCGTAGTAGCCGACTCTCGCGATGGCCACCCGCTCACGACTTCCGGCCCGTACCAGTTGATCGTGTCGGAAGACAAGCGCCCCGCCCGCTGGGTACGAAACCTCGTTTCTATCGCGGTGCAAAGTATCCACTGAGGGCGTCTCAAAGGCCTCACCTCAGAAACCCGTGCGTCCCCGTGGCAAACCTACATTTAACCGCGCGCCGGACCGATTTATTTACGAAGAGTGTGCTGTATTGCACGGAAAAGGCCGGGGATTGCGTCTATCGTGAGTGCATGGCGAATAACAACGGGAAGAAGGGCCAAGCTCACGCGACGCTCGACGGCGTCGAGATCAGGAATGGGAAGAAAGGCGCGAGTAGGGCGACTCTCAACAGCGGGGCGAGTCAGAGCGGTAAAAAACGGCAAGCTAAGGCGACTCTGGCAAGCGTGGTGAAAGAAATGGACAAGCCCCGGTTGGCTGCATCGGTGGAAAGAGAGATCAGCAAGAAGTCCCGGCCTGCGATTTTAGAGACTGTGCAAAAGTGAACAGAAAACCAGGAGCCGGGGACTTAAACTGCACAGCACGAGGGAGGCGAACATGAGCAAACCAGAATGGGGATGGCAGGATCACTACCTGGAAGCGTTCCTGGAGACAAATCCGGACAACCTCGTTCAGCGGGTTGAGGCCGCCGAGAGTGCAATCTATTCGCGCACGAAAGAGCTGGCCTCAAGCGCGGACACGAAACCGGAGTGGCAGGCGATCGCAGATGCGATGGCGGGTTTGGCCATTCTCAAGAGAGAGATTAAATCTCAGGATGGAAACGGGATTCCCGCAGGGCGGAGCCCACGCGAAACGATGGATGCGAATCGTTTGTCGCGGGCGACGAGGAATTAGGCAGGCTGGTTTTCCTTTTTACAAGCTCGACATGATCCGCGCAGGCGATTCAGCGGATCAGTCCTGCTCACTCGGACCTAAGATTCGTGAAAGTATCAGAACAACGCAGAGCGAAATCAAACCCCGCACGTTTTAGACCGCGAAACGAGTTTCGCTAGCGCACCGGATCCGCCTTCTGATTTTACGAGGTGGCCGCGGCGGCGGTGGAAACCTGCTGCATCAGGGCCAACTGGTCCCAATTGTCCCAGCCACGAACGATCTTGCCATTTTCGATCTGCGCAATGGTGATGCCCGTGACGCGAACCGTTTTGTTGGTGGCCCGAATACCGAGGTGGTCGCCGGTATGAGTCATTACGCCGGACCAACGGACCACGACGCTGTTGTCCGCACCGAAAGCGTCTTCGATGGTGATTTTAATATCTGGAAACGCGCCGCGAATGCGATTGAAGAGGGTCACGAAATCACGAGGCCCGCGTAATTCTTTGCCCGGCTGGTCCTGTCCAACGGCAATCGCATTTTCAGCCATGAGGTCGTAGATGGTTTGAACGCGCCCCTCGTTCCAAACTTCCTTGAACCACCGCCGCATCAGTACAATATTTTCTTCCACGGACACAGGACACCTTCCTTGTGAGGACGCCGGGGTTGGTTCGGTCGATAGACGTTCCTCAACCGCGCTGGTATACCACGAAGTAACGGTGCAAGCTAGTTTCAGGCGCGGGAGGCTTGCGAGCGTTCCGGGTAGTCGAGCTTGGCGTACCAATTGGGGCGGCCCTGAGGAGTTAGGTCGAGCAAATTCCAGAGGGACCACACCAGATCGAGGCCACGCTCGTTGACGTCGGGGGCGAGCTTGGGGTGCGCGCTGTAGAAATGGCGGAGGGTGCCGTCTGCGTCGCGAGTGAACACTGAGATTTCGGAATCCTGGTTGCCTTCACGGTCTTCGCTGCCGATATCGTATTTGAAAGTGCTCGAGCCGGCGCTGAGGAGGCGGAGCTTGTCCCAGCCACGAGTGCGAGCGTGCGCGCGCAACGCCGCGAGGTCGGCTGCGGCTACGATGGCGAGGTCCACGTTCTGGGCGAGGTGGACGGCGTTGCCGTTGAAGCCGTCGATCAGGCCGGTGCACATGGGGCAGGGCTTGGTCTGGCGCTTTCCGAACATCAAGTGATAGACGATGAGCGAGCGGCCTGGGGCGGAGAAGAGTTCGCTCAGGCGGACTGTGCGGATTGGAGTGTCGCCTACGGACAGATCCGCAGGGCCTTCTTCGAATGCATAGTCCTGGACAATTGCGCCTTGGGGAAGTGCGCGGCGGAGGGCGGCGACTTTTTCGCGTTGGCGCATCAAGTCAAGCTCGGCGAGGCGGAGTTCTTCGCGTTTTTTCAGGTAGTCGGCGGACTCGTTCGACAGGTTAGTTTGGCGGAGCGTGCCGTCGATCATTTCGTGGGTCATCGGACGGTACCTCGTTCTTGAAGTTAGCACGAGCGGGGGTGAGTTTGGAAGCGAGGGTTGGACTGGCAGCGTCAAAACAGCGCGGTCAATAAAGCCGACGAGACGGTGCGCGACTGCGCGTCGTTAGCCACGATCAAGAAGATCAAAAGAGCCGGCGAGACGCCGGCGCTACGAAAAGCGAGCCTGGGTCAGCGGATGGAATTGGGCTGATTTTATGCGTGCTGGGCGCGTTTGGAGCGCGATTTTTCGTATATCACTGACGCCGCCATCCCTACACCAACGGCGATCCAGGCTCCTAGTCCATAGAGCAACATACTTGTAGGCGATGCGAGCGGGGCACCAACCGCACAAAATAGAATGAAGAAAAGAATTATGGCCCAGATCAGTTTGGCGGATTTTGTGCCGCGATCAGCCGCAACGGATCTTCGCTCTAACCAACGGCCTATCCCATACCACAGGAAAGGGACCACCAGAATTGCAGGAAGGAGTTGCAAATATTCCGGGCGATTCGGCCACAAACTGTTGAGGGGCCAATCAAGAAACGAGGCGATGAGAAAGGCAGGCATATTCAGAATTAGCGCGAACTTAAGCGGCCACGGCCATATGTGAAAAGCCACCGTCGAGGCCCAACCAAGAGAACGGTTGAGGATTTGAACACGCTGCCACTCGCCCCAGGCGCCGAAAACGATTGCAATGAGAGTTTGTGTGATGGGCAAGAGCCGGCGAAATTGTGTTTGTAAAGTCATGCAGTGTCAGTACCCAGTATTAGACACCACCGGGACAGTCAGGGTTTAACCTCACGCATCCCCCGGGCTCGTCGGGCATGGCGCGTCCCGCGTGTCGGAACAAAAGGCGAAACGCAACTTCTTTCCGGAGGGGGTGTTTAACCTGATAGACGCGGACGAAGGTAATCGGAAGCGTCTAACAGAAGAGAGAGTGGAAAGGACTTACGGGCTCAGAAGGGGCCCAAAAATGAAATACTTTATAATGCTGGCGTTGCTTGGTACTTGTTTAGTTGGGGCACCGAACGCGAAGGCACAAGTTGCAGTGGGAGTGGGAATTGGCGGGCCGGGATATGCCGCTCCCGTTTGCGCGTATGGCTACTACGGGTATTACCCGTATGCGTGCGCGCCGTACGGCTACTACGGCCCTAGTTGGTTTAATGGCGGGTTGTTTATCGGAGCAGGGCCGTGGTTCCGCGGCGGCTTTGGATTCAGGCCGGGATTCGGATGGGGTCGGCCTGGATTCGGCGGGCGACCTGGCTTTGGCGGACGACCTGGATTCGGCGGCAGGCCAGGATTTGGTGGCCGGCCGGGAATCGGCGTACGTGGATCGGCTGGCAATGGATTCCGCGGCAGTGTCTCACGCGGAGGCAGCTTCCATAGTGGTAGCGTTCACGGCGGAGGCGGCTTCCACGGTGGCGGCAGTGCGCATGTTGGCGGCGGTTCCCACGGTGGAGGCGGCTCGCATGGGGGCGGTCACGGCGGCGGACACAGGTAAGATTCAACGGTAACCAAGGGCCGCCCGGATGAAGGCGGCCGCTACAGAAGCGAACGGCCGGCGGGAAACTCTGCCGGCCGTTTTTTTTTGGCGAGGGCATGCAACACAAATTCAGGCGAGATGAAAGAGTAAGCGAGGGCTGAGGACTGAGGCAGGGCTACGGATCGGCGGGAGCGGCATGCTGCGGGCCTACGGGATGTGGTTATGGCAAGACTGGCAGATGAAGAAAGTCAAAAGAGCCGGCGGGACGCCGGCCTGCCCCGGCAGGCAGGCGCTACGAAAAGCGGGTTAGCGACGAGCATGCAGTTGCGTTCCGGCGGGGAGACCGCGCGGCTGCTAGTACAACGGCAAATGGGCTAGTTTCCGACGACGAAAAGTTGGCCGTTGTTTTGGGTGTAGATCTTGCCGTCGGGGCCGATGGAGATGGGAGTGTAGGCGGCACCGATGGCTGAGTCGAGGAACATTTTTCCGGTGGGGGCGGTGAAGATTCCGGAATGAGCTTGCGGCAATTCGTAAACGTAGCCGTCTTCGCTGTTGACGTAAACATTGCCGAGCATGTCGATCGCAGGCATGTTGATGCACCATTCGTAGCCGTTGGGATGTTCGTCGTCGATGGTGGTGCTTTGGAACTGCCATTCAATGTTGAGAGAGGCATCGAGCTGGGTAATGTAATACGGGCCGGCCAGAGTGGGGGCACAGACCGGGCTTGGCCCATTGCAATAAGACGTCGAGGGGTAGTGGTTGTCTTTTATCACAATCGAGAAAGTGCTGTCGTGGGTCCAAATTCCCGGCGTGGAATCCCATCCGAATCCGTAGGCGCCGAGATAATTTCCCGAGGAGTCGAAGCGGAAAAGATGACCGCGCGAAAAATTGTAATTATCCAGCGCGCCAAAAACTATGGAGGCGTCGGGCAAGACGGTGGGCGAGGAGGACGCCTGATCAATCACGTAGCCCGATCCCGGGGCATTGGTTGTGGGATCAACTCCGACGGTGGTGCCGAAGAGGCAGGAGTTGGGCTCGTTGGTGACGCCAGAGGCGGCAATGGGCAAAAGAACGCCGCATCCATCCGACAGGCGATTTTGAAGTGAAGCTTGCCATTTGGGCGACAGGTCAGCGGTATTCACGGCGAGCAGGTAGCTGGCTAAATTGTCGAAGTGGGCCACGCTCACGGTGTAGATGGTTGTGCCGTCCGCTGACACAGCCGGCGCGACGTTGATTCCAGGCCGCTGCGAACCGCAAGCAGCGGGGAAGAACGGAGCGACGGCGGTCGGGCTCGGCGGCCAAGGAAAGGCAGGTTGAGGAACCTGGTTACCAAAAGTTCCGGGGCAAGTGAGTGACGTTGCTGCTGGCGCGCCGGGGTTGATCGAGGCGAAGGTCGCAAAGGTGGAAGAATCATCCGGCGCAATTTTTACCAGCCAGGCGCCGACGGCGTCGTTCTGATCCCAGGGATTGCCGGTCAAGTTCAGTTCGATCACGTTGTAGTAAATGTTGCCAGTGGCATCGGCGGTGAGCGGGCCGGCGACAAACGTGTTCACGGCAGTCATGCTGGGATTTGCAATGAAGGGATTGATGTGCGAAGCGGCCACTCCGGTGGTCTTGTTCACTTTCCACACCGAGCCGGCGGCGGCCGGAACGTAAATGAAATTGTTGGCGTCCACCGGGTGGAAAACAGGTTCCCAACCTTCCAGTCCAGCAAATCCCTGGCTGAAATTCGTGGCGTTTGGTTCCGGAACCCAATCGGTGTCGAAGGTCCAGGCTTCCACGAGTTGGCCGTTGACCCAGCTAAATCGGGTCTCGTACCACTCCATGGTGTTCCAAGTGTTGGGGCCGCAAGCAGCGCCGGTGGTCCACTGACCGACCGGGTTGCAGGAGTTGTACACGCCCCCCTTCATGACCATATAGGTGTCTTTTCCGTCGGTGATGGGCGCCTGTTCGTGGACGGTCAACGCCGGCTCTCCGAAGAGCGGAGCGTTTTCATTTTTTTCCTGGTCCACGAAGGGGTCGTAGATGATGTTCGCGAGAATATTGTTCAAGTTCTGACCGGCGGCCGGGACCATCCCGGTGTGCTGTGGATTGGATCCCCACTGCGGCCAAAACGGGGCGTTCGATGCGGTTTGCGAGCCGACCACAAAAGTGACTGTGATGACCGCGGGCGAGTCTTGAGCGACCGTAGCGGTTACGGTTATGTGTCCGATGTAAGTTCTCGGCGCGAGCGCTCCCGCCGAGGCGGATATTTGCAAAGTCTGCGGAGCGGTTCCGCTGGTGGGGGTGACGCTAAGCCACGACGGAGCGTCGGATGCAGCAGTAAAAGCGAGAACGCCGGTGCCGGTGTTGGTGACGTTCACGGACGCGGGCGCGGGATTGAATGAGCTGGCCTGAACCGCGACGAATGGGATGGCGTTCGTCGAGAGGGCCAGAATGGGGGCGGGCTCGGTCATGTGGTGGCCGCCACCACCGCATCCAGCGAACAAGGAAGCAAGAGCGCAGAGGATTCCGGTGAGACAGATGATTGCTACACGATTGATTGCTACACGACGAAAGAGGTATGCGAGACGAAACGGTCCCAAGATCCGATTCATAATATTCTCCCCGCACCGCCTGATGCGGAATTGCCCGTACCGGGAGCGTACGTTACTACGGCGCCGAATCGCAAGGGCGCGAAATTGTCCGCACTGTACGCAAACGACAATCGGCTGCCGTGGCTTGCTGGGAATGAGTTGTAGGGGCACCTGGGAGTCAACTAGAATGCGACGGTCATACACTGGCTGGTCCATGAGCGGTGTGCAGGCGAGCGATCTTCCATGACAACTTCCATTTCTCCTTCGGAGAGCGGCAAAGCAAGCAGTCATCTGGCGAACGAGCGGACGTTCCTGGCGTGGATTCGGACGAGCATCAGCATTATCGTATTCGGATTTGTGGTGGCGAAGTTTGGGATTACGTTGCGCGAATTCCTGCGAGTGCAGGGAGCCGCCGAGCACGAGAGCGGCGTGTCTCTGATTATCGGCGTGGGATTTATAGCGATGGGGATTTTCATGGCGCTGGCGGCTTGGTTTCGGTACCAGGCCACCATGCGCCGCATAGAGACGGGAGATTTCAAGCCGGCCGGGGCGATCGTGACGGTGTTGACAGTCGTTGCCGCGGTATTCGGGATAATTTTGGCGGTGTATTTAATTTATACCGCGCGAGCGCTTTAGGAGTTCGTCGCTTATGGCGGGCCAGTCCGCACCCTGGTAGCAAGAACTCCGCCCGCCTAGAGGCGGCCAGCACAGAAGCGCAAACCAGCTATGTGAAAGAGTAGTCCAAGTGAGAAAGTCAAAGGAGCCGGCCTTCCTGCCTCAGGGCAAGCAAGACGCCCTTCCTGCGTCAGGGTAAACCGGCGCTACGAAAACCGTTGCTCGGCGAGCTATATTACGTCGTAGGTGAGCATGACGATGCCGGTCTTGTAGATTTTGTGGGCGGTTAATTTTAGCTTGGCCTGCTTGGCTGGAGAGGCGAGCAGGGGGATTCCTGCGCCGAGGAGGATCGGGATTACGCCGACTTCCACTTTGTCCACGAGCTTCGCGTCAAGAAAACTTTGGAAGAGCGAGCCGCCGCCGAACAGCCAGATGTCCTTGCCGGGTTTGGCGCGGAGGGAAGCGACGGTTTCCTCGAGCTTGTCGGGCACGATGGTCACTTCGGGGTAGTCGCGCGGGCGCAACGTCTTGGAAAAAACAAACAACTTCATGCCCGGCATTTTAGTGCGGCCCTCCCGCACCAACAGCTCGAACGTTCGGCGCCCCATTAGAAGTGTGTCGAACTGAGCGAAGAGCGCGACAAAATCAATGTCCGGATCCTGGACGATCCAGTCGTACTCACCATTTGGGCCGGCGATGTAACCGTCCAAGCTCATCGCAACTTGGTAGATAATCTCGCGCA
>Ga0302325_10001272_pt1 | contig 65004 bp, 63 predicted proteins | sample Palsa_T0_2_FD_201948 | JGI IMG/M metagenome (GOLD analysis project Ga0302325, IMG submission 201948) | Peat permafrost microbial communities from Stordalen Mire near Abisko, Sweden - Palsa_T0_2 | ecosystem: Environmental > Terrestrial > Soil > Palsa > Peat permafrost | place: Sweden: Abisko...
TCGACTGTGGCCAACCCGACGGGATCGCCGACGTGGAAGAAGTTCCAAGAGTTGGCGGTGGTGAACAGGATGTTCGAGGTGGCTGGATTGAACGACTGTGTGAACCCCGAAAAACCAGTGTTGGTTTGGGCTGCTGCGGATAGTGGGAGCAGGGCAACCGTCAACAGGAATCCGAATCCAACATATCGCGCAGTACTACGAGGCTTCATATATGCATGCCACATGGCGGGCCGTTCTTCGTGTGGTTCGGGCGAAACACCCGGCGAACCTCGGTTATCAGATCATTCGTGATCCACCGTTTCCCAACGAAGCCGTGCGTGCCACGCGTTTGTGCCTCCGCTTCGGCTGTGGTGGCGACCCCCATCGTCATGATGATCCGCACGTCGGGCACACGGCGGCGCAGAATCGCCGGCGCCACCCAGCCGTTCATGACCGGCATGCGCAGATCGATCAAGACCAGGTCCGGCCCGAGCAATTCCACCATGTGCAGCGCTTCCCTACCACTCACCGCAATCCTGACCACTTGAAACAACAGTTGCGCCCTTAAGTAAGCGTACAGGACCTTCAATAACAAGACGGAATTATTCACCACCAACGTGCGGAGTGGGTGGGAGAAGTCGTCAGGAGCGGTCAAGGCGGTTGAGGTCTGTTTCAATACACCAGACTCTAGAGTCGCCCCGTGGAAAGGTGAAATCAGTATATTCCCTATTTCCGACCGGAGATTCACCCTAGAAACTCGGCGCACCTCTTCGGGGGGTGGTGATGATCTGATTGCGGACGGCGTAGCGAATGAGGTTGGTCACGGAACGGGGGATCGAGTTTGTGCATGACGTTGGCCCGGTGCGCATCCACCGTCTTGACAGTGATGCCGAGGGTGATCACGATCTCTTTGTTGGTCTTGGCTCCGGCCAAAAGTTGGACAATCTCGCGCTCGCCGACGGGTCAGCCGTTCAGGTTCTATCTCCTGCTCGGCGGAGTGGCATTGAAATGCGGAATACCAGCACACACGAGTCGTAGCGCACACCGCAACTCTGTGATTCGGTTGACAACTTTCGCGCGTCGTTCGGCCGCGAGTGACCGTTCCAGTTGCCTCATTAGCCGCCTAATCTCCTTGTTAATCACAAACGGGTCATCGATCATGGACACGGCTCCTCGTTCGCCGGGCCCACTGTGTTGGAAAAACCCGAGTTGCCAGCCGCGTTAAATGCATAAATCCGATACCAGTAGCTCATGCCACATGAAACCGTCTGGTCGGTGTAGGCAGTCAGCATTGGCCCCACGACGCCAACCAACGACCAGGGGCCGGCCGGCGACGTGCTTCGCTCGATCCCTATGCCGTTCGCGTTCGCAGCCTCATACGTCCAGGACAACGTCACGGGGGACGCATTCGTATTGGAAACAGCAATCCAACCGCTGAGGCACACAGAAGTGACGTTGGTTTGGGCGAGACATGACTGGCACAAGGCCGACACGAGGACCACAAATACTACTGTGATCAACAGGCGGCTCATTGGACGATCCTCAAGCGGACGAAACCGACCGTGGTATCGGCCATGACCCAGACGTCGATGTTTGTTGACTGCGTGAGGGTGATGGGTGCGGTGGCCTCCCGCCAGCTTAGGCAGTTCGTGCTCAGTTCGACGGCGTACGTCAGTGTCTGCGACTGCGGCACGATCGCTTTCCAATGGGTCAGCAGACACCGACCTGAATTGCACGGGCTGGTGTTGGTGAACACCGTCGACAGGCATTGGATGGTTTGTGCGGACACGACCGTAGCTGAATAGCCGAACAGCCAGACCGCCAATAGAAGGATGAATCGACGCAGCGGCTTCATCGCGACTGACCCCGGGTAATTACTGCTCCTCGCCAATCCCACCGGCCACAGGACAGAACTACAGGTCGCTCGTGAGCACGCATGGATTCGCAATGGACCCGAGGCCTTCGCTGGCGCAACCGAATATGTTCGTCCGACTGTTCGGGCGCAGAGCCCTGGTGCAGTGGCTGGCAACAACTGAGCGCGAACTGCGCGATTGCAGGAATGCTTACGCCACGATCATGAATTGTTCGCACCCGACGACCGGAGGGACTCGGTAATCGCCCCACTTCCGGGCCACGCCCGCGTAGCGGACGGAAGAACCTGTCGGAACGGAGATCCGCTGTCTGGGTGTTTTTCATCACACCAGATACTAAGGGTATTCATGGAGAACCCGGAATTACTGGGTTCCCTAATTTCTACCTGGAAATCACCCTAGATAAGTCACCCAAGACAAGCTGTAGCTGCTTCAGGCGGTGATGATCTGATTACGGATGGCGTAGCGGACGAGGTCGGTCACGGAATGGAGGTCGAGTTTGTGCATGACGTTGGCCCGGTGCGCATCCACCGTCTTGACGCTGATGCCGAGCGCGACCGCAACCTCTTTGTTGGTCTTGCCTTCGGTCAAAAGTTGGACAATCTCACGCTCGCGTGCTGTCAGTTGCTCAATCGGGCCGGCGGCACGGTTCGTAACTTCCCCGGCGTTCAGATAGCCGTTCAACACCACTTCCGAGACCTTCCCTGTAAAGAATGGCTTGTGCTGGGCGAGCGATTCGATGGCGGAAACCAACAGGCGCGACGTGTCCGCTTTCAGAATGTAGCCGTGGGCGCCGGCGGCGAGCACTGCGCTCACCAACTGCTCGGACTCGTGCATGGTGAGGATCAGCACTTCGGCCTTGGGAATCGCCTTGCGAATCTGGCGTGTGGCCTCCAGGCCGTTCAGTTCCGGCATCGTCATGTCCAACACGATTACGTCGGGCCCCAGTTGCCTGGCCAACTCCACCGCTTGCCGGCCGTTGACCGCCTCCCCGCAAACTTTCCAGCCGGGCTGGTTTTCCAACACCGCTCGCAATCCCTTCCGCACCAGTTCGTGGTCATCGGCTATCAGAATTTGTGTGGTCTTCATCCGTCCCGGCCTCCCCGGGCACGATGGCCCGCACGGTCGTTCCCCGACCACTCGATTCAATCTCGAACCGGCCGCCCAATTGACGCACGCGTTCACGCATGCCGGCCAGCCCCACACCCGCCTTTGCCACGGTGCCGTCGCCCCGAACGCGTAGCCCGCAGCCTTGATCGTTCACTTCGAGGACGGCCGCGGCGGCTTCACGCGCGATCCGAATCGTAGCGGTCGGACTGCCGGAATGGCGATGGACGTTGCCCAGACTTTCCTGCACCACCCGAAACAGCGCCCGCTCCGTCTCGGCCGGCAATCGTCCCAGGGCCGGACTGGTGTCGAGCGTTACCTTGATCCCACTGCGTTGGGCAAACCCGGCGGCGTATTCCTCCACCGCGCCGGCCAAGCCCACCTCGTCCAATACGGGCGGGTGCAATTGGTACGCCAGCGTTCGCAGCTCGCGCTGACACTGCTCGATGATCGCCTGGCTGTCTGAGACAAGATTGTCGGTGGTGACGTCGCGGCCAGTGATGCGTTGTCGCACCAGGTCGAGGTTCACCGCCACGGCCACCAACTCCTGCGCGGTCGAATCGTGCAGCTCGCGGCCAATCCGCCGGCGTTCTTCATCCCGCGACCGCAATAGATAACCGGAGAGATGGCGCACTTCGTCCTCCACCTGCTTGCGTTCGGTGACGTCGCGGACGACACCCGCGAGTTGGACGACCGCGCCGGTCTTGTCGGCCAGTGGGGTCAAGGTGACTTCACCCACGATCTGGCTGACCGGGTAAGCGGCGCTGCCTTCCCAGTTCACGGTCTTGCGCTCCCGAATCGCCTCCCGACATTTGCTTCGCATCCGGGCGTCGGAACTTCCCGGCAGAACTTCCTCGATCCGTTTGCCAACCACTTGTTCCTGGGTGAGACCGGTCATTTTCAGAAAGGCGGCGTTGACGCAGAGGAACCGGTTACAGTCGTCGGCTTCGACATGGAGCAGGAACAGGCAATCGGAAACGCCTTGAAAGATCAGCGCGAGGTGCTGTTGCTGGATGGCGATACGCTTCAGCAGGAGGGCGGCAAACCCGAAATACGCCGTCCCTGTGATGATGACAAACGCCAGTCCCTTTAGCAGTTCGAAGTCACGCAACTGGTCAATGGACAAGGCCGCGCTGGCCGCGATACGGCCCGAGAAAAAAATGTACGCGCTGCAGAGGACCACGTATCCCAGCGCCAGACACAGCGATGCTCCAATCGGGTGAGTGGCGACGCGGCCCAGCCGGCTGGAGGAGCCGGCCATCACCCCGATCAGCTTCCTGGCCAAATGGGGTCTGATGCGCTCCTGACGTTGCAAGGCGCTGGTGGTTTTCTCGATGGACGGGCCACGCATGAGTTTCCCCCTCGGGCTACTGTTCTTGGTCACGGTTCCCAACCGTTTCGTTGTGGCTATATGCGTCCACTGATCTTTCCTTGAACCGGTAACTGTAGTTTCGGCGCGAGGAAAAATTCTGCCAAAAGCATGTTAGTTGCCAAACGGAATGATGAGCCGAACACCCACATATGGCTTGCTGCCCTGCCACATGTCGAGGTCGAGCTTCACGCGCGGGTTGATCAGCGACTCTCCAGAAGAAGCTGTCCGCGTGCGGCGCAGGCTGCCCTGATCAAAGCTGAAGTCGGCCTGGTGCTCGACGTTCTTGGTGAAGCGATCGACGGCAAACACGGCTGTGTCGAGACCGTATTTGGCGGTCTCGATCTGCCGTTTAATGGGCGACGGGTTTTTTTGAGGTGGTTTGTATTCTACTTCAAAGCGATCCCATGCCTCGGCGTCCGTCGGCTTGGGGTGGGACATCAGGATCGGCTGGAGCTCACGCTGGGTAAGATCCTGACGATCGGTTCGTTGGCTCACATTGCTCCGGATGGACGCCGCTGTAATCGTAGAAACTGACAAGAAGGTCATTAGGGACGGGGATTCAGATTGTTGCGCTGTGGCGGGTGGAACGGCTGACCAGCAGGAAACACACGCAGCCGTCCCCGATATAATCGAGCGCCAGTGTCTGCGGCTGCTATGTTTACTGCAATTGTTCACAACGATCTCCTATTTCCGTGGCGCTAATCCTTCTTTTCGTCGTCTCGCCCGGCTTTCTGCTCGGTTGGTTCTCTGGTCGCCGCGGGCCGCTCGGCCGCAGGCTGGGCCTCAGTTTTCACCTCCGGCTTGGTCTCACGTTTGGCCTCCGGCTTGGCTTCCACAGCGGCGGGAACAGGTTGTTTCTTCTCGCTCTCCATCTCTCGCGCTTTTTCCTGCTGCGCGCGCTTCTCTTCGTCGAGCTTCGCAACTCGGCTCTGCTCGTCCGCTTGCTGGACGTCCTTCTTCGTTGCGGATGGTTTCTCAGCGGTCGATGTTGGCGTCGGGCGCTTGGCAACGACCTTCGCTTCCTCTTTGCCGCGGAGTTCGCGAACCGGCACCGCTTGAATCTTTCGTCCGCTTGCTTTTTCGATGACGGCAGTCTCCGGGCCTTTCCTGTTGATCACGGTCTTGTTGATGATGGTGGTATTCACGATCACCGTCTTGGGGTTGACTGGTTCCAGGAATTGGCGTTCCTCTACAAAGACGTATCCTTTTGGCGCAACACTTCTTCCCCAAAACCTCCCCGATGGGCCCAATGGCGACCAGCCGATGTATCCGCCGCCTTCTCGCCAGGAAACCCATGCGGGTGCCCACTGCGTCTGCGGCACCCAATACCAGCCAAATTGCGGACTAAAATCCCAGCCGCCATAATGGTACGTGGCCCAGCCCCATGGCTCATCGCTGGCCCAGTACCAGCCCGCGTCGGTTTGCTCCCAATAGCCATTGGAATAGGGGCTCCAGCCAGCGTCCACTCCGCCCGGGATCCAACAACGCCCGTCGGATCCGACAACCTCCCAACGCCCGTACGGGCTGAGCGGCTCATAGAAATCGCTGTCGGTGTGAATCGCCACGGTCGAGACCTCCACCGATACCTGGGCGGCGCAGTTTGTGCGTCCTGTCAATGTCCCTAGAATTGCTGTGCATAGCACGAGTCCGATTTTCCCGGCCAAATGCTTGGTTCCATTCATGGAGTTATCCCTCTGTTCAACGAATTACAAACTGTCGGCGTCTTGGAAACACGACAACATGGGCATCAATGGCGAGCCGGATGATTCCTCTAGCCCTGCGATTCCCGCAGACGCCGTAAACGGTCTCGATGAGATTGCCGAACGTCAATGCCCGCTTCTGGTGATTGACCTTCATACCACGACGATAAGCCGGGGCGCCCTGCGGGCGCTATGGGGTGTTGACCCCATTAGAGATTTCAGGACGAGAGCAGGCAGACGTCTCCTTCACCCGCCTGACGTTGTCATCGTGGGGCCACCGCCAGAGAAAACCTCAATTCTGATCCTCGTACAGGCGTCGCGGATGACTTGGTCGAGCGTTTGTCGATGTGCGATTGCCCGGTCAATGAATTCTGTGTATACGTCCTCTCCGATCAGAATCTTCTGCGTCGGGCCGGGCCTCTCCTCGCCGCATGTTACATATCCCGGCGCCCGCTGTTGCAGCATGTGGAACACCTCCGTGGAAATATCTATAACATGTTCATGCATTTGTATCCCCTTCCGCCCGACGATGGGCGTGGAGGCTGTGGCAGTCAAAGGATGGCGCTCGTTTTCCTTCCTTCCAAAACTCGTTGAAGAAAATCAGTCGCTTTCTCTCGTATCGATTCCTGGGTAAGTCCCGCGGGTGCCCATGAACTCAGATGGTAAAGCGACTCGCTGTCCATCCCGCTGAAACTGTAGCCCGCATGAAAACGATCGGCGCCTTTGTCGGCGTAAATCTTGAGTCGTGCGTCGGGCCCGTCCTTCAATGGTGGCACGGAAAGCATGACCGACAGCACCGCCTGATGTTGTGCCATGGAGCAATCCTGGTCGATTACCGCGCATTGTATGCCCTTTGTATCGAGGAACCGCTTTGCCTCGTTGAGTACGGGTAATATATTTTCGTCCCGTATTCTGCCGCACTCGATTTGGTTGCGCCGCAGTTGTTCCTGCTGATCGGCTTGCCACTTCCCCATTTGCCGCTTTGTCTCGACGTATTTGTCAGCGGCATCGTTCAATGTTGCAAAGTCTGACATGTTTCTCTCCTTTGGTTGGCGCAAAACGGAAGGATCGATCCCGGCCGGGAACGACCGCCGTTGTCCGTGTGGTTTTCATCACACCAGATGCTAACGGCATTCATGGAGAATCCGAAATTACTGGATTCCTTAATTTCGACCGGGAAATCACCCTAGAGAATTTACCCTGAACAAACGGCGGCGGCTTCCGGTGGCGATGATCTGATCGTGCATGACATTGGCCCGGCACGCACCCGCCGTCTTGACGCCGAAGTCGAAAAAGTTACACGGCGTGAGGACAGAATGTCACCCGACATGTTGAAGGGCCTTGTGCAGGCTGACGGTGTCGCCGTCTTCGTCTTTCAGTTCGCGGAAAACAATGGCGGACAGGACGGTCAATCCGCCCAGGCAGAGAAACGCCAGGTGGATGCCGTGAATCATTTCCGGCGCGCTGGTGTGAAAGCGGTCGGGAATGAAGAACGCCGTGGCCAGCGACGCCGTCGCCACGCCAAAACTGATCGACATCTGCTGCATCGTGCTCGCGATGGTGCTGGCGCTGCTGGTCTGTTCCTCGGTCACGTCGGCGTACACCAGCGTGTTCATGCTCGTGTATTGCAGCGAGGTAAAGAACCCAAAGGCAAACGCCTGCGCGACGATAAGCCACACCGGTGTGCCCACGCCGATGGTCGCGAACAGGACAATGAGCAGACCGATGATCATGGTGTTGGAAATCAACACGGCGCGGTAGCCAAAGCGCTTCAGAATGCCCGGCATCGTCATCTTGAGGCCCATGGCAGCCACCGCCTGGGGCATCATGAGCAGGCCCGATTGAATCGGCGTGAACCCAAGGCCCACCTGGTAGAGGAGCGGAAACAGGAAGGGGATTCCGCCGACGCCCAAACGAGTGAAATAGCTGCCGCTGACCGACGCGCGAAAGGTCCGAATGCGAAACAAGGTCAGCCGGAGCAAAGGAAATTCGGTGCGGGTCGCCCGCAGCCCGTAAGCTGTGAGGAGAACAGCGGATATCACCAACAGCCCCAGGATGGCGCGCCCGCTCAGCGTGTGCTCACCAAATACTTCCAGCACATACGACAGCAGCGCGATGCCGGAGCCGAACAGGATGAGTCCGACGGTATCGAGCGGATGGGAATTTTCTTCTCGATAGTCCGGGAGATGGCGATAGACCAGGTACAAACCAAGCAGGCCCATCGGCAGGTTGACGAAAAAGATGACGCGCCAATGAAAGTATCCAACAATGAGACCACCGGCGATGGGCCCGAGCATGGGACCAATCAGACCGGGTATGGCAACGAAGCTCATGGCGCGGATGAGTTCCGATTTGGCGAACGCCCGCACCATGGTGAGCCGGCCCACGGGCACCATCATGGCACCGCCGCAGCCTTGCAGGATGCGGCACGCGACGAGGACGTGGATATTGCTCGAAATGCCGCAGAGAAACGATCCCAGGGTGAAGAGGCCAATCGCGGACGAGAACACCCGGCGCGTGCCGAAGCGGTCCGCCATCCAGCCGCTGATCGGAATGAACACCGCCAGGCTCAACGTGTAGCTCGACAGCACGGCCTTCATGCTGAGCGGGGCGACGGCCAGCGCCTTGGCAATGGCGGGGACGGCCGTGTTGAGAATCGTCGTGTCGAGCGATTCCATGAAGAAAGCCACGGCGACGAGCCACGGTAACAAGCGCTTCACGGATTCGCCCGGCCCCTCGGGGGATGCGGAGACCACGCTGGAATTGGCCGGACTCATACTTGTGACAGACAGTATCACCGGTCTGCGTGACTTTGCCTACAAGACAAGTGGCTGAGTTGCTCCCCACTTCCAGTTACGGATTTCCGGCAGGTCCTGGCCGTGTTTGTCGATGTACTGCTTGTGCTCGATGAGCTTGTCCTTGAGCTGCTGCTTTAGGTAGATGCCCTTGTCGCCGGTCTGCGGCAGGCGGTCGATGGTGTCCATCACGAGATGGAAGCGATCCAGATCATTCAGCACCGTCATGTCGAAGGGCGTGGTGATGGTGCCCTCTTCCTTGTAGCCGCGGACGTGCAGGTTTTTGTGGTTGGTACGGCGGTAGGTCAGCCGGTGGATCAACCACGGGTAGGCATGGAACGCAAAGATCACCGGCTTGTCCCTGGTGAAGAGCTCGTCAAAGTCCGTGTCGCTCAACCCGTGCGGATGCTCGGTTTGCGGCTGCAGCTTCATGAGGTCGACGACGTTGACCACCCGGATTTTCAGGTCGGGCAGATGTTGCCGGAGAATGGAGACGGCGGCGAGCGTCTCCAGTGTGGGCACATCACCACAACAAGCCATGACCACATCCGGTGCCATGCCCTGGTCGTTGCTGGCCCATTGCCAGATGCCGATACCCTCGGTGCAGTGCGTGACGGCAGCGTCCATCGTCAACCACTGCGGCGCCGGGTGCTTACCAGCGATCACGACGTTGACGTAATGGCGGCTGCGCAGGCAGTGGTCCATCACTGACAGCAGGCAGTTTGCATCCGGCGGAAGGTAAACGCGCACGACCTCAGCCTTCTTGTTCACGACGTGGTCGATGAAACCGGGATCCTGATGCGTGAAGCCGTTGTGATCCTGGCGCCAGACATGCGAGGCCAGCAGGTAGTTCAGCGAAGCGATCTTCCGCCGCCACGGCAGGTGCGACGTGACCTTCAACCATTTGGCGTGCTGGTTGAACATCGAATCGACGATGTGAATGAACGCCTCGTAGCAGTTGAAGAGGCCATGCCGCCCGGTGAGCAGGTAGCCCTCGAGCCAGCCCTCGCATTGGTGCTCGCTGAGCATCTCCATCACGCGACCGGCGGGCGCGAGGAATTCGTCGTTCGGAACGGTCGCGGCATCCCATTGGCGTTTGGTCACTTCAAAGAGCGCTTCGAGGCCATTGGAGAGCGTCTCGTCAGGGCCAAAGACACGGAAATTTCGCTGCTCACTGTTCAGCTTCGCCACATCGCGCAGGAAACGCCCGGTCACATGTGTGTCGCCGATGCCGGGCGCCCCCGGTGTGGGAACGTCGGCCGCGTAGTCGCGGAAATCCGGCATCCGCAGGTCGCGGAGCTGTATGCCGCCATTGGCGTGGGGATTCGCGCCCATGCGTCGTTCGCCTGTGGGCGCAAGTTCGGCGAGCTCTGGTTTCAGGCGGCCCTGTTCATTGAAGAGTTCCTCGGGCCGGTAACTCTTCAGCCAGTCTTCCAGCAGCTTGAGGTGTTCGGGATGGGTGGCCGGGTCGGAAAGCGGCACCTGATGCGCACGGAAGGTGCCTTCCACCTGCAGGCCATCGACCATTTTCGGCCCAGTCCAGCCCTTGGGTGAATTAAGGACGATCATCGGCCAGCGCGGACGTGTGAGGTTGCCGTGGACGCGGGCGTCCTGCTGAATTTTCTTGATCTGCTCCACCGCTGGATCGAGCGTCGCGGCCATGGCCTCATGCATCAACCCAGGTTCGTGACCCTCGACGAAGTAGGGTGTCCACCCGTAGCCGCGGAGCAACTGTTCCAGTTCCTCGCGGGTAATGCGGGCGAGGAGGGTCGGGTTGGAAATCTTGTAGCCGTTGAGATGCAGGATCGGCAGCACTGCGCCAACGGTGGCCGGATTGAGAAACTTGTTGGAATGCCACGCCGTGGCCAGCGGCCCGGTTTCCGCCTCGCCATCGCCGACAACGCAGGCGACGACAAGCTCGGGATTGTCGAACACCGCCCCGAACGAATGGCTGATCGAATAGCCCAGTTCGCCGCCCTCGTGGATCGATCCCGGGCACTCCGGCGATGCGTGGCTGGGAATACCACCGGGAAACGAAAACTGAATAAAAAGCTTCCGCAGCCCGGCTTCATCCTGGCTGATGTTGGGATAGATTTCACTGTATGTGCCCTCGAGATACGTGTTGCCCACGACGGCCGGGCCGCCATGCCCGGGGCCAGAGACGTAGATCATGTCGAGGTCGTATTTTTTGATCACCCGGTTCAAGTGCACATAGATAAAGTTCTGTCCGGGAGTCGTGCCCCAGTGCCCCAGTAGCATGTGCTTCACATCCGCGAGCGTGAGCGGCCGCTTCAGCAGCGGATTGTCGTAAAGATAAATCTGGCCGACCGAGAGATAGTTCGCGGCGCGCCAGTAGGCATCCATCTTATGGAGCAATTCCGGCGTAAGTGTATTTGTCTTCGTTTTCATATTTTGCATGAATCATAGTCTCACTTTCCGCAGTCGCAAGGCGTTGCTGATGACCGAGACGGAACTCAGGCTCATCGCGGCGCCGGCAATGATCGGGCTGAGCAGCAGGCCGAAGAATGGGTACAACACCCCCGCCGCCACCGGGATACCCAGCGCGTTGTAGAGAAAGGCGAAGAACAGGTTCTGCCGGATGTTTCGCATGGTGGCGCGACTGAGACGGATGGCCTTGGTAATGCCGCGGAGGTCGCCTCTGACGAGGGTGATGCCCGCGCTTTGCATGGCCACGTCAGTGCCGGTGCCCATGGCAATGCCGACTTCAGCTTCGCTTAGGGCGGGTGCGTCGTTGATGCCGTCGCCGGCCATCGCAACATGGTTACCTTCCGCGCGCAGTTTCCTGAGATAAGCGACTTTCCCAGCGGGTTCGATCTCCGCTTCCACCGCATCAAGGCCGAGTTGCTTGGCCACTACGGCGGCCGTGCGGCGGTTGTCGCCCGTGAGCATGACGAGTTTTAGCCCGAGCGTGTGAAGATCGTGGATTGCTTCCGCCGTGGTAGATTTTATCGGGTCGGCGACGGCGAGGATCCCCGCAGCTTTGCCATCTATGGCGACAAACATGGCGGTCTTGCCTTCTTCTTGAAGTTTCATGGCCGAGGCTTCCAACGGCTCCAAGCCAGTGATCTTTTCATTCCGCAGGAAATCCGGTTTGCCGATCATCACCGCACGATCAGCGAGAGTGCCGAGAACACCGCCCGCTGTCACCGAACGAAAGTCTTTCGCGGCTTCGAAAACGATGCCTTGCTCCTTCGCGCCCTGCACAATCGCGGCGGCGAGCGGGTGTTCGCTGTTCTGCTCCAGTGAGGCGGCGAGACGCAGGAACTCCTTCGCGTCGAAACCGCCGGTTGGCAGGACATCCACGAGCCTGGGTTTGCCCTCCGTGAGAGTGCCCGTCTTGTCCACGACGAGCGTGGTGACTTTCTCCAATCGTTCGAGCGCCTCGGCGTTTTTCACGAGCACGCCCTCCTGCGCGCCGCGTCCGATGCCGACCATGATGGACATGGGAGTGGCCAAACCAAGGGCACACGGGCAGGCGATGATGAGCACCGCGACGGCGTTGACGATGGCGTGCGCGAGCTTTGGCTCGGGCCCAAGCCACATCCAGAGGACGAAGGTGAGCGCCGAAACCGCCAGCACCACCGGTACGAAGATCCCCGCGACCTTGTCGGCGAGACCTTGAATGGGCGCACGGCTGCGCTGGGCTTCGGTAACCATGTTCACGATCTGCCCGAGCAACGTATCGCTGCCGACCCGCTCGGCGCGCATGACGAAACTACCGGGGCCATTGACGGTGCCGCCCGTCACCTTGTCGCCGACGGCCTTTTCCACCGGGAGCGGTTCGCCGGTGATCATGGACTCTTCCACGCTGGAATGACCTTCCGCCACTGCGCCATCAACTGGCACCTTGTCGCCAGGAACCACGCGTAACAAGTCACCAACTTTCACCTGGTCGAGCGGGACTTCATGATCGCCCCCCGGCGCAACTTGTCGCGCCGTGGGCGGTGCGAGGTTCAGCAACGCTTTGATGGCACTGCCTGTGCGGCTGCGGGCACGAAGTTCGAGCACCTGACCCAGCAGCACCAGCACAACGACCACCGCTGCGGCCTCAAAGTAGATGGCGACCTTGCCGTCGTGCTGCATCGTGTATGGAAATATGTCGGGCATGAGCATTGCCACGGCGCTAAAGACGAACGCTGCGCCCACGCCGATGGCGATCAGCGTGAACATGTTCAAGTGACGCGTCACGACGGAGCGCCAGCCCCGGTGGAAAAACGGCCAGCCCGCCCATCCGACCACGGGTGTTGTGAGCGCGAATTGCATCCAACATGAGGCGTGGCTGTCCGCCCAGGACTGCCTGGCCAGGGCCGGGATCAAGTGAGCCATCGCCAGGACAAAGACGGGCAATGTCAGCACGGCGCCAATCCAGAAGCGCTTCGTCATCTCATGCAACTCGGCGTTCTCTTCGTCATCCGTACCCGCTGCCGCCGTCTTCGGTTCCAGCGTCATGCCACACTTGGGGCAATCGCCGGGATGGTCCTGCTGCACTTCGGGGTGCATCGGGCACGTATAGATGACTTTGCCCCGCGGCTTCTCTTCGTGCTTTGCGGTGGGGGGTGTTGACAGAAACTTCTGCCGGCAGTGATCACCGCAAAAGTAGAACGTCTGTCCATCACGCTCGGCACGTAGCGCGGGCGATTCGGCCACCGTCATGCTGCAGATGGGGTCGATGGCCATATCAACGCAGCCTCATTTGACTGGTCCAGCGGTATTATAAGTGCGATCCAGACACACGGGCGCGTTGATGACACAGGGAGGCGTGCCAGCCGGCGCTGAGCCCTGACTCACTTGATCAATTCGCCCGCGCCGGCAGCAGCTTAACCGCAGCAGGAGTGGGAAGAGGCTTCCTTGACGGCCTTTTCGACCGCTTCACGAGTTTCGCCGGTGCGCTTTTGAATCCGGCCCAATACTTCTTCGACTTTGCCTTCGGCGAATTGCAGATCGTCGTCCGTGAGTTTGGCCCACTTCTGTTTCAGTTTGCCTTTGGTGATATTCCAGTCGCCTTTGATTTCGATTGTGTTCATCAGGTTTCCCTTTCTATATTCCTTCGTCGTCACCGTGACGACGAAAGTGTTCCGACAGTTTGGATGTCGCATAAAGGTACGACACAGACTGGCCCCGTCCTATGGGGTGTAACCCTACCGTGCCTGATGAGAGTCGCCGCCCTCCGAAACGCCAGCGAATGGAAGGAACCGTGCTTCTCCGGAGTAGGGTTGTGCCCCATTGCCAGGGACCGGCCGATGGCGTAACGTATCATTATAATGGGAAGAATTGGTGATGAATAAAACCAGCTGTGCCTTCTGGTTGACGTTGACCGGAACCCTTTGCTGGGTTGCTTGTTTTTGGTGGATGTATCGGATCTCAGCCAAACAGAATGCCCTGTTGGATCAGCTTCACGCGCAGGGCAAACGCATCGAAAAACTGTCCAAGATCGAACATGACCTCATCAAGGAAGTGCATCCGCAGGTCGGCGAGATCAAGGAGGGAATGGATGCGATGGTCGCGGCCGTGAAGGAAAATACTGAAAACAACTCTCCTCTATCCAAGAAAAAGTAGGTGCATCAATATATTTTGTTGGCGAAGAAACCGGGCCGTGATTGATGATGTGGTCGAAGTTCTTTCAGCCGGCCACGCCAAGTTTGAGAACCCGGCACACCGAGCGCGCAATCATATGTTCTTCGTCCGTGCGGATAACGCGTACTGTGACCGGGCTGGCGTCCGTGGAAATCACCGCCGCATTCTTCGTGTTGCGCGACCCATTCAATTTGAGGCCAAGGAAGGCCAGTCCATCACAGATGCGGGCGCGAACGAGCGGGCAGTTTTCCCCGATGCCCGCGGAGAACACCAATGTGTCCAGTCCGCCGAGCGCCGCGGCGAATGCGCCCAGCCACTTCTTCGCCTGGTAACAAAACAGCGCCACGGCTTCCGCCGCCCGCACGTCGGCGGCTTCGCGTGCGAGCAAGTCCCGCATGTCGGAACTGATCTCCGAGACGCCGAGCAGCCCGGACTCGTGGTTCACCATTTTGTAAAACTGTTTTGTCGTCATCTGCTCGGTGCGCGCCAGATATGGCGCCACGCCGGGATCCAGGTCGCCCGAGCGGGTGCTCATCACCAATCCCGCCGTCGGCGTGAAGCCCATGCTGGTGTCGATGCTTTTGCCGTTCCGCACAGCCGCCAGACTTGCGCCGTTGCCGAGATGCGCGAGGATCACGCGGCCTTTCGTGGCCGCCGGATCGCCAAGGCGCGCGAGTTCTTCCATCAGATAGGCATAGGACAGACCGTGGAAACCGTAGCGCTGAATCCCTTTGGCGTCGTAGCGCCGCGGAATCGGCAATAGCTTGGCGATCCGCGGCATGGTGCGGTGAAACGCCGTGTCGAAGCAGGCCACCTGGGGCAGTTTCGGATGCCGCTGGCGGAACGCCTCGATCAATTCGATCTCGCGGGGCAGATGATCCGGGTCGTACGGCCGGAGGCGATGCAGTTCATTCAACAATTTCCGCGTGACCAGTTCGGGCTCGGTGTGTTTCATGCCGTGCACCACACGGTGTCCCACAGCCCGGACCGAAGCGAAACCGTCCTGCTCTTCGAGCCAATCAATCAGGAACTTCGCTGCCGATTTGTGATCGGAGGCAGCGATGCTGCGTGCGTTCCGCGGTTTGCCTGTGGCGTCGTGGAACGTCAGATTCGTACCGCTCAGGCCAATGCGATCAACTTTTCCAAAAAGCGTTCGCTCTCGTGGTCCGCCTGACTGATACAGCGCGAACTTGATGCTCGACGAGCCGCCGTTGATCGTCAGGATACGTGTGTTAGCTGGTTTCAAGGATCACTCCTTCGTCATTCGACAATTCAAACGAAGCCAGTTTCGCGTACGTGGACCCGCAACCCGTTTCCATGGGTAGGAGGCTGTATATCGGGTGGCTGACACGTGTTGGTTTGCTCATGGTCTCTCATCCACCTCCGTTCTGGATCGAATCTTCGGAAGCATCAGTTACCCGTACGGGTACCATGGGGTGTTGATCCCATCGGGAATTCCATCAAGCCAGTATGACATGCCGTGACTGCGATTGGAACTCCGATTGGAATGAGGCCGGGCAGAACGCGACCGTTACGCGCCTTCGGAAACAAGGATTACTCGTCCGGCCAACTCTTTGCCGTTGAGTTGGTCAATGGCTTTTCGGGCCTCCTGCACCGTAGCCATCTGCACGAACCCGATTGCCTTTGAGAAGCGCGTGGTTCCATCCGTGACCACGTCGCAACTGATGACTTGTCCTACTCTCTCGAACAGTCTCAGCAACTCAGAGTCCGTTGTGTTGACGGGCAGACGGTGGACATGTACCATCGTTGACATATTGGTTCTCCTTCATTCAGGGGAGAATAGGGAATTGGGGGATTCCTCGCTATGGGGTAAGACCCGTAGTGGAATTTTCTGCCGATAGTCGGGCCGGGTCTGCGATCAATATGCGCGGATATTTATCGGGACAGGACTATCAGTCCACGGGGTCGTGCGTCTTGTCGAGATAGGCCCCATGCACCACGTCCTTTGCGGGAGCAACAGAATGCCTTTTACTTGGTTTTCTGCTCGCCAGCGGTCTCCTCCGGCTGCTCTTCAGCCTTTTGCCAATTGGAATTTGGGTTGTATTCCTTCATGGCTTTGGCGAGAACATCGGTCTTCTTGCCGAGATCCTTCTGATACACCACTCCCTCCTCGTTAACGATGAAGGTCATCACGCCGGACGACCTGTATTCCGCCGGATAGGCCACGAACGCGAACCCCTTGGTCATTTTGCCGTTTACGATGTAATTCTTCGCGCCGCCTGGGCCATTTTCTCCCTGACGCGTTAGGATTCGGTAATAGTAACCGTGGTAAGGAGTCGGGGCGCCATCTCGGCCTTTGGCATAGCCCTCAGCAACGGCCGATGCCACTAGCGGCCCGATGGGGCTCTGGGGTTCGCCATCAGCAGCTTTCCAATACAGGCCATTGTGCTGCCCTTCATCACTGAAGATTGTCTGGGCGTACTCGTTGTGCCGTGTGGGGTAGTATTCCTTTTCCGCCGCCACGAGCTCCTGGCAAACCCGGATAGTCGATATTTCATTCCGGCCAATTCGCCTGTACAGAATTTCTCTCTTGCCCGCCTCGGTGTCGAAATACCAGGCGTTTCCCTCGTTCACGAGCGGTATGGGCGTGGGCCAATTCTTCGCCCCGATATATAAAGTAGTGGTGCCATCCGGTTCTTCCACCAGACGGTGCATCTCCTGATATCGCTGTACGAAATTAGCGCGGTTCTGAGCGTCCTCGGTTTCGTCTCCCGACGAGACGATTTGCCTTCCGTCTGGTCCGAGGATGTCGAGCATCGCCTTTTCGTCGTTACTCTGCGCAGCCGTGACAAGTGCGTTGACTGCCTCTTCCGTGGATGAGAACGTTTTCTGGCCCGGTTGGTGCGCCATGAGACTGGGACGGGTGGAACAGCACCCCGTCAATAGGATGCCAACCGCAGCTACCATGGGAAGATTGGCGCAATGAAATTTGTCAAAGTGTAACTTGGTTCGCCGCATATGACTTCTCTCCATTTCTAAATTTCACGATCTACCAGAAACATAACGAAACTTCGATTACCGACGCCCGCCACCGCCCCCGTGAGACCCTCCGCCGCCACCGCCGTGAAACCCTCCGCCGCCACCGAAGCTGGTGCCTCCGCGTGACGAAAAACTCCTTTCCTGTCCGCCATGGTCGTAGCCGCTGAAGGCACCGGAGCGGACGCCGCTTTGACCGCGGGGTTCAGCATATCCTCGAGCAGCCCGGGTATCTCCGTTGAAGGGTTGGGTGGTCCCGCCCGGGTGGTTGTAAACAGCATCGCCGCCGCGAAATCCTCCGCCACGCACGACGGAAGCAACGCCGCGCTCACCTCCTCCTCGATAGTAATTGCTTCGGTTGTAAAACGTATTGCTCCGGGAGTAGTACCTGTTGTGGCCATACGTTGCGTAACGGTTATGCCAATCGAATCCCCAATTCCCCCAGCCCCACCCAAAACCTCCCCACCAACCGATTCCGAAGCCGTCTCCGAACGAGAGGTACGGGCCGCCATACCAAATTCCGGGATACGGGTACCAATATGGCCACGGATCGATTGAGGATCCGTAAACCATCCAAGGGTCGTAGGCCGGAACGTAAACGACATCGGGGCTGGCAGGCTCAACGCTGATCGATGAGCCTTGCGTGGTTACCACTTGCTGCGGCGTGCTCTTCAGGTTGCCGGCTTGTTCCGCCTTTTGGCGCATTACCTGAATGGCATCCATCACGTCCTGTTGTTGGTTGTAGTAAGCGTCGCCAAGAGACGACGTCCAGGAGAGGTTCTTGTCCATATTCCCGAGGACGGATGGGAACGCCGTAAGCGCCTTGACGCTTGGATCCCAGGGTTGTTGATCCACAGCTTTGCCGAGCGCGTCACCCTTCAAATCAGGATTTGCTTGCACCCATCGATTGGCCTCGACGACTTGCTCGGGGAACGTGGACGCCGCCAGGATCTGGGCCACCAGCGAATCCGGATACAGCGCAATCGGCGCTATCACCCGCTGCAATTGTTCGGGAGTTTGTTGTGCGCGTGGTGGCGCCTGCGCAGCCTGCACCGGGGCTTGCGCGCCTTGGTCGGCCCACAGGTTCTGAGGCCAAGCTGCGAAGAACAGAGTCAACAACAACAGGAAAACCAAAGTCCGCTCGCCCGTTCGAGTCCTTGAGAACTCCGCAGCACGTCCGTAAATGTTCATATTCTTGAACCTCCTCTGCCCCTGCACCGTCGCCATCTCTACAAACCCGCTGGCCTTCGACATGTGCGTGGTTCCATCCGTGACCACGTCGCCGTTGATGACTCGCCCCGCTCCCTCGAACAGTCTTTGCGACTCAGAGTCCGCTGCGCTGACGGGTAGACGGTGGACACGTGGTTTCGTTGTCATATTCGTTCTCTTTTATTCAGGTACAATGGCGAATGGGGCGATTTTTCGCTATGGGGTAAAACCCGTAGTAGGATTTCCCATTGGCAACCAGAACCAATGACCCTGGAATCACCGATCCGTGGCGTGAAGACAGCCGACATCATTTCTCGGACACCGCGCTCACTACACCCTCATCCTGCACCAGCGTCCATTCGCTGTCCGGATTGTATTCCTTCATCGCCCCTGCGATCCGGGAAGTCTTTTCGCCACAATTTTGCTGAAAAACTTTGCCGTCTTGGTTGACGATAAATGTCATGATCCCCGACTGATCCCAATGCTCCGGATAAGCCACCAGCGCGAATCCCCCCGTCAAGTTGCCGTGGCTCATGTAATTCGTTCTCCCGCCGGGCGCAACCTTGCCTTGCCGGGTCAGAATTCTGAAATAATAGCCGTGAAACGGGTGCGGACCCGTGCTCGCATTCTTGACATAACCCTCGGCATGAGCTTCCGCCACCAACGGCCCGAATGGGCTGGCCGGTTCGTTCTCCGCTGCCGGCCAGTAGAGGCCGTCCTTCTTTCCGGGCGTGCTCTTAAATTTCTGCGCATATATCGGCACTCCGCCCGTATTCGGGTTCAAACTGGCGTACTGCCGTTGCGCGGCCACGTAAGCCCGGCAAACGCCGATGGCGTGGAGTTCGTCCTTCCCGATGTGCCGGTTGATGATCTCCTCTTTGCCCGCGGCCGTGTCGAAATGCCATTGCCCGTCCGCTTTCACCAGTGGAATCGGCATCGGCCACTCGTTCGTGCCGACCTCAAGAGTGATTCTGTCCTCGCCCTGTTTCACAGGCTTGCAACTCTGAGCCATGGCGGCGGCGAACCTCTGCGTGTTGTTCGCGTCCTGCACTTCGTCGCCGGTTAAAAGGTTGTGGAACTCCGGGCCGAAAATCTCATCCAAGGCCGCTTTATCTTTGGCCGCGGTGGCCTCCTGCAAAGCTTTTATAGCGTCCTCTGGCGACCCGAACAACCGCTGCGCGTTTTTCTGCTCCGCCGCGTGAAGGTCCGCCGTCAAAATGCTCCCGGCACCCGCCAATAGTGCGATTGTCAAAAGGCTGGCAAAACGTGTCAATTGATTTGAGAATTTCATCAGTTTATCAGGCCTGTTTCTGTCCAATGCGTTGCGGTTCATGGCCTTCTCCCTTGACCGCCGCCGACAGGGTGCGCCACCGCGCGGCTTGCGACTCCGCGTTGACTATAGGCATGGACGTCACGCCCCCCTTCATAGTAGCCGCCGCCGAAAACATACACATCAGGCCCCGGCGCCACCACCGCGCCGCTGTAACCTCCGTCCACGTAACCCACACATCCCATCAAGGTCGCCAACAGCACAATCCCCAGCCCCATCTTGATTTGGTCAACCGGACCGTTTGTCTTGTTCATACGGATCATCCCTTCACGGAAGAAATTATACAATGTAGTGGTTCTCGAAATATGACCCGGCGCGCGTTGATCGCCCATCGCACCATTTTTTCGGCCGGACCCGCTCCCCAGATCTGGTAAGCCGCCGTGATCAAGTCACCGAACGTCAACTCCCCGATCTGTTTAATTTTCATATGCCATAAAATAATCCTGGGAACCTTCCCGTCGCTATGGGGTGTTCACCCCACCCCTTGGCGGTTGGCGCGGGCGCCAGTGGCTTCCCGACCAACTGACTACCACCGATTTCCAAGCGGCTTTGCCCGTAATAATGCCACTTTATTGTTGCGTAACAGGCAGGGGTGCGGCCGTCGGCAACTCATTCGTGGAGGTCGGCATCGTGACCTCAGGCAGCGGTGACGAAGCTGGCGTGGAGCCCGGCGGGTTGTTGGTGGGAGTCGGTGCCGTCATTGGTGGCGTCATCTGTGGCATCGGTTGGGCGGTCGCCTCCAGGTTCGTTGATGGCGGGCTGGTTGTCTCGCCATTTTGGTTGCATCCATACAGGGACAAACATACAAGCGCGCTGGCTGCGGCGATCTGAATCTTTCGCAACGATTTCATTTTTGTCATTCCTTTCCTTAAGCCGTCATTTACTGATGATCCGCACTGATGGTCTCTCTTGGCCTGCGGTGCGATAGACCCCATGATTTCCAGTTGAATCAAGGAGCTACGGAACATCGAGTCCAAGCGGGGAAATCTGGTGCGCTACGTGGACGCTGTCATCGTCGGTGTACTTTACCTGAATTTTGTCGCCGACCATGAGATCGTCAAGTGATCCCCTCGGTTTGCCTTTTATGACAATCTCCGCATCGGTGGGGACTGTAAACGATTGCGAGCCAGTTGGCCCATCAACGGTAATTCCCCGCGCCTTCAAATCCAACGACCGGAGAGTGCCGCTGTAGATATATAGCTGCCGTGCCTGCGCCGGCTCGTCTGCGGCAACACGCATCGTCAGCGCTACCGCGATGACTGCAAACATGGCCCATACTGCGAATGTGATATTTCGTCTCATGGCGAACACGCCCCTTCTTCTAGTCAGGATAATTCATCTTGATGTGATCGAAGATAATCCGGGCAACCGTGCGGGCGCTATGGGGTGTAACCCTACCGCGGATGATGGGAACCATCACGTTCCTGGCCTTACGGCACAAGCCTGGGTGTGCTCGCCTTCTCAGTGGTTGCGCAAAAAGCGCAACTCGGCACGCAGGCGCTCCACCTCATCGAGCAGATTGAACATGGTTTTGATCCACGCCAAATCGATCCCGTGAACGGTCCGCAAGTGCTCGATCCGCCGCACCGTATGGACCGCCTCTTCGGTGAATTCCATCACCCCGTACGGTGGCTGAAAGACCGGTCGGACGAGACCGGCGCGACAATAAACCAGAATGGAACGCCGGGGGACACCCGCGAAATGAGCGGCCGCCTCGAGGCTGTACAGGACGTTTACCTTCGGCTGAAACAACTCCAGAGCAAGGGACGAAGGGATGTCCGGATCCAATCGTTTACTCATGATGTCTTCCTCGGATTGAACGTCGTTTTTACCGCCAACTGCTCCCACAGGACTTTTTGTTCCGGCGTAATGTGCGCCGGGACCTGGATGGAGACGATGGCGTACAGGTCGCCCCGCGTTCCGTCGCCCATGGGCAAACCCTTCCCGCGCAAACGAAATTGCCGTTCCGGCACGGTCCCCGCCGGGATTTTCAAGGACACCATGCCATCCAGAGTTGGCACGTGGATGGTGGCGCCCAACACCGCTTCCCACGGGGCCAGTTCCAAATCGTAATACAGGTCGGCGGCCCGCACGCGGAAATCAGGGTGCTGGGCGAATTTTACACGCAAATACAGGTTTCCCGAGTCGCCCCCGCCGATGCCTTCCTGGCCCTTACCGGCGAGGCGGATGAGTTGCGCTTCCCGGACGCCGGGTGGGATCTTCACGCGCAAAGTCTGCATGGTCGATTGCCCGGTGCGGGGATCGGTACGCTGCAGTTTGATCGTGCGCGTCGAACCGTGCAACACTTCGTCAAGTGTCACCAGAATGTCGCCTTCGATGTCCTGGCCACGTTGGGCGAATGTCTCGCCTGCCCCGCCATTCCCGCCCGTTCGGTCGAAACCGCCAAAGGGACGACCGCGACTGCCGAAGAACTGCTCGAAGAAATCGCTGAAGCCCGTGCCGCCGAAATGGAATTCAGAACCCTCTTCGGAACCTTCGCCGAACCCACCCTGCGGCGGCGCCGGCTGCCGTTCCGGATGATTCCAGTTCGCTCCCAACTCATCGTACTTTCGCCGTTTCTCCGGGTCGCTCAGGACTTCATTGGCCTCGTTGAGTTCCTTAAACTTGTCTTCGGCCGTGGCTTTGTCTTTGGCGACGTCGGGGTGATATTTGTGTGCAAGTTTGCGAAAGGCCTTCTTGATGTCCGCGTCGCTCGCGTTTCGGGGCACGCCGAGAACGTCGTAGTAGTCCTTGAATTCAACGGGCATCGCCGGCTCCGGGGAAATGGCTCAGATCATTCACGTTAGTCGCTGCCATTCTTCAAATTGGGCTTCAGACTTGCAGGATCGGGACTCTCGGCCTCGACCTGCCAGCGCCCTGCTGTAATACCTCTTTCTTCTCTGGAGTTCAAGGGAGCCCGCAAGGCGCGAACATCCAGATTCAGGAAATCGCGTTGAACAAACGTCCCAGGACTTGCGGACGGCAGCCGTCGCGCTACATAACGAGCGGACGTGAGTACTCTGGATAACGACCCAGTTCCGGGCAGGGTCTGGCGCGCCACCGTTTGTAACTCCACAGCCAGTGTTCCGGGTGGTCGCGAATGGTGGTCTCGCAGAACTCGAGACAACGCTGGCTGATGGTTTTGACGTCAGCCTGGGCGTCCCCGCTGGACTGGTGGACAAGCTCCTGACAGTCAATCCGTACTCTCCCATGCGGTAACGGATGCGTGAAGCTGGCCATGATCGCCGCGCCTGAACGCAGCTCCAGTTGTCCGATCGTCGAGCCGGTCAACACAGGAAGGCCGAAGAAGTCACACCAAGTGCCGCCGGAGCGTAGCCCGACATGCTGGTCGATCAACACCGCCGCACAGCCGCCCCGCTTGAGCGTTTTGAGCACGCGGAGCATGGCGTATGGACCGGCGACAACGTGGTGTCCCCACTGGCCGCGGAGGTGGACAAAGATCCGTTCGAGAGCGGGGTTGCGCATCCTTTTGGTAACGATCGTCAAGGGGATCTCCCGCAGCCCGAAGGCCGGCCCCTGTAGCTCCCAATCGCCATAATGCATCATGATAAAGATGATGCCTTTGCCCCGGGCCATGCAGTCGCGAATAAGCTGAACACTGTTGTCGGGTACTTCGACAATTTGTTTCGCCAGGGCCGGCGTAATCCGCGCGCTCCAAAAAAGCCCCAGCATGGTCGCCCCGAAATTCTGGAACGACGCCCGCGCAATCCGCCTTTTTTCCAGGGGCGTCTTGCTGTCGCCAAATGCCACGTCCAGGTTCGCCAACGCGACCCGGCGTTGTCCGCCGAGCAACCCGTAGGTCAACCAGCCAAGAGATCGCCCGACACGGCGAACCACCGGGTAAGGCAAAAGCGGAATGCCCCAGACCACCGGTTTCACAGCCGCGGCTTCCAGTCGGTAACGGAAGTGTTTCCAACGGGAAGGCCGCACGTCAGTCCTGCGATTGTTTCGCCGGGGAATTTCGACTGTTTTCATAAGGTCAACCTGTGGGTCAGCCCAGGGCGGCTGGCCCCTGTTGCCGGCGAAGGGTTCTGAGGTAGCCGAAGCCGACCAACCGCTGACGTTGTTCATCCCAGAGACGGAAAGTGAGTGATTGGAAACTGGAGAACAGCGTCACCGGCGGCACTGTCTGAAACAGCGGCTCCGCGTTGTGGCATTTCTCCAGATAGTAATTGGGAATCCGCGCACTCAGGTGATGAATATGATGAAACCCGATGCTGCCCGAAAACCATTGCAGCACTTTGGGCAGCTTGTAGAAAGAACTGCCCCGCAGCGCTGCCGCGAGGTAATCCCAATCGCCATGGCGCTGCCAGTAGACTCCTTCAAATTGATGCTGCACGTAAAACAGCCACACCCCCGCCGCGCCCGCCACCGCCATCACCAGCAACTGCATCACCAGATATGCCCTGACGCCAAAGACAGAGCACAGCGCCGCGGCCACGCCGAGAATGCCGAGGTTTGTCCAGTACACCGAGTGCCGCTCGCGCCGGCTGGCCCGCGCGTTGGAAAACCGATGCACGACCACAAATAGGAACAGGGGCCCAATCAGAAAGAGGATGACCGGGTTGCGGACCAGTCGATACGTGAATCGTTTCCAGCGCGACGATGCCAGGTATTCCTCGACCGTCAATGTCCACACCGCGCCCAAGCCGCGCTGATCCAGATCCCCCGCATGCGCATGGTGGATGGCGTGTTCCCAACGCCAGAGGTAGTACGGTGTCAGGGTCAGCACGCCGGTGATGTACCCCCAGGTGTCGTTGGCACGGCGGGATTTGAAGAACGCGCCGTGACCACAGTCGTGGTGGATGATGAACACCCGCATCACGAAGCCTCCCGCCAGGATCGCCAGCGGCAGGGTGATCCAATACGACACCGCCATACTGCGGTACATCAGGTACCAGAGGACCGCGTAAGGGACGAGGGTATCGGTGAGCTGCCAGATGCTGCGCCACCGCGAAGGTTCCTGATATTTCGCGACGATTTCCTGCCAGGCCAAAACGCCGGTCTTATGTTCATCTGTGGCGACATCGGCTCCAGCCCCAGCCCCGTCCGAACCCATCGTCGGCAACGGTGATCGGTCGCTGCCTGACTCTCCTTTTTGGAGGAGACTATTCATAAAACAACAATAAGATCAAAGACGGTGGGGACGCTATGGGGTATTCACCCCATACCTGGATGTAACGCGTCCAGAGCCTTCCGTGCACGGGTTGGCTCCCGGAGAGAGGACTGTGGGGTGCCGGCTGGCGGATGTTCAGCTTTCGCAGGAGACTTTATCGGTGGTTCGCGATCGTCTGGAAGTGGGCGCCGGCAGTTCCCGAGAAACGTCCGGCGGGGGTGTGTTTTGCGTCAGCCAGAAATCCTTGATCGATTTGGCTATCTCAGTAAGCTTGTTCACATCGGTCGGCTTGACCAGATACCCATTGGCTCCCAAGCGATAGGCGGTCGCGATGTCCGCTTCCTCCCTGGATGAGGTAAGGATGACGACAATCGCCGCCACTTCGGATTGCTGGCGAATCATTTTGAGGACGTCCAGCCCCATCACGTGGGGCAACTTCAAATCCAGCAGCACCAAACACGGCAGCGGAAACTTCTCGCGACTGGCAAATCTGCCGGTGCCTTTGAAATAGTCGATGGCCTCCTGACCATCGCTCGCGACCTGAATGGGATTCAGCGCGCCCGCCTTCTTCATGGCCTGTCGCAAGAAGAACACGTCATTCTCATCGTCTTCCACCAATAAGATTGTTCCTGACATCGGGGCCTATCCTTTCTGGAGCTGAATCCAAAATCTACTTCCCTTGCCTAATTCCGACTCGAATCCGACCTGCCCGCCCATGCGCTCAGCCGCTTTCCGCACAATGGTGAGTCCGATGCCCGTCCCCTCGTAGTCCGCGGCCAGGTTGATCCGCTCGAACATGCGGAAAACTCGTTCGCGGTTTTCGGCGGCGATGCCAATCCCGTTGTCTTCAACCCACACGCGAACCATGGGTTGCTCCCGGTCCTCCGCCCCAATTTCAATGAGTGGGATGGTACCTGGCGCGACAAATTTCGAGGCGTTGGCCAATAAATTCGAAAAACATTGTGTTAAGAACGCTTCGTTCCCCCGGACCGTCGGCAGTTTTCCTTGAATGTGAAACTCCGCTTTGCGTCCGTTCGGGTAGGTCGCGATGATGTCGCGCAGGAGCCCGTCCAAATCCACCGGCTGCAACAGGCCTTGTGCATGGAGGACCCTGGAGTAGCTCAAGACATCCTGAATCAGGCGGTCGAGACGGAGGGCCGAACGCATGATCCGCTGCAGAAGATCGACTCCTCGTTCATCCAATTTGCCGCCGTAGTCATCCACAAGAATTTGGGCGAAGCCTTGCATGGACCGCAACGGCGCGCGCATGTCGTGCGATACGCCGTAGGAGAAGGCCTGCAATTCGGCGATCGTTTCCTGAAGCTTGGCTGTGCGCTCCGCCACGAGCTCTTCCAGTTTGGCGGCCTGATCGGACAGTTGGACTCTGGCCTCCTGCAAGGCGTCGGCCACCCGTTTGCGCTCCGTGATGTCGCGGATGTTGCATTGAATGACCTCCCGGCCATCTTCCTTGTAGAGATTGCTGACGAACTCCACTTCCCGGCGCGCGCCCGCTTTGGTCTGCAGCGGCAGGTCTTCGTAACGGATGAAGTGTTTCTCCCGCAACTCCCGAAATGCCGCCCGACTCTCTGTTTCATCCTTGAGCAGGCCGATTTCCCAGAGTTCCTTACCCAGCAACTCGTCATGTGGGTAGTCCAACAACTCCGACATGAACGGATTGGCGTCGACGATTTTTCGTGTCTCGGGGTCAAGAACCAGGATGCCGTCTCGGGCGGCTTCAAACAGGCGGCGGTACCGAATCTCGGATGTCCGCGCGGCCACGACCGACTTTGGTCGCCTGGCTTCGGCGCCGAATTCCCTGTCTTCGCTTTCGCTGCGCTTGGGCGCGGCAACCTTCATTAGCGCCACGCTCTCGAAGTTGCGGACACGGCCTTCCGATTGATTTTCATGACAGGACAGTACGCCCGGAACCGGGCGGGCGATATGGGGTGTTTTACCCATCCGAGACTTTACGAATCCAACCCCAACGCGCGAGGCCGGGGACTAGCGGATGGTCAACTGGACGCTGCTCTCGATGATTCCTGCGGCGATAGCGTAGCGGGTGAGACCGGAGATCTCGTGGATGTTGAGCTTGGCCATGAGATTCTGCCGATGTTTCTCGACCGTTTTGATACTGATACCGAGTTCCGCGGCGGTCTGTTTGTTGGCCTTGCCTTCGGCAATCAGTTGGAGCACCTCCACCTCGCGTGCACTCAAACGGGCCACTTTCTTCCGCAGCGCTCTCCCTCCCGCAGGCATCTTCTGATCGTGCAGCCGCTTGGCAATGGAGGGGCTGAAAAAGGTGTTTCCGCTCTGCACCTCCCGAATCGCCCGGGACAGATCTTGCGAAGAGGTTTGTTTGAGCAGAAATCCCACCGCGCCGAACGCGATCGCCTGGTCAACATACGCGTCATCGCTATGCGCGGAGAGCATGAGCACCTTGGCGCCGGGAATGGCCTTGCGAATTTGCCGGGTGGCTTCCAACCCGTTGAGCAGCGGCATGGCAATATCCATCACGATGACCGCGGGGCGCAGCTTTTTGGCCAGGGCCACCGCCTGGCGGCCGGTCTGCGCTTCGCCGACCACCTCGAGATCGGCTTCGGCTGCCAACAGCTTCCGAAACCCCTCGCGGACAATCATGTGGTCTTCCGCCAGCAGAACAGTGATGCATTTCATAATATATTAAACCCGGTTGCCGTTGGTGAATGGAATCCTGGCGCAGATGGTCGTGCCCTGGCCCGGTGCCGATTCGACGCGAAAATCACCGCCGACCATCTCCACACGTTCGCGCATGCCGAGCAATCCCAATCGTCTGTTCCTTTTGGCGTGCAACACCCGTTCCACTGAAAAGGACTTGCCGTTGTCCTGGATGGTCAGGCAAACAGCACGCGGAATTTTCTGGATGCTTAAGTCCACCCGGCTGGCGTGCGCATGGCGGGCGACATTGGTCAGCGCTTCCTGGGCGACGCGGTAGAGGACGGTGCGCTTGACACTGTCCAGTTGTTCCACCGCCGCATAAACTGTCAGGGCCACATGGATGCGCGTCTGTTTCGAAAAGCCCTTTACAAAGGAATGGAGAGCGGGAATCAGCCCCAGGTCGTCCAACACCGTCGGACGCAGTTCCCGCGCGAACCGATGCACGATGTCCACCGACTTTTCGACCATCCGTTGCGTACTGGAGATTTTATTCTGGAGTCCCTTCGTATTGTGCGTAGCCTCGGTCTTCAGGGCCGCCAGCCGGACATTGATACCGGTCAAGGTCTGGGCGATTTCATCATGCAATTCGCGGCTGATCCGTTTGCGTTCTTCCTCCTGCGCCAACAGAAGCTGGCGGGACAGGTGCCGCAATTGTTCCTGCAAATGGTGTGACTGCTCCAGCAACTCGCTGTAGTGTCGTTCGCTTTTACGGAGGGATTCCTCCACCGTCTTGCGCTGGGCAACTTCCTGTTTCAACTGCCGGTTCGAGTCGGCCAGATCCGCGCTGCGGCGGTGCAAGACCTCAACCATTTGATTCAAGCGGACGTTGGCCTCGCGCGCGGTGCGATGCGTCTTCTCGATCGGGGTGATGGCCTCGGCAAAAAAAGTTCCCGCCCGCCGCACCATCATATCCCGGGTATCGGGGGGGGAGCTCGGCAACACGAGGGTAATCAACGCGTGCTCGTGAATCCTGGCCAGGTCCAACGTCTCCAGCCCGAGCGTGATGGCCCGCCGTCCCAATCCCTGCGCCGGCTCTACGCTTACCTGTGAGCCTTGTTTCAGGTGTTTTCGCAACGCGGCCTCATAACGTCGCGATAATCCGGTTAACTTACGTGTCATGTTGTTTGTCGAATTCACGGGCGAACCGACCCATTGTTTCGACTGATTTTCTCACCAACCGCTGCGTGCTGGCAATTTCTTTCTTGAGGCCCTCCGTGTTGGCCGTCGCTTCCTTTTTCAACGTTAGCAGCCGGATATTGATGCCCAGCAAGGTCTGGGCGGCTTCATCATGCAGTTCCCGGCTGGTCTTCTTTCGCCCCTCTTCCCGCGCCGACAGAATCTGGCGGGTCAGATGCCGCAAATGCTTCTGCAAGCGCCGGGACTCTTTCACCAGCCGGGCGTAGTGACCCGCGCTTTTCTTCAGGGCTTTCTCCACGGTCTTGCGCTGGACGATTCCCCGTTTCAAGAACCGGTTAGAGGCCGCCAGGTCCACCGTGCGCCGGCCCAGCGTGTTGTTCAATTGATTCAGGCGGGCGTTGGCCTTGAGCGCGGCGCGATGCGTCTTCTCAATCGGGGTGATGGCCTCGGCAAAAAATATCTCCGCCCGTTTGATCAACCCATCTCGTCTGCTGAAGACTTTCAGTGAAGCGAGTGCTGCCTCGTGAATCCTGGCCATGTCCAGCGTCTCCAGCCCGATGGCCTGGGCCCGTCGGCCCAAATCATGTGCTGACTGCAGGCGGGCCCGCGGGCCTTGCTGCAGATGTTTATGCAAGGCCGTCGCATATCCTCGCGACAACCTGGCCAATTTTCGCTTCATAATATTTTACGAATTCACGCGCTCACAACGAGGTTTTCAACCTTGCTGTCCCGCCAGCCGGGCTGCTTCCCCTTCGTCTGATGTGCCATCAAACCGCTGTCACATTCTGACAGTTGTTGGGATCCGTCCATGGGGTGAAACCCTACCCGTGAAAATTTTTGGTAGGGTTTTACCCCATGGCAATGAACCGACTCATCGTCGTACCGTGGCGCGCAATGACAAACTCTCAAGGGAGTTCCATGCAAACGACCGAGAACGGGATTACCGTTGGCTACGCGGATGAAGGACGTGGTGTGCCGTTGCTCTTCGTGCATGGGTTTCCACTCAGCCGGGGCGCCTGGCGGAAGCAATTGGATGCGTTCCGATCATCCTATCGGGTCGTTGCGCCCGATCTCCGCGGATTCGGCGAAAGCGACGCCGGGACTGGCGCGACCACAATGGCGCAATTCTCCGAGGATCTTCACGCGCTGCTCCAGCAGCGCACCACGGGACCGGTGGTGTTGATCGGCCACTCCATGGGTGGTTACGTGGCCCTCGCGTTTGCCCGTCAATACCCGGAGATGGTGCGCGGTCTCGTATTGGTCAGCACCAAGGCGGGCCCGGATACCGCCGCGGCTGCCGCAGCGCGACGGGCGACAGCGGAGAAGGTGCGAGCGGAAGGCGTGCAGGTCGTCATTCAGGCGATGTCGTCAAAAATGCTCGCGGCGGACAATCCGGATCGGGCGCTGGCGGAACAAGTACGGGGATTTATGGCGACTTCCAAGCCTGCGGGAGTAATCGGCGCCTTGCTCGGAATGGCGGAGCGACCCGACGCGACGGCGCAGTTGGCCCGGATTTCCGTGCCCACCCTGGTCATCACGGGCGCCGACGACTTGCTGATTCCGCCGGCGGAATCGGACGCGTTGGCCCGGGCGATTCCTGGTAGCCAGTTGAATATCATCCCGCACGCGGGCCATCTCGTCGCCTTCGAGCAGCCGGACAAGTTCAATCACGTGCTCGAGGAGTGGTTGGACCGTGCGGCTTTCGCCGTCCCCGCTCACGAGTTGCGATGACCGCCGCCCGGCTGTGAACAGCGCTGGGTAGGGTTGTACCCCATAGCAAGGGATCAGTTCCTCGCCTACCGTAGCTCCAACAACCAACCAAAAGTCGTACCAACAGAAAGAAGGAAGTATCATGAGAGTAACATATCCTTTGGCGCTCGCAGTGGCCGTGGCCGCTGTTCTGGCCAGCAGTGGACCGCTGCGCGCATCCGAAACGGATGACCGCATCGAGTCCTCGTTCAAGAAGACCTACGTCTATAAGACGTATCTGAGGGACGAACACATCAAGATCAGTTCCAAAGACGGCGCCGTCACCTTAACCGGTGCCGTCGCTGACGAAAGCCACAAACCGATGGCCCAGGACACCGCCGAGGCGTTGCCCGGGGTCACAACCGTGGACAATCGTATCGAAATCAGAGGCGACCGTCCCGCCGAGAACTCGGATACATGGATCAGCATGAAAGTAAAAGCGGCACTGCTGTATCGTCGCAATGTCAGCGGCACCAAGACCGAGGTATATGTGAAAGATGGGATTGTGACGTTGAAAGGCGTGGCCGCCAACCAGGCCCAAAAGGACCTGACCACCGAATATGCCAAAGATATCGATGGCGTGAAAAGCGTCCAGAACGAGATCGTTGTGTCCAGGAGCCTGGGAACAACCGACGCAACAACGGGCGAAAAGATTGATGATGCATCGGTCACCGCCGAGGTCAAGGGCTCATTGCTGACGCATCACTCGACCAGCATGCTCAGCACGAAGGTCACAACCAACGATGGCGTGGTAACAGTGAGCGGCATAGCCAGGAACGACGCCGAGAAGGCTCTGGTCACCAAACTCGTTGGGGACATCAACGGTGTGAAGAGTGTGGTCAACAACATGACCATCGAAGCGACCGTGTCCAGTAACAACTAGACGTTAACTCATTGCTGGCCGGTGCGGGGCGATGAGGGGTGCACCGGTCGGTGGTGAATCCGAACCAAACTGAGAGGAGAATCATATGTTGTACACGATAGCGGTAGTAATGATCGTTTTGTGGCTGCTGGGGCTGGTGACCAGTTACACGATGGGCGGGTTGATTCACGTCCTGCTGGTGATTGCCATCATCATGATCCTGGTCAACGTCATTCAGGGCCGACGAGCAGTGTAAGAGGCGGCCAACTGAAATAAAGAAACTGGAGGTTCAAAATGAATTCGAGAATGATTGCGGCCATACTCATCGCACTGGGCATCGTGGTGCTCGCCTACTCGGGCATCACCTACAAGACCCCTGGGAAACCCGTCGATTTTCTGGGAGTACACATCGAGACCACTCACAGCCATTTTATCCCCCCAGTCGCTGGTGCACTCGCGCTGGCCGGCGGGATCGTGTTGCTGGTCGCGAGTCCCAAGAGTGTCTGAGGCCATCGCGATCTTTTGGTCGCATGGCTGGACCACTCTTGGCGCCAAGTGGTTCGAGTGGATGACAAATGTGGCGCGGACGCTCAGACCATACCCAACCGTTCCAATGTGGCTTGCAACCTCTCGGTTGGCAGTCCCACGACGTTGTTGCGGCTGCCGTCGATGCGCTCGATGATACCGTCGCCGTGCTCCTGGATGGCATACGCGCCGGCTTTGTCCAGCGGGTTGATCTTGCCGAGGTAGTCGGCAATCTGTTGACGTGTCAGTGGTCGCATCCAAACCTGCGTCGTGTCGGCGAACGTCAGTTCCGTGTCCAGCAAGCGATGGATGAGGCAGACGCCGGTGATGACCTCGTGCTGTTGCGCCGCCAGTTGCCTCAACATTCTTGCTGCGTCGTCACGGTCGCGTGGTTTACCGAAGATGTGACCGTCGAGCACCACAATCGTATCGGCGCCGATCACCAGCGAGTCGGGGTAACGGCCCGCCACCGCGCGGGCCTTGCGCTGCGCGTTCTGCATCGCCAAGACCTCAGGGGCCACGCCACCGAGCAGTTCTTCGACGCCGTCGGGCCGCACCACGACGAAATCAAGTCCCATCTCGCGAAGCAGTTGCTCGCGTCGCGGCGACGCGCTGGCCAGGACGATTTGAGGTTTGTCTGAACTCATGGATGGCGCTATGTTTGGGGCCGAAGTATGGAAATTCCGTCAGTCAAAGTCGAGCACCTCTATGTGCATGTGCCGTTCTGCGCGGCGAAGTGCCACTATTGCGCGTTCTATTCCGAGGCCGGCAACGCAGCGAAGATGGAAGGGTATGTCGACGCGGTGGTGGCGGAGTTGGAAGGTTTCGCGTCGCAACTTGAGCCCAAAACTATCTTTTTCGGCGGCGGGACGCCGAGCCTACTACCCGCGCTGCTCATGCGCCGCGTTTTGGAAGGCGTCGCGATGAAGCTCAATCGCGGCGCGCCCGGCGGTCGCGCCCTACCAACTGCCCCCAACTCGGCTGTCGCGCCGCTGGAATGGACGGTCGAGTGCAATCCCTCAACCGTCACAAGCGAGAAGGCGAAACTGTTTCGCGAATTCGGCGTGAACCGCATCTCGATGGGCACACAGGCTCTGGATGACGAATTGCTCGATATCATTGGACGCATTCATTCCGTGAAAGCCGCGGTCGAATCATACGAGAGACTGCGCGCAGCCGGGTTCGACAACATCAACATCGATTTGATGTTCGGGTTGCCGGGGCAGACGATGGAGCACTGGCGCAGGACGTTGCAGCGGGTAATCGACCTCCAGCCGGAGCATATCTCGACGTACTGCCTCATTTTGGAAGAGGACACGCATTTCTGGTCGCTGCTCCAGCAGGGATTGATCAAGCCCGACGAAGAACTGGAACTGGCGATGTACCAGACAGGGATGGAGACGCTCGCCACCGCAGGTTATCGGCAATACGAGATCAGCAATTTCGCGAAACCCGGCCGTGAGTGCGCCCACAACATTGCGTATTGGGAAGGCAAAGACTACATCGGCCTCGGCCCGAGTGCCTGCAGCACCGTCGGCGCGCGTCGCTGGCAAAACGCTCCCGACACAGACCGGTACATCGCCGCAATGTGTGGAACAAATGAGCCGTTGGTAGAGCGCGACGGCCGGGCGCGCCATCCGGATGAGCCGTTGGAGGGCGAGGTTTACCCGCCGAAGGCGGCGCCAGAGGCGACCAGGGCTCCTGCCGAGCCGCTTAAGGTGGATGAACGCCGCGCCCCAATCGCCTACGAAGAACCCATCACGCCCGAACTCCGCGCTGCCGAACGCGCCGCCTTCGGCATGAGGATGAACGCCGGTGTGCCCGCCGAGTTGGTGACAGGCCGCTGGGACAAGGAAATTGCCGAGCTACTGTCCGCCGAGTTGGTCCAATGGCGTAACGGCCGTCTCGCCCCCACCCCACGCGGCATCCTCTTTGCCGACGAAGTCGCGGCGGAGTTTGTTTGATTGCGAGTCCGCAAGTGATTTCCTCCATGTCCATATACGGCTCCGATCCCCCTTTGCGTGCCATGGCTAATGAGGGAATTGCATGAACGAAATTCTGGACATGCTGGCGCGACATGGGGCGCTGTTTCTGTTCGTGATCGTGTTCATCGATCAGATGGGGCTGCCGGTGCCGGCGGTGCCGTTTCTCATGGCGGCGGGAGTGTTGGCGGGGGCCGGCAAGCTGAATCTGTCGGTGCTGCTGGTCTTGTCCACGATCGGCTCGCTGGTGGCGGACCTGATCTGGTTTTATCTGGGACGCAATTACGGCACCCGCATTCTGAGTTTTCTCTGTCGGATTTCCCTGGAACCGGATTCGTGCGTGCGCCAGACACAGGATGTGTTCTCGCGCCATGGCATGAAGGCGTTGGTGGGCGGGAAATTCGTTCCCGGCCTCGCCACGATCATACCGCCGCTGGCGGGCATCGTTGGCATAAGCCTGCCGCGTTTCTTCGCCTATGACGGTTTGGGTTCGCTCCTCTACACGGGCGTTTTCCTGTTCATCGGATTTCTCTTCAGCCATCAGTTGGAACCGATCCTGATGGCGCTGGGGCAGATGGGACATTGGGCGCTGTGGCTGGTGGTGGCGTTGCTCGCGGCGTACATCTGTTGGAAATACCTGCAACGCCAGCGCGTTCTCCGCGAGCTGCGCATCGCACGCATTTCCGTGGATGAATTGCGGCGAATGCAGGAAGCGAACGAGGCGGTCTTCGTGGTCGATCTCCGCTCGGAACTGGATCTCCAGGAAAATCCCACGCTGATTGCCGGGGCGCTCCATTTCAATCCCAAAGAGATGGACACGCGCCATCAAGAGATTCCGCGCGACCGCGACGTGGTGCTGTACTGCTCGTGCCCGAACGAAGCCACCGCCGCGCGCACCGCGCTGCTGTTGCGCCGCCGCGGAATCACCCGCGTGCGCCCGCTGGCGGGCGGGATCGATGCCTGGCGCGAGCGGGCGTATCCGTTGGACCCGTTTCTGGTTTCCGTCGCAAGTGGAAACCAGGCCTGATCCATTCGCAGCCCGCAGTTCGCTGTATGGTGTCCGGACCAAGAGCGCCTAACATAACCTCAACAGTGCAGAATCTGCCCCTGGTAGGAGCAGTTTGTAACCGCGACCGGTCGTGATTGAAAATCGCTCCTACGACGGCATTGGGGAGCTCACCGGGTGCATCTTGATACTGCCACCTCCGCCAAGACCCTACAATAGTGGGGCGGGCGTCTCGCCCGCCTCGTTGCAAGCTCCTAAGACAAGCGGGCGGGACGCCCGCTCCACTACAGTGGCAGTGCCAAGATGCGCCCGAGTTCACCGAGGAGCGAATAATTCGCGTGAAATTGGGGGGATTCGCGGGTAAATTGGGCGGTGCTATGGCCAAGAGACTGACAGAGATCGCCGATAGCCTGGTGGACTCATTTCACAAGTTCGGCGGGATCAATCATCTGGACGGGGTGAACCTTCCCTCGCGCGAGACGGTGGTGGAGATCACGCGCGACCTGCTGCGACTGGTGTTCCCCGGCTTTTACGACAAGGATGCCATCCACTCGAATCAACTGGCCGAGTACACATCGGAGTTGGTGTCGTCGATTGCGCGACGGTTGGAGAACGAAGTCAAGCGGAGCCTGGATTATCGGCCATGTGACGGTTGCGACGTGAATGATCTGGCGGGGACGGCGGCGCGCGTGACGCAGGAGTTCCTGAGCGAACTGCCGAGTGTGCGGGCGATTTTGCAGACGGATGTGACGGCCGCGTACGAGGGTGATCCCGCGGCGATCAGCAACGAGGAAATCATCCTCGCCTACCCCGGCATCGAGGCCATCGCGGTCCAACGTCTGGCGCACGTGTTGTACCAGCGGCACGTGGCGCTTATTCCGCGCATCATGACGGAATGGGCGCACAACAAGACGGGGATCGACATTCATCCCGGCGCGGAGATCGGTCCGCACTTCTTCATCGATCACGGCACGGGCGTGGTGATCGGCGAGACGACGATGATCGGCAAGCACGTGAAGATTTACCAGGGCGTGACGCTCGGCGCGAAGAGTTTCCCGAAGGACGCCAATGGGCGCATCGTGAAGGGTATCAAACGCCATCCGAACATCGAGGACGACGTGACGATTTACGCTGGGGCGACCATCCTCGGCCCCGTGACCATCGGCAAAGGCTCGATCATCGGCGGCAATGTCTGGTTGCTGGAGCCTGTGCCGCCGCAGACGGTCGTGTATTCCGAGGGCGGCCAGACGCGCATGAAAACCGCGGCCGCCGCGCGCGACAAAATGATCGGTCACACGGATGGCGAGGGAATCTAGAAATGCAACTCCGCAACTCGAAACCCGAAATTCGAAACAAATTCGAATCCACAAGTCAAGGAACACACGCGTAGGAATTTCCTGATTCGAGTCTTTGGATTCCTTCGGATTTCGACATTCGGATTTCGGATTTTCTGAGCCATGCGAAGAATCTACGCCGACTACAACGCGACGACGCCATTGGATCCGCAGGTCTTCGACGCGATGACGCCCTATTTGCGCGAGCACTTCGGCAACGCCAGCAGCGTACACGTGTTCGGCCGGGAAACGCGCGCGGCCATCGATGACGCGCGGGTGCGTATCGCCGCGCTGCTCGGGGCGCAGGAAGGTGAGGTTGTCTTTACGGGCGGCGGCACGGAAGCTGACAATGCGGCGGTGTTCGGCGTGGCCCGCGCCCTGCGCAAGAAAGGGCGGCACATCGTCACCAGCAGCATTGAGCATCATGCGGTGCTGCACACCTGCCAGTATCTCGAAAAGGCCGGCGAATGCGACGTTACGTATTTGCCCGTGAGCCGCGAGTGTCTCGTCGAGACCGACGATCTGCGGAAGGTAATTCGCAAGGACACCGTGCTGGTGTCGATCATGTCGGCGAACAATGAGACGGGCACGATCCAGCCGGTACAGGAGTTGGCGGCAATTTGCCGGGAGCGCGGCGTGACGTTTCACACGGACGCCGTGCAGTCCTTCGGCAAAGTGCCGGTAAACGTGAACAATTGGGGCGTGGACTTGCTCTCGATTGCCGCGCACAAATTCTATGGCCCAAAGGGCGTGGGCGCGCTCTACATTCGTCGCGGAGCGAAGCTCGATCCGCTGCTGTTCGGCGGCAGCCATGAGAACGACCGGCGGGCAGGCACGGAAAACGTCGCGGCGATTGTCGGGTTGGCGAAGGCGGCGGAGCTGGCCACCGCTACGATGGAAGACGAGCAACGCCGGCTGTTCGAGTTGTGCGAGAAGCTCGGGGCGCGCATCGCCGAACGCGTCAACGGCGCCCACCGCAACGGCCACGCGACGCAACGCATCGGGAATACGATCAACTTCAGTTTCGAGGGCTGCGAGGAAGAAGGGTTGCTGCTCGGACTCGACCTCGAAGGCGTCGCCGTATCGAGTGGCTCAGCCTGCGCCGTCGGTTCGCTCGAACCATCACACGTGCTGAAGGCGATGGGCCTGCCACATGAATTGGCGCGGGCCGCCGTGCGGTTCTCGTTCGGCAAGAGCAGCACCGGCGAGGATGTGGACTACATTCTCGACGCGCTCACCAAGGTTGTCGACCGGCTGCGGCAGTTTGCGCGGGCGTGATGCCGCTCAATCAAAGAACCGGTAGCGGAAGATGAACCAGAGGGCGGCGAGGCCGTCTTTCCAATTGATTTTTTTCCCTTCGCTGTAATCGCGGCCGGAATAGTTGATGCCGGTTTCGTAGAAGCGGTAGTGGCGCCGGGCCAGCTTGGCGGTGAGTTCGGGTTCGATGCCGAATCGATTGGAAGTCAGCGTCATGCCCTCGAGGCACTGGCGGCGAAAGACCTTGTAGCAGGTTTCCATGTCCGTCAGGTTGAGGTTGCAGAGCAGGTTAGAAAGCAGGGTCAGGAGCCGGTTGGCCATGTAATGCCAGAACAGCAGCACGCGATGCGTCCCGCCGGCAAACCGCGAACCGTAGACCACGTCCGCCCGGCCATCCAGGATGGGCTTCAGCAGGATCGGATAGTCGGCGGGGTCGTACTCGAGATCGGCATCCTGGATCAGGATAATACCGCCGGTCGCGTGTTCGAGAGCGGTGCGGAGGGCGGCGCCCTTCCCGCGGTTGTGCGGATGCGAAACGATCTTGATCCCGGCGCCCTGTGGGATTTTCCGAAGAACATCGCCCGTGCCGTCCGTGGACGCATCATCAACGAGGATGATTTCCTTTTGGAGGCCGCAGGTATCGGCAGCGCGTACGCGACGAAGGATTTCCTCCACCGTATGCACCTCGTTGAAAACCGGAATCAGGACTGACACAAGTTGGAAGGTCTCAGGCATTTGGCTGCACAGTATAGAGGGGAGCGGCGGCGGCGTCAGCTTTTTTCCAGTGGCGTCAAACTGCCGTGCGTGGTATTTTCGGCGGGCTGGTCGAGGGCGGGTTAGCCAAGTGGTAAGGCGGGAGTCTGCAAAACTCCTATCGTGAGTTCGATTCTCACACCCGCCTCCAATTTTAATCCCTACAACTTCAACGAGTTGTGGGGATTTGTTTTTGTGATGCAAAACAGCAAGAGGGGGCTGTGATACTCGCTGTGATACTCGGGCCATTTCAGATTTCTCAACGCGAGAATTGAAAGCCCAACGCCGGGTCGAGATCAGGTGCGTCGAGCGAGGTCCATCGTCTCTTTGTCAATTGGCGTCGAACGGATGGTTCGTCTCACTTTCTCTTGCAACCCCGAACGGCGTCTCTACTCAGTGACTTCACCTATTGATGTTCGTGCCGTATGGCGAGCGTGAGAATTCCATCGGATGGAATGTTTTGGATGATACCGGATTTCTCCTAAGTAAGCGACCCGTTGTGAGGAGGGCTGATGGCCGCAACCATTCAACTTCAGGTCAACGGAAACAAACTCCCTACGGATGCCGACCCACCGCATAGACTGCGCGACGATCTCGATCTGACGGGCACCAAGTATGCCCGCGGTGAGGGACAATGCAGGGCTTGCACTGTCGATCTCCAGCTAAAGTGAACTGATCCAGTGGGTCTTCGTGTTACTCAATCTTTTCGAATCATGCGTAACACCACGCCAGTGTCGAGAATCGCGGATGGGGCGAATACCCCATAGCGGAAGCAAGGTTTTCCAACATACTGTCACCACGCTAAATATTCATGCATGCTACTCAATGTGATCCGGCCCGTTGCGTCATCGCCATGGCGGCCTCGGCCGGAGGCTTGAACGCTTTATCGGTCATCTTGGGCGGTTTGCCGGCGAACTTGCCGGCCGCGATTGCCATCGTGATGCACCTTGCTCCCGAACATAAGAGTATTCTCGCCGAGATTTTAAATAGTCGCACCCATTTGGCGGTCAAGCAGGCGCATACGGGCGACGTGTTAAGTCGCGGGGGCGTTTTTGTCGCCCCGCCCAATCACCACCTTTCTGTGGTCGAAGGTGGACGACTTAAACTTTCCTCATCCGCTGCGGAAAAATTTCATTTTGCTCGTCCGTCCGCCGAGCCGCTGTTTGCTTCGGTGGCAGAAATATACAAAAGGCGCGCCATTGCCGTGGTGCTCACCGGTGGCGACGGCGACGGCTCATTCGGAGTGCAGATCATCAAGGAGCGGGGCGGCATAGTCATCGCGCAAGACCGACCCACGTCGCAAGATTTCAGTATGCCGGAGACTTCCATCAAGACCGGTGATGTTGATTTTATCCTGCCTTTGAACGCAATTGCTCCCAAATTAATCGAGCTGGTTGGTGCGGGCAGAGGATAAAAAATAGCCGGACGACCGCTGACAGGAAAGCACACTCGCAAGCCATTAAAAACTTGTAATGACGCACTGTTCAACCGGAACCAAAGATGCGATGATTACGCGCAGGAAATAAGCGCATGGAAAAAAAGTCTTCATCGTCACGCCGACAAAAAAAGCCCGTTCCAACTATTCGCCCGGAAATGTCCGCCACGCCCGCGAGCGCGACGTTTCCCATCGTCGGCATCGGTGCCTCCGCCGGGGGACTCGAAGCCTTGGATCAGTTCTTGGGGCGAGTGCCGACAGGCAGCGGCATGGCGTTCGTTATTGTTCAGCACCTCGACCCGATGCGCAAAGGCATCATGCCCGAACTGCTCCAGCGCGCCACGGGCATGAAGGTGATCCAAGTCAAGGACCGCACCACGGTGCGGCCGGACTGCGTCTATGTGATTCCGCCGAACAAGGACATGTCCATCCTGCACGGAGTCCTGCACCTGCTCAAGCCGACCGCGACGCGCGGGATGCGGCTGCCGATTGATTTTTTCCTCCGCTCGCTGGCGCAGGATCAGCAGGAGCACAGCGTCGGCGTGATTCTTTCCGGCATGGGCTCAGACGGCACCATGGGTCTGCGCGCCATCAAGGAAAAGGCGGGCGTGGTGCTGGTGCAGGAGCCGGCGACGGCCAAATTCGACTCCATGCCGCGCAGCGCGATTGACGCCGGGCTGGCGGATATCGTGGCCCGGGCGGAGGAGTTGCCGGGGAAAATCCTCGCCTATCTGCAACGCACCCCGCTCCTGGCCCAGACGGAAGAAGTGCTGCAAGACAAGGCGCAGAGCGCTCTGGAAAAGGTGGTCATTCTGTTGCGCGCCCACACGGGCAACGACTTTTCTTTTTACAAACGGAACACGCTCTATCGCCGGATCGAGCGCCGCATGGGCATTCACCAGATCAAAAAGATGACGGCTTATGTCCGCTACTTGCAGGAGAACTCGCAGGAGCTGGATCTGCTGTTCCGGGAATTGTTGATCGGCGTGACGAATTTTTTCCGCGACCCCGCCGCTTGGGAGCAGTTGTACGCAGAGGCCATTCCCGCGTTGCTCGCGAGCCGCCCGCCCGGCAAGACGCTGCGCGCGTGGGTGCCCGGCTGCTCCACGGGGGAAGAAGCCTATTCTCTGGCCATCGTGTTCAAAGAGGCGCTCGAAGAGATCAAGCCCCGGGGGAAGTTTTCGATTCAAATCTTCGCCACTGACCTGGACCGGGACGCGATTGAAAAAGCCCGGCAGGGCGTCTTTTCAGCCAACATCGCCGCCGACATTTCGGAAGCCCGGCTGAAGCGATTCTTCACCAAGGAAGAACACGGCTACCGGGTGCGCAAAGAGATTCGCGAGATGGTGATCTTTGCGCCGCAGAATCTCATCATGGACCCGCCGTTCACCAAGCTGGACATTTTGAGCTGCCGCAACTTGCTGATCTATCTGACCACCGAGGTGCAGAAGAAACTGATTCCGCTGTTTCACTACAGCCTCACTCCCGGCGGCATTTTGTTTCAAGGCAGCGCGGAGACGGTTGGGGATTTCACCCATCTTTTTGCCCCGTTAAACGCCAAATCGCGGCTCTTCCGGCGGACGGAATCCGTGCTGCGACCGGAGCAGATTGTTTTTCCCTCGTCCTTTACCGCCGGCCCGCCGGTCATTTCCGAGGGGCGGCCGGCGACCAACCCGCCGGCCAGTCTCCAAGCTTTGGCGGATCAGTTGGTGTTGCAAAGTTACGCCCCGCCCGCCGTGCTCACCAATGACGCGGGCGATATTTTTTACGTCAGCGGCCGGACCGGCAAATACCTGGAACCCGCCGCCGGTAAGGCCAACTGGAATATTTTTGCCATGGCCCGCGAAGGGTTGCGTTATGAACTGGCGAACGCCTTCAAGGAAGCGCTGCGGAAAAAAGAAGGCGTGACCCTGCACGGACTCAAGGTCGGGACGAATGGCGGCACGCAGTGCGTGGATGTGACCGTCCGGCGTCTTGATGAATCCGGGCCGTTGCAGGGTTTGGTGATGATTGTTTTCACCGACGTGGCCGCGCCCGTGACAACCAAGGCTACCGGCCGGCCCACGAAGCCTGACGCCCGCAGCCCGCGCGTGGCGGAATTGGAGCAGGAACTTTTGCAGGTTCGCGGCGAGTCGCGGGCGACCCACGAAGAGATGCAGACTTCGCAGGAGGAACTCCGTTCCGCCAACGAGGAATTGCAATCCACGAATGAGGAAATGCAGTCCACCAACGAGGAACTCACCACCTCGAAGGAGGAGATGCAATCCATGAACGAGGAATTGCAGACGGTCAACACGGAGTTGCAGGTCAAGGTGGACGAGCTGTCGCACGCCAGCAACGACATGAAGAACCTGCTCGACAGCACCGACATTGCGACCCTATTTTTGGACAAGGAACTCAACGTGCGGCGGTTCACCCCGCAGGCGACGAAAATTATTAAGCTCATCGCGGCGGACGCGGGCCGGCCCATCACTGATCTGTCCTCGGACCTGCATTACCCGGAACTGGCCGACGATGCACGCGCGGTGTTGCAGAAACTGGCCGCCGTGGAAAAAGCCATCAGCGCGCGGGATGGCCGCTGGTTCTCCGTGCGCATCATGCCTTACCGCACATTGGACGACCGGATTGATGGCGTCGTGATCACTTTCGCGAACATCACCGTGGCCAAGAAGCTGGAGGGGAAGTTGCGCGGCAAGCACTCGGCTTTGGAAAAGCGTGTCGCAGAAGATTCTGCGGAGCGGGCGGCATCAGAAGCGGCCGGCGGGAGGCGAACCAAGGCGGCTGGCAAAGCGCGGCGCACGCGCAAACAGTGAAGCGTCCGCACCATGCAAAAGAAGCCGCCATCATCAGCCAAGCCCGCCCAACTGCGCAGTCGGGCCGAAGCCCATTTGCGGGAGCAGAAGAAATTGAAAGCTGGCGTTGCGAAGACCGGAGCGGATTCCCGGCGGCTGCTCCACGAATTGCAGGTCCATCAGATTGAACTGGAGATGCAGAACGCCGAGTTGCGGCAAGCCCGGGATGAACTGGAGGTGGCGCTGGAGAATTACACCGACCTCTACGATTTTGCACCGAGCGGCTATTTTACACTCGCCGCAACAGGTGCCATCCTTCAGGCCAATCTGACCGGGGCAACGCTGGTCGGAATCGAACGCTCCCGTTTAGTGGGCCAGTCTTTTGGGCGGTTGGTTTCCGCCGAGTTTCGTCCGGCTTTCAGCACCTTTCTTGAACAAGTTTTTGCAGGCGAGGCCAAACAATCCGGTGATTTTGAGCTTGCTTGCAAAGGCCAGCCGCTACGGTTCGTGAACATCGAAGCCCAATGCTTGCTCAACGGGCAGGAATGTCGCGCCACTGTGGTGGACATCACCGCACGCAAGTTTGCGGAGGTGGCCCAGCGCCGCCTGGACGTAATAACCGCCTCGAACCGGAAGCTGGAGCAGGAAATAATCCGGCGTAAAACGCTGGAGCAGGCCCTCAAGACAAGCGAGCTACAATTACGGCAATTGTCCCACGAAATTCTGCTCGCGCAGGAAGCGGAACGAAAGCGCATCAGCCGCGAACTGCACGATACAGTCCTGCAGACTTTGGTGGGTATTAATGTCCGTCTGGCGTCCTTGACTCCGACGCCGGCGGACAATCCCACGAGCCTCCGACGGAAAATTGCGCAGACGCAACTACTCGTGGAAAAATCAATGGCCATGGTGCATCGGTTCGCCGTGGAACTGCGCCCGACGGTTTTGGATGATTTGGGACTGATTCCAGCGCTGCACACTTCTATGAAGGATTTCATGAAGCGGACGGGCATTCGGACGAGTTTGACTGCCTACGCGGCGGTAAACCAACTGCCCCTCAACCAGAGTGCCGTCCTCTATCGCGTCGCTCTGGAAGCCCTCAATAACGTGGCCATCCATGCGCGGGCCAGCGCGGTAGAAGTTCAAATTAAAAAACTGCCGGACTGGATTTGCCTGACAATAACCGACGACGGCGAATCCTTTGATGTGAAACGCGTCCTCCGCACGAAAGGAAACGGACGCTTGGGATTGCTCGGCATGAGGGAACGATTGCAGATGATCGGTGGCAAATTCTCGATCAAATCCACGCCCGGTCGTGGCACCACCGTTACCGCTCGGATTCCAGTCACCGCCAAAGGCGTGGAAAAGGGTGGAAAACAGTCGTCTGAAATCAAGTCTTGACCTCGTAAGAGCGGATCACTGTTTTGCTCGCGGAAGATCACATGATCGTCCGCGCAGGTTTTACCCTACCCGGAAGTTCAGGAAGACAGTGCGCCCGCTGAGGCGAAATACCAACGAGGATTGGCTGCCTCGCCAGGACTCGAACCTAGATGTTTTGCAATGCCGGCTTGGTCGATGTTGGATGACGTTCACAACTGGGCCCACAAGAAAATGTCCCGGAGTTGTACTCAGTCATGTCACCATTCGGCGAGAAGATATACGACGGCTGTGTCCACTTTGAGCGCACGACCTTTCGGTCGCCGGTCTTACGAGGAATCAGGAAGGTCTTCTGAGCGACTTCGCATCGGACAGCCTGATTCCGCCGCTAAACCACTTTCCGACGATGCGATGCTGTACAATCACCCAAGCAGCAAGCTGCTCCCTGTTCAGCGGACAGTTATTTCGACGGAATGCTCACGACGGTCGTCAACGAGCCGGATGGCGGCATCAGGTTGTTCCGTGCCATCCACGATCACGCGGCCCGCGGGCTCGGCTTTCACCCCGACTCGTTTCACGGCGATGTGGTAAAACGTGTCGCGGTGGCGATAGTGAAGCTTGAGCGACTCCCAGGCGCGTGGCAACCGCGGATTCACCCGTAGTTGGTCCGCTTCGAGCCGCAGACCGAGCAGCGTCTCGACGATCAGCCGGTACATCCAACCCGCGGAACCCGTGTACCAGGTCCAGCCCCCGCGACCGGTGTGCGGCCCGACGGCGTAGATGTCGGCGGCGACGACGTACGGCTCGACCTTATAGCGGTTGACCTCCGTCAAATCCGTCGCGTGATGGATCGGGTTGAGCAGGGAGAACAGTTCCCACGCCCTCTCAGTCTCCCCCAGTTCAGCGAACGCCATGACGGCCCAGATCGCGCCATGCGTGTACTGGCCGCCGTTCTCGCGTACGCCGGGCGCGTAGCCTTTGATGTAACCGGGTTCAAGCGCGGATTTATCAAACGGTGGATCGAAGAGCTGGATCAACTGCTGGTCGCGCCGGACCAGACGTTGATCCACTCGGTCCATGGCCAGCCGCGCCCGCGCCGGATTCGCCGCGCCCGACAGCACCGCCCAACTCTGGGCGATGGAGTCGATCTGGCATTCCTCGTTCGTGGCCGAGCCAAGCGGTGTGCCGTCGTCGAAGTATGCGCGCCGGTACCAGTCGCCATCCCACCCATGCAATTCGATGTTCTGCTGCAACTGCGCCGCTTGGTTGGTGCATTGGTCGGCAAAGTCGGAATCGCCCCGGCGTCGGGCAAGCTCCGAGAAGCGCTGCAACACGTGGTACAGGAAGAACGCCAGCCACACGCTCTCGCCCTTGCCTTTCTCGCCAACGAGGTTCATTCCGTCGTTCCAGTCGCCGCAGCCAATCAACGGCAGCCCGTGCGTGCCGAATCGGAGTCCGTGTTTGATCGCCCGTACGCAGTGCTCGTAGAGCGTGCCGTCTTCCCCCGAGCGCTGCGGCAAATCATAGTACGATTCCTCGTCGGCATTCACCGGGCGGCCTTCGAGGAACGGCACACGCTCATCGAGCACGCCCGTGTCGCCGGTCGTCTCCACATACCGGCAGGTCACGTACGGCAGCCAGAGGTAATCATCGGAGCAATGCGTGCGGACGCCGCGGCCGGTGGGCGGATGCCACCAGTGTTGCACGTCGCCTTCGCGGAACTGGCGGCCGGCGCACCGCAACAGATGCTCGCGGGTTGTCCACGGCGCGGCATGGAGTAACGCCGCTGTATCCTGGAGTTGGTCACGGAACCCATACGCGCCGCCGGATTGGTAATACCCGCTCCGTCCCCAATAGCGACCAGCCAGCATCTGATACTCCAGCCAGCCGTTGACCAGCAGGTTCAAGGCGGGGTCCGGCGTCTCGGCGTACACGACGCCCAACGTCCGCTTCCAGAATTCCCACACGCTCTCCAAGGTCAGCCGCGCACTGGCCGCGCTGCTGAACCGCCGCACCAGTTGCTGGGCCTCGTCGGCATTGTTGCCGGCGCCCAGCACGAAGACCAGTTCGCGCTCCTGGCCGTCGGCCAGGTCGAATGGCACCTGCAGTGCCGCGCAGGGGTCAAGGCTCGCGCCCGTCTGGCCGGACAGTTGCGTTTGCCGCATCGCGGCAGGACTGGCCATCGTGCCGTTGCGTCCCAGAAACTCCGTACGGCTGCCGGTGATGGTTCGCGATGCGCCGCTGACGTTGACGAAGATGGCCTTGCCGGCAAACTCACGGTTGTACACGTTGCGGGCGAACAGCGCGCCCGTGGTCGGGTCGATCCCGGTGACCACGTGCATCAGGTTCGCGTGCCGCCACTGGCCCAGGACCAACTCCCAGTAACCCGTGACCGACAGGCGCCGGACCCGGCCCGAGCGGTTGCGCACCTTCACCACCACCAGTTTCACGGGCGCGTCCAGCGCGACGTAGGTGCACAATTCCGAGTTGATTCCCAATTGCGCGTATTCAAACATGCTGTAGCCGAACCCGTGTCGGCAGACGTAGGTGCCATTCCCGCGCGCGGGCAGCGGCGTCGGCGACCAGAACTGACCGGTTTCCTCGTCGCGGATGTAGAAAGCCTCGCCACTGGTGTCGCACACGGGATCGTTGTGCCAGGGGGTGAGACGGAATTCGTGGGCGTTGTCTACCCACGTGTATGCCCCGCCGCTTTCCGTGATCACCGTGCCGATCTGGGAATTGGCCAGCACGTTCGCCCAGGGGGCAGGCGTGGTCTGTCCGGGCCCGAGCGAGATCACATACTCTCGTCCATCGGGCGTAAACCCGCCCAGGCCGTTGAAGAAGACCCGCTCACGCGAGGCCGGCGCGGGGGGGGTGGTCGGCCACAGCGATCGGGTCGGGACGAAGCGCGGATTCTTGCGCGCGATCGGTGCCTGCCTCTCGACCTGCTCGGCCAGGGTGTCGGCGCTGTCGGTGAGGATCGCCCGCGCCACCGTTTGCAGCAGGACCCGGTCTTCCTCCGACAACTGTTCGCTACGCCGCAGGAAGATCCCGCCGGGCTTGTCCACCCGGTGCGCTTCCGTGCCCGCGGCGATCAAGGTCAGGATGCGGTCCTGTAAGACCTGACGATACCCGGAAAAATCTTCGTTCAGGATGACCAGATCGACTTCCAATCCCTTCTCGCGCCAGTAGGCGTGGGCTTGGAGCACCTGTTTCACCAGATCGATCCGGTGCACGTCGGCGATGCGCATCAGAAGGATCGGCAGGTCGCCCGAAATCCCGAAGGCCCACAAGCCGGATTGGCCGAGCCGGTTGCGGGTGAGGATGTCGGCCCCGGCGCGGTGGAGCGGATTAACATGAATGACCGAGCTGGCCAATTGCGCATATATCTGGGCCTCTGCCTCGGTCACCTGCAACTGGCGCAGCACGAGCTGGCTGTGGGACCAAGCCATCTCAAACGCGCGCGCGGCGAAGCTGGGGCCGCGATATTTATCGATTAACGCCAGCGCGGCCGTCCGCGTTTCGGCCATACCGGAGATGATGTGCCAGTTGGCGGAAGTGTCGGGTTGGATGACGATGCTCTGGCGAATCGCGACCATCGGATCGAGCACCGAGCCATCCGTGTTGGTAAGCGGACCGACCTCGTCGAACGCAGCCGGGTTGGCTACGGAGCGGCAGCGACCGATGAATTTGGCCCGGTCCGTTTCGTAGGACGTTTCGCCCGCCGGTGTGCCTTGCGTGGTCATCAGATGGAACATCCACGGCGGTTTCTCGCCGGGCGCGCGTGGCCGGCGCGTGCATAGAATGGCCTGCGAGTTACGGACAATCTCGGTCTGCACGAACAGATTGCTGAAAGCCGGGTGCGCAAGGTCGGCGTTCAGCGGCGCCAGAACGACTTCCGCGTAGCTGGTCAGCTCGATGGTGCGGGTCTGGGGCGACAGATTCGTCAGCGTTACGCGGCGGACTTCGACGTCGTCTTCCGGCGACACGGCGATCTCCGTGTGCGCGTCGATCTCCTCGTCGCGGCGGCGATATTCGGCGCGGCCTCGCGCAAAGATCGCCTCGTAATTTTTCGACGAACGCCGCGTCGGTTGATAGGCCGACGACCAGAGCGCGCCCGTGGCGGTGTCGCGCAGGTAGCAGAACGTGCCCCACCCGTCGCTTGTCGCGTCCTCACGCCAGCGGGTGACCGCCAGGTCTTTCCACCGGCTATACCCGCCGCCCGCGTTGGTCGCCATAACGTGATAGCGGCCATTGGACAGCAGATGCACCTCGGGAATCGGAGTGTCCGGCGTTGTAAACACGCGCATGGTGGATGCCACTGTCGCCGGCGGCTTGCGCGCTGCGCTGACTTCTGCCGCGTGCGGTTGTAACGGGGAAGCGACCTTGGGAATGCGCTCGCACAGCAGCAACTCCGATGCCTTGAAGAACGGGTCGGACAGAAACCGGCGCTGCATGGGCCGGTTCAGCAGCAGGTACGTGAGCGCCAGGAGGCTCATCCCTTGATGATGCGCCATATAACTGCGGAGCGGAGCACTGGTCTTGCCGCGGGGCACGCGCGTGGGCGTGAAATCGATCGCCTCATAAAGCCCGTATGCGCCGTGGTAACCGTTTTCCGCCAGCGTTTCCAGATTTTTACATGCCTCCCGGGGCGCGACCATCAACGCCAGTACCGACGCGTACGGTGCGATGACCAGATCGTCGGCGAGGCCGCGCTTGAAGCCCAACCCCGGCACGCCGAACGCGCCATACTGATAAACGCCGTGGGCGTCGGTGAAGTTGTAGCATGACTCGGAAATGCCCCACGGCACGCCACGCTGGCGGCCGTATTCGATCTGGCGGGCCACGACCGCCCGATAGGTCTGATCGAGCAGCGTGTGTTCGTAAGTCGGCATCACCAGCAGCGGCATCAGGTACTCGAACATCGAGCCGCTCCACGACAACAACGCCATCGCACCATCGTGGGTGGTCAACTGCCGGCCCAGGGCAAACCAATGATCCTGCGGCAACTGGTCCTGGGCGACGAGGATGAAACTAGCCAGTCGCGCCTCCGAGGCGAGCAGGTCGTAATACGACGGATCGCGACGACGGTCGGTGACGTTATAGCCGATCGACAACAAATCGCGGGATGGATCGTACAGGAAGGCGAAGTCCATCACCGCCAATTCATTGCAACGCTGGGCGAGTTGATCGATCCGTCGGATCCGTTCGACGGCGCGGTCGCCCCCTGTGGGCGCGTCAGCCAACTCCTGCAGTGTCGGCACGTGATCGAACTGCTGGGGATCGGGAATGAGGAACTGCAAATCGTCCCGCGCGTCGTTGCACTGGCGGACGAGAGCGTGCGCCCACCATTGTTGTTCCGAGTCGCCGCTAGGAGGCAGCGCGGCGACATCGCGGCTGAGTTCCTGGAGCAATGTCAACGTGGCCGAGAGATTGGGTAGCCGCGGAGATTGCAGCTTTTCTCGAAGCCGGTCGATTGCCGAAGACGACAACATTTCCGCGGTATCACGAAGCCCTGCCAAAACGCGCTGTGAAAAGATCGGTTGGCTTTTCAACTCCAGAAGTCCGGCACGCAAGGTGGACAACGCACCGGCCAGATTACCGCTATCAACACTCGACACGTAGAATGGGGGGAGCGGCTTTAGCGTGCGCGTGTCGTACCAGTTGTACAGATGACCCCGGTAGCGTTCGAGTTGTTCCATCGTGGTGATGGTTTTGTCCGTGCGAGCCAGCAGTTGGCCGGCGGAGAGGTAGCCGAAATCGGTCGCCGCCAGATTGGCCAGCAAAGCCATGCCGATGTTGGTTGGCGAGGTGCGTGAGGCGACAACGGGCGTCGGGACCTCTTGGAAATTATCGGGCGGCAACCAGTTCTGCTCGGCGTTGACCAGCACTTCGAAGTAGCGCCAGGTCTGGCGGGCCAAGCCGCGCAGGAACGCCCGTTGCGCGCCGGACACTCCCGGTCGCGAGGGCACGAGCGGCCGGCTGATCCACCAGCCGACGACGGGGGACACCAGCCACATCAGCAACACCGGCCCGCTGAAGATGAGTTCACCGGGATGTGTCAGCGTGAGCCACGTGATACCAGCCACGGCGAACAACGGCGCGGCCCACATCTCTTGAAGGAAGTCGGCCAACGTGGTGCAAGCGTTGCGCTTCGCATAGCGCGGCGTGTGCCAGAGCAGCAGCCCGCGCCGCGTGAACAGCATGCGCCCGCCGGAAACGAGAATCGCATCCAGATGGATGACGGCGCGATACGGCAACGTACTCAGCCTCAGGCCGGCCTCCGCCAATTGACGGCCCAGGGATTTCAGGACGGTGTCCAGATGAACTGACCCCGCCCGTTCCCGGGGTTTGCGAACCACTTCCACCAGCGTTGCCAGCGCCACGGGCAGAAAAAACAGCAGCAGCACGAACCGCGTCCAGAAACCTGTCGGCTCCGGCACCAGCATCCAGCCACCGAACAACAGCAGCAACAGGGCGGGCGGCACGAGGCTGCGGCGCAGATTGTCGAAGATTTTCCACCAGCCGAGCGCGGTCAGCGTGTTTGGCAGACGCTTGTTGGCCGGCCCGAGCACGCGCGGCAAGAGCCAACCGGCAATCTGCCAGTCGCCCCGGATCCAGCGATGGCGGCGGCTCATTTCGGCGGCGAAACTCGCGGGGTGGTCCTCATGCAATTCCACATCGGAGACCAGCGCCGAGCGGGCATAACCGCTTTCCACCAGATCATGACTCAGAATGAGATTCTCCGGGAACCGGCCGGCCGTGGCCTGTCGGAACGCGTCCACGTCGTAGATACCTTTGCCGACGTAGGACCCCTCGGCAAACAGATCCTGATACACGTCGGACACCTCGCGCGTATAAGGATCGATCCCCGCTTCGCCGGCACTGAGCTGGGCGAAGCGCGAGCGATTGGCCGAGAGCAGGCTGATGGGCGTGCGCGGCTGCAAAATGGCGTAGCCCTCGACCACGCGGCCCGTCGGCGGATCAAACCGCGGCCGGTTGAGCGGATGCGCCATCGTGCCGATGAGTTTGCGGGCGGCATCGCGAGGCAACCCGGTATCGGTGTCCAGCGTGAGGATGTACTGGATTGTAGGAAGGAATGCCGGATCGCCGATGATCTCGGTGAACGGATCGCGCAGACCGCCACGCAGCAGCGCGTTAAACTGTTCCAGCTTGCCACGTTTACGTTCGTAGCCCATCCAGAGGCGCTCGTGCGGATTCCAAACGCGCGATCGATGGAATAGATTGAAGACGGTCACGCCCTTGGGGCTGTACCGCGTATTCAAGGACTGGACGCCGTCGCGCACCAGCCGCAGCAGGTCCGCGTCGTCGGGCTGGACCGGCTCGGGCGCATCGCGGAAATCGGTGAGCAGCGCAAAAAACAGGTTCGGGTCGCGGTTCCCCAAGTAGCGGATCTCCAGGCCTTCCAGCAAATCGGTGATGGCCTGCGGGCTGGTCAAGAGCGTGGGGATGACCACCATCGTGCGGTCGTCCGCCGGGATCCCTTTCGAGAAATCAAGTCGCGGCAGCAGGCGGGGGCCGACCATGACATTCGTCAGCAAGTTCACCAGAGAGACCGCCATTTGCGACGCGGCGATGATTACCAGCGTCCCCAATGCCCAGAACCTCCAGTCATTCCAACCGAACGGGAAAACCTGCTCCAGCACAAGACTGGCCGTGGCCGCCGTGATCACCAACAGGGAGCCGAGATAACAGAAAATAGGGAACCGGCGAACCGTTCGCGTGAGGAACCGACGGAGTGACCAGTGGACGCGGACGACGCTCTCCAGCCGCGGTCGGCCTTTGTCGATGAGATAGAATCCCACGTGGGCGGTGCACGCCTTCGTGCCGTCGCGGTGGGCCGCTTCCATCGCGAGTTGAATCACGGCGCGGGCCACCGCGTCCTCAGCGACTCCCGACTGCCGCGCCAGCCCCTCGACGCAATGGCGATAGCGGTCGCGTGTGACGAAATCCATGTCGGCGTACACGTTCGCGGGATCGGCGCACAGCAACTGCTCGACAATGCTCATGGTCTCGACGAATTTTCGCCAGTCCATCGCGCTCAGGAAGCGCAGACTGCCGATGCTGTTGCCGATGGAGACCTGGTCGGCCGCCTGGATCTGGTTGTCCGCCCGCTGCAATTGCTCGCGGGTCAGGCCTTGTTCGGCGAGACGGTGCTGGACCCAGCTTTGGACGGTCGCCAGCGCCGGGCTCTGCCCCTGCAACCGTCCGCAGAACTCCTCCACGAACTGGTTGCTGAACGGCGGATCGGACTGGGCCATCTCCGCCAAAACATGGAGAACCGTTTCCGGCTTTTTCTCCACCGCCGCCAACAGGCGTCCGGCCCACAGGTTGGCCAAATTGCGATCTCGTCGCCGCTGGGCAATGTACACCGACACCCGTCGCAGGTTCTCGATCAGCCCCAGACGCAGCATGATCGGCACGGCCCACAATTCGCCGAGCGTCAGCGGGGTGACCGACTGGTAGGCGATGACAAAGTGGCTGACGTTTTCCGTGTCCACACGGCCATCCACGTGGGCGATCAACTCCAAGGCGATGTCATAAACGCGGGGAAACCCCGCCGCCGCTCCATTCAACAAACGCGGCAACTCGCGGCTGTAGGTCCGCGGCAAATGCAAACGCGTCACACGGATTTGCTGTTCGATCAGATAAAAGTTGTCCAGAAGCCATTCGCCCGCCGGGGCGACGCGCCGGCCCTCGGCCTCCGCACCGGTCATCAGGTCGTAAGCCTGAATGAGCGCCCGTTCGTTGTCCGCCAACCGCAGCAGCAACCGATTCGACCCGTGTTTTGGGTCGATCAGATGCTGTCCCGCCAGCGCGACGGCATGTCGCTGCAACTGCTCGCCGCTGAACAGCTCGGCGCGCAATGGCGCCTCGCTGGCGCGCTCACGCGCGCGCGTCTGATTGGCCCGCCAATTGTGGTAGCGCAATGACATGGTCTGCCTATCGGTCGCGTTGTCCGACCTCGATTCCTGTCCTCAACGTAGCGCCGGAATTCATCCGGTGGAGCGACGACTGGTCTCCCCAGTCGCAATCGAGACCTGTAGATTCGTGCTCAGTCCGTGCGTGGTTCCGCTCCACTGAGACGATTCGACCCAGGTCCAAGTCATTGACCGGCTTCATCGGTTCGAGTTACCCATGGAGTCGGTCCGAGGAGCAGGTGGACGCTGGTTGGTCCGATTTGGTCACTGCACACACTATCCGTAACGATGGTATTTATTCCATAGGGTGAATACCCCATGGTGCCCGCACGGTCGCCTCCGTATTGTTCTGATAAAAGAAGTATGAAAAATACTGTCTATAAACTCATTGAACTCACCGGCACCTCCACCACTTCCATCGAGAACGCTGTTGCCAGAGCCATTCAACGGGCGCACAAATCCATCAAGAACCTGTGCTGGTTTGAGGTGGTCGAAACGCGCGGCAACATCGCCAAGGGCAAGGTGCATCACTGGCAGGTAACCATCAAAGTCGGTTTCGCCGTGAAAGACTGAAAGCCATCGGGCGTAACCGCCGCAAGTCAATTTTAGGAACAAATTATGACTCAAGAACACACGACCGCAGGATTGACCGTCACTCGCGAACAGATGATCCAACTGCTGAACGAGGATCTGGCGGGAGAATACCAGGCGATCATTGCTTATACCGTGTACAGCCAGGTGCTAACGGGGGCCGCGTACACAGACATCGCGCGGGAATTGGAACTGCATGCTGGCGAAGAATTGCAGCACGCCATAAAAATCGCCAAACAGATCGATTATCTGGGCGGCATGCCGGGCGTAATGTCCAAGCCAGTCAAAACTTCACATGATCCGATCGAAATGCTGCGCGCGGATCTGGAGAACGAACGGACAACGGTGGGGCGTTATCGCGAGCGCATTCGCCAGGCAGAGGCAATGGGGGAATTTGCGCTAAGCGAAACCTTGCGCGCCATCATCGTGCAAGAGCAGGAGCACGAAATTGATCTGGCTGCGGCGCTGGGCATTGACGTGCCCCGCCCTAAAAAACCTTAGGACAGTATGATTGTTGAAACCAAGAAGGAACCACCAATGCCTCAAGGCGATAAATCCAGTTACACTGACAAACAAAAGCGTCAGGCGGCACAGATCGAGAAAGGCTACGAGAAAAAAGGCGTCGGCACGAAAACCGCGGAGGCACGGGCTTGGGCCACCGTCAATAAACTTACCGGCGGTGGCAAAAAGAGCGGCTCTGGACGGAAAACAACCAAGTAAAATTATGCCAGCCTTAACCGCCAAACAAGTCAGCCTTCTCTTACGAGCCGTTCCGAACTGGTCGAAACGTGCCCAAACAATTCGTCGGACATTTAAGTTTGAGGGGTTCTTGCAAAGCATCGATTTTGTCAACCGGGTCGCGAGGAAAGCTCAAAAAGCCGATCACCATCCGGATATTGATATTCGTTTCGACAAGGTGACGTTGTCGCTCACCACGCATGATGAAGGAGGGATTACCAAAAAAGATTTCTCTCTTGCCCGGCAGTGCGATGAGGTCCTCTCCAAGTTTTTTGTGTCGTGATCAACGCGGTTTCCAAGCCAAAACCAAAAAACAGACCAACAGCAAGGAAGGAATCACTTATGAATACAGAATCGAAGCGCGTGGTGGAACAAGACAATGCACGATCTCCCAAACTTATCGCCGTCCCAACTGCAGCCAAGCTGGGCATGGCCCTGGTGGCGGTAGGGCTTCTCTTTGCGGTTCCATGCGCCAAGGCGGAAACGAAGCTCTCCGCGGCGGACAGAGACTTTATTCTGGCGGCCGCCCAAGGCGGCATGACCGAGGTGAAGCTGGGGGAAATAGCCTCCGCAAACGGGAAGCGCGACGACGTGAAGGAGTTCGGCCAGATGATGGTCAAGGACCATACGGCCATCAATGACGACCTGAAAGCGTTGGCAGCGCAAAAGGGCGTGACCTTGCCCGATGGCCTGGATGCAAAACATCAGGGAATGGTGGATAAAATGACGGTCCTGACGGGTTCGGGATTCGACGATGCCTACATTGCCGACATGATCAAGGGCCACAAAAAGGATGCCAAGGCATTCAAAGCCGAATCCGCCGAAACGAAAGACACGGATATCAAAAGTTTCCTGGATAAATCCATTCCGGTGGTGGAGGCGCATTTGAAGCACATCACGGCCATGAATAAATAACGGTCTTCATTGCGGTCAGGCCCTTTGTTGAGAACGCCATATCGGAATTGCGGAGAATCAAAAGGTAAGCGCTTGAACAACGCAGAACCTAATCGAAGACAATGAAGTCTTTTCCAATCGTCATTCTGGGCGGGGGCGTGGTGGCCGGATATGCCGCCAAGGAGTTCGTCGCCCAGAGCGGCAAACAAGGGGAGCTGGCGATCGTCACGGCAGAAAATGCGCTGCCCTATGAGCGCCCTCCCCTGTCGAAGGGTTTTCTGGGCGGCAAGGAAGAAGCCAGCGACATTCGGATTTCTGATGCCGCTTTTTATCGCAGGCAGGGTATCGCTGTTTACCGCAACTTCCCGGTGGGGAAAGTGGACTTTCGCCGCCGCCGTCTCCAGAGCACTTCAGGCAAAGTCGTCGGCTTTGATCAGTTGCTCATTGCAACGGGTTCGACGGTTAGGCGGTTGCAAGTGCCGGGAGCCAACCGGTCCGAGGTCTTCTATCTGCGGGAGATGAAAGATTCGCAGGCCATCCAGGCGCAGATCAAACGCGGAAAGCGGGCCGTGGTGATCGGATCGGGCTTTATTGGAATGGAGGTTGCCTCCGTTCTGGCAAGTCACGGAGTGCGCACGACCATGGTCTTTCCCGACGATCGTGTTTGGAAGCGGCTATTTACATCTCCGGTTTCAGCTTTTTTTGAGCGTCAGTTTGCCAGTCATGGCATCACCTTTATGAAGAGCAACAAGGTGGTTGCTCTGACCCGTAAGAATCGCGAGTGCCTGGTGGTGTTGGAATCGGGAAAGCAAGTGCCCACAGATTTCGTGGTGGCGGGAATTGGAGTGACTCCGGCCGTGGAACTGTTTCAACGGACGGCGCTGGACACAAGCAACGGCATCAAGGTCAATGAATTTCTTGAGACCAGCGTGCCGGGGGTATGGGCTGCTGGTGATATTGCCAGCTACCCCGATCAAATTTTTCATCGCCGCAAGCGAGTGGAGCACTGGGATAATGCCGTGGAGCAGGGGCGGGTGGCGATGCGCAACATGCTGGGGAATTTTCAGCCGTTTATCCACGTTCCATATTTCTTCTCGGATGTGTTTGACCTCTCCTATGAATTTTGGGGCGATACGGAGGGTCACGACCGGGTCGTTTATCGGGGCAATATGGATCACAAGCAGCTCAGCGTCTGGTGGCTTAAAAGGCAAATACTTTGCGCCGCTTTGATCATGAACCGTCCAGCGGATGAACGGGCAGTCGCTCCGCGCTGGATTTTGCGACGCCAACGGCTGGATCCGAAGGCGCTCCAAAGCGCCCGCAGTCTGAAGTCGCTGGATGCCACCTTCGGTCGACAGGGCTAGTTCCAAATTTCAACTCAAATTCAGTGGCACATAGCCGGGCAAGCGCTGCCACTACTATATTAAGAAAGGAATTGAAATGAAGAGTTCGCGCGTAAGTCAGGAAGATAGAAATTCCACGATGGGTGTTGGAGGGGTTGGCCTTGAAACTGGCGAAGCCCCGCTCAAATCCAATGCGACAACGGAGAGCGCCGCCGGGAAGAGCAATCCACAATCGCCAATTCAGCCGGTTTCGGAGCGGTTCCCGGCCTTGGAGCAACAGGAGATTATTCTCACGTGTTTCGCTCCGGAAGCCAGGGAAGTGAATGTGGCCGGCAGTTTCAATAGCTGGCGTCCGGATGCCATACCGCTGAAAAACACCGGCCACGGAGAATGGGTTGTCCGCTTGATGCTCCGATCCGGCCAGTACGAATATCGTTTCATCGTGGATGGCCGGTGGAGCGAGGATCCTCGGGCATCGCAACGGGTGGCAAATCCTTATGGCGACTTCAACTCTGTTCTCATGGTGCCCCTGATAGTCCGGACGTCTATTCTGTGATTACGAAGATCACTTGTTATCAAGAAACTCGTGCTTGCTGAATGGCCTGCCGCACCGTGGCCCAAAGGAAAGCATCAGTACGAAGCATCAAAAAAACGGCCGCTAAAACAAACGAAAGATAAAAATGAAATCGACACGAAAGATCCAGATTGCCGCAGCCAGTGCTCTTGTGGGGCTCTCGCTGTACGGATGCAGCCAACAGGGGGAGACAACCAGCGCGCCATTGACGAACCAGGAGACGATTGCCCAATCGACGCCACAGGCGACGGCGCCGACTCCCACCAACAACCCACCGGACGCCACACCGCCCGCCTCCTCACTGCCTGACGCCGCCATGCCGACTGCCACGAATACGTCGCCGATGGCCGCGACCCCACCCAGTACGCAACAATAAAGCGGTGGTATCGCAGGTAAAATGACTCTCGGTGCACTCAGGGGGACTGTTCCAACAGTCCCCCTGTTTGCATCGATTCACAACACATATGCAGGTCTAAAAGCCATTCCGCGGCCGGGCGCCGCATCTCGCATTTTGCACCCGTTCCATCACAACCTCATAATAGTAGAGGCGTGATCAGTTACGCTGACGGGGTTATCCCAGTCATTAAATCCCCGATGGGGTCAACACCTTATCGCGCGCGCGGGGCTGGCTGGCTTATCGTCAGGTTGTGAAACACAGGGAACATATTCACGTGAGTGGGCCAGCCGCCACGCCACTGCCAATACCGGCTGCGGATTCAAATCCAACCAGGGTTCATGTCGACTGGCTGATGCACAAAGTCCAAACGATTGTCTGCCGCTACGACGAGACGGGTCCATTGGCCAGGGAAGAAGACGACTTCTCTGACGAGGCGGTTTCAAACCGCATTCGTAGTGCACAGGCCAACGCGATTAGATGAACCGAAGTTCAGGCAACGGATACGAATGCTCGGTTGCCGGCCTGGGCCAAGACCCGCTTCATTGTAAGGAAAAAAACATAGGTGCTGTTACGAAGAATGAAACAAAATGAACTATGTGATTTGGCGACTATGAAACACAGGAGCTTGGCGCTGGGGCTAACGTTAACCGTGCTCGTTTGCACATCATCTTTCTCAGCGGAATGCGAAGATGAGTCTGCACCTCCACCGGCGGCCCAAACCGAACCTGCCGGTTCAATTTCAGAACTGCAAAACCGGGACACGGCGTTTTCCATTTTGATCGAGGCCTTTCGGCAGGTCCAGGGACGAATCATCCAAAACGACTACGAAGCCTGTATCACGGCAGCCAATGCGCTGAGCGACCTCAAGACGCAGCGCTCCGTCGTGGAGTTGGCGAAGCAAGAGCGCAAGTTGCGTGTGGCGAAACTCGGCCGCCAAATCGGGAACCTCAACCAGGCTTACGACCTCACGCGCCGTGACGACGCACACGGCGTCGCCGTGGATGTCCCCGTGCCCATCGACACCAACCACGCGGCAAAGGCCCTCATGGACGATGTTTTCATCTCGCCAACTGCCCCGGATAAAGACGGTGAGATCAAGACCACGACGGTTCCCGCCAGGGACTACCTGCTCGACAAGACGCACGTTCCCGTGGGCTGATAATCCTGTTCCGATAGACATCCGCGCACATTGATCGTCGGCCCGGTCCGACTATCGGCAGGAAATCCTACTAAGGGTTCTACCCCATAGCGAAGAATCACCCGCTTTGCGATTGTCCCTGAATGAAGGAGAACGAACTATGACAACGAAACTACATGTCCACCGTCTGCCCGTCAGCACAACGGACGCTGAGTTGCGGAGACTGTTCGAGGGAGTGGGGCGAGTCGTCAACTGCGACGTGGTCACGGATGGAAGCACGCGTGCGTCAAAGGCAATCGGATTCGTGGAGATGGCGACGGTGCAGGAGGCACGAAGAGCCATTGACCAACTCCATGGCAAGGAATTGGCTGGACGAGTCATATACGTTTCCGAGGGTGCGTCGGCGTGATGATGCCGAAACGGTTTTGTTTGGTGTTTGTCACGGCACTACTCAGTGGCATTCTGCTCAACCCAACCGCCGATGCGGACAACAATACCAATATTGTTGACACCGCACCCAACATAGTAGGCGAGTACGTCACCGGCACCCGTGACGAACTGCAGATCATCAATGACGGCGAACTATCATGCACCAATGAGTACGTATCTGGGTACATCGGTTGGGGCGGCAACTACAACAGCGCGCTGGTCAGCGGACCCGGGTCAGTGTGGAGCAACTTGTCTACGCTAATAGTCGGCGGCTACAGCCACAACTCGCTGGTCATCAGCAACGGCGGCATGGTGGTCGATGGCAGCGGCAATATTGGCAACGGCGGCACCGGTTACCAAGACAGCGCATTGGTCACTGGCCCCGGTTCGGTGTGGCTCAATCAGGGCGACCTCTCCGTCGGTTGGTATGGCGCGGCGGACCTCATGAGCAACTCGCTGGTCGTCAGTAATGGCGGCGCCGTAAGCGATGTCAATGGCTGGGTCGGCGACGATGCCAACGGTAACAGTGCATTGGTCAGCGGACCCGGGTCGGTCTGGAGCAACAGTTCGAACCTCTACATGCAAGAAGCCGGCGGGTTCTTGGTCATCGGCAACGGCGGCAAGGTAATCGCGGTCGGCGCAATTCTGATCAACGGCAACAGTAACAATGTGGTGGTTGCCGGCAGTGGGTCCATGTTGAACGGGCAAAACGGCATTGCCATCGGCACAAACGGTGTCACGGGCAACTCATTGACCGTCAACGGCGGAGCGGTGATGGGTTCCGAGGTAACTGTGGCGCCCAGTAATTCCCTCGCGCTCAACGGAGGCACCTTGGTTGCCAGCAATGGAGTCGTGGTCTGCAGCGGTGCGCTTCTCAAAGGTACCGGCACGATCTACGCGGACATTACCCTCGCGGGAACGCTCGCACCGGGGGCGCTGACGAACTTCGGCAACCTGACCCTCCAGTCGAGTGCCGTTTTGCAGTTCGAGTTGGGCGGCACCGCGCAGGGCAGCGGATACAACTTCGTCCTTGTTACGAACGGCCTGGTGACTCTGAACGGCTTGTTACGCGTCGGGTTCATCAATGGGTTTGCGACCAACGTGCTGAACTCCGACACGTTCACGCTACTGACCGCAGGCACAGTGAACGGCGCGTTTGACGATGTACTCAGTGGTCAGCGACTGACTACTGACGGCGACGAGGGTAGCTTTCTAGTCGCCTACAGTGGCAATGATCTTGTGCTGAGCGATTATGAGGTTGTTCCCGAGCCTGCGACGCGGGGCTTGCTGGTGATGGGTATCGGTGCGCTCCTCGCCAGACGGAGATTGGGCCGACGTAACGTATCCGGCTGACGGAGCGCATACGTTGAAGCTGGCTCATGAGCGGACGGCTTGGACGAGGATGGCAATACTGGTGCCGTAGGCACTGAGTCCCATAAGGTCGGAGACCGGGTCCTGACGGAGGCGACGGTTGCCGCTAAGCATTTCCGCCCGCCGTCGTGCACGGAATGGACGGTGCGGTTGGTTGCAAATGCCGGGCGAATCAAGTCAGCTGCCTGAGGACCGTTCGTGAAAGCGCGATCTCAATCCTCATATCGTCCGAAGATGACGTATCCCACATGTGCCAGTGACACCCACATCGTAACGGCGTAAGACCACCAATTGATCTTCAAGCCATTGGCGACGGGAGCGAGGATACCGGCGACTCCAAAGATAATCAGCACGGCAACTCCAAATCCCAGCGCCGTCATGCGCGGCCCGTCTATGTCGCCTTCCTGGTATCCGTGAAAGTGGTAAGCCACCAAGCCTCCTTCCAGCAGAATAAAAAAAACTAGGGCAACTTCTATATTTTTGGCACGAAAATGGTCGCGACTAAACTGGTTCCAGCTGCGCCTCACCATGAAGGTCTACACCGACGCGAATACGCTGCCGGCTGCCGAGGGCATCGAGAAGCTACCGAGCCTGATCAAGGAGGGCCCACACATAGGCCCACACGATTTGGTCACGGGTTGTCGCAATGTGTCATCAGATGGCACGACCAGCCCCAAACTGGAACCCCCGAAGAGCCTGATGCAGCGGGTGTTTGTCACGATTTGACGCAACTTGTCACGAAGTGTCGCAAGTGAGGTTTGGCTGCCTCGCTAGGACTCGAACCTAGACAAACTGATCCAGAGTCAGTTGTGCTACCATTACACTACGAGGCAGACGAGCGACGTTGCCAAGAGTAGAACGGGCCGGAAAGGGTGTCAAGTTTCTGGCGGTCGCGCGTGGTGTGCTAAATTCGGTAGAACGGGCTTCCAGCCCGTTCATAGGATCGCGGAAACGGGCAAGATGCCCGTTCTACGAACCGCAAATTCGGAACACTACCCTGTTCGCGGACAGTGGCCCGCCACGGCGCTGTGGAGGCCCGCCGGGCGATCAACTCAGCCGCATAGGCATCAGCACGTACAGGAAGGGTGCGTTCACCTTGATGACGCCGGGGCTCAATTCGTCGGTCAATTCGATAAACACTTCGTCGGCATCGAGATTGCGCAGGGGATCCATCATGTATTGCGGGTTAAAGGCAATCGTGATTTCCTTGCCTTTGTAGTTGATGGAGAGCGTCTCCTTGGCTTCGCCGACTTCCGGCGTGGTCGCGGTGATGGTGAGCGTGTTCTTGGCGAAATTCAGCTTCACGGACTGCGACTTTTCGCTCGCCAGGATGGACGCCCGGTGGAGTGCCGCCAACAATAATTCGCGTTCCAAGGGGATACGCTCCTTGGTTTCCGTGGGAATCACCTGGCGGAAATTCGGGTACGTACCCTCGATCAGCTTGGACGCCAGCGTGGTACCGTCCAACTCAAATACAATCTGGTTTTCACCGATGGAGAGTTTGGCGTCTCCCTTGTCGGTCAGCAGCCGCGCCAGTTCGCCTACAGCCTTGGTCGGAAGAATCAGCTCGGCCTCGGACCCTTTCGGAACCTCGATATCGTGCTCGATAAGCGCTAATCGCCGTCCATCGGTGGCCACGACCGTGAGCTTGTCCGCCTTGAGTCCCATGAACACGCCATTCAATACGTAGCGCGTTTCGTCGTTCGACACGGCGTAGGCGGTCTTCTGGAGCATGTCGCGTAGCACCGACTGCTCCAATTTTAACGCTTTCCCCGCTCCGGCTTCAGGAAACCGCGGGAATTCTTCTTCGGGCAACCCCATGATCTTGTAGAACGACGATCCACAGCGAATCGATGCCGCATTGCGGTCATCAACCTCGATTTCGATCTCCGCAGCCGGGACTTCCTTCAGGATCGAAAACAGCTTGCGCGCGGGCAATGTGGTCGATCCCTCTTTGGAAACCTCGGCTTCGACCTGACAGCGAACCGCGACATCCAGATCCGTAGTTGTCAGGCGTACACTGTTGGCGGACGCCTGAACCAGCACGTTTGACAAGATGGGAAGCGTCGTGCGCGTGCTCACGACATTCTGCACACGCTGCAGACCGTCGATAATGGCTTCCTTGGTGACTTTGAGTTTGATGGGCATCGCCGTAAGAATACTAATACTATATATATTTAAGAAAGAATAAAAGTCGTTGCCGTTCGGGGTGTGAATAACGCAAACAACTTTTCTTGTCAAGGGCACAGCAGGTGGTTACGCGGCCTCTCCCTGTGCCGGAAACTCCCGAACTCGCATCGCGGTTCGCGGAACCACACGGCATGGGCACAGTTCTACCGGGTGTATCGGCAGTACATTGACAACTTGTTGGAGAGTTATTGACGACGGAGCGACTGCTCCAGGTAGGACACGGTCTGTCGCAGGCGCTGATCTTTCGACGCGCGCTTCTCAATGACCCGGCACGCGTGAAGCACCGTGCCGTGGTCGCGCCCCCCGAACGATTCTCCGATGTCCGCCAGCGACCGGTTGGTCAGTGTCCGGCTCAGGTACATCGCCACTTGTCGCGGGAACGCCACGTTCTGCGGGCGGCGGCGGCTGGTCATGTCGGCAAAGCGAATGTCGAAGTGTTCCGCCACCTTCTTCTGAATACCGTCGATGGTGATTGTCCGCCGGGCTTCTTCATGAAGCGCATCGCGGAGAAGTGATTCCAACGCGTCGCGGGTGACCTCTTTGCCCGTGAGCGACGTGTACGAGGCCACGCGGACGAGGGCGCCCTCCAACCGGCGGATGTTGGTACGAATCTTTTCAGCGAGGAATTCGATCACCTGATCGGAGAGTTTCACATCGATCAGCGCCGCCTTCTTCTTGAGAATGGCGATGCGCGTCTCGATGTCGGGCGGCTGGAGTTCCGTGACCAAGCCCCATTCGAAGCGAGAGACAAGCCGATTTTCCAAATTGGCAATCTCCGCGGCCGGACGATCGCTCGACAGCACAATCTGCTTGTGCGCGTCGAACAGCGTGTTGAAGGTATGAAAGAACTCGTCCTGCATCCGTTCCTTGCCGGCCAGGAACTGGATGTCGTCAATGAGCAACACATCGGCCTGGCGGTACTTCTTGCGGAACTTCGTCATGCTGCTGTTCTGGATGGCCTGGATGAAATCGTTCGTGAACTGTTCGCAGGTGATGTAGCAGACCTTCCGCACCTTCCCCGAGACGGCCGACGCGTGGCCGATGGCCTGCATCAGGTGCGTCTTGCCCAAACCCACGCCCCCATAGATGAAGAGCGGGTTGTAGGCCCGTGCGGGCGATTGCGCGACCGCCAACGCCGCCGCATGCGCAAAATTGTTGTTGGGACCGACGACGAAGGACTCGAACGTATTGCGCGGGTTCAGCTTCACATCGAGATCGGGTTTGACCGCAACGCGCTTCTCGGCAGCGGTGGCGCCAGACTTGGCGACCTCGACAGGCGCCTTCAGGCCCGGGGCGATTGCAAAACGGACCTGCAACGGCTGGCGCGAGACCTGATTCACAGCTTCGCGGATCAGCGGAAGGAAATTGTCCTGAAGCCAGATCTGATAGAATTCGTTGGCCACGCCCAGAACAATGGTATCCTGGGTGAGTTCCACCGATCGGATCGGCGCAAACCACCGCGCAAACAACTCCGGATTGAGCATCCCCTCCAGGATTTTGCTCGCGTCTCGCCACAATTGCTCGTGCCCCGTCGTCATGTCTCCTCCGTTGTCACGGCACCCGACTTATTCACAAGGTATTAACATTGTTGCCTTGCCTCAGCTCCACAGGTTTACTGTGTGCAAAGGTTGGCGGAGAGAGACCTGCACACGAATGCCAAGGAAACAAAAAACCGTGAACCCCCCAATCCTTGCCATCAAAACCCGCAGCAACTGCAAAAATTACTGCTCAAAAACGGTTTTTATACCGCTGGGCAGTTGCATCGTCCCATCACAACATTCGTGTCAGACCCGGGAGAGAGCAGAACCGAAAAATCCGCATGCTCCGGACAACCGATACGACCAGATAGCAAAACATGGCTAGGTGTCCAGACCGTTAACAAGTTGTTCACAACCCTCTCCATCATCCTCGCCTTCGCCTTTGCGTGCGACACCATAGTGATCGTGACTTTGCTCTTCAAGAAAAAAAGTGCGCGCGAACGAAGAAATTTTTCTGGCGCGGCGCAACGTAGAAAAAAACAGGGCCGAAAGCTCGTGTGAACTTTCGGCCCGGCGTGTGACGCGATTTTGTTACGCGTCGTAATACATGTGAAATTCCCACGGGTGCGGCCGCAGACGCACCTGATCCTGCTCTTTGCGCTTCATTTCGATCCATGTGTCGATCACATCTTGCGTAAACACGTCGCCCTTCAGCAGGAACTCGTGATCGTCTTCCAATTCATCGCAGGCCTCGCTGAGGCTGCCCGGCATCGACGGCACTTTCTTGAGTTCGCTCGCCGACAACTCATAGATGTTCTTGTCCAGCGGCTCGCCGGGGTCGATGCGGTTCTCGATGCCGTCCAAACCGGCCATCAACAGCGCCGAGAACGCAATGTACGGGTTCGCCGTCGGATCGGGCGGACGATA
>Ga0302325_10001274_pt1 | contig 64971 bp, 48 predicted proteins | sample Palsa_T0_2_FD_201948 | JGI IMG/M metagenome (GOLD analysis project Ga0302325, IMG submission 201948) | Peat permafrost microbial communities from Stordalen Mire near Abisko, Sweden - Palsa_T0_2 | ecosystem: Environmental > Terrestrial > Soil > Palsa > Peat permafrost | place: Sweden: Abisko...
ATCCGCACGGTGTCGGCCATTTGACGGACACGTTGCCGCAGTTTGTCGTCCCGCATCGCTCGCCAATGACCGACGTCGACCTGGACCCGGAGTGCATTTCGATCCTGGGCCTGAAGAATCCGGTTCAGAAGAAATTGCAAATCTTCGAGCGTCTCGCCATCGTGACCGATCAATGCCTCGCTTTCGGCTGTAAAAACCTGGAGCTGACGACCGCTATCGGTTTCGACTTCCTGGATATCCGCGACGAAGCCAAGGTAACCAAGCATCGTGTCTAATATCTCCTTGGGTTCCATTTTCTCCTGGGGGTAAACACTTGCGATTTATCGATAACTCTTGCGCTTGGCGATTTGGGGGCTCTTCGGAATCTTGACGAGCGGTGCATCCGCCTGTTTTCTCGTCAGGTACATCTGAGTCACAAAAAAGAGGTTTTGCACTGTCCAGTACAACGCTAACCCTGACGCATAGTTATAGCAGATAAAAAGAAAAATCAGCGGCATGAAAAGAAACATCCGCTGCTGGGCCGGGTCGCCGGTCTTCGGCGTGATGGCCATCTGCCAGAGCTGTGTCGCGGCCATCACCAGAGGGAGGATGTTGATCGGGACGCCGCCGATGTGGAAAACGGTGTCTGGTTGCGAGAGATCGTGCACCCAAAGAAACGAACTGTTACGAAGTTCGATCGCCTTATCGAGCATGCCGTAAAAGCCGAAAAAGATGGGGATTTGAACGACCATCGGAAGGCAGCCGCCGAACGGATTGACTCCGTACTCTTTGTACAGCTTCATCGTCTCCTGATTCATCCGCTGCGGATCATCTTTGTACTTCTCCCGGAGCTCGTTCATGATCGGCGAAAGCTTGGACATCTTTCGCATCGACTTGGTCGCTGCGTTTTGAAGCGGCCAGAGCAGCGACCGGATGAAGATCGTCATGATGATGATGGCAAGCGCATAGCTTTTCACCCATGCGTGGAGCGTGTTCATCACGGTCAGCAGCAGTTCGCTGACCCATTTCGCCCAGCCGAAATTCATAATGTCGGCCTGATCGTTCGGCAGTTGCGCCAGCCGCGTGAATTCTTTTGGTCCGGCGTAAATGTGGAAAGTGGCGGTCTTGGTCTCTCCAGCTTGCAAGCTGAAGCCGGGAATTTCGATTGCACCCTGGATGGCTTTGATTGGCGGCTCGCCATCACTGTTCGGAAGATTCACCGGTATTGCCCAGACCTGCTGACCAGATGTCTCCTGCGGAGCGAGAATTGTCGCAAAATACTGATTGCTTACCGCCGCCCAGAGGATTTTGTCCGCTGTAGCGGTGTAAACATCCTTCGCTCCACTTGTTTGAAACATCCCAAACAGTTTGCCGGGGTCGAAGTAGTTGACTGCGATGGAGTTGAATTTGCCGTCGCGGTACCAATCGAACTGAGTCGCGTAGATCCTGTCGGTTCGATGGATCGGTTCCGCCGCGCCGGTGCTCACAAAATAGCCGGGCGTATCGAAAGAGGCAGTGCCAGTATTCTTGAAAGTGATCGACAGGTTGACCTGGTAATCGTCCTTGAGCCCGGCCTCCTTCGCCAGAGTGTAGACTTTTGTGATATCGAGTCCGCCTGGAGCTGTGCGCTTCAAAGTGGCCGTGCCCGCATCCGGATCGGTCGAGAGATCGTATCCGCTATCTTGCCAATTATTTGGATTTTGAGTGATCGCTCCGATAGCGGTTGTGCGGTCCGTATTGAGCTGAACGAAATGCCCGAGCTCTGCGCTATGCTTCAGCAGACCAACAGTGACGAGGCCACCTTTATTATTTGAAAAACTGAGCTCAGCAACGGCGCTCTTCAACGTCTCGTCGTGTTCGGGTTGTTCGTCGTGTGGCTTCTGATCGGCCAGGGACTGGGTCGCAAGGTTGGAGGGTGCCAAAGCTTCAGGAGACTGAGTGGGCTCAGGTGTCGGTGTCGCCAGAGCAGCCAACGCGGCTTGTTGCTGAAGGAACTTGACCCGCGCTTCGGCCGCCTGGCGTTGTTCCCATGCGATCGAAGCGACAAGGCCGATCGTGGCGAGTGCGATTGCTATCCAAGCTGTACGATCCATACTTCGATCAGATTAAGAAACTCATTTGCACTTTGATTGCCTCGTTGGAACCGGGTCATACCCGGAATCGCCCCAGGGGTGGCAGCGAAAAATTCGTTTGATGCCCAACCAGCTACCGACCATCCATCCGTGCACTTCGATGGCTTCGACCAGATATTCGGAACAAGTGGGCCTGAACCGGCATCCGGTTCCGGGCCCGCCGGTCAACGCTGCCAGGAACGGTGATAACGTCGCTTTGTACACTTTAAGGAAGATCCGGAGGATGCGCGCCATGTGAGCCAGGCGCTAAAATAGAGGCGCGCTCAACCAGCCGCAACCAGTCTCGTTCGAGCTCGTCGAATGCGGCGGTTGCCGAGGAGCGACGAGCGATGGTGACTAGCCAGAGTCCTCTTTGGATGCGGTGCTGATTCAACCTGAATATTTCCCTGATTCTTCTCCGGATCTGGTTTCGGGAAACCGCATTTCCGAGCCGTTTTGTGGCGATGATCCCGATCCTGGTCGCTGTCTCGGTTTCCCGCTTCAATATTGCCAAAACGAGGTGCTTTCCGGTCCAGGATTTACCCGATGTCTTGACCAACTTGAACTCTGAGGCACGACTTAAGCGGGAGGATCGGGAAAACTTAAAGCGTATCCGCCCCGGGCGGATCATATTCTTTTAAGCCTCGGTGTGCCGCGCGTAGTGCAATTCCACTCCGCCGGGAACCAATCGTTTCCGGCCTCGCTGACGCCGCCGGGTCAAAGTCGCTCTTCCGGCTTTGGTTTTCATCCGGGCGCGGAAGCCGAACTGCCGCTTCCGTGTGCGTTTTGAAGGTTGGTAGGTTCTTTTCATGTCAGTAAATTCTGGACCATCGAGGGTCGGGAAGGTTAATCAGGGGGAGGCAATTGTCAACCGCGGAGACCGCGATCCTTATTTGCGCTCTGGCGGAATCTGGTCCAGCGTTCGGACCGCTCACCAGTCGAACCATGGAATCACCGGAAACGACGATAGAACTTCTCAAACGGGGCGGCTCCCAATTGATCAGTGAAGCCGAACTCAAAAAGAAACTGGCAGAGCGACGCGCTCTTCGAATCAAATTCGGCGTCGATCCGACATCGCCTGATTTGCATTTGGGGCATTCGGTCAATCTTTTCAAGTTGCGGCAATTTCAGGATCTCGGCCACGTCGTAGTGCTGATCATCGGCGACTTCACCTCGATGGTTGGAGATCCGAGTGGCAGATCGACAACCCGTCCGATGTTGACTCGCGACCAGGTGATGGCCAACGCCGAAACGTACAAAGTCCAGGCATTCAAAATCCTCGATCCAAGCCGCACGGAAACGGTCTTTAACAGCGAGTGGCTAGAGAAAATGAATTTCCTGGAAGTCATTAAGCTGAATAGCCGGATGACCCTTCAGCAAATGCTTCAGCGGGACGATTTCAAGGCCAGGATCGAGCAGGGCTTGCCGGTGTTTCTTCACGAACTGCAATACCCGCTCCTGCAGGGCTGGGACTCCGTGGTGATCCGCGCGGATGTGGAGTTGGGGGGAACAGATCAGCTTTTTAATATCATGGTCGGTCGAGATCTGCAGAAAGAGGAAGGGCAGCCACAGCAGGTCGCGTGTCTGCAGCCAATCCTTGAAGGACTCGATGGGGTGCAAAAAATGAGCAAGAGCTTGAACAATTACGTCGGCATCTGCGAGGCGCCGACGGAGATGTTCGGCAAGCTGATGAGCATCTCGGACATACTCATGGGCCGGTATTACGAGCTCCTTTTTGGCGAAAAGCTGCCTGCGATCCATCCGATGGAGGCCAAAAAACAGCTCGCGTCCAGGATAGTGGAACAGTTCCATGATCGGCCGGCGGCACAAGCCGCTCTCGAAGAGTTCAATCTGCGCTTCGCGAAACGGGATTTGGATTCCGTGGAACTACCGAAGGTCTGTGCGGCCGACCTCGGAGATGACCTCGTTTCAGCCATCGTGTCCGCGTATTTGAACGGTTTTGGTATTGTCAGATCCCGAAGTGACGCCCGCCGGCTCCTGGTTCAGGGCAGTGTCCACTGGCGCGGCGAAAAAATCACCAATCCGAAGGCAGAGATCCGTTTCAATCCCGGAGAAATCCTGAGGCTGGATAAGACTCGGGCAGTCCGTTTGTTCTGAAGAGTAAGCAAAGCCTCCCGCTTTGCTTTTGCCGGGGGGGACGGTTCACTCCTCGTCTTCTTCGCTGCTGGAAAGCATATCTTTGATCGACTTCCGTTTGCGCAGGCGCAACCAATTGTTCCAGGTTTTTCGCAGATTATCTTTCACGGAAATGTACTCCTGGTTCAGGTCGTTTTGTTTTGGGATCTGATCCAGGATGCCACGCACGGAAAAGTCTTCGGTTTTGAGAATCGTATAGGCCCTGCCGATAGCGGCGTGATGATGAGCATCGCTGGCCGCCGTCATTGCGAGGCCTCGCTTCATGGCATAATTAAACGCTGACTGGTTATACCGTTTCAGCGTGCTTGCCGCGTTGAATACCTCGATGGCATCGATCGGGAGCGTGTTGAGAACGTTTTCGCGGATCCCGGCGCGGAAAAGGTCGTACGGGTGCGGGGGTATGGCCAGTCCGCCCGCCTCATGAATCAGACGACAGACTTCGAGCGCCGGTCTTCCCTTTAAATACGGCAGGACGGCCCCGATACAGAGAAGATGGCCTTCCGCCGTGGTGATTTCCACGCCCGGAACGATCAAGAAATCGTTTACCGGCAGGCCATCTTCCCGCATCAGGCACTTGTCCAGGAGGTAGGTGATCGCGTCGCAGGTATTGTGGTCGGTTATCACAAAAGCATTGAGGCCCTTCTTGCGGGCTGCCTCGATAAGTTGTTCCGGACTGCTCACTCCATCGCCAGAAAAGAATGAATGGCAATGGAGGTCAATCTTCACAGACATGAACTGCAGATTATCGAGGAAATGAAACGCGCCAACTAAAATCCCGAGGCTGCATCGCTCGCAAATCGTTAGAGATTTGCGAGCGATCCGGGCTCTGTCAGGAGAATTGTCCAGTTACGTCAGACAATTCCACTAAAGTTCTTTAGTGCAATCGTATCGGATTGTGGTAGACAAACCCTCGATGGATGGACTGGCAGCCGAGTCGAGCTTAGGCCCGCAAGCGGCGATAGATGAGAAGCACCAAACGGGCGTCCCGGCTTTCAAAGAATGGGCTATCGTCTGCGCTTCGATCGAGCGTGGTGAGACAAGCTTGATTTTCCGAAAGGGCGGAGTCGCTGAAGGGTCGAAAGGGTTCCAGTTCAAGCATCGGCGCTTCTTTTTATTTCCGACTTATTTCCACGAGCAGATTGAGCGAACGCGCCTGAGCCGGGAACACGATGTGACCCCACGGAGTGACTGCGTCGCGATCACTGTTTTTGTGGAGATCGAGTTTTCTGTCTTGTTGCGAGATTTAAAGCCGATCCAGGCGCTAGAACCGCTTCATGTCTTGCAGTCGGCTGTCCTGGAGGAACGATTTCATTACGATCAACCGGACGGTTTGCACGTCGCTTTTCTGCGCGCATTTCGGATTCGGCCCGTTTGGGACTTGCCCCTTCAGCGTTCCTACCGCGGATGCCGCTCTTGGGTCACTCTCTCGGGAGAGCCCTCCGATTTGAAGAAAGAACCCGTTCTCATCGACGAAGAACAAAATCGCCGTCGCTCTCTCTGCCTTGCCCGAATCCGGTCACATGTAAAGTAACTGGATTCGCTGGAATGTCGCAGCCACTCGATCGCGGACGCGATTGATTTCCCGTGAGTCTGAATGCCGGTTCAGAGAGCTGATAAGGTTATCGAAAATAGGTCGTGCATCTTCGAGCTTTGACTTCAGCGACTCCATATAATCCTGCATTGCCTTGTTGGAGTCGGGATCATCGTCCATGGATTTCACCACTTGCGAATCTGCAAATTGGTCCTTATTCGCATTAAATTCGTCGACGAACTTGTTGGCTTGATCACAGAATTTATCCGCGGCCTTGATCAGATCCGATTCTGTGGTCACAGTATCGAGCGCGGACCCGAGGTCGTTGATCGCGGTGAGGTAAGCGGCAAACGGCTGCTTGTATCGATCAATAACGGCTTGTTTCTCCGGATCGAGCGCGAAGGCTGAAAGTTTTAGAACGAGAAGAGCGGACCCGAGCGAGACTGCAAACTTCAAATTCATAAAATGTCATACCGCGACTGCGGGACATTGTTTGAGGGCGGCTTGGGAATCAATTAAAAATTTGGATCCGGGCGTTTCAAGAAGATGGGAGTTGCAACTCCTGGCTTTTTGAGTTTCATGACGAGATAATTACTTACGACGGGCCGTTGTTCCGAGAAAATCGTGTGCCCGCCGGCCCTGACGTAAAACGTTGCGGAGGATCCGCCATCGAAATTTAGCGCGCGGCTGATGTGATGGTCCGGAACTATCGCCATCCACGCTAGGATATCGCCCAGCTCTTCTAAAGTGACCGAGCGGCAAATGCCGAAGCCCCACTCAGAAGCGCCGCACGAAAAGATAAATGTTCGTGCCGCGACACGCCGGTTGTCCAATCCGACTACAGTCCGGCTGCCGTCTACCAGGAACGGACCGCATTGGATGGCTTGCTGGATCCCTTCTGTTCCGGGAAATTCCCGTGTTCTGGCGAGCCAAGGGCGCCCGTCTCTCACGTAAAATATCCCAGACAACAGCTTCGCTTTTTGTAACCCATGCACAACGTGGCCGTTGCTGACCAACAGGCCGACTGGATCGAGGTTCTCTTGAAAATAACCACCGTTTATTCCGGCCAGTCCACCGCGGGTTTCAATGAGTTCTCTCAAGCCTCGAACCTGTCCGTCCGTGTTGGCGAATACCTCCAGCCTCACGTCCGCCGTTGTGAAATAGACCAGATTCACTTCAGCCAAAGCGGCACCGTTTGATACTCGTAACTCGGATGCGACAATTTTTCCGTTCGAAACGGGCGAGTCGCTTCGATCAAGTACCTTCCAATCGGCGTATAAGCAGACCGGGAAGGAAACGAAGAGCAGAAGAAGCCTTTTCACGATGAAGATTTATACTTTCAAACGGTGTTGGCGACGGAGTCAAATGAGCGGCAGTGCTGGCGCGGCCCCGAAGCTGCCGCTCATTTGACTCCGGTCGCCAACACCGTTTGAAAGTATGGACTATTGAGTTCTCTTGAAACGACGTGGACGTCGTTTTCTCGGAATCCGGCCTGGTCTAACAAGCGGACAAGCTCGACCTCGCTGAACCCGAGCCAAAGATCGGCGTATAACGACCTCGCCTGCTCAAAACCGTGCGCGAGGAGATCCAGGATCACGAGCCGCCCTCCCTGGCGCAGAATCCGCCGGGCTGCTGCGATTGCCTTTTGCGGGCTGTTCGCGTGGTGGAGCGCTTGGCTGAAGATTGCCAGATCGATTGAGTTTTCCGATATCGGCGGTTCTTCAAGGTCGCCAATCCGATACTCCAGGTTCGTGAGTCCTTGTTCCTTTGCGAGCTGGGATCCGACTTCGACCATGCGTTCGGAAATATCGATGGCTATGACCTTTCGAGCGTTCTTAGCGAGAATTTGCGAGAGCGTTCCTTCACCTGCCCCCAAGTCTGCGACATCGATCGCGGGGAGCATGGTCAGGAGGAGATGCGCCAAGGCCTGCCAGGATCTCCCCGGACAATAGCTTCGTCCAAATTTGCCGGCAAGCTTGTTGAAGTACTCGCGGGTACGATTCTTGCGCTTGGCAATCACATGTTGCAGGCTTAACTGATCCGAAGCCGACTCTGGCAAATCCGCAACGGCCAACCGGATGATACTCTTGAGTTCTGGTTCCTTGATCGGCCCGGCGGGAGTCCAGCAGTAATAGATGTTTTTCCCGACGCGGCGGTCTTGGACCAGACCGGCACGCTTCAACTGCGCGAGATGCGTTGAAATGCGTGACTGCCCCATTCCGAGGATTTCCTGAATCTCGGCGACCGACAATTCCTCCGCCTGGAGGATATGCATCAAGCGGGCGCGGGTTCGGTCGGAAAGTGTTCGAAGCGAATTCAGCGTTGACGACATGGAAATAAGGTCGATATATCAGTATATCATGATTGGTCAATATTCGCATCTGCCTTCCCTGCTCCCGTCCTGCGGCAGATCCTAATCCACCCGATCCGAATTATTTATTTTATGCCGCGTCGTTATATTTTTTCTTCTGAATCTGTGGCCGAAGGGCATCCGGACAAAGTCTGCGATACCATCTCCGATCAAATCCTGGATGCTTGCTTAACTCAGGACCCGAAAAGCCGGGTCGCATGCGAAACTCTGGCCAAGGGAAATTTGGTTGTCATAGCGGGTGAAATTACGACGAATGCCCGATTCGATTATCTTGAGGAGGTCCGTACGGCGATTCGCGAAATCGGCTACGTCCATGAAGATTCTCTGTTTCAGGCCGATACGTGCGTGATCGTTCAAGCGTTGAGCCGGCAATCACGTGACATCGCTCAAGGTGTCGACGCCAAAGCCGCTGAGGGAAAAGAAACGGACGAGCAGGGAGCAGGTGACCAAGGGTTGATGTTCGGCTTTGCTGTTCGCGAGACGCCCGAGTTGATGCCTGCGCCGATCCAGTTGAGCCACAAACTCGGCCGTGAGCTGACCCGCCTCCGCAAATCCGGCGAACTTCCTTGGCTCCGTCCAGACGCCAAAACCCAGGTTTCAATTGAATACGAGGGGTATCGTCCTCTCCGAGTGGATACGGTGGTGATCTCCACCCAGCATGCTGCCGACGTAAAGCATAAAGAGATCCGGGAAACACTCATAGAACGGGTGATCAAAGGAGTGATCCCGCCGAGCTGGATCGATTCTTCCACACGGTATCTCATTAATCCGACGGGACGATTCGTGATTGGCGGACCAGAAGGCGACACTGGACTGACCGGACGCAAAATCATCGTCGATTCTTACGGCGGAATGGGGCGCCACGGCGGTGGAGCGTTTTCCGGGAAGGATCCATCCAAAGTGGACCGTTCCGCGGCTTACATGGGAAGGTACGTCGCAAAAAACGTGGTTGCCGCTGGTTTGGCGGACAGGTGCGAAGTGCAATTTGCGTACGCGATCGGGTACCCGGAGCCGGTCAGCATCTCGGTCGATACGTTCGGTACTTCGACAGTGGACGAAGCGAGAATCGAACAAGCGGTCCGTGAGGTTTTCAATTTCAAACCGGCTGCGATTATCGAGCAGCTACAACTCCTCCGTCCGATTTACCGCAAGACGACCAACTACGGGCACTTTGGCCGTGAGGACGATCTGGACGCTCTACGTTGGGAACGTACGGATAAGGCGGACGCACTGAAGCAACTTATCTCCTGAACCCATAATCAATTCGAAAAGACACGCCGACAATCTCCCATTCCCCAACCGCAAATTCTCATGAGTACCGTGACCACAAAACCAGCCGCAGATTACAAAGTTGCCGACCTCGGATTAGCCGAGTTCGGTAGAAAAGAAATTGAGATAGCCGAAACGGAGATGCCTGGGTTGATGGCGCTACGTGCGGAGTTCGGGACCGCGAGACCGCTCGCCGGAGCTCGTATCGCGGGCTGCCTGCATTTGACAATTCAAACGGCGGTCCTGATCGAGACGCTGATTGAATTGGGAGCATCGATTCGCTGGTCGAGCTGCAACATCTTCTCCACCCAGGATCACGCCGCGTCCGCTCTCGCTGCGCAGGGGATCCCCGTTTTCGCCTGGAAGGGTGAAACGCTTGAAGAATACGATTGGTGTATCGAACAGACAATTTTCTGGCCCGACGGTCAGCCGCTCAACATGATTCTCGACGACGGCGGCGATCTGACAGCCATAGTCCATCAAAAATACCCGCATTTGTTGAAGGGTATTCGTGGACTTTCTGAGGAAACAACGACAGGCGTGCATCGGCTTTACCAGATGATGGAACGCGGCGAGCTTGGCTGTCCCGCCTTTAACGTCAACGATTCTTGTACCAAATCGAAGTTCGACAATCTGTACGGGTGCCGTGAGTCACTGTTGGACGGCTTGAAGCGTGCGACGGACGTGATGATCGCCGGGAAGATTGCCGTGGTCTGCGGGTACGGCGACGTGGGAAAAGGTTGCGCGCAATCGCTGAAAGGGCAGGGGGCTCGGGTCATCGTGACCGAAATCGATCCAATATGCGCTCTCCAGGCCGCGATGGAAGGGTACCAGGTTGCGACACTCGAAGATGTCGTCGAGGAAGGGGATATCTTCATTACTGCGACCGGCTGCCGGGATATCATTCGGCGAGAACATCTCGACGCGATGAAGAACCAGGCGATTGTCGCGAACATCGGCCACTTCGACCTTGAGATCGACGTTGCGAGCGTGTTTGAGGACAAGAACCTGAAACGTGTTAACATTAAACCGCAGGTTGACCAGGCGGAATGGCCGAGCGGGAAACGGGTGACGATCCTCGCCGAGGGCCGCCTGATGAATTTGGGTTGCGCTACCGGGCATCCCTCCTTCGTTATGAGTGCATCCTTCACGAATCAGGTGATGGCGCAGATCGAGTTGTTCACGAATAATGGCACCTACGAAAACAAAGTCTATGTTTTACCCAAGAAGCTCGACGAGAAGGTCGCGCGCCTGCACCTTGAAAAGCTCGGGGTGAAGTTGACGCTGTTGAGCGACAATCAAGCCGGCTACCTTGGGATTCCGGTTGAGGGTCCATATAAGCCGGACTTCTACCGCTACTAGACCATTGGACCGCCTTTTCGTGGTGAGTCCGATTGTCACCTGATCGATGCGGCGACCGTTCATCGGTGAGGGGTACCTTTAGTCATCATGGACGATCTCCCCAGTCTGATTCGGGCGAAGATGGAAGCGGCGGGTCTCGGTGTCGCTGCGATTCGCGCATTCCTTTATCAGTACGATAAGCTCGAACTGAACGAGGCAGGATTGATACCGGAGAGTTCGATTTCTCCGCTTGGAACCTTGTCGTCGATCGAGGACGAAACGGTTTCGGGCGACTCGTCGAATGTCGCGGCTCGAACGGTCGTGCTAAAGCTCAACGGCGGCCTTGGCACTGGTATGGGATTGGAAAAGGCCAAGAGTCTGCTGAGGGTACGGGATGAACTCACCTTCCTGGATATCATCGCTCGCCAGTTCTTACGCCTGCGCGCTTCGGTCGCGCCAAAGCTCCGGCTGCTTCTGATGAACAGCTTCAGCACGAGCAGCGATACCGCTGCGGCGTTGGGTAGTTATCCCGAACTTGGCGACCCCAGGCAACTGGAGTTGATGCAGAACAAAGTGCCAAAGATCGATGCGAAATCATTGGCCCCGGTGGACTGGCCTCAGAATCCATCCCTGGAATGGTGTCCACCGGGGCACGGCGATATTTATCCGTCGCTTTTGGGCTCCGGGCTGCTCGGAAAACTGTTGAGCGAAGGCAAAGAATTTTTGTTTGTCTCAAATTCCGACAATCTTGGTGCCACACTGGATCTCCGGCTGTTGGATTTCTTTGCAAGTTCCGGAGCGCCGTTCTTGATGGAGGTCACTGCTCGCACCGCTGCCGATCGTAAGGGCGGTCATTTGGCACGCAGAAAAACTGACCAACGCCTTTTGCTCCGGGAATCCGCGCAATGTCCTGAAGAGGATTTGGCGGCTTTTCAGAATCTAGAGAGGCATCGGTATTTTAATACGAACAATCTCTGGATTCGTTTGGATGCGTTGCGCTCTGAGTTGGATCGGGGAGCTGGTTTGCTTCCTCTGCCGCTGATTCGAAACGAGAAGACGATCGATCCGCGGGATAGATCGACGCCTAAAGTTTTTCAGCTCGAGACCGCGATGGGCGCCGCAATCGAATGTTTCGACGGTGCACGAGCGATCGCGGTCCAGCGCAATCGTTTTTCGCCCGTCAAAACGACAGCCGACCTTTTTGCCGTCCGCTCGGACGCCTATGAGTTAGATGCGGAATTCAGGCTGGAGCTGCGGCCGGAACGCAAGGGTGTGCCGCCGGTGGTGAAATTGAGTGACCACTACAAGTTAGTCGAGCAATTCGAGCTGCTTCTTACCCATGGGGCGCCGTCCCTTGTGCGTTGCAACAGTCTTACGATTGAGGGCAAGATGGAGTTCGAACCGGGCGTAGAAATCGTCGGAGATGTAAAATTCGTCTCTCGCGGTGATGAAACGAAAAGAGTCCGTTCGGGCCTCTACGAGGATCGGGAGACAGTGCTATAGATCGTGTCCAATTGCCACTGAACCAAAGCCAGGAATATCCGTTCCGGCAGCCGCCGGTCACTCGAGTTCCCCGCTTAAGCCCGATGCGTCGAAAGAGTAAACTGGAAAGTGGCCCCGCTGGCGTCATTCGCGGTAGCCCATAGCCGCCCGCCATGACTCTCCACAATGGAACGGCTGATCGAAAGCCCCATCCCGAGACCGCCCGGTTTCGTGGTATGGAAAGCTTCGAAGATCTGCTCGATGTTCCGTGGATTGAGCCCGATGCCGGAATCTCGCACTGTCGCAAGTGCCTGCATATCACCATGGGCTTCGGTCTCGATCACCAATTCGCGGCTGCGGCATTCCACCGCGGTCATCGCGTCGATGCCGTTCAGAATCAGGTTCAACATGACCTGTTGCAATTGTACGCGGTCCCCGAGCACGAGCGGAAGGTCGGGCGCTAAATTCAGACGCAGGGCCACGCGTTTACCGGTCATCTCGCTGCGGGTCAGCACGATGACTTCGCGAATGGCCTCGTTGAGGTCCAGCGGCTCCTTCGCCGTTTCCGCCTTCTTGAGCAGAGTCCGGATGCGAGCAATGACCTCGCCCGCGCGCGCCCCATCGCGAATAATCCGTTGGACGGCCTTGCGGGCCTCGGCCAGATCCACTGATTCCCCCTTCACCCGGGCCAGCCAGCGCAGACAGGCACTCCCATTGGTCACCACCCCGGCAATCGGCTGGTTTACTTCGTGAGCGATCGAAGCGGCAAACTCCCCCATCGTCGTCACCCGCGTCACATGGGCCAGCTCGGCTTGTGTCCTCAGCAGGTCAGCCTCACTGCGGCGCAACTCTTCCTCTGCCTCTTTGCGGCCGGTAATGTCGCGATAGATGACGTAAGTGCCGATTTGACCGTCCGTTAGGGGGACGGGCGCAGCGACTATGGATACATCCAATCGCTCGCCATTCTTGCGCCTTCGCACCATCTCGGAATCGACCCTCTGGGCCGCGGCGATTCGACTAGTATTTTCGTCGAAGCCGGGCCGCTGGTCGTCGGGCACCACGAGATCATGGAGTTTCCGCCCTAAAACTTCTTCAGAGCTGTAACCAAAGACGCGGGTAAACTCGCGATTCACGCGGGTGATCTCATTGTTCGCGTCCAGCAAAACGATCGATTCCGGCGCCATTTCGAAAAGTTCATCGAGATGCGCTTTTTGCCTTTGCATTTCTTCCTCGGCTCGTTTCCGTTCCGCGTTTTCCTTCTGCAGGTCAGCATAAAGCCGGGCATTCTCAAGGGAAATGGCGGCCTGAGAGGCAAGAAGATCGAGGACAGCGAATCGCGCCGAGGTGAAGACGTGCGGCGCGAGGTCATTCTCCAGATACAACACCCCGATCAACTGGGTCTGCTTGACCAGTGGCAGACAGAGAACGGAACGGGGGCGCTTCCGATGGATGTAATCGTCGGTTGAAAACTGATTCGGGGTTAATGCGTCCTCCAGGATGACGCTCTTTTTGGAACGCGCTACATAGCGGAGAATGGACTCCGGAAGTTCCGTGGAGGTTGCGGGTACCTCGCGGAAACGGACTGTAACCGATTCGCGGCTGGTCCTTGCTTCCGCAGCGATCTGAAGCGCTTCGTCATGCGGCAGGATCAGAAGACCGCGCTCGGCGCCAGCATGTTCGACGGCGATCGTCATGAGCGTTTTGATCAAATTCTCCAGAACAATCTCCCCTGAGACCGCTTGCGACGCCTTCATCACTGTCCCCAAATCAAGCTGCTCAACAGACGTGCCGATCGTGGTCGTGGGATGCGGCGAGACCTGCTCTTCGGTGGCAGGGTAGCGCTGGTCGAGCTGTTGGACCTTACCTAATGCACCCCAACGCAAATAGCAGTAACGCGCCTCCCGCAGATGGGATTGCGCCAATTTCTCGATGCCGCGCTTTAGATAGAACTGTGCTGCCAACTCGTTCGCGATGCCCTCGTTGTGGACAAACCCATTCTCGCGCGCATCCCGGATTGCCTCCTCATAGAACCGCATCGCATCAAGGTCCCGGTTTTCGAGGCGGGCAATCTCGGCCGCCACCAATGCGTGCTTGTCGGCGAAAGTCGGCGGGTTGTTTTCGGCCCACTCGCGCAGTTTCTCCCGGTGCACTCTCAGAAGATCGCGCCACCCTTGTTGCGCGTCGGCAGAACCGTTCTCATACAGTGCCGCCACCGTCATCGCGGTGTAGTAAGAGTAGTCGAGCAGCTCAAAATTGGCGCCTGTGAGGGAGTCTGAAACCCATAGCAGCTCCTTCGCCTTGTGGGCTGTCGCCAGAGCCTCAACATAGTCGCCTGAAAGGAACCGCGCCTTCAGTTTGAGGATCCAGTAAAAGCAGACCATTGCGCGCATCCTGTCGCCTGTCAATTGCGCCTCGAACATCGCTTCGTCGAACTGCGCGTCATTGAATGAGGAGAAGGTCGCTGTTCTGCCCTGCATGTTCGCGATGAATCGTTGCTGGCTCACGATAAGATCTGCGACGTCGCGGAACTTTGCTTTGCGGACGAAGTCCAGGCCCCTCTCAGACTCACGCCAGACTCCGTCGAGCGGATCGCCCCGCACGAGAAGGGTCGTGACGGATTGGTCCATGCAATAGCATGCGTAAGTAAGATCCCCTGTCTCGGTCGCGACGCGAAAGGACGCTCCTATGAAATCGATCGCCGTGGTGATCGGCTGCGTCCAGAAGGCCGCCACTCCAATCATTTCGTAGATTCTTGCCTTGTAGGCGATGAAGCCGTGCTTCTCGGCAACATCGCACGCGAGCTTGGCGAATCGGTACCCCTCGCTGTAACGGTGAAAGTTCGGCCCGAGAATAAGTCCAAAGCTTGCATAGCCGTAGGCGGCAGCGCCGCTCGTCCCATGCTGCATGCTGATGTTCACCATGCGGCACCGGAGCAGGCAACTCAAATGGAAGTCGGTGAAGTAGGCGGGAACGTCCATGGCCGAAAGCATCCCCATGGCAACCTGCAGTTCTGGATCGGTCATCAGCGGCAGGTCGATCAGACCCTCGATCGGGCGCCTCTCCAGATTGCGCCAGACCGTTTCGTATTCGGCCTGGAGCTGTTCCCAGGTTGGGTATGCCGAGAGGTCAATGCCGAACAGACGCAGGCACGTGAGCGCGCTGGCCACCGCTTGCCGGTATTCCCCGTTCACGATATGCAACTGGACCTTGAGATGATAGGCGGCCGCCTGGTCGACCTTCGATACCCCGCGCTCAAATAACACCCCAAGCAGCTGCTCGGCGGTGTCGATGTTTCCGGTCAGGAATTCGCACTCCGCGCGTTCCAGCCACAGACTGAACATTAACTCGTAATGGCTTTCCCAGTCGGTTCCCTCCAGCAGGGCCATGCCTGCCGCAAAATACACACACGCCGATGCATAGGCCGCCGACGCTTTGGCCTTGCGCCCGGTGCGCAGGTCGATTGTTGCCACCTGCGCTTTCTCAACCCGGTCGATCAGCCGTGCCGCGCCCTGATTCAACTGGTTCGCGACATCGAACAGATGTTCGGCGAGCTCCTCCGCAGCCATGCTCGCCAAGAGCACGCGGCCAATGCGCAAGTGGACCTCTGCACGCTGATCTTCCGGGATCAGTGAATAAGCCGCCTGCTGGATACGGTCGTGCAAAAATTTGTAGGTGCTATCCAGGCGAAAGACGAGCCCAGCGCGGACTGCTTCCCAGAGTGCCGCATGCATCGCCTCCTCTGTTTCCCGATGAACCAGGGTCAGAGTGGCGATCTCGGCGGCGTTGCCCAGGCAGGCGAGCTGTTTCAGGGCTTCCTGGGTGACAGCGGAGTATCGCCTCAGTTTCCCGCTCATCAGCACCACCACGTTGTCGGTATAGCCTTTGTCGCGGATGCGCGCGAGGTCCCACCTCCAGGCGGCGGCCTCCGGGTCGAAGGCGAGCAGCCCTTCTTCGGCGAGCATCGCGAAGAACTGGATGGCAAAGAAAGGATTGCCGCCGGTCTTCTCAAACACCAATTGCGCAAGAGAGTGCGCGCGCTCTCCTTCGCAATGGAGGGCATCCACAACGAGTCGCCTCACGTCCTCCAGGCCGAGGTTCGCTAATGCGATCTCATGGATTGGCGCTCTAGACTTGCGGAGCTCTTCCAGTGTGCGCGTCAGCGGGTGAGAGGGGCTCACTTCATTATCCCGGAAGGCACCGATGATAAGGAGATGCCGCACCTCGTCATGGGTGATCAGATGTTGGAGGAGATGGAGAGTCGCCGCATCAAGCCATTGGAGGTCATCCAGGAAGAGCGCGAGTGGATGCTCGGGTCGCGCAAACACCGCCAGGAGCCGCCGGAAAACCATCTGAAAGCGGTTTTGCGCATCCTGCGGGGATAACTCGACAACCGGAGGCTGGTCGCCAATGATAAGTTCGAGTTCCGGGACCAGATTCACCATGAGCTGTCCATTGGGACCGAGCGCCTCCTGGATCGCTGCACGCCACTGGCCAAGTTCCCTTTCGCTCTGTCCCAGGAGCTGCCGGGCCAAGTGCTGGAACGCCTGCGCCAGCGTTGCATAGGGAATGTCGCGTTTGTATTGGTCAAATTTGCCCGACGCAAAGAGACCCCGTGGCGGGACCAGCGCCTTGTGCAGTTCATTGACCACCGACGACTTCCCGACACCGGAATAACCGGACACGAGCACCAGTTCCGTCGTCCCCCGGGTGACTACGCGACCGAAAGCCGCGAGCAGCAGTTCGATTTCATTTTCCCGCCCGTAGAGCCTTTCCGGGATGAGCAACTTGTCAGACATGTCGTCCGCGCCGAGAGGAAAGGGGTCGATGCGACCGTGGGCCTCCCATTCTGTGAGGCAGCGTCGCAGATCCGCGTCGATCCCTGCGGCGGTCTGGTAACGGTCCTCCGCGGTCTTCGACAGCAGTTTCATGACGATTGCGGAGACGGGCTCGGGAATGTCCGATACCCGCTCGCTGGGCGAGAGCGCCCGGCGCGCGAGGTGGCAGTGCACCCATTCCATTGGATCGCTGGCGGTGAATGGGAGCGCTCCGACGAGCATCTCGTAAAGAGTCACGCCCAGAGAATAGAGGTCGCTCCTCGAATCGATGGAGCGGTTCATCCGTCCGGTTTGTTCCGGAGCCATATATTCCAGAGTCCCGGCGACGACTTCGGGCGCCTCGGGAGACTGGCGCTGGCGGGGCAGGCGCGATGTCAAACCGAAACCCGTGAGCCAGGCATCGCCTGTTGCGGTGTTCACCAGAATATTGGCCGGCCTAATGTCGCGGTGGATGAGTCCCCGTGCGTGGAAGCGGCCGAGCGCTTTCACGATGCCGATGGCGGCGCGGAGGAGTTGGTTCATATCCAGCGGTCGTCCGATCAAGCGATCCAGTGTGGCCCCGCCACAATCTTCGAGCACCAGCGCCTGGAGCCCTTGATAGTCGGCAAGATCCAGGGGCCGGGTCGCCCACGCCGAGTCCAGTTCATTCCGCAGCGCATAGACTTGGTTCATCCGCTCAATACTGGCGGGGGACGGATGATCCGAAGCCGGTGCCATCAAGAGAACGGACGATCGATTCCCTTCGAGCCCGCCCCGCAGAAAGACAAACTCCCCGTCCTCACTCACCCTCTCGAAGGAATAACCGGACAGGTCCATCAGGAAAGTTCCTAAGGCTCGATCTAACACGGAAACTGGCGATCTCTTGCCGCGAGGCGCGTTCCGCTTGATGATGTCCCCATAATTGCTACTCGGCGGCTTTTTTATCACCAAAGCAGTGACGAGTTCAATGAACGAATGGCTTTACTTCTCCCTCGTGAGGCGCCTCCTGAATTTCGCGCTAAGCGACTCTCAAAGCCTGACAAAGTCCCAAAGAAACCTGAACCAGAGATAGAACATACCACGCCAGGTGTAGCGAACCCTTTCCTCGTCGACCGGCGCGAGAAGCCCAGCGCGCACGTTGTGGGTAATCTGCGCGGTCAAGTCCTTCTGCAACAGTGCTGCGATCTGTGGGGGATCGAGTTTAGGAAGCGTATCAGCAGAAATCTTATTTCGCTCCAGCAAAAGCTGATGTGCGTCGCACATGGCAACGAACGATGTGGTCGGCCGAACGCGTTGAATGTGGGTATGCGGCAAAAATTTCAGCGAGTACGAAAACGGATAGTTCCAAGTCGTAAAGACACGGCCGTCCGTAGGTCGTGTGATGAGGCTGATATAGTAGAAGGCGATATTGCCCTGATCGATCAGGCAAAGAGCTGCCTGGGTCTGGTCACTTGCCCGGTGAAATAGCCTCAGGAATTGGCGTTGCGCATCCCAATCACACCCAAGATCATTGATGAGTTCGAAGCCTTCCTGCTCAATTTCTTCAGTCAGATCATCCAGGTTTGGAAACAGATCACGTCCGGGCGGACTTTTGTACTCGAGTTCACGTTCAAGGGGCATGCGTAATGCCCGGATCTTGGTCAAAATCTCAAGCCAAGGTAGGAAGATCCAGAGCGTCGCTACCGCGAGACCGACAGCCCAGCTACCAGACGGCAAATATCCGAGCAAAAATGAAGCCGCCAATACGCAGAGGACGCAGAGTCTCTGCGCAACCGGGTGGTCGAAGGACCGAAAAGCCATCCCAAGGACGCCGACTCCTAAGATCAATAAAATAGACGAGAGCATAGTTTAGTCGGGGTCGGTCACGGCGCGATGTTATGCTCCTTTAGGAAATCTTCAAGTTCCTCCGGTCCGAAATCGGAGAGAACGAGATCTCCGATGACCAACGTTGGCGCGTAGGTCTGGTCTGAGATGCGTTTCAATTCTTTAAGGGCAGCGGGATCCCGGCGGACATCGATCACTGTATATTTGTAGTTGCGCTTGTCGAGGTAATCTTCAGCCATGCGGCACCATGGACATCCGGCCTTAACGTAAAGGATCATTGAAGTTGCGCTCATCGGGTTGCTCTCTCGGTGGCAACGTAGTAGAGGATCAAGTTTCCGGTTTTCGCAAGTGAATCTCCGTCCAGTCGGTCGGCAGTGTCATCCGAGGTGTTCAAAAACGGGGAATCCACATCGAGCAGCGCAATGCTGGGGATACCCGCCTGCGCGAACGGCACGTGATCCGAGAGGATGGAACGGTTGGCCGGTTCGAGCTTAACGCCAAGGACCGTTGCGGCCTTCTTCAGCGCAGTAGCTAGGGCTGCGTTGCTATTCGGCAAATAATTCAGGGTGGTGCCACCGATGTTGCCAAGAAGGATGGCGGCACGAATATTGCCTGTATCCTGATTGATACCGAGCATCTGGGCGTAAAAGCGGCTTCCGAACAAGCCGTCGCTCAGGTTGAGGTCTTGGAACGGGGCGTCGCCGTCGAGAAAAAGGAGTTCCACGTTTCCGGCCAACTGCGGATCCAGGGCAAGGATCCGGGCAAGCTCAAGTAGAACAGCGGTATTCGCGCCGCCATCACTCGCTCCGGGATCTCGAAATTCCCGGGTTGAAGGCGTATCGAAGTGGGCGCCAATCAGAATTCTTTGAGGCGATGCCGGAGATCGTGAAAACCGGGCGATGAGATTACAAAATTCGATTTCGCGCCCGTCCGGTGTGTGCTCGGTGAGTCGCTGCTCGCTTGTTTGCCAGCCGAGATCGGTCAAACGATCGAGGATGTGCCGGCGGACCTGTTTGTTCGCATCGCTACCGGACGGTCGGGGACCAAAATCGGCTATCGCCTTCGCTTCGGTCAGAGCTTGGCGACCGTCGAAATCGGTCCAGATTTTCTGTGGGCGCGGCGCCGTTCCACTTGGGATAGGAATGTTCGCCTGATTTGGATCTGATGCCGGCCTTTGCGAGTCGGTCGGTGTTAAAGTGCCGCCAGGTTTGCAACTGGAAACCACGAAAAACTGACTGAAAAACCAGATCGTCCTGACTAGTAAACGAACGTTAGACTTTCTTTTCGACGCTTGGAACTTTCTTTGTCCGACAACTCCTGCACTTCTCACGAAGCCGAAACTCCCAGTAGTAACAGAAGACGGTCGAGATCGTCGTTGCCATAGTACTGGATCTCGATCCGTCCCTTTTTCTCGCCATGATGAATCGTCACATGAGTCGCAAGCCGGTCGCGCAGGCGACTTTCCAAATCGCTGACCGCATTCTGAACCATCGGCGAGTTCCCTTGGCTTGGTCGCGCACCGGGTTGCCCGCTCCGGCCGAGGCCTTGGCGGGCTAACTGCGCAGCGACGAGTCGCTCTGTCATGCGCACGGTGGCGGACTGCCTGATTGTAAGCTCTGCGGCGACGAGCTGTTCGTCCTGGTTTTGCAATGCGAGTAAAACCTTGGCGTGACCGACGCTCAGACGACCTTGGGCGAGGTGGGCTTGCACCTGGGAATGCAGATCAAGTAAGCGCAACGAATTCGCGACCACCGATCGGCTTTTGCCCACCCGCTGAGCAATGTCCTCCTGCCGCAGGGAGAATTCTTCGGCCAGGCGCCGGTAGGCGTGAGCCTCTTCGATCGGATTGAGGTCTTCACGCTGGAGGTTTTCGATTAAAGCCAATTCGAGCACGTCTCGATCCGAAGCCTGCCGGACGATGACCGGTGCTTCCTTTAATCCGAGCTGACCGGCGGCTCTCCACCGTCGTTCTCCGGCGATCAGTTCCCACTTTCCTTCGACCTTCCGTACAATGAGAGGTTGGATGATCCCGTGTTCCCGGATCGACTCGACAAGCTCCTGAAGTTGCTCCGAATGAAAGGCTTTTCTCGGTTGCAAGGGGCTCGGCACAATCTCAGACAGTGCAACCCGTTCAACCCGCTCCCACGGTTCCGCCCCAAGTGAGGCCGGTTTATTGGTACTGATCAGCGCACCGAGACCTTTGCCGAGAACAACCTTAGCCATTGGAATCCCGAAACTAACGGACGGGAAGTGGGAAAGCAACGTTTCTACCGTGATTTGCAAAGTTCCTCCGCCAGGTGCCCCGCCTTGCTACTCACCGTTGGATGTTATACGGTGGCAGTTGTTGGCAATCATTTGCACCACGGGTCGGATTCCTTTAGGGCTCGCCGGCGCTCTAAGCATTGGTTGACGCAGGGTCGTAGGTCGCTCGAAGTACAATGACGCTCGAGACTATCCTGACGAACGCGCCGTATGAAGCTTCAAAGGCTATGTCTGATCCAGGAGGAGAGACCAAGATCGGCAGCGGAAAACATGGCCGTCGACGAAACGCTGTTTCTGACGGTTGCTTGCCCGGTATTGCGGTCCTACCGATGGATCCGTCCCTCTGTCTCCTTTGGTTATTTCACCCCGTGGAAGGAAGTGGCCCTGGCGTTCGCTGGACGAGATCTGGTCCGGCGGTGGACCGGCGGGGGCATCGTGGAGCATGGCAAGGATTTTACTTATTCGTTGGTTTGCCCGGGTGGGGAAAACCTCCCGACGACGACCGAATTTTATCAGTTTGTCCACATGACGATTGCGAAGATTCTGCAGAAAAGCGGTTGCCCAGTTGAAGTTGCTCAACGGACCGAGCCGGTCCCTTCGGCTGCCTGTTTTGAGAAGGCAGTTCAGTTCGACTTGAAACTGGGAGGCGAAAAAATCGCGGGCGCTGCGATTCGCCGAAACCGCAAAGGTTTGTTACTCCAGGGAAGCATTCAGCATCTTGAAGTCCCAGTACAATTTGGCGTGATGCTGGCCGGCGCGCTCAGTGAGCAAGTCGAATCGTTTGTCATTTCCGACGTGATTCTGGAGCAGGCAGCGGAGATCGCGAAAAAGAAGTACGGTGCTGCAGAATGGAACTGTCGACGTTAAGATTACCTGTCATGAACGAAGCGTTTCTCTCCAACCGGCTCTTTGAGGGGCTGACGCCGGAGGTGCTCCGTTCCGTCGGCATCCAGGAGGTGGAATATCAACCCGGAGACCTGATTTTTGATGAGGGGACCGCGGGATCGACACTGATGCTTGTGGGGCGGGGTCTGGTGCAAATTTCCAAAACCGGGCGCCAAGGGTTGCAGGAGACTCTGGCGACAATCGAGAAGAACGACTTTTTTGGAGAATTGGCGGTTATCGATCACGGGCCGCGGTCTGCGCGAGCCATTGCGTTGGAGGCAACATTGCTGGGTGAGGTTGATCACAAGACGTTTACTCAGCTGATGAACAGCGCACCGGATACGCTTCCATTGACCTTCACCCGGATAATGGTCCAGCGTCTGCGCTACACAAATTCCCGGTATATTGAGCAACTGCTGCAAAATGAGCGCCTGACACTACTTGGTACGATGGTCAGTTCGATCGTCCATGACTTGAAGAACCCGATGTCAGCGATTTTGTCTTCTGTCGATTATCTCGAAAGGACGGCGCCGTCGGATTCTGTGCGCCAATTGGCCGAGATCATCCAGTCATCGGCGCTTCGGATTGTCGAGATGAGCGAAGAGCTCCTCGGATTCGCGCGAGGAAAGGTGAACATTAGACCGCGGGTAACGTCGGTGCGCCGGTTATTGGAGCTGCTGGACGAGGAGATATTGAACCAGGTGCGTGATACGCAGGTGCGACTCGTGATCCGGATCACGGAGGCCGATCACCTGACCTTGGACGAAGCGCGTCTCACTCGCTGTCTTGCCAATATCATCAAGAACGCAAAAGAAGCTCTCGGGGACGAAGGAACGATCACGATCCAGTTTCGCGAGGCGGGATCTGAATTGCAGGTGTCTATTTCCGATAGTGGCCCGGGTGTTCCGGAGACGATCCGCAGCCGAATTTTCGAGCCATTCGTGACGTATGGCAAGAAACATGGAACCGGGCTCGGAATGGCAATCGCCAAATCGACTGTGGACGCGCACGGAGGTCGGATTTGGCTCGAAAGCGAAACTGGTAAAGGGACAACGTTTCATGTAGTTTTGCCGAAACATTTCGACCCGGCATGCGCGGTGAGCCCTCCGTGACGGCTCGGCTCCTGCGGATCCCGTTCTCTAGAACTAAAATGGAAACCGGCTTATCCGCCGGCGATGGCGGGTACGATGCTGACTTCGTCTCCCGATTTCACCGGGGTCTCAGATTCACTGAGAAATCGAACGTCTTCGTCGTTCAGAAAGACATTCACGAAGCGCCGGATTTGATGATGATCGTCGCAGATGCGCTCTTTCAACCCGGGATAGGTGCGCTCGAGGCTATCGATCAACTCACGGATCGTTGTGCCTTCAGCCTCAACTACTTCCTGATTCCGGGTGAGTTTTCTTAACGGGGTCGGTATACGAACGGGGATAGCCATAGGGTTAGGTTGTCTGGATTGAGTGCTCAAGCAGGGATTCAAATTCTTTCAGGCTCGGTCGGATCAGTTTGGCTTGACCGACTTTGTCGATAACGGCCTCCTGCGTCTTCAGGCCGTGTCCGGTGATACAGAGGACGATACTTTCGTTTCGCGGAATGTGTCCGTTTTCAATCAGCTTCTGCGCACACGCCAGTGTCACTCCGCCCGCGGTCTCTGCGAAAATGCCTTCGGTTTCGGCTAGCAGCTTGATTGCATCAACGATCTCCTCATCCGTGCAATCTTCGGCCGTGCCGCCGGTTTCTTTCATCGTCCTGATGGCGTAGTAGCCGTCGGCCGGCGTGCCGATCGACAAAGATTTTGCGATCGTATGAGGTTTGGCGACCGGTTTAACGACCTCCGTGTTATTTTTGATCGCCGTGGTGATCGGGGAACATCCGGCTGCTTGAGCGCCATAGATGCTACACTCTCCGGGCTCAGCCAGTCCAAGTTTGCTGAATTCGGTGAACGATTTGTGGATCTTTGTCAGCAGTGAGCCGCTGGCCATACAAACCACTGTGTGCTGAGGCAGGCGCCAGCCGAGTTGTTCGATGATCTCGAATCCCATCGTTTTTGAACCCTCTGCGTAATAGGGTCGAAGGTTCACATTCACGAAGCCCCAGTGATACTTGCCGGCGATCTCGGAACAAAGGCGATTGACCTGATCATAGGCGCCTTGGATGCCGATGACGTTCGTTCCGAAGATCAGTGAGCCAAGAATCTTTGTCGGCTCGAGGTCCGCCGGTATCAGCACAAAACTGCGAAGGCCCGCAGCCGCTGCGTTGGCTGCCACGGAGTTCGCAAGGTTTCCAGTCGAGGCGCAGGCAACAGTGTCGATGTCGAGTTCTTTGGCCCGGCTGAGAGCGACCGCGACGACGCGATCCTTAAACGAAAGCGTGGGGTAATTGACGGTGTCGTTCTTGATGTAAAGTTCATCGACACCCAGACGTTCCGCTAAGCGGCGAGCCCGGATCAACGGGGTGAACCCGGTCTGGAGACCGACTGTCGGTTCATTTTCGATCGGGAGCAGTTCGCGATAACGCCACATCGATTGTGGGCGTGAAAGGATCTTTTCACGTGTTAAGGTTTTGCCGATCGCGTCGTAGTCGTAGGCCGCTTCGAGCGGACCAAAATCGAATTCGCAGACGTGAACAGCCTCCTTGGCGTAGTGTCGGCCACACTCCCGACAACGAAGGTGCGAAAAGAACGGATGTTTATCCATAAATCAAGGCAGGTCTATAATTTGGTTCATCCCACCAAGAGTCGCGAGAGTTACAAAGTCTACGCTCTCTCCATCTTTGTCCGAAAACTCTTCGAACCTGGAATTGGCACCTGGTCGTTCCGCATTTCGCGGAACCGGTTGCCGTGGCATCGCAGGGCCAGTCCCTCCGCCACTCTTGATGGAATGTTGCGCACGGTAGGGGATTGCTTCTGGGAGGTCAACTTATTATTTTTGTGGGCCGGCACTCGCGATAAGCGCCGGTGCCCGAGGGAGGCGTCGCGAGATTGTCGCTGGCAAACGCCCAGCCGCCGTGCCATCGTAGCGACAGGAAATGCCCGCAAAGTTTCGCGTTAATTCTCCTGGAGGAGAACCTTTCGAACGAGAAGTCAATAATACCGCCACGGTCGGTCGGACTCCGGATAATACCATTCCTTTACCGGGGAACCATGTTTCGCGCCAGCATGCGATCGTGCGTTGTCACAACGGTTTCCAGTACCAGATCATGGATCTAGGCAGTCGCAATGGCACGTTTGTGAATGATCAGCGCGTGGTCATGCCCGTAACGCTCGAACCGGGCGCTAGAGTCCGGATCGCAAATTATGAGCTGGTGTTCGATCAGAGTCCCGATGATGAGCCGTCCGGAAATGTCGATGCCACGCTTGCGGCAGGGAGTATGGAAGGGCATCAAGCCGTCTTATCCGTGGCGATTCTTGTCTGCGACATCCGCGGTTTCAGTTCGATGGCCGAAAAATTGAGCGAGCGCGAACTTGCGCAAATCATCGGCAATTGGTTTCGAGACATTGGGAACGCCGTGCAATCGGCTGGAGGGATCATCGACAAATATATCGGCGACGCGCTGCTTGCTTACTGGCCCGCGCGAGACGAGCAAGGAACCGAGTGTGCGGTTTGCCTCGACGTTGCGCTGACCATTCTCCAACTTGCGGCCAATCGGGTGTGGCCGGGAACCGAGACCCCATTTCGTGTTGGCATCGCGGTCCATTTCGGCCGCGTGACGAGTAGCAATATTGGCCAAGTGGCTATGAGAGATGCGACTATCATTGGCGACACCGTGAACACGGCTTTCCGTCTGGAGGGTGTCATGAAGGAATTGGATCAGAACCTGGTTCTGTCGCAGGATGTTGTGACGGTACTGCCAGCCAGATACGATTTTGTGAAATTTGGCGAGTTCCAATTGAAAGGGAAAAGCCAGGCGGTCCGTGTGTATGGACTACGGGATTTAGGCGGAATCACCTCCGTCCGGTCAGAGGGGTAACCAAGAAGTCACGCGGTGCAGTATGGGACGGCGACTTATCGGTCCATGGACGCTGATTCGTCCTCTTCCGTGCGGTAGATATTTCGACTTGGCGAGCCGTTAATCCACCGCCTGTATTCGTTCCTGACCGACGGATCCTTGCCTTCTGAACTCCTGCAACTCCTGAACTCCTGACTTCCGGTTTTTACCCGCGCTCTTTTCTCCCAAGCAGCCAATAGGAACATATAAAGCCGCCGATCGTCCATGAAGCAAGAGATAAGTAGGCGACCCAGATTGGTTGAGTTTCCCTGTAGATTGTACCTGTTTTGAGTCGCTCCCCGGTTTTCGATCGGTACCAGTCGTTGATGTTGAAATACGAGATGGGATAGTCTCGCGCGAGGTCGCCAGAAATTTTCTGGTTAATCAAAAAGCTAACGTCCGTGATCCGTTCCGAGGCAAAGCTCGGCATGATCTGGCTCAGCATCAGGACCGACGGGGTCATGTCCTTGGCCGGCACCGTGAAACCTGAAAACAGGATTTGCGGAATCAGCAACAGGGGAACCAACATCACAGCCTGCATCGGGGATCTAGCGAAGGCGGACATCGTTAATCCGATGCCCGTTGCGGCGAAGGCGAGCAGGATAAGCCCGATGATTTGCCATTGAAAGGCTCCGTGGACACCTAGCCTGCCGACCGCGATCGTTGCGTAGAGCAGAAGCGCCTGGATCGCGGTGAGCCCGGCCATCCAAATAAACTTGCTGGTCAGGTAACTCCAGCGGCTTAACCCCACGAGTCGCTCGCGGCGATAGATCGGTAATTCTTTTACAACTTCCTGTGCGGAATTGCTACATCCGAACCAGAGGGTGGCAACGTAGGCAAAAAATTGCTCCAGCTGCGGATCGCTGGCGGCCCAGGCGACTAAAGCCCCGATGATGATTGGTTGCGCCAGCAGGATGATCAAGTTCTTGCTGTCAGCTCTGAAGATGGCGAGCTGGCGTTGCAAAAGTATTGGGAGCGAAAACGCTCGGCGATTTTTTGTCAGGGGCGCCGGCGCCGGCGCATCCTGGTCCGACTCCCCCGGAAGCATCGGCTCGAAGGAAGGGAGATTTTTCGAATCGATCGATTGCAGCGCATCGTAAAGCGAGGAGAGTCGAGCGACCCCGAATCGTGACCGCGCCTCGTCGGGAGGACCCTGGAACACGACGCGTCCATCGGAAACGATCGCGATCTGGTCCATCAGGTAGACATTTTCCATCACGTGCGTGGTGCAGATCACCGTGCAACCGGTGTCAGCCAGGCGGCGCAATAATTCCATCAGTTTGAATTCCGCCAGCGGATCCAGGCCTGATGTTGGTTCATCCAGAAATAAAAGAGGCGGACGACTCAATAGTTCAACACCAACACTGACCCTCTTTCGCTGCCCTCCGGAGAGTCGGCCGATCTTCAAATTCACCCGGTCGGCCAAGCCAAGGCTCCCGATGGTGTGATCCACCAGCTTTACAATCTCCGATCGTGGTATGCCTGCAGGTAAACGGAGACGAGCGGCGAACGTGAGTGCTTCGGTAACGGTGAGATCAGAGTGAACAATATCGTCTTGCGGTACGTATCCGAACAACGAGCGCAGCTGGCCGAGGTTTTTGTAGAGATCGGTTTGATCGAATCGCACCTTTCCGGTCTCGGCGGGCCGAAGACCGCTCAGAGCGTCGAGGAGTGTGGTTTTTCCGGCGCCGCTTGGTCCAAGAATCCCGATGAATTGACCGGGTTCCGCCACAAATCCTGCGCGATTCAAGATCGGGCCGGTCTCGCCTTGTCGAGTGAGCCCGATGGCAATAATTCGGCCAACAGAAAGGCGCCGTACACGGACCAGCCGTCTTCCGTCGTAGATAAAGAAAAATGGTCCCAATTGGATCTGGTCGCCGATTACTAGATCGTGTTCGTCGAAACGGCGACCGTTTACGAAGGACCCTGACTTGCTGTGAAGATCGAGTAACCGATAACCTTTCGGTCCGCACTCGATCATTGCGTGGCGTCGCGACACCACGGGATCGCTCAAAAGGACATCAACCTCGCCGCTTCGCCCAAAAATGAGATCCGAACTGAGGGGAATATCCGCGGTTGGTGTTCCCTTGTACAAGACCGAACCGATCGGGTTGACCAACTCCGTTGGGCTCACCGGTTCTTCGGCGCCCTGACCAAAGGCCAAAGTGACTGGCCCGATCTGGATTTGGTCCCCGGGCTTGAGCGAGGTCCGACCCGAAATACGGTTTCCGTTGACCGCAGTCCCACGTTGGCTGCCAAGGTCCTCAATGAACCATGTCTCGCCTTCGAACAAAATCCGGCAATGACGCCGCGATACTTCGGGATGGCTCAAGATCAGGTCAACTTCCGCGGCGCGACCAATCACGACATTTTCGGTGCGCAGCAGTTCCGAGCGTGCTGGGAGCCCGGCAAGAATAGAGATCGGCGTTTCCAAAGTTGGTAGTTACCTAATCGGACACTGACGCGGAATTCAAGCGGCGTTGTTTCGTTGAAGCGCCCGTCTCGCTTGGAGCAGTAAGACTCGACTTTGGCCGGCCGACAGGGAATCTAAGACTGCAGACCGAACAAACTATGGAAGTTATTCTTGTCACCGGAGCAAATCGGGGAATCGGATTGGCGCTCACCAGGGTTTTACTGGCGAGCGAGAATGTCGTCATCGCAGGGTGCAGGAGGCCAGACGAGTCGGGCGAACTAAAGCAACTCGGCTTTTTGAATCCCGAAACGCTGGACGTCATCAAGTGCGACCTGGATCGCGAGAAAGAGCTGGCGGAAGCCGCGGAGGCATCGCGGAAACGACGCAATAAACTGGATGTGATCGTCAACAATGCAGGGATCATGCCCGAGGCGGGCAATGAATCGATTTTGGGAATTGACCTGGACATGTTTTGGCGAGCCTTCAACACAAATGTGCTGGGAGCGGCCCGCGTCATTCGGGCTTTCTATCCGGTGCTCGCTCAAAGCGAGCGGCCGCGCATCGTCAATGTTTCCTCCGGTCTTGCCTCGGTTTCGAGAAGGGAGGGCCACGATTATTACGCTTATTCGGCCTCCAAGGCTGCGCTGAACATGTTGACTCGGACAATTGCTAATGAGCTTGCGCCGAAAGGCGTGACGACGATCGCAATATCGCCAGGATGGGTTCGCACGGAGATGGGAGGCGCGAATGCCGCCATTTCGCCCGAGGAATCGGCCCAATCCCTAGCCGAAACAATCCGAAAAATTGGACCGGAAGTTAACGGCGAGTTCCTCGACCGGAACGGAAGGAAAGGAGCCTATTTTTGGTAATTGACTCGTGTTCAACGTCGAGTTGTGTGGGGCGAAGGTTTCGTTTGGCCATACTAAGAAGTACGGAGAGACTTGCGCGGTCAAGTTGTTGAATCAACTCGTGTCGGTGCCGGGCCGACGTTTGCTGGCAAAAGCGGTTTGCTAGAAGGAATAACAGGTGAACGAAGGAACTGACCGGGTGTATTTGGCTCCGCGCAAAAAAAACTTCGAGCACGAGGAGGACCAACGAGGACGAACTAAAGAGGGCCGTCAGAGGACTACGGCAACGCAGAGCATACTACCGTTGCTGCATTCCTGCCCTGGCGGGGTTCGTAAGTCTGCGATCCATAGCCCCTGACGGTTCTGTTTCAATCGACTAGATACGCGAGGAGGGCAATCGCTTTCTTTTGGGACAAAGTGTGGCGGAGAGTTTGGAGTTGTGCGTATTGAGTTTTGGGTTTTCCCTTGTAGCGACCTTGGATAATCGGTTTTCTCGGCAGTTCATGCAAAACTCAAAATGTTAATCGAGGAATGATAAGGTTCTTGTTGGTCGTCTCGATTTTTTGCGCGCTGGGCGCCGCGGTATTGGGCTTTCTCAACCGGGCGAAGCTGAGCCGACTCAGCGAGGACTTGAGCGATTCCCGTTCGGCCAGCGCCCAGGCAGGAACACAATTGAATGATTTGCAGCAAAAGTTGAAACAAACCGAGGACCGCCTCTCTACTCAGGAGCGCCTGACGCAGCAAGAGCGAGATGCCCGCTCGTCGGAGTTGAATGCCACGAAGGCGAAGCTGAACCAAACGACTGAGCAACTCACCGCACGTGATAGCGAAAACAAAGCCTTGACCGCCGCGTTAACTGAGGCTGGTCGAAACCTCGAACAAAAGCAGCGCGCGGAACAGGACCGCCAAGCGTTGGGCAGGCGACTGATTGCCGTCGAAGACGAGCTGAATCAATTCCGGCTCGTTGCCAATAGGGCCAAAATAAAAGCGACCGTTCCTCTGGAGGGGAGCATTCTTTCGATCAACCAGGAGGCCAAAGCGCTAACCGTCAGTTTGGGAACCGATTCTGGGGTCGTGACTAATTCCAGACTAACAGTCGTCAGAAATGGGGAAAAGCTGACGCAGTTGCGCGTTGTCTCGGTCGAACCAAACAGTTGCGTCGCAGAATTTGCTTCCGCTGCGCCGGAGAATCTTTCAAAAGTTGCTGTAGGAGATTCAGTTTTACTCGCCACGAAATGAAAAAAGTGATTTTAGTTCTGAGCTCAGTGTTGTTCTTGATTGGATGCGCTGCCGACGACGAATCTAAGAACAAGGAAGTGAATCAGACTCCTCAATTCGGGAAGCCTGAAAGCTCAATTCCGTGGAACCAGCCAACGGATTGGGAGAAGAGCGGCCAACTCGGCTCTATGCCGGGTATGGACCAGAGTCATTAGCCCTTACAGTGTGAGAATTCTCGTTCTGCGGGGAGGCGCGCTCGGAGACCTGATTTTGACCCTCCCTGTCTTGGGCGAGATTCGGAAAAGTTACCCGAACGCCGAGGTGGTATTGCTGGGCATTTTTCCCCACGCTCGACTAGCGGCCCCGGAGTTCGTCGATCGAGTCGGGCGGATCGATGCGCCGGACCTGCTGCCGATTTTCGTTGATTCGGTGTTGCCGGAGGCCGTCCGGGCCAAGCTGGACGGGTTCGATCTGGCGATCAGTTTTTTGTCCGATCCGGGTGCGATCATTGCACGGAACCTTGCTGCCGCCGGGGTGAAACGGGTCACTGCATCCTCAAGTAAAATGCGACCTGACTTGCACGCAGTGTTCCAGTTGGCCGACGTGCTCGGGCAGCTTGGATTGACTCTGCGCGATCCGGTCCCGAGGTTGGCTGTCGGACCGAAGCCTGCCAAATCCGCCAGGCTCGGTTTTCACGTCGGCAGCGGCTCTTCGCTAAAAAATTGGCCGATCGATCTTTGGACCGAATTGATTCAGCGACTCGATGGATCCTTCGACAATTTTCTGTTGGTCGGCGGCGAGGCAGACGAGAAGGTCATTCACGAGTTCCGTGAGCGTTGCGGTCTGGGTCGTTTGACAACTCTCTTGAACGCGAGTCTAGCGGATCTCTGCCAAGCGCTGAACGGTTGCACGGTTTTTGTCGGACACGACACGGGAGTTACGCACCTTGCCGCCGCAGTGGGTATCCCCACGATCGCATTGTTCGGTCCCACAAATCCGAATGTCTGGGCGCCGCTCGGGGAGCATGTCAGCGTACTCCGGAGCGCTGACGGCCTCATGGCTTCTATTAGCGTGACAGAAGTCGCCGGAATCGTATCGGCGGTCGGGAGAAACGGGTCGGTGTAAAGCGCGGAAGAAAGGTGCGAAGGTTCATTTATCGCTTTACGCCAATCCGCCGATCCGCCGATCCGCCGACCCGTTTCTCCCGCTGTTTTTCCTCAATTTTCAGAATTTTGCGGAGAAACGGGGCGGTCCGGCTTTCTTCGTGTTGTGCGATTTCGACCGGCGAACCCGCAACGACGACTTCTCCGCCGGCGTCGCCAGCCTCAGGACCGATATCGAGAATGTAGTCAGCTTCGGCGATGACATCGAGGTTATGCTCGATGACGATCACCGTGTTTCCTTCGTCAACCAAACGGTGCAAGACCTCAATGAGTAGTTCCACATCAGCCATATGCAAACCGATCGTTGGCTCTTCGAGCAGATAAAGCGTGCTCTTCGGCGTGATATTTTTCCGAAGCCTGTCCGTTAACCCTCTTGCCACCCCGGTCTTCAACTCACTGACTAGCTTCAGACGCTGCGCTTCGCCGCCACTTAGGGTAGGGCTCGGTTGTCCGAGTTGCAGATAGCCAAGGCCGGTTTGCACCAAAAGTTCGAGCGCCTTATGGATTCGCGGTTGCGACCTGAAGAATTCCGCGGCTTCCTCGATGGTAAGCTCGAGTAAATCACCGATGCTCTTGCCATTATATTGAACTGCGAGCGTTTGCGGATTAAAGCGCTTCCCGTGGCACGCTTCGCAGGGAATATAACTGGGAGGCAGGAAATTCATTTCCAGTTTGATGACTCCCTGACCAGCGCAATTTTCACAACGGCCACCCTCTGTATTGAAAGAGAAACGGCTGCGGTTGTAGCCGCGAATCCGGGATTCCGGGAGCTGTGCAAACAGTGCACGGATATCGTCGAATATTTTAACGTACGTTGCCGGGATCGACCGCGAGGTCTTGCCGATTGGCGATTGATCCACTTCGAAAACGGAGCCGAGATGCTCGAACCCTGCGACCATGTTCCAAGCAGAATTTTCCGATGCATCTTTCTTTTTTGTTCTCTGCAGGTGCGCACGGACCGCGGGCAGCAGAACCGATCGCAAAATCGTGCTTTTCCCCGAGCCGGAAACCCCGGTGATGACCGACAGTCGCCCGACAGGGAACCGGACATCAATGTTTTTGAGGTTGTTCACGTGCGCTCCCTGAATTTCGAGCCAGTTCGCGTCGTGTAACGGTCGCCAGGAACCGCGCGTCGGGTGACCAATCGGGTGCGCCAGATATTTGCCCGTCACAGAATTCCGGCACTTCAGAATTTGTTTCATCGGGCCAAGGAAAACCAGATTCCCGCCGCCGCGCCCTGCGCCAGGGCCTAGATCAACGATTAGATCTGCGCGCCGCATCGTCTCTTCGTCATGCTCGACGACCACAAGGGTGTTGCCCTTCTCTTTGAGCGCTTTCAAGGTTTCGAGAAGTCGCTCGTTATCTCGCGGGTGCAAACCGATAGTGGGCTCATCCAGAACGAACAAGACACCGCGCAAATTTGAGCCGAGTTGAGCGGCGAGACGAATCCGCTGGGATTCACCGCCGCTCAACGTTTTTGCGGACCGGTCGAGAGTGAGATATTCCAGGCCGACCTGCTGCATGAACAAGAGCCGTTGCTTGATTTCGGTGACGATGTCTGCCGCGATGGAGCGATCGGTTCCTGAGAATTTAAGGCTCTCGACCAAGGTGATGGCGTGCCTGATCGACGTCGCGGTGATCTGGTTGATCGTGTAACCTTCCAACTGCACAGCGCGGGCGATCGCGTTCAGACGGGTCCCTCTGCATTCGGTACACTGCTCCACGGTATCTACGTCGACCGAATCGCTGCGCCGCTCGGCGATCAACTCAGCCGCCAATTTTGACTCCGCCTTCTCAACGTCGGTTGTGAACGGCAGGATGTAACCGAATCCGTTACAGATCGGACACCAGCCATGCGGCGAATTGAATGAGAACAGACGCGGATCCAACTCTTCAAAGGCCTCACCGCAATTCGGACAGGTCATTTCACTGCTGAGAATAACTCGGCTTAGAGCAGGACCGGGATTCTCTCCGTTGTTGCCCGGGAAGCGGTGCGCCGCGCGTTTCGATCGAGGTTTTGCGGACAACAAAAAGGCGGCACCGTTTCCGATTTGCAATGCTGTTTTTACCAGTTGTTGCATCTCGGTTTGGTCCGGATCCTTCAGTTCCGCAACCACGACCTCGATGGTGTGTTCCCGGTACCGTTCCAGCTTCGGAAATTCGCCGATCCCGCACCTTTTACCATCAACGATCAACTCATTGTATCCTTCGCGTTTGACCCACGCTACGACTTCCTTGTGATACCCTTTTCGGGCTTTCACGAGCGGCGCGGTCAGCGTCGCAGGCGTTTTAGCGACGATGTCCCGCACTTGTCTGAAAATTGCCGCGACGCTCTGTTTGGTGACCGGGATGGCGCACCGAGGACAATATTGGGTTCCGAGTTTGGCGAAGAGCAGCCGTAAGAAATGATAGACCTCTGTCAATGTTGCGATCGTGGATTTGCCGCCTCCCTGAGTAAGTCTCTGCTCGATCGCGACGCTTGGCGGTATACCCTCGACATGATCCACATCCGGGCGTTCCAGTTGTTGCACAAACTGCCGCGCATAGGTCGACATGCTGTCCAGGAAACGGCGTTGGCCTTCCGCGAAAAGTATATCAAAGGCCAAGCTCGACTTTCCTGACCCACTCAAGCCGGTAATGACGATCATTTTTTCATGTGGAAGCCGGAGCGAGAGATTTTTCAGGTTATGGTGACGCCCTCCGTGGACTGTAATCGCAGGTTTCGAGAATTTTTTTGGAATCTCGGCGACCCGTGCGCTTGATTTGGATTCGTGCGTCGCCAACTTTTCCCGAAGAAAAATTCCGGTTTGGGAACGAGATTCATTGGCCAATTGCTCCGGCGTTCCTTCGGCCACAATCGCTCCGCCGTTAACGCCGGCTTCCGGCCCGAGGTCGATCACATAATCTGCTGACTTAATGACCTCCAGATTGTGCTCAATGACGATCAATGTGTCGCCCCGCTCCACCAGTTGCTGGAACAGGCTTAATAACGAGGCGATATCATCGAAGTGCAGGCCCGTAGTCGGTTCGTCGAAAATTAAGAGAGCGTGCCGGCGGTTCTTTTTGCTTTCTGCCAGGTGACCGACAAGTTTCAGGCGCTGCGATTCACCTCCTGACAGTACATTCACTGGTTGACCGAGTCTCAGATACCCGAGTCCGACCTGTTTGAGAAGTTCCAGCGGCTCGATTAGGGCTTGGTGCCCTTTCGCGGACCGGAAGAATACGATCGCTTCGGTCACCGTCAGTTCCAGTACATCGTGAATGGACCTGCCCCGCATCTTGATATCGAGCACGTGCGGTTGGTACCGTTTCCCGTCACATTCACCGCAGCGGATATATTGATCACTGAGAAATTGCATCTCGACCTTCTCGTAACCAAGCCCGGCACAACGTTCGCATCGACCGGTGCCGGAGTTGAATGAGAACGACGCGGGAGTCAAGCCTGCGGCCTTCGATTCTGGCAGGCTCGAGAAAAGATCCCGGATACGATCGAAGACCCCCGCATAGACAGCCGGCGTCGATCTTGGAGAACGTGCGAGCGGCGACTGGTCCACAAGGATGACCTCATCGATGTCATGTGCGCCAACGATCCGATCGCAGATCCCGGGTGTCTCCTCGCTGGAGTTGCCCTTCAGGCGGATCAGATTCTGGTAGAGAACATCCTGGACGAGAGTGCTTTTCCCCGACCCGGAAACACCCGTGACGCAACAGAAGGTATGGAGAGGAAATCTGACGTCAACATTCTTGAGGTTGTGCTCTCGAGCACCAAAAATTTCAAGATAGGTTCTCGGCTTTCGGCGCTGCGCCGGAATGAGAATCTGTTTTTTCCCGGTCAGGTAGGCCGCGGTGAGCGAGTCGGGCAGCGCTTCATCGATCTGGTCAATCGGGCCTTGATAAACGAGGTTGCCGCCGAGTTCACCGCGACCAGGTCCGATCTCGATCACGCTATCCGCGCTCCGGATCACGGCCTCTTCGTGCTCGACCACCAAAAGAGTATTGCCTTTGTCGCGCAAGCTGCGGAGGACGCCGATCAGCCGGTGGACATCTCTCGGATGAAGTCCGACACTCGGTTCGTCAAGCACAAAAAGGGTGTTTACTAGAGAGGCGCCCAGGCAAGTCGTCAGATTCACTCTTTGCACTTCACCGCCGGAGAGTGAGCGCGTTGGACGGTCCAAGGCGAGATATCCGAGCCCGACGTCGACCAGAAAGTTGAGCCGGGAAACGATCTGCGATCGGACAATTTCCGTCGCGCTATCTTTTTCGGAGATACGGAGTTCGGCAAGGCGGCCTGCCAATCGATCGACCGGCATCTGCTGCAGATCCGGGAGCGTCCATCGTTGCTCGCCAATGACAAGTCGAAAGTTTAGCGCCTCCGGTTTGAAACGCGTTCCGTGACATTCCGGGCAAAGAGTGTACGCGCGGTAACGGCTGAGAAACACGCGCACGTGCATTTTGTAGGCGCGCGATTCCATCCAGTCAAAAAAGCCGCGGACTCCGTACCACCCGCCGCTTTCCCAAACCGCGTCTGCGCTCAGATCTGGACGAAGATCGCCGCTGATGACCCAATCCTGGTCGGCCTTTGGCAGCTCTTCAAAGGCACAATGGATATCAACTTGTCGGTCCAACGCTCGAGAAAGCAGATCCTGTTGGCACTCGCGCATCTGACCGGTTTGAAACGGCTTTACGACACCATCCGCAATGGTGAGGCGCCTGTCCGGCATTGCGCGGTCGAGATCGATTCCAATCGTGCGTCCGAATCCGCGGCAACCGGGACAGGCGCCGAGGGGATTGTTGAACGAAAATAGACCAGGCGCCGGCGGTCGAATGTCGAGATCGCAATAGGGGCAATGCCAGCCGGTGGAGAAGCGATGCTCTTCGATTGGGTTGAGCGCGACGATGTTCAGCTGTCCTTTTCCGTATTTTAGAGCCTGCTCAATCGCTTCCACAAGGCGCGAACTGTTGGACTCGTCGACCGTTATGCGATCCTGGATTGCGAAAACGAGCCCCGGGAGGCGCTTTACCTCGAGCTCAGCGTCGGTTCGGATCACTTCGTTATTCAGCCAGACGCGCAGAAACCCTTGCTGGTTTAAAAACGAGAAAAAATCGCCGGGCTTGGCGCCGGCCGGCGCCGGTACGCCGAACGTTATGAGGACAGCCCGGGACTGGAGATTCTCGAGCAATGTCGAAGCGATGCTCGTCGGAGTTGCGCGAACGATTTCGCGCTGGCATTCGGGACAAAAAGCGTGCGCCAGGCGTGGCATCAAGAGTTTTAGATAATCGTTGATCTCCGTCATGGTGCCGACGGTGGACCGCGTCGTCCGAACCCGATTGGCTTGTTCGATTGCGATTGCCGGCGGGATACCGAGAATTTCGTCCACCAGCGGTTTGTCCATCCGGTCGAGAAACTGGCGAGTGTAAGGACTGAACGTCTCGACGTACCTGCGTTGCCCTTCCGCGTAGATCGTGTCGAAAGCCAAGCTCGATTTTCCACTGCCGCTCGGACCGGTGATCACATGGAATTTGTTCAGCTCGAGGTCGAGATTGATCCCTTTCAGGTTGTTTTGGCGTGCGCCACGAATGATGACCGCATCCCGCGGAAACTCGGCAGAACTGGGCATAAGATGGCGAAGCTACTGCGGGATGACACCACATGCCAGTTTCCTGAAAGCTTAGAAAATGGCTTGAACCGCTTGCAAATTTTGCAATCACAGATTCCGCAGATTAAACAAGAAAGGCGTCGGGCTCTGGCATCTAAGTAATTGTTCCGGATCAATTTGCTCGGTTTGTCGGCGATGCGGGAGATAGTGATTAGCGAATGACTGCTTCTGACATCATCCGGTGCCTGGATCTGAAACCTCACCCGGAGGGCGGCCACTATCGCGAGACGCTTCGGGATTCGATGAAGTACGGTGAGAGGTCCGCTTCGACCGCGATCTATTTTTTGTTGACGGCCGAGCAGATTTCCCATTGGCACCGTGTCGATTCCATCGAAGTCTGGCACTGGTATGCCGGGGCGCCGCTTGCTCTTTCTGTGTATGACGTAGGCGGAGAGGTCGTGCACGTGCGAGTCGGCATGGATTTGGGGTCTGGTGAACGTCCACAAGCGTTCGTCCCCGCCGGTGCGTGGCAATCGGCGAGGAGCTTGGGACCGTGGACATTGGTGGGCTGCACCGTGGCCCCGGGGTTTCTGTTCGATCGCTTCGAATTGGCGCCACCCGGATGGGCGCCGGGAAAGCAGCTTTGAGTTCCTGGGCTCTGTGTCAGCGGAAGAAGACTTCGTCCGCGGATTTGCATTCGTTTATGCGGGGAAAGCAGCAGCGATGCACGGAGCACAAACCGCTTTTTACCTTCGAAGATCACAGACCGAGTGCGAACAATCAGTACTCGTAAAAGATGCGCTGAATCTCTCTGGTGTCTCTGGTCTTGGTGAGTGCGACGGTTAAAAGGACCCGCGCTTTCTGCGGGTTGAGCGTGTCCGAAACGACGAAATCGCGTTTGTCATCGTTCACTTCGTTGTTTCGAGCGATTATTCCGTTTCCCGCCCTTGCGCTGCGAACGATCAGAATTCCTTTTGCCCGGGCGTCTGCCAGCGCTTGTTCCGTCAACTCCGACGGATTCCCGTCCCCGACTCCCGCGTAAACGATCCCGTCTACGCCCGTTGCTGCGAAGGCGTCTACCGCGGTCCGCGAAACATTCGCGTAGCCGTAGGCGATTTCGACGTTGGGCAGCTTATCGACTCCGGAAATATCGAACTCCGAATTGAGCGTGTGCTTGCGCGCCGGCCATCGATAAAACGCAACACGATCTCCTTCAACGTAACCGAGCACGCCGAGTTCCGGCGCTTTAAAGGTGTCTGCGGTGTAGGTGTTGGTTTTTGTCACGTCTCTGGCAGCGTTGATCTGATCGTTGAGACAGACAAGAACCCCTTTTCCGATCGCTTCTTTGCTTCCGGCAATCAAAACGGCGTTGTAAAGGTTGATTGGTCCGTCCGCGGAAAGTGCGGTCGAGGGACGCATCGCGCCAACGATCACGATCGGCTTGCCGCCTTTGCTGACAAGGTTCAGAAAGTACGCCGTTTCTTCGAGCGTGTCGGTTCCGTGCGTGACGACGATTCCGTCCACGTTCGGTTGCGGAAGCAATTCGTTCACTCGCTTTGCGAGCTTAAGCCAATAGTCATTGGTCATATTCTGGCTTGCGATTTGGAAAACCTGTTCACCCCGGACCGTAGCGATTTTCTTCAGTTCCGGAACCGCGTCGATCAACGCTTGAACGGGCACAGTGGCCGCCTTGTAGCCCACCGTCGTGGTACTGGTCGCTCCGCTGCCGGCGATCGTGCCGCCTGTCGCGAGAATGACGACATTCGGAAGGTTTTGTCCTGCAGCATCATCAGCTCGGACCGCTGGTTGCCAAATAAGAAGGAGCAGAAGGATGGGAACGAATCGGATATTCATGGGTGATCGGTCCCCGGTGTAACGCGTTTCGCGCAAAGAATCAATACGCGCCGCCGATTGGTCGGATTTCTGAAGCGGACCGCGGACGCGGTTCCGAAACCAAGTGATCGGGCTGGTGGGATTCGAACCCACGGCCTCCACGTCCCGAACGTGGCGCTCTACCAAGCTGAGCCACAGCCCGTTATCAACGGGGACTCGGAGATTATATCTCGATCGGCGAGAAATCAACCGCTCATTTTCCAGAGGAGAAACAGAAATCGGAATCAACCAATCTGTGGCTAATAATTTCGGTCTCACCCGCGCGGTTCATCTCAATCTCCCGGTCGGGTTGATCGAAAATAGGCAGCGACGCCCTCCACGACGCCCTGAACATATTCTTCGAAAATATTCTGCCGCAGGACGCCTCCGAAATTTCGGAGGCCCTCGTACTCTCCAGCCTGGAATCGCGCGAAGAACTCCTGACTATTCATGACGTAGGGCTCGATAAAGATCACCGGGCATTCATACAGACGGTTCGCCAACAGGTTGCGAGCCCAAACGTACCCCGAGCTCCCGATGCTTTTCGCGTTCGAACTGGAATAACGATAGGGTGGGAGACCGGTAATCCTTGCCATTGATCCAGCCACAGATTCGGAGCAGGCTAACTCTTCAGAATAAGTCCGGTTCAGAAGCTTCAATAACATCGCGAAACGCTGGTCGTCAAACCCGAGTTCGGCGGCGCTGTATGCCCCGTTGATCAACAAGTGAAGATGGTTCACCGACACAAGCGCCGGATGATCGGGGCTACCCCAAGGTTCCGCGTTAAAATGAAGGCAAAGCACGAGGTCCGGTTTGATTTTTTCATTGACGATTTCTGCGCGGGTGTGGATCTCGTCGACTCGATAGAATAATCTTTCGGCTTCCCAGGGAATGGAATCTTCGCGCCGCGGATCGTCCGGCCCGGAATAGGACGGTAAAATATTTGTCACGCCACTCTCTCGCAGGGCAGTCTCGGCCTGAATCTTGAGTGCTTCGGGACGGATAGCTGTAACCGGGCCGGGAGCTGACCGGATCAAGGTCACTTTTGCTCCCAGGCTTTCGAGCCGGGGCGCAAGGATTTGAGCGACGCGCAATGTCAGGTCCCCTTCCGCCACAGGAATTGCGTTTCCGATTTGAAACCAGCGTTCTTCCATCTTTGCCCAGGTTCCACCTAAATGACCTGGGTCGATGGCTATCTTGACTCCACTGAGAGGCAATTCACTGTTCGGACTTAAACTCTCTGCGGCGGTCCAATAGCGCGGAATCGGCTTGCTCGCCTCCGCGTTCGGGGCGAATCGCAGGAAGAAACGGTCCGAAGCATTTTCCTGGATGAGGGCGCGTGTTGCTTCGAGTTTGATCCACTGCGCTCCCGCTCCGTTCGGGGCGTACACCGAGTCGAGCAGATCGGCGAACTCGTCGTGGGTAATTGTTTCCTGAAATCGATTGAGTTGGTCCCAATCCGGAGGATGGGAAAGTGGCGTCAACCGCTGGGAGAAACAAACGACCGGAACGAAAACCACTGACAGGATAACAAGGCCGGCGAGATGGATCGGTGTAGACGACGCGTCCCGTTTTGCTTCTTCGAAGCGGATCAAACCGAGGACGGTTCGCCTAGAGTCTTTGCGGGCGCGCTGTTTGCACTTGGACAGTTGGAGCGGGAGATGAAGCATTGGGAATTTGATTCGGGATCTGTGAGAACTTATATAGGATGAATTCATCAGGGCGTGCGCAATGCTTCGACTTTTATTTCTCGGCGACATTATTGGAGAACCTGGGCGAAAAGCGGTGATCGAGATGGTGCCGAAGCTTAGACAGGCATGGGGGATTGATTTTGTGATTGTCAATGGCGAAAACGCGGCCGCAGGACGCGGGATTACCGGGCGGATTACGATCGACCTGTTACGGGCGGGCATAGCGGTGATCACGACCGGGGATCACATCTGGGACCAGAAAGAGGTGAATTCGTTTATCGAAACCGAGCCTCGTCTGCTGCGTCCGATCAATTATCCGGTTGGCACACCTGGAAAGGGTTCAATCGTGCTGGAGACTGCCAAAGGAAAAGTTGGAGTGATCAACGTGCAAGGAAGAACGTTTATGCAGCCGAGTCTGGAGAATCCCTTTCGGTATATCGAAGAAGAAGTCGCTCGGATGCGGGCGGAAACGCACTTGATCTTTGTCGATGTCCACGCGGAGACCACGAGCGAGAAGATAGCGCTCGGGCGATTTCTAGATGGAAAAGTTTCAGCTGTCGCCGGCACGCACACCCATGTGCAAACCGCCGATGAACAGATATTTCCGGGAGGAACTGCGTTTATTTGCGACGCGGGGATGTGCGGGCCGAACGAATCGGTTTTGGGTCGTGAAATCCACCCGATCATTGAGCGTTTCATGACGAGTATGCCGACCTATTTTCCTGTCGCCAAGGGAGGAGTTACGCTTCACGGGATTTTGGTCGATATAGACACTGCCAGCGGTAAGGCAAAATCGATTCGCCGCATTGCCGAACCCTATGCACCAGAACAGGTTACAGCTACGGACGATCGCCGTGCACGTCGCGATGAGGTACCCGCAGGATCACATGTTCGCGGGCCAGGTGTCGGGGTGATCCCGGACAGTTAGGCGGCATTGCGCCGTTCTTGCCCAACGCGCCATGCTCTGATGAAAGGAGGCTTTCTCCTTGGAACCGACGGTCAATTCCTCGGGTGGCGGGTCCGAAGAATCCTGTTGACGGGTTGGTACTCTTTGTTAAGTTTCCGGCTCGCTTGACGGACCTTGAGCAGCAAGCTTAATGCCTCTAGTCTACAGGGACTTCAGATTAGGGCCCCACGCTTCTTGATTTCAATCTCCCGACGGCGCGATTCGGTCAGTCTTGGTAACTTTGTAAGTTGGCCGAAAACGGCACCTGCCCATGTAGCTCAGTTGGTAGAGCACGTCCTTGGTAAGGACGAGGTCACCGGTTCAATCCCGGTCATGGGCTCCATGTCCCGTAGTATCCAGACGATTTGAAGTAAAGACATTAGCAGCAAGAGTAAAAGGAGACCTTAAATGGCTAAGGATAAATTTGAAAGATCCAAACCGCACGTGAATGTAGGCACCATTGGCCACGTCGACCATGGAAAGACCACGTTGACGGCCGCTATCACGACGGTCCTGGCCGAAAAGGGCATGGCCCAGGCGACGCGATACGACCAGATTGATAACGCGCCTGAAGAAAAAGAACGCGGCATTACGATCAATACCGCGCATGTGGAATATTCGACCGAAAAGCGTCACTATGCGCACGTGGATTGTCCGGGGCATGCGGACTACGTCAAGAACATGATAACCGGTGCCGCCCAGATGGACGGCGCTATCCTCGTCGTTTCGGCGGCCGATGGTCCAATGCCGCAGACCCGGGAACACATTCTTCTGGCTCGCCAGGTTGGCGTGCCTTCGATTGTCGTATTCCTGAACAAGTGCGACATGGTCGACGACCCGGAGCTTCTAGACCTCGTGGAAATGGAAGTGCGCGATCTTCTCTCACAATATGAGTTCCCCGGCGATACGATTCCGATTGTCAAAGGGAGCGCATTGAAAGCGCTGGAAGGCGATCCAAAATCCAAAGAGGCAATCTATCAGTTGATGGCGGCAGTCGATGAATATATCCCGCTTCCGGAACGCCCGATCGATCAGCCGTTCCTCTTGCCGATCGAAGATGTGTTCAATATTGAAGGTCGTGGCACCGTCGTGACCGGTCGTGTGGAGCGCGGTATTCTGAAAAAGATGGAGGAAGTCGAGATTGTAGGGGTTCGTCCAACAGCGAAGACCACTGTGACGGATATCGAAATGTTCCGTAAGCTCCTCGATGAAGCTCGCGCCGGTGATAATGTCGGGGTTTTGCTTCGTGGCATTAAGAAGGAAGATGTGGAGCGAGGGCAGGTTGTCGCGAAGCCGGGCAGCATTCATCCTCACAAAAAATTCAAGGCAGAAGTGTACGTCCTGAGCAAGGAAGAGGGCGGTCGTCATACACCCTTCTTCACCAACTACCGTCCGCAGTTTTATTTCCGCACGACAGACGTGACCGGAACGGTGAAGTTGCCCGATGGAGTTGAAATGGTGATGCCGGGTGACAACGTCGGGATCGAAGTGGAATTGCTCACCCCGATTGCCATGGAGAGAACGATCCGCTTTGCGATTCGCGAGGGTGGCCGAACGGTTGGCGCGGGCCGGGTGGCCGATATCCTTGACTAGTTTACTGAGATCGCGAGAAAATATATTGCAGAACAAGGGTGGTCCGGCGTTTGCCGGACCCTCGTGCTTTTGGTCAGTGCTCAAATATAGGTCAGTAGCTCAATTGGTAGAGCAGCGGTCTCCAAAACCGCCGGTTGGGGGTTCGAGTCCCTCCTGACCTGTTCATGAGAGGTGGCCGGATCGTGCCGGTCCCGTTGGAAAGATGAAATAAGCGGAGTCAGATTCTCCGTTCGACACTATGATCAGTCGCGTAAAAGGGTTTTTGACCGAGGTGAGGACAGAGCTGGAAAAAGCCAGCTGGCCTTGGGATCCCAAGGAAAAGGGAATTAAGAAATACCGCGAGCTTATCGATTCGACGGCTGTAGTTGTTGTCGCGATGTTGCTCTTAAGCGGGTATATAGCATTCTGGGATCTCGTGATGGTGAATCTCGTGAAGTTGTTGGTTCCGTGAGTCGTAGGTGACTCGATATGAGTGAATCTGATAAAAGCCAGTGGTTCGTCGTGCATGTGCTTTCCGGCCAGGAGCAGAAGGTTTTCGATAATCTTACCCGGCGAATTAAGACCGAGGAAATGGGCGACCTTGTCTACGAGGTTTTGATCCCCACGGAGCGGGTTTCCGAGATCAAGCGGGGAAAACGAACCGAAACAACCCGGAAGTTTTTCCCCGGCTACCTGATCGTCAACATGTATCTGCTCGACAAGCAGAATCAGTTGGTCGAGCGGACCTGGTATTTTATTCGCGAGACACCTGGAGTGCTCGGGTTTGCCGGCACGAAAGATCGGCCGGTACCGATGCGGCCTCAGGAGGTGGAAAGCATGCTGGCGCAGATCCGGCAACTCGAAGATAAGGTCAAACCAAAAGTTAGTTTTGAGGTCGGAGAAACGGTGAAGGTTGCGGATGGCCCCTTCCAGAACCAGAGCGGTGTAGTGGAAGAGATTGATCCGGACCGTGGAAAACTGCGTGTTTCGGTTAGTATCTTCGGACGGTCGACACCGGTCGAACTGGAATATTGGCAGGTGGAAAGAGGATAATTGATTCAACCTGAATCACGACATTAGACACTATGGCGAAAGAAGTTGTTGCAACCATCAAGCTGCAGATTCCGGCAGGCCAGGCCAACCCGGCGCCTCCCGTCGGTCCCGCTCTTGGACAGAATGGCGTCAATATCATGGCCTTCTGTAAAGAGTTTAATGCGGTGACCCAGAAACAGGCTGGAGATATTCTGCCTGTAGTTATCACCGTTTTCAAAGACAAGAGTTTCACGTTTATCACCAAATCGCCGCCTGCGTCGATGCTGCTGAAGAAAGCCGCTAACATCGCGGCCGGTTCGAAGGAGCCGAACAAAACCAAAGTGGCCAAGCTGACGAAGAGTCAGGTGATGGACATTGTGAAGTTGAAAATGAAGGATATGAATGCTCGCTCGGAAGAAGCCGCCTACCGCACATTGGTGGGGACAGCTCGCCAGATGGGCATCGAAGTGGAAGAATAACCGTTGCTGAGCAGGAGGGCTGGAGAGCCCGCCGGGACTGCAAATACAAATGAAAGTAGTCGACCGTAGTAAACGTTATCGCGCTTGCGTCGATCTGATCGATCGAGCAAAGACCTATTCGTTGGACGAGGCCGTTGGAACGCTGAAAACGCTTCCACCGCCAAAGTTCGATCAAACTGTCACCCTGTCGTTCAGACTTGGCGTGGATCCGCGCCAATCCGACCAGATGGTTCGTGGGACCTGTCCGTTGCCAAACGGGAGTGGCAACCTGGTCCGGGTGCTCGTCTTTGCTCAGGGCCAGGCTGCCGAAGCCGCGAAAGAAGCTGGCGCCGAGTACGTCGGCTTCGAAGACCTGATTAAAAAATGTCAGGAAGGTTTCCAGGATTTCGATGTAGCGATCGCAACCCCAGGCGCCATGTCGGAAGTGCGCAAGCTTGGCAAAATTCTTGGCCCCAGAGGGTTGATGCCGAATCCTAAGACGGGCACAGTCACGGAGGAGACCGGGAAGGCCGTCAGGGAAGTAAAAGCCGGGCGTGTCGAGTTCAAGCTGGACAAGAATGGCAATGTCGCCGTGCCGATGGGCAAAGTTTCGTTTGAACAAAAAGCGCTGATTGAAAACGGCGCCGCCGTGATTGAGGCCGTGGTTAAGGCGCGGCCGGCAACGGCGAAAGGCAAGTTCGTTCATAACATCACGATGAGCGCCACGATGAGTCCCGGGCTTCGCGTCGATGCAACACCTTTTTTGAAGTAGGAGGGATTACCCAGAATGAGACCTGAAAAAACTACGATCGTCGACGATCTCTCCACCAGATTGAATGCTTCCCCGTTTTTAATTGTAACGGAATACACGGGAATGAACGTGCTTCAATTTTCCGAGCTGCGTTTACGTTTGGCCGGCGCCGGCGCCCAGTGCAGAGTGGTGAAGAATACCTTTCTGCGCAAAGCTGCGGCCGAAGTCGGATATCCTGATCTAGCGGATAATCTCAGCGGTCAGACCGCCATTGTGACCGGCGAAGGCGATGTCTGCTCCGCCGCAAAAATCCTGAAGGTGTTTTCGACCGAATTCCAAAAGCCTTCCGTCAAGATTGGCGTTCTGGACAAAGCGATTATTTCCAAGGAGCAAATACGGGTGCTCGCGGATCTGCCGTCCAAACCAATTCTCCAGTCGCAGCTCTTGGGGGTTCTCAAGTCGCCGTTGCAAAAGCTAGTCCTGTTGCTCAACGAACCCGGCGCATCGCTGGCACGCTTGCTGAAAGCAAGGATGGAAAAGGAGGCCGCAAGCGCTGAAGCGCAGGCGCCACAATCGTCCTCGACACCTGCCGATTCGATCGTCGGCACTCAGTAGGAACGTACTTTCGGCGCTCGATGAGCTCGGTTTACAACGTTTTGATTTCCTCCGTTGGGGCGAAAATAGTGATGCTTTTTGGATGGTTTGTCGCCGCAAAGGGGTCGCAGGACTTAGACCGGGATTTCAACCCCGGGAAAATTTTCGAGACGTGGAAGAAGCCACACGTCGCGAGCAAAAGAAAAAATGGTTCCTCGTCGGGGTCCGCGGCTGCGGATTCTTAAATGCTCTGAGGCTTCGGTGCGCGACGATACCGAAAGAAAGAAAAGATGGCAGATACAAATCAAATAGTGGATCAGCTCAGCGCCTTAACCGTTCTGGAGATCGCTGACCTGGTAAAAAAACTTGAGGAAAAGTGGGGAGTTAGCGCGGCCGCTCCTGTGGCTGTTGCAGCGCCTGCGGCAGGCGGCGGCGCAGCAGCTGTTGTGGTTGAAGAGCAAACGGCTTTTGACGTCGTTCTGAAAGAGATTGGCCCAAACAAAATCGCAGTGATCAAGGAAGTCCGCGCTTCGGTTGCCGGTCTCGGGCTGGCTGAGGCCAAAGCGCTCGTCGAAGGCGCACCGAAGACGGTGAAGGAAGGTGTCACCAAGCAAGAGGCAGAAGACATCAAGAAGAAGATTGAAGGGGCTGGCGCAAAGGTCGAAATAAAATAAGTTTTACAAGGCAGGCTTCGACCTGCCCGAGAAATGCGGGGCGCTCGGCACATCCGACGCGCCCCGCATTTTATTTTTGAACGCCCAGCGAGCGTTAAAATTGCTTGCAGAGTGCCAACATCTGCGTATTTTGTAATTCCGTTAACCGCGGGGACCTCGAGATATCGCTCGCAAGTTACAAGAAATAACAAATTGGCAGCTCCAACAGCTTGGCGGATTTGACAAGCCAAGTGCGTGGGGCTATTTGTGTTCCCCTTTGTTGTTCAAACCTTCACCAAAGCGGTAGTCCGCGGCAGGGCAGAGGAACTTTGCCCGTTCGGCTAGCTAATTCCTTACCGTATGTCAGAGCGTATTTACTTCGGAAAGATCAAAGAAGCGATTGAGCCGCCAAACCTGATTGAAGTCCAGCTCAATTCGTATGTCGAATTCCTGCAGAAGGATGTCTCGCCAGGCAGGCGAAAGAATGTTGGGCTGCAGGCTGTTTTCAGGGAGGTGTTTCCGATCCAGAGCTACGACGACAAAGTGGTCCTGGATTTCGTCAGCTACGACATCGGTGAACCAAAGATGTCGGCGCTGGAGTGCCAACGCGAAGGACAGACCTTCAGTGCGCCGTTGCATGTGACTTTCCAGCTTCGGGATGATAAAGGCACGAAAGAAGAGAAAGTCTACATGGGTGAGATCCCGCTGATGACGCCGCAAGGGACATTCGTCATCAACGGTGCGGAGCGCGTCGTTGTCAGCCAGTTACACCGGTCTCCCGGAATCGCGTTCGAATCTTCTATTCACCTGAACGGCAAGGTGCTTTACAGCTTTCGCATAATTCCAGATCGGGGCTCCTGGCTGGAAGTGCAATTTGATACAAACGACCTGCTTTATATCTATCTCGATCGCCGGAAACGACGCCGAAAATTCCTCGCTACCACTTTCCTGCGCTCGATCGGCTTTGGCGGCGACGGCGACATTATCAAGATTTTTTACAACATCGAAAAGCTCAACCTGACACGAGATGTCGAGGAAGATGAGTTGAACACTCGGGTACTGATCCAGGATGTGCGCGATGGGGAAATTACCGTAGCACGTGCGTTCGAGCCATTAACCAAGGCGACGATCCAACAGATCCTGACTCTCGGGATCACCGAGGTGAGCGTGGTCGATACAAAAGATGATGACACAATTATCAAATCGATCAAAAAAGATCCGGCCCACGATGAGGAAGAAGCTCTTAAGGACATTTACCGCAGGCTGCGCCCTGGCGATCCTCCAACGGTCGCGAATGCTCGTGGATTGCTGAAGCGGCTGTTTTTTGACCCGAAAAAGTATGATCTTGGGCGGGTCGGCCGATACAAGATCAATCAAAAGCTCGGGATTGAAGTTGATCTCGCCGAGCGAACGTTGACCAAAGAGGATTTTATCGGAGCAATGAAGTACCTCATCACCCTGCGCAAGGGGGAGGGGATACTGGATGATATCGATCACTTGGGCAGCCGGAGGGTGCGTACGGTCGGCGAATTGCTTGCGAACCAGTGCCGGGTTGGCTTGGCGCGCACCGAGCGTCTTGTCAAAGAGCGCATGACGCTGTTCGACGTGAACATCGACGGCATGACGCCGCAAAAATTGATCAATCCGAAGGCGCTCAGCGCGGTGATTCGCGATTTCTTCGGCCGGTCGCAGCTGAGCCAGTTCATGGATCAGACGAACCCTCTCGCGGAACTGACGCACAAACGGCGCTTGTCCGCTCTAGGACCAGGCGGTTTGAGCAGGGACCGGGCGGGCTTTGAGGTCCGTGACGTACATCCGTCGCACTACGGCCGAATTTGTCCGATCGAGACGCCGGAAGGTCCCAACATCGGTCTCATCAGCTCGATGAGCACCTTTGCCCGGATTAACGAGTTCGGATTTATCGAGACACCGTATCGTCGCGTCGATAGCGGGCGCGTCACCACACAGATCGACTATCTGACTGCGGACCGGGAAGAGAACTATCTGGTCGCGCAGGCGAACGCGCCGATCGACGAGCAGGGCAACTTTACGGACGAGAAAGTTTCCTGCCGTTATCGGGGCGACTTTTTGGAAGTGGATCCAGGCAAAATCCACTACATGGATATTTCGCCGAAGCAGTTGGTTTCAGTTGCCGCAGGACTGATCCCATTTCTCGAACATGATGATGCGAACCGAGCGCTGATGGGCTCGAACATGCAGCGCCAGGGGGTGCCGCTTATCAAATCTGAGTCGCCATTGGTCGGAACAGGACTTGAAGGCAAAGTTGCCCGCGATTCGAAAGCGGTCATCGTGGCTGAAGCTGAAGGGGTGGTTTCCTCTGTCACGGCTGAACAGATTGTCATCACAAGGGATGGGAAATCACCGGAGCCGAGGAAGAAGCTGGTCAGCAGGCCGGATGAAGGTTTGCACGTCTACGAGCTTCGGAAGTTCATGCGGTCCAACGCCGGGACCTGTATTAACCAAAAGCCGATCGTTCGAAAGGGTGAACGGATCGCGGCCGGCCAGGTAATTGCGGACGGGCCGAACACGGAAGCGGGCGAGTTGGCGCTTGGTCGCAACGTGCTGGTGGCGTTCATGCCGTGGAATGGCTACAATTTTGAGGATGCCATTCTGATCTCGGAAAAGGTGGTTAAAGAGGACATTTACACCTCAATCCACATTGATGAGTTCGAGATTGGCGCCCGCGACACAAAACTTGGTCCGGAAGAGATCACTCGTGATATTCCGAATGTGAGCGAAGAAGCGCTCCGAAACCTCGGGCCTGACGGCGTGATTCGCGTCGGCGCTGAAGTTAAACCAGGGGACATTCTGGTCGGCAAAATCACGCCGAAGAGTGAGACGGAGCTTGCGCCGGAAGAACGATTGCTGCGCGCGATCTTCGGAGAGAAGGCGGCTGACGTGAAGGATACTTCACTCACCGTTCCCTCCGGTACCTATGGCATCGTAATGGATGTCAAAGTTTCTTCCCGCAAAGAGATCGCCAAACAGAAACTGACGCCGGCCGAAACAAAACGGCAGGCCAAGCAGATTGGCGAGGATTACAAGAAGAAGAAGGACGAGTTGCACGAAGAGCTGACCGAAGCGCTCTCGAATATTCTTCTGGGCGAAAAAATTCCGCTGGATGTCGTGAACGCCGAGACCGGCGAGATCATTATTCCTGCAAACCGGAAGATCACCAAGACGCTCTTGCGCAAGCTTGCGGGCGTTTACGATCACGTTGACATCGATCCGAGCCCGATTCGAAACAAGATTCGTGAAATTATCAGTTCGTTCGAACATAAGTTTGCCGAGTTGGATCTGGAGAAAGAACGCTCACTCGATCGAATTGAGAGTGGCGATGACATCGACCCGGGAATCATCAAGCAGGTCAAAGTCTACATCGCCAGCAAACGGAAGTTGAGCGTTGGGGACAAGATGGCGGGACGGCACGGGAACAAAGGTGTCGTTGCCAAGATCGTTGCGGAAGAAGACATGCCATTTCTGCACGATGGCACTCCGGTTGAAATCGTGTTGAACCCGTTGGGTGTGCCCAGTCGAATGAACGTTGGTCAAGTGCTTGAGACTCACCTCGGTGTGGCTGCGAAAGCACTTGGATTCAAAGTTGCGACTCCGGTCTTTGACGGGATTGACGAACCCGAGATCCGAAAATATCTGACAGAAGCGAAAAAAGTCGACGGATTCACCTGGGTTACCGAAACCGGAAAATCGACCTTATACGATGGCCGGACAGGCGACGCCTTCGATCAAAATGTTGTGGTTGGATACATTTACATGCTGAAACTCGGCCATCTGGTGGCTGACAAAATCCATGCGCGCGCTGTCGGACCTTACTCGCTTGTGACGCAGCAACCTTTGGGTGGCAAAGCCCAATACGGTGGCCAGCGATTCGGCGAAATGGAGGTTTGGGCGCTGGAAGCATATGGAGCGGCTTACACGCTCCAGGAGTTGCTGACAGTGAAGTCAGACGACGTCCAGGGGCGAACCCGAATTTATGAGTCGATTGTGAAAGGCGACAATTCGTTAGAGGCGGGCACGCCCGAATCATTCAACGTGTTGATCAAGGAAATGCAGAGCTTGGGGCTGGATGTAAAAGTTGGGGGGCGTACCCAGGTGTTTGGCGATTCCGCCCTTGATGCGACTCCTGCAGCTGGATGAACAAACAAGGATCGAGAGTGGCGGGTCGGATTACTGCGCCGCCACCATTCTCCCGGACTCGATCAGGGCAGATTTCTATTTTTAATCAGTTAACCACTTATCCGTGGAACCTATGAACGAAACGAATCTTCGCGAGATTTTTGGTGAGGAGCGCTCGGTTGGCTTCGACCAGGTGGCAATCAGTGTTGCGTCGCCGGACGCGATACGATCCTGGAGCAAAGGCGAGGTAAAAAATCCGGAAACGATCAATTACAGGACGTTTAAGCCGGAAAAAGGCGGGTTATTCTGCGAACGAATTTTTGGTCCAACCCGCGACTGGGAGTGCTCGTGCGGGAAGTACAAGCGGATCAAGCATAAGGGTGTCATTTGTGACCGTTGCGGTGTGGAAGTGACCTTGTCGCGTGTGCGCCGGGAGCGCATGGGACATATCGAACTTGCGGTTCCAGTCTCGCACATCTGGTTCTACAAATGTATGCCATCCCGTATCGGCCTGATGCTGGATATGAGCTCCCGGCAACTGGAGCGCGTCATCTATTACGAGGATTACATCGTCATCGATCCCGGCCAGACACAGTTGCAGAAGACGCAGTTGCTCAATGAGCAGGAGTACCGCGAGGCACAGGAACAATACGGCGACACTTTCGTCGCCGGAATGGGCGCTGAAGCGATCAAAATGTTGCTCTCACAAATCGAGCTCCGCACGCTGAATGCCGAGCTTGAAGAGGCGATGAACAACACCAAGAGCAAGCAGATCCGTAAAAAGCTGGCGAAACGATTGAAGCTTATTCAAGGGTTCATGAATTCTCATTCCCGGCCGGAGTGGATGATTCTGGAAGTATTGCCGGTGATTCCGCCTGATTTGCGTCCTCTTGTTCCGCTTGAAGGTGGTCGATTTGCGACTTCTGATCTCAACGACCTCTATCGCCGCGTCATCAACCGGAACAATCGGTTGAAGAATCTTCTGCAACTGAAGACTCCAGACGTTATCATTCGAAACGAGAAGCGTATGCTGCAGGAAGCGGTGGACGCCTTGTTCGACAATGGCCGGCATGGCCGCGCGGTCACCGGCGCAGGAAATCGTCCGCTAAAATCATTGAGCGACATGCTCAAGGGCAAGGGTGGTCGATTCCGCCAGAACCTCCTCGGTAAACGCGTGGATTACTCGGGCCGTTCGGTGATCGTGATCGGACCGGAACTGAAGCTGCACCAGTGCGGTTTACCGAAGAAAATGGCGCTCGTCTTGTTTGAGCCTTTCATCATTCGCCGACTCAAGGAGCTTGGATACGTTCACACGGTCCGCAGCGCGAAAAAGATGATCGAACGTCAGACACCGGAAGTCTGGGATATCCTTGAAGAGGTGACCAAAGGCCACCCGGTGCTGTTGAACCGGGCCCCGACGCTCCACCGCTTGTCGATTCAGGCGTTCGAACCGATGCTGATCGAAGGTGAGGCAATCCGCATCCACCCATTGGTTTGTACCGCGTATAACGCCGACTTTGATGGGGACCAGATGGCCGTTCACGTGCCCCTTTCGGTGGAAGCACAGATGGAAGCCCGCCTGTTGATGCTGGCGCCCAACAACATCTTCTCGCCATCCAGCGGTAAACCAATCACAACTCCCTCTCAGGATATCGTATTGGGTTGTTACTATTTGACGCAAACCCCACGGAAGACCGCGCAAGTCGGCGAACGTCTTCGGTTGTTCTCGGAACTGCCGGAAATCGAGTTTACGCTTGCCGAGAAGGCAGTCAAAATCCACGAAAAAATTCGCTTCAAGAATCCGAATTACGGCAAAAAGACGATTTATGGGAATCCGGACGTCAAAGTGATCGAGACGACCGCCGGCCGCGTGATCTTCAATGGAATCTGGCCGGAGGGTCTCGGATTTTACAATAAGGTCGCCGGGAAAAAACAATTGAGCGACATCATCTGGCGTACCTACCAGGTGTCGGGCCAACAGAAGACAGTCGAGACGTTGGACCGGCTCAAGGAACTCGGGTTCAGTTGGGCCACTCGCGCCGGGGTTTCAATCGGGATCACCGACATGATCATCCCCGACGAGAAAAAGACCGAGCTCGATAAGGCCTATAAGCAGATCGCGTTAGTCGAAAAGCAATACCGCAGCGGTATTATCACGGACGGTGAGCGATACAACAAGATCATCGATATCTGGACTCATGCCGGAGAGGAAATCTCGAGCGTGATGTTCCGGACGCTGGAGCACAACGAAGGACGACGGGAATTGAATCCGGTGTTTTTAATGCAGGATTCTGGCGCTCGCGGCAACCGCCAACAGATCAAACAGTTAGCGGGGATGCGCGGTTTGATGGCTAAGCCGTCGGGTGAAATCATCGAACGCCCGATCACCTCGAATTTTCGTGAGGGTCTTTCTGTACTGGAGTATTTCATTTCGACGCACGGTGCGCGTAAAGGTCTTGCCGATACGGCATTGAAAACGGCTGATTCGGGGTATCTGACTCGAAAATTGGTCGATGCCGCGCAGGACGTCATCATCGTTGAGCCGGATTGCGGAACGGCGAACGGGATCCTCGTGCGCCCAATCTACGAAGGGGACGATGAAGTGGTCGATTTGGCGACCCGTATCGTTGGCCGCGTCAGTTGCGAAACTATCGGTAATCCGGTAACCAAAGAAACGATTATCAAGGCGAACCAGTTGATCGAAGAAGGGCAAGCCAACGCGCTGATGAAAATCGGCGTTGAACAGCTCAAGATTCGATCGGTTCTGACCTGCGAATCGAAGCGCGGTGTTTGCGCCCAGTGCTACGGGCGGAATCTCGCCACCGGACGGATGGTGAAACTCGGTGAAGCGGTCGGGATTATCGCGGCACAGAGCATTGGTGAGCCGGGCACCCAGCTGACAATGCGGACGTTCCATATCGGTGGAACCGCCACGCAGCTCTTCAAGCAACCGATTATCAAAGCGAAGAACGACGGAAACGTCCACTTCAATGATCTCCGGGTTGTTCAGTCTGTAGACGGTAACTTCATCGTTCTGAATAAGAACGGTTCTGTTTCGGTCCATGCGAAGGACGGACGCGAATTCGAACGCTACAATGTCGTGATCGGTTCGGTTATTTCCGTCGCTGACGGTGCTCCGGTGAAGAAAGGCGACACTTTCGTCCAATGGGATCCGTACAACGTCCCGATCTTGACCGAAAGAACCGGGCGCGTGGAATTCCGGGATATGATTCCTGGCGTGACGGTAAAGCGCGAGATCGACGAAGCAACCGGTGTGATGGGAACGGTTGTGATCGAGCACAAAGAGGATCTGCATCCGCAGACGGTTATCATCGACGACAAAGAAGAGGTTGTTGCGAGCTACTCCATTCCTGCCGGTGCGCATGTCGTCGTCCAGGAACACAAGCGAGTACAGGCCGGTACGTTGTTGGCTAAGACACCCCGGAAAATCGCCAAGACAAAGGACATCACCGGCGGTCTGCCCCGGGTTGCGGAACTATTCGAGGCGCGGCGTCCGAAAGAGGCGGCCGAGATCGCCAAGATCGACGGGTTAGTCGAATTTGGCGGGACGGTTCGAGGCAAACGCCGTTTGATCCTCAGGGATCCGGTGTCGGGTCAGGAAGAGGAACATCTGATTCCGATGAACAAACACATGATCGTTTTCAAGGGCGATTTTGTGAAAAAGGGGTCGCAGTTGACGGAGGGTCCGATTGTTCCGCATGAAATTCTGGACGTCTGCGGGCCGCAAGATCTTCAGGAACATCTCGTGAATGAGGTTCAGGAGGTTTACCGGCTTCAAGGCGTCGAGATCAACGATAAGCACATTGAGATTATCGTCCGCCAGATGCTGCGAAAGGTAAAGGTAACCGAGCCAGGAGACACCGCCTTGCTCTGGGGCGATCAGGTTGATCGGCTTGAATTCGAGAAGGAAAACCGTCGTGTCATCGAACAGGGTGGCAAACCTGCCGAAGCTGTTCCGGTGCTCCTCGGGATCACCAAGGCTTCACTCGAAACCGATAGCTTTATTTCGGCCGCTTCGTTCCAGGATACCACCCGGGTTTTAACCGAGGCAGCGACACTTGGTAAGATCGATTTCCTGCGTGGCTTCAAGGAAAACGTCATCATGGGTCACCTGATCCCGGCCGGTACTGGATTCATGGGTCATCGCAGTATTCGTACGCTCGAGACCGGTGAGCCGATTGGAAAGGCTGTCGTGGTCGAGCCTGAACCCGTGGCCGTGGGCTGATGAAAAAAGGGCCGCTTTCGCGGCCCTTTTTTCGGGTGGAAGTCTCTGCATGTCCATCGCGACCAAGACCGGAGATTCTGGCGAGACAGCGCTGATGTTCGGCATCCGCGTGTCGAAAACGGATGTGCGAGTCGAAGCCTATGGCACGGTGGATGAGCTGAACGCCGCGCTTGGACTCGTGCGAGCCACGACGGGCGAAAGGATTGTCCAAGAGGTCGTCTTATCTGTCCAGAAAGAACTGATTATCCTGATGGGCGAGTTGGCGGTGGCCGACAAAGATCGAGAACGATACTTGAAAGGCGGCTACGAAGCGGTGACTGCGCCGATGGTGGATCGGTTGAGCGATGTCGTCAATGATCTGGAGAGAAATTATCACGTCGATTTCAAGCATTGGGCGACCCCGGGTCATAGTCTGAGCTCCGCGGCCCTGGATGTGGCTCGAACCACCTGCCGGCGAGCGGAACGCCGAGTGGTCGCACTGTCCGAATGCCCGGATTACGTGAATCCAGAGAGCATTCGTTACCTGAACCGGCTTTCGGATGTTCTCTGGTTGTTTGCTCGGTATATCGAGACCAAAAGCATGGAGAAGGAATGAAGGCCGCAAAGGAGAAATAGCTGAGCCGCGCCGATCGAAAAACCCCTTGCGCGACTATAGACACTGCGGGATAGTCTTCGGCTCTACCCGGATCTAACCTAAGAAACAACGGCAGCTGTCATAGAACGAGATATGTCTTCAATGGAATTAATGACGGAACTCCTGGAGGCGGGAGTTCATTTTGGACATCAGACCAAGCGATGGAACCCTAAGATGAAGCCTTTCATCTTCGAGAAGCGGAATTCGATCTACATCATTAACCTTGGCGAGACCGTAAAGCAGCTGCAGGTGGCGACCGACTTTCTGGGAAATATTGCAAGACAAAAAGGGAAGGTGCTTTTCATCGGATGCAAAAAGCAAGCCCAGGAAGCCGTTAAGGAAGCTGCGGTAGCCTGCGGACAGTTCTACGTCAATCAACGGTGGCTGGGCGGAACGTTGACGAACCTGACAACCATTCGGAAAAGCGTCGGACGCTTGACTTATCTCGAGCAGATCGAGAAGTCACCAGAGTATTCGAAGATGGGAAAACAGGAACTGTCCGCGTTGCGGCGTGAAGCGGAAAAACTTCGTCGGAATCTGGAAGGCATCCGTACCATGGACCGTCTGCCTGACGCGATGGTTATTATTGATACGTCCCGGGAATCGATTGCAGTCGCTGAAGCGCAGCGGCTCAAGATCCCGACGGTCGCAATCGTCGACACCAACGCGGATCCGGATCAAGTGAGTTATCCGATTGCAGGGAACGACGACGCAATTCGTGCGATTCGAGTGATTCTCCAGAAATTGGTTGACGCTATCTACACGGCTTCTCACGAAGCGAACAAAGAAGAGACTGCAAATCTTGCGGCTGTCGCCGAGTAAGTAAGCTCTCACTCGTTTTAAACTCTGCTGTTTTCGCTATGGCTGAAGTCAACCCAACCCTCGTCAAGCAATTGCGTGATAAGACCAACGCCGGCATGATGGATTGCAAAAGAGCGCTGGTCGAGTCCGATGGCGACCTGAGCAAAGCCGAAGATATTCTTCGTAAAAGGGGTATCGCAAGCGCCTCCAAAAAAGCGTCCCGATCCGCCAAGGAAGGTGTTGTCGCTTCGTACATTCATCTACAGGGAAAAGTAGGCGTTCTCGTTGAAATAAACTGCGAAACCGATTTCGTGGCGAAAAACGAGAATTTCCGCGACTTCGTCAAGGATATCACACTCCACATTGCTGCTGCGCATCCGCTGTACGTGAGCCGGGATCAGGTTCCCGCTCAGTCCGTTGAACGGGAACGGGACATTTATCGCGCACAAGTGGTTGGTAAACCGGCTAACATCGTCGAGAAAATCGTGGAAGGAAAAATCGACAAATTTTTTAGCAGCATCTGTTTGTTGGATCAGGCATTCATCAAGAATCCGGATCAAACCATTAAGGATCTGGTTGCATTGAAGATCGCCGAACTCGGCGAGAACGTCGTGATCCGCCGTTTTGCGCGGTACGCCGTTGGCGAAGAGACCGCTGCCGCAGAGTAGGACCGTGACACGATCGCGGCGGTAAGCAATGCCCGTCCCGCTTTGTATGTGTTCAGCGCCGGTCATACGGCCCGAAGGGAGCCAGGAGTTGCAGAAGGCAGAGGACCGTGGGCGCAAAATTGGGATTTATGACTTGGATTGAGTGGTAATGGTTTGAGCCACGCGCCTATCGGCAACGCGGATCCATTCTGCAACTCCTGCTCCTGACTCCCTTCGGGCCGTGAGACCGGCGCGCTTAACAGATACCCCGCTTTACCTCCGGGTAATTGAACCGTCCCGCTTTACCTCTTTGAACGCGGAAAAAACCGGGACGCTTCACTCACCGCGAAGGTGTGCTGGCAGCGACCGCGACAGTCTGCGTCGCTTGCGTCGGCGGGGGTGGTGGGCCGACGATCGGAGCGTTTGCAAGTTGGACTTTGGGAACCGGAGCAGGTTGTTGCGGCGAATCCGGCAAAGAGCCGGGAATAATGTCGACTGTCGCACCCACACCGATCGCGTTGAAGACCCTGAGCATATCCACCGACTTCATGCGCACACACCCGAAACTGGCCGGATGTCCGACATTGCGTTCTTCAGGTGTGCCATGAATATAAATGCAACGTGCGAACGCATGCCGATTTTGTGGTTCAAGCCCTTTGAGCCAGATGATTCGAGTCACGATCGGGTCACGGCCCGGGGCATCCGGCCTTAGGACTTCACCGGTTTGCCGCCGACTTTTAAAGACTGCACCGAGCGGCGCGCCGGCGCCGATCATTTTCGCCACTTCCATTCTTCCGAGCGGGGTGGCGCGGCTACCGGGCTGATCTCCCAACCCGAACCTCGAAGTCGAGACCGGGTAGCGGCCGAGCAGTCTTTCCTTTTCATAAAGCGCCAAACTTTGATCCGCCACACTCACCAGGATTCGATGGTCACTATCCTTCGGCGCGCATGATGAGAAAAGGAGCGCCAGAGCCAGCAGAAGAAAAGCGGACCGACGACACATCATTCACCTGACTTATAACAAAAGATCTGCAGATAGCAACGGGCAGGCGAAGAGGGACGTTTTACCTTTCCATGGCGGTGAAGCGAGACGCTTTACTTACTTCGGAGGCAAAGCGGGACGCTTTGCTTACATCGCCAATTCCTTGCACTTCCCGAGATCAAGTTTACCTGAGCCGAGAACCGGAATTGCCGCCACTCGCTTGATTGTGCGTGGGAACCAAAGGTTCGGGAGACCGCCCGCCAACAGATGTTCCCGAATTTTCTCCGCAGAAAGATCTCGAGTTGTCAGCAGAACGAGCGCTTCTCCTTTCGCCTGATCCGGTACGCCGACAATCGCAATCACGCGTTCTTCTTCCATTTTCAAGCCAAACGCCTCGATGATTTTCGTTTCGATTGTTTCGTGCGGAACCATTTCGCCGGCAATTTTGGAGAAACGCGATAGCCGCCCCTCAATGTAGAGGAATCCGTCTTCATCGAGCCGACCAAGGTCCCCTGTTTTGAACCATCCGTCGCGCAAGACCTCCGCCGTTCGTTCGGGTTGATTCAGATAACCTTCGAAAATATTCGGACCTCTCAACCAGAGCATTCCCAGTTCGTGCGGTGACAACAACTCATTCGTTTCCGGATCACGGATTTGTGCGGCCTGTCCCGGCAGCATTTTGCCGACGGAACCGTCGCGGCTGGATTGTTGCACCGTATCGTTCGGTCGGCTTGGCGCAGGATCGGGCAGGTTCGTGCTGACAACCGGAGCGGTTTCGGTCAGCCCGTAGCCCTCCAGGACATGTTTTCCGAACTTTTCCTCGAACGCTTCCGCCAGTTCTCTGGGCAGCTTTTCCGCTCCGGTCACGAGAAGCTTGATACTGGCAAATTGTTCAGGCGACGCCCGCTTCAGATAACCTCTTAAAAATGTCGGTGTCGTGACTAGCAAGGAGATCTTATACCGCTCGATGATCTCGGCGTTTTTTACCACGTCGACCGGAGTGGGGTAGGTCACCGCGCGTACCCCGCCAATCATCGGGTACCACAACGTAACTGTGCAGCCGAAACTATGAAAGAATGGAAGCGACGCCATGACGGAATCCTCCCGCGCAAGATTCAGCATGGAACCAAACTGCTGGACGTTCCCCAGCACGTTCCGGTGACTGAGTACGACACCTTTTGGTTCGCCGGAGGAGCCGCTGGTGAAGAGAAGGACCGCCTCTTTTCGGCCACCGCGGTGAGGCAAGCCTAGAATGTCACTCAATAGCCAAGCCGGGGTGATCGCCGAAATCAGGCGCCAAAGGACAATTCTCGGTTTCAGCTCCGGCATGATCTCCTCCAAGCGGAAGACATCTTTCGGCCAGGGAAAATCTTCCAGACGCTTCATGACCGGTTTCGCGGAAATCGCATGCAGGATCTGGCCCCGGCCGATCGCCGACTGCAGAGCGGCGCGTCCTGCGGTGAAATTCAAATTGACCGCGACTTTGTTTGCCAAGGTGACCGCGACATTCGCGACAACAGCTCCAGCGCCAGGCGGCAACACGACAGCGACGCGTTCGCCTGCACACTGTTTCTTGATCCACCGACTGAGCGCAATGGATGCTGCGAGGAGATCTCCGCGCTTTAGCACACGGCCATCCATGCCGTCAATGATCGCTTCGTCGAACGGTCTTTGCTTCAGGCCGCGTACTGTCGCCCGGCCAAGGTGATCCATAAGCTCCGGCCGTTTCTGATAGCAAAACTCTCCAAGTTCAAGAAGCTTTTCCCGGGTAAGACCAATATCGACGGAGCGGGCGGGGATCGGCGTGCCAAACGCAATCGTCGCAAACTGCGGGATCCGCTTTGGCCGTTTTAAAAAATATTTGCCGCCTTCGAACGAAAAAATTGAACCCCAGAGGCCGTCGAGCCAAACCGGGACAACTTCGCACTCGGCTAATCGGGCGATCAATTCGAAGCCCTTACGCAACTTGATCAACGTCCCCGTGCGGCTCAGTTCGCCCTCCGGAAAAATACAAACGATCTCGCCCTTTCTGATCTTGTCGGCCGCTTCCCGGAGCGCCTCTTTGGCACGGACATTCGAAATCGGTATGGCTTCGACCAGTCTGAAAATTGGGGTCAGCCATCCGATCCGATAGATCGATTCATGGACGATGAATCGGATTGGTCTCGGGCAAGCCAGTTGCAAAACAACCGCGTCCACATACGTCATGTGATTTGGGACCAGCAAAAAACCCGATTTGGGAAGATTTTCGAGCCCAAATGTTCTTAGTCGGTAGAATATCCCGGCCAGAAGATTCCCCAAGAACCGGAAGACTGTCTGGCGAAACCGCTGACCTATCGGTGTAGGCATAGTCAAGAATGGAAAGTTGGCAGCAGCCAAACTGCGGCGTCGCTCGCGGGAAACATCCCTCGGATTTTTTGGGAAGCAACGCGCCAAGGTTGGCCGATTACCCACGTTGACAGAAAAGAGAGGAGTGACAATTCGAAAAGTCGACGGCGACATTAGCCCGCAAAAATCACCCGAATCCCGGAGCGAGGAGCTCATTGCGGGCTAGAAAGCTCTTAAACAGACTGCTTTTTGTGCTCTCGGGCAAACCGGGGACGTGGCGTACGGCCCTGCCCTTGCATCCGGGCCCTGCCATCGCTACCGTTCCCCGCAACATGTCCGCTACCCCTATGATGCAGCAGTACCAGAGCATCCGGCGGACTTTACCCGAAGGAACCTTGCTCCTTTTTCGTCTCGGGGATTTCTACGAACTTTTCTTCGAAGACGCGAAAATCGCAGCGCCGATTTTAAACGTGGCATTGACCAAGCGCAACGGTATGCCGATGTGCGGCGTGCCGTTCCACGCCGCTGAAGGGTATGTCGGCCGCTTGATCAAGGCCGGGCACAGGGTTGCGATTTGTGACCAAACCAGCGAACCGCAGCCGGGAAGGATCGTTGAAAGACAGGTCAGCCAGATCATCAGCCCGGGGACGATCAGTGATCTCCAATTTTTGGATTCCCGCCAGAATAACTTTCTCGCTGCTGTCGGGCGACGTGCCTCCCCCGGATCAAAGAACTCCTCGGGCGCCGGCCTGAAGCAGTTGTTCGGATTGGCGCTCCTCGACATAAGTACTGGCGAATTTCGGGTGACTGAGGTGGCCTCGTTCAACGCGCTCGAAGATGAATTGGCGCGTTTCAGCCCATCGGAGGTTCTGGTTCCGGATTCGGAGCAGGATCTCATTCGCAAGATTCCGCGTGCCTCTTCGTACGACGGTTATACCTTCGAGCTGGATCAAGCGTCTTACCTGCTCCGTGAGCAGTTCTGCGTCCAATCTCTTGACGGCTTCGGCTGTAGCGAGATGCCTGTCGCAATCGGTGCGGCCGGCGCGATCGTTCATTACCTCAGGCATCAACTGCGGCGCCGAACTTCGCATATCCGGTCCCTTGGCGTTTTTCTTACTGACCAACACGTTGCGCTCGATGTTGCCACGCAACAGAACCTTGAACTGATCCGTTCGAGAGGCTCCGGCGAGGATTCCAGTCTGCTGACGGCTTTGGATCGAACCGTGACCCCCATGGGTGGCAGACTCTTTCGCCAGTGGCTTTTAAAGCCGCTTCGGTCACAGACTGAGATTCGGCAGCGACAGACGATGATTCAGCAATTTCTGGATCAGCCCTTTCTGCTCAGTTCCGTGCGGGAGACACTGGGAAATATCCGTGACATCGAGCGGACTGTGGGTCGATTAAGCCAGCTAAGCGGGAACGCCAGGGATGTTGTCGCTCTTCGGTTGTCGCTCGCATCGTTGCCGGAACTTAAGGGTCATCTGACAGCTCTCGCGAAAGCTGTTCTTGCGGAGGGAGAGGATCTGATGGTGAACCGGCTCGCTTCGGGAATTCCTGAGTTGCCCGATTTGGTTCAACTACTAGGTGACGCTTTAGTCGAGGAACCGCCGGCGCTACTCAAAGAGGGTGGAATGTTTCGCGAAGGCTACGATTCGAGGCTCGATGAATTACGATGCGCTTCTAAAAGCGGAAAAGATTGGATCGCGGCGCTGCAACAGCGAGAAATCGAACGCACCGGCATCCGGTCGTTGAAGGTCAGGTTCAATTCGGTCTTCGGTTATTTTATCGAAATCAGCAACTCGAATCTGGGCGGTGTGCCGGCCGACTACACGCGGAAACAGACGACGGTCAACGGAGAACGGTTCATCACTCCGGAACTTAAGGACGTGGAGTCGAAAATTTTGGGCGCCGATGAGCACTCGAGGGCTTTGGAGTACGAACTTTTTCTGCGCCTGCGCGAGAGCCTTTTGGAATACCTGCCGCCGCTTCAGGAGACAGCGCGATCCATCTCGGTTTTGGATGTGATTGCTTCCCTTGCAGAAACAGCCCGGCTCTTCGGTTATTCGCGGCCCACAGTGACCGACGAAGCGCGGATTTACATCCGCGACGGACGCCATCCTGTTCTCGATCAAAACGTTACGGAAGAGAAATTCGTCCCGAACGATTGTTTGTTGGACGGCGTCGAGAACCGCCTTTTGCTGATTACCGGTCCGAATATGGCGGGCAAATCGACCTTTATCCGGCAGGTCGCATTGATTGTCTTGATGGCGCAGATTGGAAGCTTCGTCCCTGCTGCCGCCGCAGAGATCGGGTTAGTTGACCGTATCTTCACCAGAGTCGGCGCCTCCGATGATTTGTCGCGCGGGCAATCAACGTTCATGGTTGAGATGAACGAGACCGCGAACATTGTGAATAACGCGACGGAGCGCAGCCTCGTCATTCTCGATGAGATCGGGCGCGGAACCTCGACCTTCGACGGATTGTCGATCGCATGGAGTGTTGCGGAGTATCTCCACGACGTGCTTCGCTCCCGGACGCTCTTTGCTACGCACTATCACGAAATGACCGAGCTGGCGGTCATTTGCAAAGGCGTGCAGAACTACAATGTTGCGGTCAGGGAATGGAACGACCAGATCATCTTCCTCCGCAAGATCCAGCCGGGCGCCGCCGACAAGAGCTACGGCATCCAGGTCGCGCGGCTCGCCGGGTTGCCGGACGATGTCATCGAACGGGCCAAGGAAATTCTCGCCAACCTTGAGGCCTCAGAATTGAATGCCCAAGGCAAACCGCGTTTGGCCGAAGCCAAGGTTTTTCGGAGTCGCGCGAAGCGAAAGGAAGAACCAAAACCTCAACTGAATCTATTCGATTACCGGCCGAAGTAAGCGAAGCGTCCCGCTTTGCTTCTCGAGAACCGTGCAAAGCGGGGCGGTTCACTCACAAGTCTTTCCTTTGCCAGCTTTGTGTGCTCAAATTGCAAAACTCGATGAAGAAGTTTTTGGTACTGATTGCAACTATGTCGCTCGCGCTTGGCGCGTGTGAACGGCATCCTGCCAGCCAACTGCCGACGGAAAGTGCCGGAGTTGCAAAGGAAGGGTCCGGCAAACCGGACGCGACGCCGGAAACACAAAAAACTCCAGAGATTTCTCCGAGCGGTACGCCTAAAACGTATTTTCCGCAGAATTCCTGAGACCCGTTTGAGCGAATATTCCACCAAAGAAGACGTTCAAAAACGACTACCAGATCGAATCAAATTTTTGGATGGATCAAATGCCGCGCCCAAAGTTTTGCGCACGCCGGCCGCGGATTATTCCTGCTCTGCCTGACTCAATGGAATTTCCGGATCCATCTGCTTGCCGGGACGGGAGCAATCTGTCTCGGCAGCTATTTCCGGATATCCGCGATTGAATGGTTGGTTTTGATCGCGGTCATCGGCTTGGTCCTGTGCGCTGAAGCGCTGAATACGGCGCTTGAGCGAACGGTGGACCTCCTTCAACCGGAGCGGCACCCAGTCGCCCGGGACGCGAAGGATCTGGCGGCCGCCGGCGTGCTCATTGCATCGGTGTGTTCATTGTTCGTCGGTCTGATCCTGTTCGGTCCGCGTCTCTTCGGACTTCTCTCCAAGTAAGTGAAGCGTCCCGCTTCACCTCCGTTCGCTTCCAGCTGGTGGCCAACCTTTGCCGGGTGGGCTGAACTCCTGAAATGAGGAGGAGTTCGGGAGTCAGGAGTTCAGGAGTTGCAGGAGTTCAGGAGTTGCAGAATTGACGGCACCTTTCTCGCCTCCAAACGAATGATAATTCGTGAGCTCCCGTTCGATGAAGAAAAGGCCTTATTTGTTACCGTTCGTCGCATTCTGACTCCTGAAATGAGGAGGAGTTCAGGAGTTGCAGGAGTTCAGGAGTTGCAGAATGGACGGCACCTTTCTCGCTCCAAACGAATGATAATTCGTGAGCTCCTGTTCGATGAAGAAAAGGCCTTATTTGTTGCCGTGCGTCGTATTCTGACTCCTGAAATGAGGAGGAGTTCAGGAGTTGCAGGAGTTCAGGAGTTGCAGAATGGACGGCACCTTTCTCGCTCCAAACAAATGATAATTCGTGAGCTCCCGTTCGATGAAGAAAAGGCCTTAATTGTTACCGTCCGTCGTATTCTGACTCCTGAAATGAGGAGGAGTTCAGGAGTTGCAGGAGTTCAGGAGTTGCAGAATGGACGGCACCTTTCTCGCCTCCAAACGAATGATAATTTGTGAGCCTCGGTTCGATGAAGAAAAGGCCTTATTTGTTGCCGTCCGTCGTATTCTGACTCCTGAAATGAGGAGGAGTTCAGGAGTTGCAGGAGTTCAGGAGTTGCAGAATGGACGGCA
>Ga0302325_10001276_pt1 | contig 64956 bp, 59 predicted proteins | sample Palsa_T0_2_FD_201948 | JGI IMG/M metagenome (GOLD analysis project Ga0302325, IMG submission 201948) | Peat permafrost microbial communities from Stordalen Mire near Abisko, Sweden - Palsa_T0_2 | ecosystem: Environmental > Terrestrial > Soil > Palsa > Peat permafrost | place: Sweden: Abisko...
CTGAAATAGACCAGTGAGATGTTGTCCGGCCATTGATCCGGCGGAAAAGCGTCGAGGCCCGCGAACCGGGCGTTCCATGGACTCGACTCCAGGAAAAACGAAAAGACGCCTTCCACGGCCAGGGTCTGCCCAATCACGGCGAAATTGATAGCGAAGATCCTGGCCCAGAATCGCGCCGCGCGGTCGTAATGCGGGTTGTGTGTGCGCAACGCCATGGTCTTGAGCACCACCAACAACAGCGCCAGGCCATGGTGAGTTGGGGAAAGATGTAATGAAAAGTGCTGGTGAAAGCGAAGTGTAGCCGGTGGACCGCCAGCGCGTCCATATTGCGGAGGAGAAACTCCTCCCGCTATGTTCGCACGCGAGCGGCGGGATGCTATGGTAGTCGAGACTCCGGTTTCCATTATGTCCAACCTGCAAACGCCCATCACCGAAGAACTGGCCACATACATTCGCAGCGTTTCCTTGCGCGAGCCGGATATTTCGCGCCGCCTGCGCGAGGAGACCGCCAGCCGTCCCGACGCGATGATGCAGTTATCCCCTGAGCAGGGACAGTTTCTCGGTATGCTGGTGCACCTCATAGGCGCCCGGCGCACCATCGAGGTCGGCGTGTTCACCGGACTCAGCACGCTGCATGTGGCGCTGGCGCTGCCCCCGGACGGGCGCATTGTGGCATGCGATGTGAATCCGGAAACCACCGCCATGGCACGCCGCTATTGGACCGAAGCCGGTGTCGCCGAAAAGATCGATCTGCGCATCGCACCCGCGGAGCAGACCTTGACCGCGCTGCTGCAGGCAGGCGCGGCCGAGAGCTTCGATTTCGCATTTGTGGATGCCGACAAAGAAAATTACCAGCGCTACTACGATCTGGTCTTCAAGCTGCTACGGCCGGGCGGACTGATGGCTATCGATAATGTCTTGTGGCACGGCAAAGTCGTCGACGAGGCCGTGGAGGACGCCGACACCCGCGCCATACGGGCGTTCAACGCGAACCTGCATCAGGACCAGCGGGTCTGGCTGAGTCTGGTGCCGATTGGAGACGGCCTTACCTTGGCGTGTAAGCGATAGCCGCGCTGGTCATTGGGCCTCGCGCCGATAGATGACCTTCCCATTGAAAATCGTCGCCGCCACGCGCGCCTTTTCGATATCTGCGGGCGGGATCTCGAGGATATCGTCCGACAGAATCACCATATCGGCCAGCTTGCCGGGCTCGATGGAACCCTTGATGCGCTCGTTGAAGCTGGCATAGGCCGATCCCATGGTATAGGCGCGTACGGCCTCCGCGGCGCTGATCTTCTGCTCGGGCACCCAGCCGCCGGGACGTTTGCCGTCGAGCGTGCGGCGGGTGGCCGCAGCGTAGATGCCCATGAGCGGCTGCATAGGCGCCACATCCCAGTCCGAGCCGAAGGCCAATATGGCCCCGGAATCGAGCAGTGAGCGAAAGGCATAGGTGCCCTTGGCGCGCTCCGGACCGATGCGCTTCTCTGCCCAGCGGCCATCGTCGATGGCGTGGTAGGGCTGCATGGAAGCAATCACGCGCAGCTTCCCGAAGCGCGGAATGTCCTCAGCGCGCAGGTGCTGCGCGTGCTCGATGCGGAAGCGCCGGTCGCGCGCGCCGTCCTGCTGGGAAGCCTGCTCATACATTCCCAAAATAGTGAAGTTAGCCCTGTCGCCGATAGCATGCACGGCAACTTGCAATCCCGCGCGGTCGGCGGCCAGGATGTTGTTCAGCATTTTGCTTTCGGGAATCATCTGGCTATTGGCCAGCCCGGAAGTCTGCGGCGCATCGAGGTAAGGCTCGAACAAAAGCGCGGTAGTAGAGCCAAGGGAACCGTCGGCGAAACCTTTGAGTCCGCCGATCTGGAGCTGGTCGCCACCGAAGGCCGCGCGCACGCCCACAGTGGCCAGGCGCTGCCAGGATGCGAGCGGCTGAAAACCGTAGATGCGGATGGTCAGCTCGCCGCGATTGAGCAAGTCTTGGTAGACGCGAAGAATCTCCGGCGAGGCCGACATATCCTGCACGCTGGTAACGCCGTTCTCTTTGGCATAGCGCAGGGCGGCGCGCACGGCGTTAGCGATCTGGTCCGGCGGGGGATCGGGAATGACGTGGTAAACGCGGTCCATGGCCGCGTCTTTGAGCACGCCGGTAGGCTCGCCAGCCGCATCGCGGACGATCGTGCCGCCCGGCGGGTCGGTGGTCTCACGGGTGACGCCGGCGAGTTGCAGCGCCTGCGAATTAGCCAGCGCCATGTGGCCGTCCAGGCGACTGACAAAGACCGGATGACCGCCCGAGGCCGCGTCGATCCATTGCCGCGTAGGCAACACCGCGGGACTCCAGTTTTCGTGATCCCAGTCGCCTCCGGTGATCCAGCGCCCGTTGGGCAGCCTGGCGGCGAACTCGGCAATCCGGTCGCGAAATTCGGATTGCGATTTCACGTGGCGCAGTTGCACGCCTGCGAGATTTTCGCCGCCGCTGTAAAAGTGCACGTGCGCGTCGTTGAACCCCGGGACCACGAGCTTGCCGCCCAGATCCATCGCCTGGGTGGACGGGCCGATCCACTTGCGTATATCGCCGTTCGAGCCCACGGCGACGATCCGGTCGCCGAGGCAAGCTACCGCTTGGGCGTTCGGTTGGGCGTCATTGACCGTCCAGATCCTGGCGTTCAACAGAACCAGATCGGCGGAGGGCTGCGCGCCTGCGGCTTGGAAAAACGCAAGCATGACGACGAAGGAGAGTCTCACGAAGAGGTCCACAATTTCAGTCCGATCGCAAACCATAGGCAGGTTAGAGTTCCCAGCGCCAATGCTGCCGCGCCGAGAGGCCGCTTCCGAATCAGACCGTACCACATATAGATACCACTCAACACCATCAGGATCACTCCCGCAGCAACGGCATCCATGGCCAAGGCCCACACCGTGGTTAAGGCCCAGTCGCGTTGATTTCTATTGTCGCCCAGCCGCACGCCCGTGAAAGTGTGCAGGATGTGCAGGACGCCCCAGGCATTCAAACCGGTGCGTTGCACGATGGCGCGGCGTTGGTTGAAATCCGCGTGGATTTCGAAGATGCGGCCCGGTCGAGTGACACGGAAATCGAATTCCTTGGGGTCTGAGCGGGTAACCGTCCAATCGATTTCTCCTACAATACTCAGTTGACGCATGAGGTCGCGGGCTTGATCGAGATCCGTCCCGGCCCGCGGCGGCTGAATCTGGCGCTCCAAAACGGACTGCTGACGTTTCGGCCAGAACTCGGCGAAACTCCAGCCGGGATGGTTCAAGAGGAGACCTGTAAAAACGAAGAGCCAGAGAAAGAACAGGAAGTAAAGGCCCGCGTAGTAATGCAGCTTGCGGTTCCACAGGCTGAGTTTAGCGGGCGAGGGCATAAACCATTCCGAAGAACGACGCGGCGCCCAGCACCATCAGCACGAGCCCCACAGTGCGTTCCGCACGCAGCACGGTCCAGAGATAGATGCCGCTGATCGAAAGGAACAGCACGACGTAGGCGGAGGCATCGGCCAGAAAACGCCAGATTTGCGTCATCGCCCAGTTGCCGCGGATGGCAGCCAGATGCGGGCCGGGAGACTTGTGCAGATAAACGAGAGCCCCGGCCAGACCAGTCTCGCGCGCCGCCACGGCCGCGATATTCTGCTCGTAGTCGAGATCGATCGCGGTTTCACGCCCCGGCACCGATACTGTAATGACTAATCGATGCTCTCGGGGAACATGGCGGATCGAGTAGATCTCTCCGGCAACGCCCAGTTGGTCCAGGACCGGGCGCAGAGCCTCGACTCTCTGCCGGATTTCGAGCTTGTCAAGATTTAGAGGCAATCGCAGGCCGGTTGCAGTATGCCGTGCGGAGACGCTTCCCCCAGTCGCGCGCGGAAGCCACGCGTGCACTAGAAAAAATACGCTGAATGCGAATACCAGAACAAAGGGACTGATCAAGAGTCCGAAGTAAAGATGCAGGTCGCGTACGATCGGGTAAAAGCGGGTCCGCGAAAATACCATCATTTTCGCGAACGAGCGCCTTGAACTACCCTGATTTCAGAGGCAAGCTCGCGGCTCAGACGTGAGGGCGCCTTTCCGCCGATGCGCACCAGCAGCGAAGCATGGCGCGTTCCAGGGTCGACGATCACGCCGGTCCCGGGCACTAATCCCAGGCGCTTCATTTCGCGCAGCGCGTTTGGCTCGCGGTCAGAAACGCTGCTGATCACGCCCGGCACTCCGCAGGGCCACTTGGCAAGGGCGATTTCTTCGCGTTCCGCAACAACGCCATCCTTTTCGGGAATGATGTGCCCATGCGGGTCCGTTTCAGGGTCGCCTAATTTCGCCGCGATACGGTCTTCCAGCCGTTCTGAGATATAGTGCTCCAGTCGTTCCGCTTCGTCGTGCACTTCATCCCAGGAAAAATCGAGCACATCGTGAAGGAATCGTTCGAGCAGGCGATGATGGCGCTGAATCTCCAGGGCCCGGCGTTTTCCCAGTTCCGTCAGCCGGACGCCATAATGCTTCTCATACTTCACAAAGGATGGCGACTGCTCGGCTAGCTTTTGTAGCATGCCGGTGACCGAGGCCGCGCGCACGTCTAAATGTGCTGCCAGAGCGTTGCTGGTAACCCGCACGGCGGAAGGGCCGCTCAGTTCCAGAATTGCCTTGAGGTAGTCGTCGATAGATTCCGTGGTTCTCGCGATCACTAAAGGAAAGTATAGGACATGCGTCCTGATATATAATTTAGCCATGCCTAATTTACCACGCGCGGCACTCGTGGCCGTTTTGACCGCCTCCCTTTGGGGGCAGGGGGAGACTACCAGCGCCATTGTGGGCTCGGTGACCGATGTCACAGGCGCGGCGATTGCCGGCGCTACGGTCACGATTATCAGCATTGATAACGGCATGAAGCGGTCAGTCAAAACCGATGCTGATGGGCGGTTCGACTTCCCGCAGCTCAAGCCTGGTCCGTACTCCGTAAAGGTGGAAGCGGACCAGTTTGAGGCACGGGAATATCACCCGGCAGTGGCTGGGCTGGGGCAGAAGCAAACAGTCAACTTCACGCTGAAGGTCGCCGCTTCGAATCAGACCATCCTGGTGAACGACGAAGCGCCGCTCGTCAATCCACAAAATGCGAATACATCGACGACACTGAACGCAGGCGCGCTCGAAGACCTGCCGAATCCCGGCGGCGACCTGACCTATCCGCTGCAATTTGCAGCCGGCGCGCTCATCAACACGGCGGGCAGCGGGAACGATTTCGTCGGCGGCACTAATGGCTATGGCAATGTGGAGTTCAACGGCCTGCCGTCGCTTTCGAATGGCTACATCGTGGACGGCTTGGAAACGAACGACCCGCTGACCAATCTGAATAGCGGACTCTCCACCAACCTCGTTCTCGGTTTGAACTCGATCGCGGAAGTAACGCTGAACACGCTTTCCTACTCGGTGGACCAGGGCCGATATGGAGCCGCGCAGGTGAACTATGTGACCAAATCGGGCACCAATCAATTTCATGGGAATCTGTACGAGCTTTGGAACGGATCGCGGTTCAACGCGGCGGATTTTTTTACCAACTCGACGCCGGGAAATCAGAAGCCGCGGTCGACGGTGAATCATTTCGGAGGCAGTCTGGGCGGGCCCATCCGGCGCAACAAGCTATTCTTCTTTTTCGATAGCGAGTGGGTCCGCATAGCACTTCCCATCGTCTCTGCCACGACGGTGCCCACCGTTGCCTTTCAAAATTACGTGTTGCAGCAGCTTCCGCGCGGAGGAACGGATTCGGTGACGGGATCGATCTATCAGCCGGCCCCGCAACTGGTGCCTCTCTATCAAAAGCTGTTCGCCCTTTATCGAAACACGGCAGGCGCGCCGCTGGCGGTCTTAGGGTGTCCATTCACGAGCGAGGGGAGCGCGGCGGCGGGGAATCCTCCAGACGGGAATGGATGCGCAAACCGGCAGAGCGTTTCGCATTCGAGCGACGATAGCGAGCAGGTGCAGACCGCCCGCATCGATTACAACGTGAATGAGAGGAACACGGCCTGGTTTCGCTTTCAGGCCGACACCGGCCTTCAGGCCGCGTATACGGACCCGATTAACCCGTTGTTCAACGCTATTTCTCCGCAGCCTCTGTATTCGTTCGCTGCCGGGTATACGCACGTGTTTTCGCAGAACCTGGTGAACTATTTCAACCCTGCGTTCTCCTGGTACGAGAGTCTGTTCGGTCCGCAGGATTTAGAGAAAACGCTGGCTGCATGGCCGATCGTGCTCGAAGGCAGTCCATTCACGACTGTTGGCGGGCTCGACAACACATGGATTCAAGGCAGGCGCGCGTCGCGGCTGTTCTTGAACGACAATCTGGCGTGGACGCTCGGCGCGCACGAGCTAAGGTTTGGGACCAACGTTCGAATCTTGCGGCTCAATGATTATGATTTCGGCGAAGGAGTGGTGCCGACGGTGAGCTACGCGACTCTGCCGCAGTTCATTTATGGTGTTGCCTCGACGGCGTCCGAGACATTTACTCAGGCGGATTCACAACCCTACAACTTCCTCAACCTGGATGTTTACGCGCAGGACGTGTGGAGGGTGACGAAAAAGCTGACCTGGACCTTCGGCATCCGCACAACGGACAATTCCAATCCCGCGAACCCACATGATGCGCTGGCCCGGCTGCCTGGATCGTGGGACGCAATTTCACACGACGTCAATCAGCCGCTCAATGAATTGATCGAGACACACCTGGGCAACATTTTCGCCTCGACACCGATCGCCATTCTGCAACCGAGAATGGCAATCGCTTGGCAGGCAGCGTCGAAGACGGTGTTGCGAACCGGGTTTGGTCTGTTCAGCGACATTCTGCCCGGAAGCATTGCGGATCTGGTTGGGATCAACCCACCGTACTCGAAAACATTTCAAGGGGGCCTGCTGGGTACAGCGGGCGGAACGGGGATTGACAGTGCCATCGCCGCAACCGTCGCGGCGAACCAGGCATTCACTTCGGGGTTCGCACAAGGGCAGTTATCGTGCGCGTCGGCGCTTTCGAATCCGGCGACCTGCTTGCAGCCGGTGGCCATCACAGCAGTTCCGGACGGCAAGCTTCACGCGCCGTACTTCATGCAGTGGAGCCTCGCGCTGGAGCAACAGATCGGCACGACAATGAACCTGCGCGCGCAGTACGTGGGCACGCGCGCGGTGAATCAGCCATACGAAACGCAGGTGAACGGATACCAGACCGTGTGCCAGGGCTGCTTCGCGCCGTTTCCGTACGGCCAGCCCTCCGACGCCAGGTTTGGCGCGGTAACGCAGCTTAGCACGGGAGCAAACAGTCATTACAACGGGCTTCAATTGACGTCCGATAAGCGGCTTGCCCATGGGCTGCAGGTGCTCGCGAATTACACATGGAGCCATTGCATGGATACGGTTTCGAATGGCGGATTTCTACCGTTTTCGGCGGGAGGAATTCTCTCACCGCTGCCCGGTGAGCTGGGGCGGCAATACGGTCCATGCGATTACGACATACGGGGCAACTTCACCGCCCAATATGTTTATCAATTGCCCTTTCAGGTGCGGAACAAGACCCTGGGGGCGGTCGTGAATGGATGGCAGGTGTCGGGGACCGCGTTCTGGCACAGCGGCGTGCCGTTCTCTGTATTGAGCACGCCGTACTCGGCGAAAGGAGACGGCATTCTGCAAGGGAGCGGTCCGCAATATGCCAGCGTGGTGGCGGGCGTGCCTCTCTACGAGCATCAGGCAATTACGGGCGTGACGCCGGCGGGAACGGTGCAATGGCTCGATCCAAACGCGTTCGTCTCGGCGGTCGACCCGAGTACGGGGGCTTGCACCGGCGGGAACAATGCGCAGAGTTGCCAGTTCGGCAATCTAGGCAGGAACGCGCTGCGCGGTCCCGATTTCGCGTGGGGTGATTTTTATCTGACGAAATGGTTTACCCTGCGCGAGCACGTCAAGCTTCGCGTGGAAGGGCAGGCGTTCAATCTTTTCAATCATCCGAATTTCGCGCTACCTACGGCGGTGTACGCGGGCATACCCGGGAGATCATCGACGCAAACTGGATTCGGAGCGCTTACCTACACCACGGCTCCTCCGACAGGACTGCTTGGCGTGGGACTGGGCGGCGACAGCTCTCCGCGGATGATTGCGTTTCAGGGACGTCTGGAGTTTTGATTGAGTCTAACGGCAACAGGCTACGAAATCGTACCGCAGCCGTTCGATTCCCGGCTAATAACCTTAAGTCACCACCTTAAAATTCACCTGATGGTAGTGATTCAACTCATACTTATCGACTCGCGCGATATTCCGAACGGCGGGTTGCGCCGCTTTTGATTCCCCAAATGCGCGAACCGCTATGCTTTGAAGGCCGGCAGGGACCCGCTCCCACAGGAATCTCCAGGGCACCCAGGCGAACGGCTGCGAAGACCCGAGTAACTGAGACCGCCGCCAGGATTGTCCGCCGTCTGTGGTCACCTCCACGCGGCCGATCTGTTCGCGGCCTGCCCAGGCATAGCCCCCAATGTCAACGGTTGTTCCGTGGATCACCGCTGCTTCGACCGGTTGCACAATGATGGATTTGATCAGGATAGGACCTACGCGGTTGCCATCACTGGAACTGATACTGTTAGTCTCTCGAAGATAACGATGTGTCGTGAAGAAGCTATTGTCTGGAGTGCTGAGTACTTCGATCTTCCTGAGCCACTTCACCGAATCCATTCCGTAAAAGCCGGGTCTCAATAAGCGAAGCGGAAAGCCATTTTGTGGCGGAAGGGGCGCGCCATTCATCTCTAACGCGAGTAGGGTCTCTGAGCCTATCGCTTCGTCTACAGCGATCGCGCGGGCATACGGTATGCTGCCCGCGGAACCTGGCTCTGTCCCCTGATCCGCCGCAATAAAGCGAACATAGCGCGCCGTGGCATCCAGTCCGCATCCTTGCAGAACCTCGCTGAGCATGGGCCCACTCCAGGCCGCACATCCCACCGCGCCCTCGCCGACACCGTTCCCAGCACACTCCATAATGGCGGTGAGATCGCGATGCTTGAACGACTTGAGGTCGCCATAAAGAAACGTTCGGGGATGTTTTACGGCTCCCTCCACGCGCAAGGCCCAGCTCGAGATATCAATCAAAGGCTGCTCGAAGTGATTGCGTACAAAGAAATCGGCATTGGGAGTCAAAACGCTCGGATATTGCTCAAAGTCCTGCACGGCTACCAGCGGTGCATTACCGACAGTCTGCCGCCGGGCCAAAAGCCCGCTGGTTCCGGCAGCCGATAAGGCCAAGCGCCGAAGCCAGCTTCGCCGTGAGACTAGCAATTCATTCGAAGTCATCCCAAAGATGAGCGGACTGAAGATTCCATTTTAGCCGAGCAGCTCGCGGCCCCGCGCAGCGATATGTCAGCTTAGGGTAGCTGGGCCCTCGATGGAACAGCCCCCTTGCGCCCGCTTTTCCTTTTCGCCATAATTGGCACGGATGAGTGCCATCTCATCAGGAACGGGAGTCCAGGTTTGCGAGCAGCCTTGATTTCTGCGATTACTGCGTGTGCCGATGAGCGCTTTCACAGGAAGGCGCGCTGGTTTTTGCAGGGCCTTTCTAACGACGAGTTGCAGTATATCGCGGAGTTTCTGGGTGCGTGCGTTCTGGAATCTTCTCCGAACGAAGTCTGCAGCCGTCACCAGGTTGCCGACGATATTGCGTACTTTGATCGCTCACGTCCCGTACCCCGCGGCGGCCTCCACGATCGGGACCATAGAATGATCGTATTGCTCGAGTATCTCTGCCGCTGCAACCTCACACGCTATTCCCTGGCGCTGCGGGCCGGGCACACTCTATAGTTCACGCTTTATAGTTGCGTTTGCGGCCGTCTGCGGTTACTCTGGAAACGTTCACAGCAAACGCCGGTGTTTTTTTGGGAAGCTGGTGAGAATCCAGCACGGCCCCGCCACTGTAAGCGTCGAGAACCGGTCGAACGTGAGCCACTGTCCATTTTCTGGATGGGAAGGCTGACCGGTTCGTAGAAGCGCAAGTCAGGAGACCGACCGGCGAGAATCCAGAATTGCGGCTCTCGAGGGAGGGGCCTACAATGCGCTTACTCTTGTTCTGGCTCGGGCTGGTGCCCGCGGCCTTCGCAGCCCCGCTGATCATTCACGGAACCGTGCTCGACCCATCCGGCGCGCCCATTCCCGGCGCGCAGGTCTCGGTGGTAAATCGGGTCGGCGTGGCTTCCCAAACGACTACTGACCAGACCGGCAACTTCATGCTGAAACTCGCCGAGACGACGGGCGCGGGCGTGACCATCACCGCCCCGGGTTTCGAGACAAAGACCGTCTCGCTCGCCGCACTGCCCGGTCCCGCGGCGGTCACGGTACATCTGAATCTCGCGCCGCAGGTCGATAGCGTGCGTGTGGTGGGGTCCGCCATCGACGCGCCCCTCAGCGAACAGGGCAGCAGCGTCGAGATCGTGCCGCGCCAGGAAATCGCTGAGCGCAACGAAGGCCTGGCGATCGACCTGCTACGTTACCTGCCGGGGATCGTCGTCGGCCAAAATGGTAGTCCCGGTGGCGTCGCCAGCCTGTTCGTCCGCGGCGGCAACTCCAACTTCAACCTTGTGCAGATTGATGGCGCTACTGTGAATGCCTTCGGCGGCGGATTCGATTTCGCTCATATTCCAACAGACTGGCTGGAGCGCGTCGAAGTGATCGAAGGAGCACAATCCTCCGTCTACGGCGCCTACGCCAACAGCGACGTGATCAATTTTGTCACCCGCTCGGCCGGGGATTCCCCTCGCCTCGATGTAATCGCCGAAGGCGGCACTTACCAGGAACACCGCTTGGCGATAGGAGCTTCCGGCACGCTGGCGGGTTTCGGCATAGCCGCGTTCGCGTCGCAGTTAGAGGATAACGGACCGGTTGCGAACAGCGACTACCGTAACGACGGCGTGGCCCTCCATATTACCCGATTCTTCGGCCGCCAGAGCATCTCGCTGAGCGGCGATTTCGACGCTAACGCCGTGGGGGTGCCCGGGCCTTATGGCTCCGATCCGGCCAATGATTTCCCTGGCCTCGATCTAATTAGCCGGGATAAAAATAATTTCTCCTCGTATTCGCTCCACCACCAGATCGATATTACGCAGCGGCTTCGCCAGGAAACCTTCGCAAATTTTTTTCTGGATAACAGCGGTTATACGAGCCCATATGGATTTAGCTTTAATAAAGACCTGCGTGGGCAATTTGAGACGCGCACCGTGGCGAGCGTGGCGCCCTGGTACACGGCCGCGTGGGGAGTTAGCCTGACGCGCGAAGAAGTCAAGAATACCTACATCAGCGACGACAATTTCAACGCGTTCCCTCTGCGCCGTGACGACGCCGGTATTTATTGGGAGAATCGGTTCCGCGCCGGGCGCCGGCTTTTTTTCAACGCCGGCGTGCGGGGCGAAATCATTCGAACGCCGTTCATTCCGGAAAATCTCTCGGACGGACGGCCCGCCTTCCCTGCGAACACTGTCGCCAAGGTCAACCCCAAGCTGGCGGCCACCTATCTGCTGCGCAGCGACCGCAACGGATTGATCGGCACCGCGCGATTGCACAGCTCTTTCGGCACCGGAATCCGGCCGCCAGCCGGTCTGGAGCTGGCCTTCACCAACAATCCTGTTTTGAAGCCCGAGCGTACCGCGAGTTTCGATTTCGGCATCGAGCAGCGCCTGTTCGGCGGGCACCTGTCGCTCGATGCAACCTACTTCTACAATCGCTACTACGACCTGATCGTCTCCCTGGGCGGCGACCTGGCGGTGCTCGGCTCCTACCAAAGCGCTAACCTGTCGAACGCGCGCGCGCAGGGCGTGGCCTTATCGGGCCGCTTGCGTCCCGCGCGTTGGATGTCGTTGGCCGCATCGTACACTTATCTGGATTCCGCAACACTTTCTTTGAACGGTTCCACTGGTCTGGCGCCGCTTTACTTCAGCGTAGGCCAGGAACTGTTGCGCCGTCCCGCGAATTCCGGGTCCCTGATATCCACGTTCATCCGCGGCCGATTTTCGGCGAATGTGACCGGCTATCTGAGAGGCTCCGACCTGGACGTGGACCCCACCTACGGCGCTTCGGCTGGGCTGTTCCGGGATGCCGGCTTTGCCGATTTCGGAATGAATCTGAATATTCGCCTGGGTGCGGGCCTGACAGCCTACGGAAACCTGCGCAATGCCTTGAACAAATCCTATGAAGAGGTTTTAGGGTTTCCCGCGCCAAAATTGAACTTCGTTGCGGGATTGAAATGGAGTTTGCCTCCCGGCGGCAAATGACCATTCATTTCGTTATTCGCTAGAATATTCCACCAAATACGGCGATAAAAGGTTGCTTAAGTCTGAATAAGCGCGTACACTTATTGTAAAAAGACGATTGGATGAGCCATTAATCTGTTGAATAGGGAGCCGGAGATGAAATTCTGGAAGCTGGCGCTGCTCGGATGTCTGGCTTCGACGCCAATGTTGGCGTCCAATGTGGCGCCTTGCGCGGAGCAAAACCTGGAGCAATACCTGGGAGCTCCGAATTGTAGCATCGGGAATCTGGTGTTTGGGTCGTTCTCCTATACACCTACGTCGCTTGGAACCGGCGTTGCGCCCCCTGCGAGCGATATTATGGTGACCCCCATTCTGGTGCCTGGCGATTACGGTCTGCAGTTCTCGTCTAGCTGGGTAGGTGAAGATGTGGGCGGTAGCGACATCGCCATCGGCTATTTCGTGGCCACGAGCGACCTCCAGGCGGATCTCGACGCCGCCAGTCTGAATATGGTCGGAACCGTCACGGGCGAATCGAACGCCGTACTCGACGAATACATCTGCCCTGGAGAAGTGTTCAGCTCGACTTGCGCCAACCAGGTACACCTGCACGAGTCCATGGGGCCGACCAGCGGTCCAGGCAGCGGACCCCAGATTCCGTACGCTACTTTTGATCCGGTAGCCACCATGCAACTGGTGAAGGATCTCCGGGTGTATGGCGTTACGGGAGTATCGACCGTCACCGCTATATCGAATCAATATCCTACGCCGGAGCCGGTCACGCCGTTACTCTGTTTCTCCGGACTTCTGCTAGTATGGGGCTTGCTGAAGCGCCGTAGCGCCTGAGCAGCTCACCGATGGGGGAGTCGAAGTTTGAAGAGCCGCGGCTCGCTATCAACCGCGTGTACACGCGCACCGGCGACGCGGGCGATACCAGCTTGGCCGGCGGCCAGCGTGTGGCCAAAGACTCCCAGCGCATTGCGGCATACGGTGCCGTAGACGAGTTGAATTCCTTCGTCGGGCTGGCGCGCGATAGCATAGCCAACGATCCGGCAGTCGCCGCGCTTTCCGTCATCCTCCTACGCATCCAGCACGAGTTGTTCAACCTGGGCTCCATCCTCGCCACCCTTCCCAAGGACGTGCGTCCGCGGCAGGCACGCATCACGGAGACAGAAATCGTCCAACTGGAAGCGGAAATGGACCAAATGAATGGGGAACTGCCGCCCTTGCGCTCCTTCGTGCTCCCGGGCGGATCCCGGTTGAACGCGGAATTGCATGTATGCCGGACGGTGTGCCGCCGCGCGGAGCGGGCCGTGGTCGCATTGGCGCGCGAGGAGCAGATTCCGGCTGAAGCGGCGCAATATCTCAACCGCCTGGGGGACGCTTTCTTCGTCTGGAGCCGCTGGGCCAATCATCGAAACAGGATTCCCGAAATACTTTGGAGTCCCAATCGTGCCTCGAGCGGCGGTACACTATCGGATTAGGAGAAGACATGGATCGAGCGATGGCTCAAGCGAAAAATCTGAGGCCGCTGGCGCTCAGCCTGACTGTAGTCGGAGCGCTGATCCGCCTGCTTCCGCATCCGCCAAACTTTGCTCCGGTGGGCGGCATGAGTTTGTATGCCGGTGCACGATTGCGCGGCTGGCAGGCTTTCGCGTTGCCGCTGGTGTTGATGGCCATCACCGACCCTTTGGTGGGCGGTTATTCCGTCGCCACACCATTAATCTATGGCAGCTTCCTCATTAACGTGTGGATCGGCCGGCGGCTGCAGTCGACCGAGAGCCCGCTGCGGATCGGCACGGCTTGCGTCGCGTGCAGCGTTCAGTTTTTCCTCATCTCGAATTTCGGAACCTGGCTGGGAAGCTACTATGCGCATACCTGGTCCGGGCTCGCGCTCTGTTTTACGGAAGCCATACCCTTTTTCTGGCGCACGCTGGCCGGTGACCTGTTTTATACCGGCATACTTTTCGGCCTGCACGCCTGGCTGAGCCGCACTCTGCACACCGCCGAGCAAGTTCCCGCGACGGCTTGAGACGCGCTCTTCTTTCCTGGAGCAGCGGCAAGGACAGCGCCTGGGCGCTGCACATGCTTCGTGGCCAGGACATTGAGATTGCCGGGCTGCTGACCACTTTCAACGGGGCTTTTGACCGCGTTGCCATGCACGCCGTACGCCGCGAACTGGTCATCGCTCAGGCGGGCGCGGCCTGCCTTCCACTGCGCATGGTGGAGCTTCCATGGCCCTGCTCCAATTCGCAATATGAAGCCCTGATGACTGGCGCGTGCCGGCAGGCGGTGGCAGATGGTATCGACACGGTGATCTTCGGCGACCTGTTCCTGCGCGATATCCGCGCGTATCGGGAGCGCACGCTCCGCGGCACTGGACTCGAGCCTCTCTTCCCGCTCTGGGATATTCCAACGTCCGATTTAGCGCGCGAGATGATCCGGGGCGGTCTGCGGGCCAGGATCACTTGTGTGGATAAGAAGCGCCTCGATTCCAGCTTCGCCGGCCGCGAGTTCGATCCGGCGCTTCTGGCGGATTTGCCGCGGGATGTGGATCCCTGCGGAGAGAACGGCGAATTCCATTCGTTCGCATATGATGGGCCTATGTTCCGCCATCCCATCCCTCTCGCAGTGGGCGAATTGCGAGATGCCGATGGTTTCGTTTTCGCCGATCTGTTGCCGGCCGCAGTCACAGGAGCCTGATGCCGCGTATCGTTTCCATGATTTCGAGCGCGACCGAAATCGTCGACGGTCTGGGTGCGCTGCCGTGGATGGTAGGACGCTCGCATGAATGTGATTTCCCGGAACAGGTGCGGGATCTGCCGGTATGCACCGCGCCTCGATTTGCGGTGGATGGCGACAGCCGCGAGATCGACCGCCTGGTGCGGCGGACTCTTACCGAATCGATCTCCGTGTATCAGGTGTTCGACGACGTGCTGGAGCGTTTGCAGCCGACCCACATCCTGACGCAGATCCATTGTCAGGTGTGCGCCGTGAGCCTGTCCGATGTGGAGCGCTCGGTGGCTTCCCGGTTGGCCAGCCGGCCGTGTGTCGTTTCCCTCCAACCCAGTTCGCTCGCCCATGTTTGGGAGGATATTCGCCGCGTCGCGCGATCGCTCGATATCGAGCGGAGCGGGGCGGAATTGATAGCGCATCTGCAGCAACGCATGCGGGCCATATCGGTGGCGGCCCACGCTGCCGGCCGGCGTCCCAGCATCGCGTGCGTCGAGTGGATCGAGCCGCTCATGGCCCCTGGAAACTGGATGCCGGAACTGATCGAGATGGCCGCGGGCGAAAATCTCAACTGGACCACCTGGGAGGAACTGGCGGCAGGCGATCCGGAAGTGATTCTGGTGATGCCCTGCGGCTTCGGCCTGGAGCGCACTTTGAGCGAAATGTACTGGCTTATCCGCCGCCCGGGGTGGCGCGAGTTGCAGGCGGTACGCAATCATCGCGTCTTCGCCGCGGATGGCAATCAGTACTTCAACCGCCCAGGACCACGGCTGGTGGAATCGCTGGAGATCCTGGCCGCCGTGCTGCATCCCGAGGTTTTCGGAGCCGCCGGGGCAATTAGCCAGGCTTTTCGCGCAGTGTGATGACGCGGTTCACATCAAGGTTTCGCTCCACCTGCCGCGCTCCGCTGGGCCATTCGATTTCCACGCGGTCGATCTTGGCGGCCTTGGCCACGCCGAAGTGAAGGCGCAAGTCGCTCTGCGAAAGGTAACTGCCGCCGCTGCGCACCTCATCCACTTGGGTATGGCCGCCCGCAGTCACGCTCACCCTCGCCCCTATGGCGCTACGGTTTGAGTGTACCCCTTCGAGCTTCAGAATGACCCAGTTTCCGGGGGGCTGGCGGGTCAATTTCAACAACGACGGCGCTTCATTCTGATTGTTGATCGCGACTCCCACTGCGCCATCGTTGTCGAAGTCGCCGAAGGCCGCGCCGCGGGAAGGGCGGCGCTCGAGGATGGGCGCGCCGGCGCGCTCGGAGATGTCCTCGAACCTGCCGTTTCCCAGATTGCGGTAGAGGATGCGCCGCTCTTTGTAGTGAATCCCGAGATTGAGCCGGTCGACTTCCGGGAACACATGGCCGTTCACCAGCAGCAGATCTTTCCAACCATCATTATCGAAGTCGGCGAAACCGCAGCCCCAGCCTACATAACTGATGTTATGCGACAGTCCGGCGCGCATGGTGGCATCGTCGAACTCACCCTTGCCGCCGTTGTGGTAAAGAGTCTCGCGCTCGTCTGAGAAGTTATCGCGGAAGATATCGATCCGGCCGTCGTTATCATAGTCGCCGGCACATACACCCATGCCGGAAGTAGCCTTGCCGTCTTCGTTAAGTGCCACGCCGCGGAGAAGCGCCTCTTCGGAGAAGGTGCCGTCGCCGCGATTCATATACAGCAGCGAAGGAGTGACGTCGCATGAGACGAAGATATCGGGCTTACCGTCGTGGTTGAAGTCGCCGACCAGTACGCCCAGCGAATAGTTTCCATCAGGCTTGGAGACGCCCGAGGCTGACGATACATCGGTGAACGTGCCGTCGCCGTCGTTGCGATACAAAATATTGCGATCGAAAGGCAGACCGCGAGGCCCGCAGGCCACAGGCATTTGCAGGTAATAGCAGTAAGGATTATCGCCCGGCTTGGGCGCCGTATTGAAATCGAACTTCAAGTAGTTAGCGACAAAAAGGTCCAGATGGCCGTCGCTGTTGTAATCGAGGAAGGCACAGCCGGTGTTGTATCGTACGCGATTCTGCGTGAGATGCGCTTTCGCAGTCACATCTTCAAAGTGTTTGCCGCCGATATTGCGATACAGAACGCTTTGGCCCCAGTAAGTGACGAATAAGTCAGTGTAACCATCGTTGTCATAATCGCCCGCACAAACGCCTTGCCCCCAGCCCGTGTGTTCGAGACCCAGTTGTTTGGTGACATCGGTGAAATGATCGGACCCGTCGTTGTGATACATGCGATTAGAGCCGCCGGGGCCGGAGACCACAAAGATGTCGAGGAGCCCGTCGTTATCGTAGTCGATGAAAGCCACGCCGCTGCCGGTGGTCTCGAGGATGTATTTCTTGGAGCTCTCGCCGCCATTGGGAAAGACATCCACCAGGCCGGCTGGTCTGGCGATGTCATGGAATTCGATTCCAGGAGTCTGCGCCCAAAGCCACGCCGCGCAGATCAGCGCAGCGACCCTGGTCATTGCTCCGGCGCCTTTTCGCCCAGCTTTTTGAGGAATTCGGTGAACTCACCCTCGGGCGGCTTGCTCAGCTTTTCGAGCTCGGCTTTCTCGCGCAGAGCTTCGGCGGATTTGCCGCTATTGCGATAGGCCAGCATCAGGCTATAGTGAGCTCCCTCATTAGCGGGTTGCAAACGGGTCAGCCGGACCAGTAGGGCGATGGCTGCGTCGTACTGCCTGGCGTCCATGCGGCATTTCGCGAGAGCTTGCAGAGCCTCAGGGAAGTCGGGATTGAGGGCCAGCGAGCGCTCGAAACGGGCCACGGCCTGCTCGGGCTTATGTTGAGCGAGCAGGATAAGTCCGATCTGCTGCTCGGCGACAGCGTCGGCCGGATTGAGCGCCAGTTCGGCTGCGAATTCTTTTTGTGCGGCCTCTAAAGCCTCGGGAGAATGGGACTGCGCCAGTAGCGCGCGGCCCAGGTGGAAATGCAGGTCAAGCGCGGCGGGATTTTTTTGAATGGCTTTACGATATTCGGCGATGGCTTCGGCGTAGTGGTTTTGAGTCTCGAAGATCTCCGCCGAGATCTGATTCACGCGAAAGGATGCGGGCGTGTTGCGGAACATCTGATAAAGGGTATCGTTCCAGGCCTTCATATACAGGCGGGCGGATTGATAGAGCACATCCGCATCCTTGGGATAGAGGGCCGCGAGCCGCGCGGCCACGGGGAAGGCATCCGCAGAGCGGTTCTGCGCCACGTAGCATTGCACCAACGCCAGACCGGCCAGCCGGCGAAGGTCCGGGTCGGCGGATTGATCGAACTGTCTCGCGAGATCGGCCGACACTGCCCCGCACTCACCCAGCGCAGCCCGCGAGAGCGCCAGGAAGACGCGGCTATAATCTGTCGAGGGCGCTCTTTCGAGGATCGTACGGGCTTGGGCGAAATGGCCCTGATGGAATAGCGCGATGCCTTGTGCCACCGGATCCGACGGCTGGCAGAACGCCGCAGCAGCCATGATGATCGCTGAGATGATCCCTAAGAGGCTAGTGCCCCGCATCGTCGGTCACCAAATCCAGATTGCCGAATTGGTGCCGCAACTGGCCTTCAAAATACCGGAAGCGGACCAGAGGCGGCTGGCCCGGCGCGACTTGTGGCGGCGGAGCTGCGCGCTCGGAAGGCGTGACACCGATCTCCAGCACCCGGCCGGATTCGGCCACGGCACGAGTCAGTTTTGCGGCGGCGTCGTTAGTTGCGAAGAAAAAGAAGAACAAGACTGGTATCATCGACCCCCCAATTGTTCGAGACCTGATCTGGCCCATCTTGAGATATAGCACTTCGAGCGGGGCGAGCGCGCTGCCCGCCCCCGGGTGTTGCGGAGTGTAATAGAGATGCGCCAGACTGACATCTCTAAAGCCAAGGTTACGCAGCCCGTGTGAATCAGACCGCAAGGTTACATGTGGTTGAGAAGCCCGAATGTTCGCAGGCAGGGTAGGCCATCCATCGGCCGGCGGACCTCCGCGGATACGACGGGTCAGGATCGCCTGCAGCGCCAGTTCATTCAGGGTGCGCCGTCCAGAGCGTCCGGCGGACAGCGAGCTTAACCGGTGTGCTTTACGCTGCTACAAGCAGCGTTCGAAAGCGCAACGGAATGCAGGGGACGCCCAGATCGCCGGCATGCGATGGTTCAGAGAACCCGCACCAGCGAGGCATGTAGGAACCTCGACTATAGGCGATCATGGTCATTTCCTCCGCTACATCAGAATAAACCACGCTGGCGTGGTGATCAAGAACAATTTGATTAATGTTCTTAAATGCGCCGTCTTAGAGCGGTTTGTAACAGGCCCGGGCTGGATTGCATTCGTAGTCGTCTACAATCTTGCCGTCCGGACCCAGGCAGTTGTAAGTGTGCTGGCACCAGAAGAGGCGGTCGTTGCCGTGCTGGACCGTGGGGTCCCATTCGGCTTCGATGAATTGTCCCTTCCAGTTGAGATTCTGACAGCGGTCCAAGCCAATATTCGTCGATCCCGCGCGTTCCATTCAGGCCTTTCCACCCGCGGCCGCGAGCAGCGCCCGCTTTACGGCGACGCGCGCCAATTGCACTTTGTAGCGGTTCTGGCTGAGTGGCGTAGCGCCTTCCAGAGCGGCCTTGGCGGCTTCGGCGGCCACCTCCGGCGTCATGCTTTTGCCGGCCAAGGCTTGATCCGCCTGGGACGCTGCCCACGGTATGGGCGCCACGTGTCCCAGTACGACGCGTGCGCTCGAGATCTTGCCGCCGGCCATCTTCAGCGCCACTGAAGCGGTGGCCAGCGGCCAATCGAGCGCCTCTTTCTGCCGGACTTCGTAGGTGGCGTTATGAGTCGGCGCGGCCGGCACCAGGATTTCGGTGACCAGTTCGTTGGGCAGCAGTGCGATTTCACGGCTCGAATCATTTTGCGGTGTTACAAAGAACTTCGCAGCATCAAGCTGCCGGCTTCCGGAGGGCGACACTAACTTGATTTTCGCGTCCAGCGCTACAAGGGCCGGGCCCAGACTCGACGCGCTGACGAAATAAGCCGGACCGCTGTTTCCGAGAATCGCATGGTACTTATTTTCGCCGCCGGGGACCAGAGACTTGCCGTCCGCGTCTTTTCCCAGCAGGCCAAAGCCATTGCGGTAGTACCAGCAGCGCGGCCGCTGGCACAAATCTCCCGCCACCGTGCCCATATTGCGGATCTGCGGGCTCGAGACCCCTAGCGCTGCCTGCGAAAGCGCCGGGAAAGTCTTCCGGATTTCGGCGTTTTCCGCCAATTCATCGAGCGTGACCGTGGCCCCGATACGCACCACCGCTCCACGCCTCTGAATCCCGCCAAGTTCCTTTATGTTTTTGATATTCACCACGCGCCGCGGCGATTCGATCTGTTCTTTCATCAGGCTCAGCAGATCGGAGCCGCCGGCGAGAACATCTACTTCTCCCCAACGCGAGCCAAGCATGCCCACGGCCTCGTGGAGCGTAGCGGGGTTGGCATATTCGAAGGCTTGCATTCAGGCGTTCCTCCCTTCCAGGGCCGCCAGGACGCGGTCCGCGGTTACGGGCACACTCGGGACCCGCACGCCGATGGCATTAGCCACTGCGTTGGCGATGGCGGCGACAACCCCTATTGCGGGAGGCTCGCCTAACCCGATGACCCCGCGCTTATCGTGCTCTGGCGCAATGTCCATATGCACTTCGATCTCGCCGATATCGGCAATACCGGCTAGCTTGTAAAACTCCATGTCGGCGTTCAAATACTTGCCGGTCTGTTCGTCCATCACGCGCTCCTCAAATAGTGCGGCGCAGATTCCCATAATCACCGCGCCGTGTATCTGGCTCTCGGCGGTCTTGGGATTGACCACCAGGCCGCAGTCCTGCACGGCTACGAACTTGTTCATCTTGACGATGCCGGTCTCGACATCGACGGAGACGTCGGCCATTTGAATGCCGGCCACGCCGCTGGAGTTCAAGCCGCTGGGTTTGCGCGGATCGTTCTCGCCCATTTCCGAGATCTTGGCCGTGCCCAGCTTGCGGCAGGCATCCTGCCATGGCAGACTTTTGGACGGATTGTCCTTTACCTGTATGCGGCCATCGATGGCAGCCAGTTGGTCGGGCGAAGCACCCAGCGCCGGCGCCACGGCCACAAACAACTTTTCAAGCGCGTTGACGGTAGACTTGCGTGTCGAGACGGTGACGCCGCCAACCGTCGTAGACCCACCCGATGCGCCATCCGGCGGATATTCGCTATCGCCGATGCGCAGCGCGATGGCCCCCATGGGCAACCCCAGCGTTTCGGCGGCCACCATAGTGATGATTGTCCGCGTACCCGTACCCAGATCCTGACTGCCCATTTCCAGCAACACCGAGCCATCCGGATTAATGGTGGTGCGGCACTGGCTGGCATGGCCGGCGCCACCCCAGGTATTGATACCGAGGCCGAGGCCCTGCTTAATGGGACCTGCGCCGGAATCGCCGCGCTGATGCCAGCGCTTTTTCCAATCCATGGCGTCCGACGCCTTTTGTAACTGCGAACGATAGACGCCGCCGCGCGAGGTGAGGTCGGCGTTTTTGGCAAAGAGCTCCACCGGATCCATTTTCAACTTGGCGGCCAGATCTTCGAGCGCGGCGCAGGTGAGAAACGAAGCCTGCGGGTGATTGGGAGCGCGCCAGGCGCGTGCGCCGCCCGCATTCACGGCCACCGCGGAATGGTTCAGGCGCTTGTTGGGAATTTCCGTGAAAACGTAGGGAAGGGGAGGCATTCCCCCGCCAGTCATGCCGCCTGTGGCCCAGGAGTTCGATTCCCACGAGGTGATGTCGCCGTCCTTGGTTGCCGCGACTTTGATTTTGGCAAAGGCGGAAGGGCGATTGCCGGCGATCTTCAATTCCGTGGCGCGATCCAGGTAAATCTTCACAGGCTTGCCGCCGGCGGCTTTGGAAAGCAGTCCGGCTTCGACGCCCCAGCGATCCGCGGCGAACTTGCTTCCAAACCCGCCGCCGATGAATTGCATTCGCGTGCGGACGTTGGCGGCCGAGACTTCGAGAGCCTTACCGAGGTCGCCGCCGATACCCGACACGTTCTGCGTGGAGGGCCACAGATTGACGCGGGTGCCGTCGAACTGCACGATATTGCCGTGCGGCTCCAGGCAGCAGTGCGTGATTACGGGAATGCTATAGGTCCCTTCGACCATGGCGAAGGCGTCTTGAAAGGCCTTGTCGGGATCTCCCGTCACCTGTTCGCCGGCAGCCTTCACCCGGTTGCCCGCTTTGGCCATATCGTCTTCCCGAACCAGATGCGGCAGCAGTTCGTACTTGATTTTGATCTTGCGGATGGCGTCGTTAGCGATCTCTTCGGTAACCGCCGCTACGGCCGCGATCTCGGTGCCTTCCCATTGCACTTCCTGACCGGCCGGTGTGATCACGCGCAGGGCCTTCACGCCTTCCAGGTGCTCGGCCTCGCTGGTATCCATGCTGGTGATGCGGGCGTGCGCGTGCGGCGAAGTCAGTAAGGCGCCAAACAGGGTCGCTGGAGGTTTTTGATCAGACGAATACTTGGCGCGCCCTGTCGATTTATCGATTCCATCCAGGCGCTTCTGGCGCGTACCGATCACGCGCCGTTTTTCCATAGGAGGCCAACTGTAATCAGGCATGGTGTCCTCCCTTCATCTCCTTAGCCGCTTCGAGGACCGCCTGCCGCACCCCGACGTAGGTGCCGCAGCGGCACAGATTGCCGCACAGCCCTTCTTTGACCTCTTCGTACGTCGGGTCGGGATGGTGGTCGAGGAAGGCCTTGGCTGCCATCACGAAACCGGGCGTACAGTAGCCACACTGCTGCCCGTCGTTGTTGACGAACGCGACGGAAACCGGATGCGGCCTGCCGTTCCCGATGCCTTCTATGGTTTGAATGTCCCTGCCTTGCGCGTCGATGGCCAGAACGGTGCAACTGTACACCGACCTCCCGTTGAGAATGACGGTGCAAGCGCCGCAGGTGGCCCGGTCGCACACACGTTTGGCGCCGGTAAGATCCAGATGATTGCGCAGCGCATCGAGCAAAGTGACGCGCGGTTCCAGGTTAACGGTTTCGGTTTTGCCGTTGATCTTGAGGGTGATGGGAACGGCGGCCGGCCCCACAAACGTGCCTTCCGCCGGGGGCGCCGCGGGCGCCTGTTGCTCCAGTACTCCGGCGCCCAGGATACCGCCGCCAATGCCCGCCCGGCGAATAAAGCCACGTCGCGAGACGCCGGATTTCAATTTGCCAGGAACCTCGGAATCGTTTTTCGAGCTCACCAGACACACTCCTTTCGTGCCGCAAAGGGACTTAGGATCGTATCCCACCGAATATATCAGATTTCGGGAGAGGCGACCGCGAGCGTCAGAACGTGTACTTGATCGCGAACTGCAGGATGCGCGGCGCCACATCACCGAGGAGCTGTCCGAAGGTGGGGTCCTGTATGTTGGTGTCCAGATTAGGAACGTTGAAGTTCACATGATTGGTCAGGTTGAAGAACTCGAATCGCAGCTCGATTCGCTGTTTCTCCCTGACGTTGAAACGCCGGCTCAGAGCCGCGTCGATATTGAAAAATGCCGGGCCCACCAGCGAGTCCGAACCCACGTCGCCAAATGTGCCGAGTGGGTTCGGAACGAAGGCGGCGGGGTTCAGCCATTGCTGGGTATTGGTGTTGCGGATATAAGGATTGCCGACTACATTCGGGCGATCGAGCCCGATACCGGTGAGCGAATTATCAATGCCGGTGAAAACGGAGAACCACGTTCCAGTGTGAACCGAAAGAATCGGCGCGAGCTGCCAGTTCCCCAGCAGCCGGTTGACCCATACATTTGCAAAGTGAGGCGATTCGACAACAAATGTCAGATTGAAGGTGCCCCGCAGATCGAAACCACAATTGCCGCGCTCCGCATTACGGTTGTATGGATTCTGCGTTTGAGGACCGCCCAGATCGCCCTCGGCGTCCGCCTCGCTGATACAGTGGGCCCAGGTGTAATTCCCCAGGATCGAGTAATGACTCGAGAAGCGATGCTCCCCCTTGAGCAGCAGTCCTTCATACTCCGCGTTGGCCCCGTCATCAGCCTGATAAATGTCCGAAATCAGGGACCCCGCTACCGGATTCTGGAAATAGAGTACGCGTCTCTGATTGGTGTTGGAAGTGGTGGAACAGGGCGAGCCATTGCAGTTTCCTGGAATAAAGACGCCCGGATCGACATCTTCGCCGGTCCAGATATGCGTAGTCTTGTTGCCGATGTAAGTCGCCGACATCAACCAATCAACGCCTAGCTGGCGCTCATAACTAACGTTCCACTGATTCACGGAAGTAGGATGAGCATGCAAAGGATAGTTATAGTATTGCCCCTCGGGAGGAAATACCTGATTCTTCACGGGCGGCGAAGGCAGCGGAAACGGATTGCCTCCCGGGTATCCGAGGTACGGATTCGTCAGACCTCCAACAGGACTGGGCAAATCGATGGTGCTGGCCCAAGGAGCATCGCCGGTCTGGTCTTCCTGGTAGGCCGTTTCCATGGTGTCGTAGAAGAGGCCATAGCCCACGCGAATGGTCTGGCGGCCGCTACCTGTCGGATCCCAAGCCAGCCCGACGCGAGGCTCGAAGATGGCGTATCTGGGAAATGCGGACGCGCTCGGTATTCCGGGATCGCCTTGAAAAACCAGTCCCGGGGGCGCGTTGACATACTGATCCGTATGGGTGCCCGCGGCGAATGCCGTTGCATCGAAATGTTCCATACGGTTGAACTTTTCACGCTCAGGCAGATAGGGCTCCCAGCGCAGACCAAGCTGGACATTGAGCCGTTTACTCATCCTGATATTATCGTGGACGTAGGCGCCCACATAGTTCTGCCGGCCGTCGAATGGCTGAAGGTTTCCCTGCTCAAAAAAGCTGGGCAAGCCCAGCATGAAATCAGCCAGCGCGTCGCCGGAAGACTCCCCGTTAAAGGTCATGGAACCATTCGCTATCACGTAATTCCTGTAATTGAATTGATAGTGAATTACGTCCACGCCCAAAGAGAGGTGATGCCGGCCCCGGACCATATCCAAGTCATTCGCAAGTTGGTAGGAGTCCTGGTTAAGTATAGCCGGCGCGCAACTGCCGCAGCCTCCGCCAAAATAGCCGTTCACTGCGAAATCCATATAGTTCGGCGCAGCGGAGAACATATTCACGCCGACGTCAGTGAGATTGATGAAATCGGAAGCTGGTCCGCGCGTGATGGCAAGCCTTGTCCACGTGGCGTGGAGGGAATTGACCGTGGTCGGGTTGATAGAGTAGGTATCGCCAATAGTAACCGACTGGCTGCGATCTCTCACGCCACGCTGAGTGGTGAGCAGCAGGTCGTTATCGAACGCGGCCGGGCTCTTGTAGTCGGCGAAGAAGTAACGTCCAAAGAGATTGTGCCTGGAACTCTGATTCCAATCTACGCGGCCGATGTATTGATTCTCCCGCTGTGGTTCGGGAATCGCGTAGGTGATTTCGCCGCACGGATTGGATGAGAGGGGCAGGTAAGAGGCCAGTTTCAGGGCCTGCTGGCTGAGCCGGGAAGTGGGAATCACATTATTGGGGAAGGGTTGCCCGGTGGTGGGATCGGTGATCACTTGAGCCGTGCCACTCGACTGGCAACCAGCCGATTCCAACTGGCTGAAATCGCCATTCAGCACCGCCTGCGTGGGCACATGGGCGATCGACGAAGGCGGCGCGGTGCGGACGATGGTCCCCTGATATCCAAAAAAGCCGAAGATTTTGTCCTTCCTGATAGGCGCTCCGATGGTTCCGCCAAACTGGTTTCTTTTCAGCGTGTCTGGCGTGGCGGCAAAGAAGTCTCTGGCATCGAAGTAGCCGTTGCGTACAAATTCGAAGGCGTCCCCGTGGAACTCATTCGTTCCTGACTTAGTGACTACGTTGACGACCGCCCCTGCATGGAGTCCATACTGCGCGGAGAGACTGCTGGTCTGAACGCTGAATTCCTGAATGGCATCCGGAAATGGAAAGGGAAGGTTGACGTTGGAAAACGTGTCCATATGCTCCCCGCCATCCAACAGATAATTTGTCCCGTTGGCCTGTCCGCCCGCCACCGAAATGGCGTCTGCGCTGAAGTAATTTTTGCTGCCCGTCAGGTCGCTCATTCCATTTGCCGGGCCGATGTCGTTGGCTCCGCCCGACAACATGACCAGTTGCGTTGCCTGGCGGCCATTCAACGGCAAGTCGACCACATTTCTCTGGTCGATGACCTGCGCGACCGAGGTGGTCTGCGTCTCTACCATGGTGGCGTTGGCCGTCACCGCGACCTGCTGCTTGATCTCCCCCACGCTCAGCGCGACGTTTACAATGACATCGTTGCTCACCTCGAGACGGATTCCAGTCTGGAGATAGGTCGTGAAACCGGCCGCCTGTACCTCAAGCTGGTAAGGCCCGACCGGAAGATCCGGCAGCACGTACGCGCCATTGGAGCCGCTGACGGTGCTACGGGCCTGTCGCGTGGAGTTCTGTGTAGCGGTAATTTTCGCACCCGGAACCGCAGCGCCGGTGGAATCTACCACCGAGCCGGAGATCTGTGCGTTGGCCACCGCCTGGCCCCAGAGAGGCGCAGCGCACGCCGCCAGCAGGTACAACGCTAGGAAGCTTCCCACGAGTCTGGTCACAAGGATCGCTCTCCCTTTTGAGTTTCATTATGAATACAACACCCTAACGGATCTGTCAAGAATTGGGCCCAGCCGCCAGGCGGTAGAATAAACTTAAGTGACGGGAAAAGCTTTCTACATCGAGACGTTTGGCTGCCAGATGAACGCACACGACTCCGAGAAGGTGATCGGGACGCTGCTGGCCAAGGGCTACAGCCAGGTGGACACGCCGGAAGCGGCCGACCTGGTGCTTTACAACACTTGCAGCATTCGTGATAAGGCCGAACAGAAGGTCTTCAACCGCTTGCAGAACTTCAAGCGCGCGGCAGGCAAAGGCAAAGTGTTCGGCGTGCTGGGGTGCGTGGCGCAGCAGGAAGGCGAGAAGATTTTCGAGCGTGCGCCGCACGTCAGCCTGGTGGCGGGATCCGCGAGCTATACCAGGCTGCCGGAGATGCTGGTGCAGTTGGAAGCAGGCCAGCGCCGCGTGACTGGTCTTAGCCTCGACACGGAGGAAACCTTCGACACGCCCTTCACCCGCCGCGATAATCCGCATCGCGCCTATATCACGATCATCGAAGGTTGCGACAAGTCGTGCGCTTATTGTGTGGTGCCCTTCACGCGCGGCCCTGAGCGCAGCCGCACCGGCGCCAGCGTGCTGGCCGAAGCACGCGGCCTGGCCGATTCGGGATACAGCGAAGTCCAACTCCTGGGACAGAATGTAAACAGTTATCGCGATCCGTCGGCGGACGGTTGGGATTTCGCCACGCTGCTGGCGCGGGTGGGCGAGATTCCCGGGATCCGGCGGGTGCGCTATACGACCTCGCATCCGCGTGACTTTACCAGAGCGATCGTGGATGCGATGGACGCCAATCCGGTGCTGTGCAATCATGTGCACCTGCCGGTGCAGTCCGGCTCCACGCGCGTGCTGGCCGCCATGCAGCGGCTCTATACCCGCGACCAGTACATGCAGCGCATCGAGTGGATCAAGCAGGCCCGGCGCAATATGGCCCTCACTACCGACATCATCGTGGGCTTCCCCGGCGAGACTGAGGCGGATTTCGCCGATACGCTGAAGCTGCTCGACGAAGTAGAGTACGATTCGCTGTTCAGCTTCAAATACTCGCCGCGGCCCAATACCGCGGCCCTCTCCATGGAAGATAAGATTCCCGAAGAAGAGAAGACGCGCCGCCTGACCATCCTGAACGAGAAGCAGCGCGCCATACAGATGCGCCGCAATGCGGCGTTGATCGGCAACCTGGAAGAGGTGCTGGTGGAGGGCCGCAACGAGGCCCTGGGCCAGTGGATCGGACGCACGTCGCAGAACCGGACGCTGAATTTCACGCATCCCGGTGACGGCGGTGCTTCGCTGACGGGCCGGTACCTGAGCGTGCGCGTGACGCGCTCCGGTCCCAACTCGCTGGTCGGTGAAAGCGTGGGGAATGTGGTGTAATGAACGCTGGGGGTCTTTATGGAAGTCGAAATGAAAATTCGCGGCTTGATGATGGACCCTGTCACCAACATGCCCATCGTCATTCTGAAGGACATCAACGGCAATACCGTCCTTCCGATCTGGGTCGGAATCTACGAGGCGAATGCCATCGCTCTCGAGATTGAAAAGGTTTCGACGCCGCGGCCCATGACCCACGACCTCATCAAGAGCGTTCTTTTGGGCCTGAATACCGGAGTGCGCAAAGTTGTCGTGAACGAGCTCAAAGAGGATACTTTTTACGCTCTGATATGGCTCGAGCGGGAAGGGGAGCTCATCAGCGTGGACTCCCGGCCGAGCGACGCTTTGGCGCTGGCCTTGCGGTTGGACTGTCCCATTTTCGTGGATGACACGGTGCTCAAATCGTCCAAGCTGGCCGCCTCGGTTTCCGATAAGGTCAACAACGAGGAGCTGCGCCGGTGGCTCGAAAATCTTAACGACGAAGATCTCGGGCGCTATAAGATGTAGCCTGCCTTCGACCTCTTTAGCGATGATGCTGGGCGTGACGGGCATTCGGCTGCTTTCGGAAACGCCCACGCACTATCTGTTTGCCCGCGATAACCTCATCGCCCTGGTGGAGCGGACTCCGGCGGGTTACGGCAGTATCGGAGGCACCGGCATTCTGACCGATCGCGGCTTGGCCTACCTGATCTGGCGGGAGGAACAGGCATTGCTTGCGGGTAAGGGCTTCGAACAGCCCGCCAGCCCGGAGCAGGCTGCCGCGGTGCGCAGATTTTCGGAGGATCTGAAGGTCGCGCTGGCAGAGGCCCAGACATAGCCATCATGCTAAGTTAGTTCGGAGTGCTCTCTCTCGACGAACAAGTAACCTACTTAAAGAAAGGCCTGGCGGAGCTTATCCGCGAAGCAGACCTGCGCGAGCGCCTGGTCGAAGCGGCCCAGGCGCGCCGGCCATTGCGCGTGAAAGCCGGGTTCGATCCTACTGCTCCCGACCTGCATCTGGGTCACACCGTGCTGCTCCGCAAGATGAAACACTTCCAGGATCTGGGGCATACGGTCATCTTTCTGATCGGCGATATGACTTCGCTCATTGGCGATCCAAGCGGCCGTAACATCACGCGTCCGCCTATGAACCGCGAGCAGATTGAGGAGAACGCCGCGACTTATAAGGCTCAGGTCTTCAAAATTCTCGACCCCGAAAAAACGGAGGTGCGCTTCAACAGTGAGTGGCTACGGCCGATGCGTTACGAAGATCTCGTGCGACTCTGCTCGCGCTATACCGTGGCGCGCATCCTCGAACGCGACGAATTCGCCAAGCGCTACAAAGAAGGCACGCCTATCTCTGTGCATGAGCTGCTCTATCCGTTGGCGCAGGCCTATGACTCCGTGGCCGTGCGGTGCGATGTCGAAATGGGAGGCACGGATCAGAAGTTCAACCTGCTGGCGGGACGCGAGATTCAGAAAGACTACGGCCAGCCACAGCAGATCGTGGCCACTGCGCCACTGCTCGAAGGCTTGGACGGCGTGAATAAGATGTCTAAGTCGCTGGGTAACTACATTGGCATCACCGAGGCGCCGGAAGTCATGTACCGCAAAGTCATGCAGATCGGCGACGGCTTGATGTTCCGCTACTACGAACTGCTGACTGACCGCAGCGTGGCGGAGATCGGCCGGATGCGCGCGCGCATCGCCGCCGGGGAACTGCACCCGATGCAGGCGAAAGCGGAGCTGGCGCGGCTGATTGTGGCCGATTTTCACAGCGCGGCGGACGGCGCGCGCGCCGAAGAGGAGTTCAACCGTGTGGTGCGGCGCCACGAAGTCCCGGCAGATATACAAAGTGTGCCGCTGCCGGAGGGCGTGCGCAACGTGGGCGGCATTCGGGTGGACAAGATGCTGGCGAAGATCGGGATGACCGAATCGGTAAGCGACGCTGTCCGCAAGATCAAAGCGGGGGCGGTCGAGATCGACGGCCGGCGGATACACGACCTGGTCCTTGGGGACACGCCCGCCGAGCTGGTCGTGCAGGTTGGAAAGCAATGGCGCAGGGTCATAATGTAAGTCCATGGTGGGCGTTCGCGACAATCTCTGGCTGGCGGGCGACGCTATACGCGCTCATAAGTTGCGCGCGTCTTTGACCATGTTGGGGCTCACCATGGGCGTGGCCACGCTGATTGCGGTGATGACCCTGGTGCAGGGCGCCAACCACTACGTCGAACAGAAGATCGCCAATCTGGGCACCAACGTTTTCCGCATCGCACGGTTACCGTTCGCGGTAACTGACTTCTCGGTGGTGGTGCGGGCGCAGCGCAATAAGAACATCCTGCTGGAAGACATGCAGGCGGTGGCGGAAGGTTGCGCTCACTGCCAGTATGTGGGCGCCTCGGTTTCGAGCACAGTGGGCGTGCGTTACAAAGACCGCGATCTGGAAGATGTCACGCTTTACGGGCATACGCCCAACATGGCCGAGATCGACACACGCACTCTCTCCCAGGGCCGCTATTTCACCGACCTCGAAGACCGCCACTCGGCTCCGGTCTGTCTCATCGGCGATCGACTGACGCAGGAGTTCTTCACCGGCCTTGATCCCATCGGCCGCGTGCTGCGCGCCGGCAATCAGGAGTTCACCATCATTGGGACCCTCGCGCCGATTGGCTCCGTCCTGGGGCAGGACCAGGATACCTTCGTGATTATTCCGCTCGGCGCTTACTTGCGTTTCCGTGGATCGCGCAACAGTCTGACCCTGGAAGTGAAGGCCTCAGGGGGCCAGACTATCTTTCAGCGGGCACAGGATGAAACGCGTGTCATACTACGCGCGCGCCGTCACATTACTCAAGGCCACGAAGAAGATTTCTATATTGGCACGGCGGAAAGTTACATCTCACTATGGCAGAGTATCAGCTCGGCCTTTTTCGCGGTCTTTGTCATGGTAAGTTCCATTTCCGCCGTAGTTGGCGGAATAGTGATCATGAATGTTATGCTGGTCAGCGTCACAGAGCGTACCAAGGAGATCGGCATACGCCGCGCGACCGGGGCGACCCAGTCCGATATCCTGCGTCAGTTTCTGACGGAGAGCATAATGCAGTGTATCGCCGGTGGCCTGTTGGGAGTGTTTCTGGGCTTTCTGTGCGCATTCGCCATACGCGCTCTAACCTCTCTGCCCGCCACGGTGCAGACTTGGGTAGCAGTCCTGGGCGTGGTGCTCAGTTCGGTGATTGGCCTGTTCTTCGGCATCTATCCGGCCGTGAAGGCGGCCAGATTGGACCCCGTGGCAGCGCTGCGAACGGAGTAAGGCACTAATGACACGCGCCGAGGTTAAGGAAAACCTGCTGGTAGCTCTGGATACACTCCGGTCGCGGAAGGTGCGGTCGGGACTGACTATTCTTGGTATTGTGATTGGAGTAACTTCAGTTATTTCCGTAGCGGCTATCATCGATGGACTGAACGGGTATATTCAGGGGCGCATACGCAGTCTTGGATCACAGTCTATCTTTGTAACCCGTGTTCCGGCCGGATACAACGGCTTTTCGCGCCTGCCGGCGAATATCCGCGCGCGTAAGTACCTGCGTTTCGACGATGCTCAGTACCTGAAAGAGACCGTTCCCGAACTGGCTTATGCTACCGCGTTCGCCAATCGGATGAACTTCGGCGAAGTTGCCGACCAGATTCGCTACCGCGACCAGCATGTCGAGCGTATGTTCGTACGCGGCGTAGAGCCCGATTACACGAGCGCTCTGCCGCTGTTCACCGTAGGCCAGGGCCGCTTTGTTTCGCAATTCGATGTGGAGCATTCCCGCGATGTGATTGTCATCGGCATGGCCATCGCGGACGGTCTGTTCCCGCACAGCGATCCTATAGGCAAACTGGTGCGGCTCAACGGCCGGCAATATGAAGTCATCGGCGTCTTCCAAAAAGATCCCGGCCTGTTCGGCGGTTTCGGCGTGGATCAGTTTGCGTGCATCCCGCTCACCAATTTTCACAAGAACTATCCCGACATCCGCGAAGTCTTTCTGCTGGCCTCGGTGCGCAAGGACGCCGATGTGAGCCGCGCCCGCGACGATATCATCGAAGCGATGCGGCGGCGCCGCCGCGTGCGTCATAACGCGCCGAACGATTTCGACGTGGCCGATGCCAACTTCTTCCTGGATCTTTGGAACCAGCTTACCGGCGCCATGGTGTTGCTTACTGGCGCGATCAGTTCGATCGGCTTACTGGTGGGCGGCATCGGGGTGATGAATATCATGCTGATTTCGGTCACCGAACGGACTCAGGAGATCGGCATTCGCAAGGCCATCGGAGCGCGCCGGGCGGACATTCGCGTGCAGTTCCTGCTCGAAGCCATCACCCTTTCGGGCATCGGCGGCGCATTGGGAATTTTGTGTGGGGCAGCCATTACCTTCGCCATACGTTCGCTGGCGCCTTCGATCCCGGCAACGCTCTCTCTGTTGTGGATCACCCTCGGTGTGCTGATCTCGGTCGGAGTCGGTCTATTTTTTGGGTTCTACCCGGCCAATCGCGCTGCCAACTTAGACCCTATCGTCTGCCTGCGCTACGAGTGAGCTGTCGCTCTTTCTGTGAGGTTCCTCACAGTGGCCCGAATGCCCGGTTCTGGCTGATCTCAGTGATATCATATTAGTTGTGAGTTTGCTCAGGCCCTCGCTCCAGTTAAAGGTATCTCAGAAGCAAATCCTAACCCCGGGCCTGGTCCAGATGGTGACCGTGCTCCAGTTGAATCGGCTGGAGTTGAAAGAAATGATCACCCAGGAGATTGTGGAGAACCCTGTCCTCGAAGAATCCCTCGAGGATGGCGGAGAGGAAGTTACTCCTGAAGAACTGCTTCCTCTGCTGGAATCCGAGCGATTGAGTGAATCGTCCGACCACCAGCTTCTGGAAGCCGCCAATGGTGATATTCAGTCCAATGGGGTCGCGGCGGGAGCGGACTTGTTCGGCGAGGCGCCGGAAGTCGCCATGCCGGTCAGCGCCGATGCAGTAGTGGCCGATCCTGTCGAACCGGCAGCGGCCACCGATCCGTTCGACGAAATCGATTTTGGCTCCTTCTTCGACGACTATCTCGATCCAGGTTACAAAAGTCCTGCCGCCGAATCGGTGGAAAAGCCTTCCTTCGAAACATTTCTGTCGGCTCCGGTTACGCTGGCCGATCACCTGCATTCCCAACTGAGCGTCAGTTTGTTGCCGGAGGGCATTCGCGAGGCCGCCGAATCGATTATCGGCAACCTGGACGAGGATGGCTATATTTCCGCCTCGCTGGAAGAAATCGCCGGCCTGGGCAACCACAGCAGCCAAGAGATGGAAGCCGCGTTGAAGGCCGTGCAATCGCTGGACCCCGCGGGAGTGGGCGCCCGCAACGTGCGGGAGTGCCTGATGCTCGAATTGGAGAGTATGAATGGGCGCGGTGGAGTAGCCTGGCAGATTGTTTCCGATCATCTGCGGCTTCTCGAAATGCGCCAGTATCGCGAGTTGGCCAAGATCCTTGGCCGGCCCATGGAGCATATCGAAATCGCGGTGAAGGCGATACGGCGGCTGAATCCGCGGCCTGGCCTGCGGTATTCCGGAGCCGGGGCGCGGACGGTCGAGCCCGACGTTTATTTTATCAAGGACGGCGACGAATACTTCATCCAGATGAACGATGAGGACGTGCCGCAGCTACGCCTGAACGCACAATACCGCCGTATGCTCGACCGGGATAACGGCGCCACCAAGGAAGTGCGTGACTACGTCCGCGAACGATATACCTCGGCTATTCAGTTGATGAAGAATATCGAGCAGCGCAAGCAGACCATCCTGAAGGTCTGTCAGGCTATCGTGCGACGCCAGACTGAGTTTCTGGCAAATGGTCTCGACTCCCTCAAGCCCATGATGATCAAGGATGTGGCGGAGGAGGTGGGCGTGCATCCTTCCACGGTGAGCCGCGCGGTGGCCAGTAAATACGTACATACGCCCCAAGGAGTTTTCGAGCTGCGGTATTTTTTCTCCGAAGCGGTGCAGGGGCCTTCCGGCGGCAATACGCCGTTGCTGCTGCTGAAGCGGAAAGTGAAGAAGATGATCGAAGAAGAGGACAGCGCGCATCCTTTAACCGACGACCACATCACCACGGCACTGGAGCGCGAGGGGATCAATGTCACGCGACGTACGGTGGCAAAGTATCGGGAGGATATGAAGATTCCTTCCACGCACCAACGGCGGGTTCGGCCCTGACCGGTCATGGCGGGGCGGCCGCCGGGCAAGCAGCGAAGACCGAGGACGCATGAAGATCACATTCACAGGCAGACAGGTCGAACTAGCTCCCGCACAACTGAAGAAACTGGAAGCGCGGTTTGCCAAAGCAGCCAAACTCCTCGACGGACGGGAACAGACGGAAGCGCACGTGATCTTATCGCTCGAACGGCATCGGCATCAAGCGGAGATTACGGTGAACTACCATAACCATTCGCTGGTGGGTGAGGGCTCCAACGAGGACCTCTTCACGGCCATCCACGCGGCCGTCGAGAAACTGGAAAAGCAGGCGATTAAAGTTCGCGCCAAGTGGAGAGACACGCAACGCTCCCCGCGCAAGGAGGCGGCTGCCAAGCACGCTCCTGAGCCTCCCCCGCCAGAACCCATAGCGGGGCGTCGCGTCTATCGCGTCAACCATCACCGGGGGCGCAAACCCATGACCCTCGAGGAAGCTCTCCTCGAAATGGAAAAAGGGGCCGACTACCTGGTTTACCGTGATGCGGAAAGCGATCGCCTGGCGATCCTGATGCGCCGGCGCGACGGAAATTTCGAACTGGTCGAGGCCTGACGCCCGCGGCATGGCTACCAAAACCGCTCCGCCCGATGGCCGCCGCGCGACGGACCGGCCTGCAGAACTGGTGATTATCACCGGACTGAGCGGCTCGGGTAAAGGTTCGGTACTGAAAGCGCTCGAAGATCTGGGTTATTACTCCGTCGATAATCTACCGGTCGCTCTGATTCCCAAATTCGCGGAGCTGACTGAGGACTCCGCCACCATCCGCGCGGCTGCCCTGGTGGTGGATGTGCGCGAAGGCGAGGCTTTGAAGCGGCTGCCCGAAGTTTTCGCGCGAATTCGCACGCGGGCGAATGCCAAGTTAGTCTTTTTGGATGCGGACGATGCCGCCATTTTGCGGCGCTTCAGCGAGACGCGCCGCCCGCACCCGCTGGGCACGGATCGATCGATCGCCAAGAGCATCAAGTCCGAGCGACGCCAACTGGCTGCCATACGCGCCATGGCCGACCTGATTATCAACACCTCCAAATTCACCGTGCACGAGCTGCGTGAATTCATTCACGAGCGTTTTCGCGGCGAGCGCGAAGAGGCCAAGATCATGATCTACGTAACCAGCTTCGGCTACCGTCACGGTGTGCCGGCGGATAGCGATCTGGTATTCGATGTACGCTTTCTGCCCAACCCGAACTACATTCCGCGATTTAAGCAGCTCACTGGAAAGCATCCCAGCGTGGCTCGCTATATACGCTCCTTCCCGCAGACAGTGGAATTCATCGACCGCATTTCCGATCTGCTGATTTACCTGATGCCGCACTATATCCGCGAGGGCAAGAGTTACCTGACCATTGCCTTCGGATGCACCGGCGGGCACCATCGCTCGGTCACGATTGCAGATGCGATTCGCAAGCGCCTGGCGCAGGCAGGCTTCCACGCGAAGGCGAGTCATCGGGATACGACCAAGGCCGTGTAGCCGGTTAGCGTGGCAGCGAGCGGAAATAATCGATCGTCAGTCGCAATCCATCTTCCAGAGACACGCGCGGCTCCCAGTCGAGCAGTTGGCGCGCTTTGGAAATGTCCGGACGGCGCTTCCTGGGATCATCCTCCGGCAGGGCGCGGCTGACGATCCCGGCAGGGCTGCCCGTGATACGCCGTATGCGTTCGGCGAATTCGCGGATGGTCATTTCATCGGGATTGCCAAGATTCACCGGATAGCGCTCACTCGAACTCATCAGCCGGTAAAGCCCATCGACCATATCGGAGACATAACAAAAGCTGCGCGTCTGCGAGCCGTCACCGAAGATGGTAAGCGGCTCGCCGCGCAACGCCTGGTCAATGAATGCGGGCACTACGCGGCCATCGTCCAGTTTCATCCGCGGGCCGTAGGTATTGAAGATGCGAGCGATGTTGGTGGCCAGGCCGTAGGTGCGATGGTATGCCATGGTGAGCGCTTCGGCGAAACGCTTGCTTTCGTCGTAACAGGAGCGCGGGCCGATCGGGTTCACGTTGCCCCAATACGTCTCGACCTGCGGATGCATCAGCGGGTCGCCGTAACACTCCGATGTGGAAGTCAGCAGGAAGGAAGCTCCTTTGGCGCGCGCCATCTCCAGCATGTTGCGGGTGCCGGCGGAGCCTACGTCCAGCGTGGCGATAGGATGCTGCAAATAATCTTTGGGGCTGGCAGGCGAGGCCATATTCAAGATTGCATCGAGCGGACCGTCGATCAACAGCGGCCGCGTGATGTCGTGACGAATGAGCTGGAACCGCGGGTGATCGGCAAGATGAGCCAGGTTCGCTTCAGCGCCCGTGAGGAAATTATCGATGGCAACGACCGAGTGATCCTCCGCCAGCAGGCGATCGCACATATGCGAGCCGATGAAGCCGGCCGCCCCCGTAACCAGAATGCGCAATGCAGACACTCCCATGGGGTTAAATTGCAGCGGCCCCCCGGACCGCGTGCTACATTCAAAAGGTTAACGCATGGGCCCCCCGTCCTGGTTGGAAATTGCGCTCCTTCTGGTCCTGCTCTGCACATCGGCATCGCTGTTCTGGATGCGTTTCCGAAAGCCGTTAGACGTCATCCGCCGTTCCCGCGATAACCCCGATTTCCATTTACGCCCTCTGGGCCGGCGCGTGTGGCAGTTCGTCTGGGAGGTGATGCTGCAGGGCAAAGTGATCCGGGAGCGCCCGCTGCCGGGCCTGGCGCATGCGTTCGTGTTCTGGGGGTTCTGCGCGTTCGCGCTCATTACTCTGAACCATCTGGCCGCAGGTTTCGGCGCAGCGTTCCTCAATCGCGAGGGCGCCTTCGGCAGGGCCTACTTTGCGTTCGTGGCGGTGTTCGCGGTGCTGGTAGCGATTTCTATTGCCGGCCTGGCGATACGGCGTTTCGTCGCACGACCGGTTTGGCTGGGGAAGGTTTCGCCGGAGTCGGGAATTATCGCGCTACTCATTTTCATTCTGATGGTCACCTACCTGGCGGGGTTGACACTCGGGGAAGGAACAGTCGCGGGGCGCGTCAACTGGTGGCTGCATACGCTGACACTGCTGGCATTTCTTCCTTTGATCCCTCACACCAAGCACCTGCACCTGATCATCAGCCCGGTTACCGTGTTTCTGCGGCGGGACGGATTCAGCCAGATTCCGCCGCTGGTAGGCGATGAAGATTTCGGCCTCGATACCGGCAAGGACGTTACCAGGCTGGACGCGCTGCAAGCCTATTCGTGCGTGGAGTGCGGGCGCTGCACGGAGCACTGCCCCGCGTACAATACGGGCAAGATACTCAACCCCAAGGAGATCATCTTAGGGTTACGGCATTATCTGAACCAGGAAGGACCGGGCAACGAAGAGCCCTTGCTGGGCAAACACATTTCCATGGAAGCGGCCTTCCAATGCACCACCTGCGGGGCCTGCGAGTTTCAATGTCCCGTGGGCATACAGCATCTGCCGGTGATTATCGGACTACGGCGTGGCGCGGTCAACACCGGCAAATGGGAGGACGATTACGGCACCAAGATGTTTCTGGCGCTCGAGCGCAACGGCAACTCGCTAGGCTTCGCCTCGAGCGAGCGGCAGAAGTTCATTGACAAGAACGGCCTTCCTGTTTACGACGGATCGCAGGAGTATTGCCTGTGGCTGGGGTGCATGGGTTCGTATGATCCACAGGGGCGCGACATCGTGCTCTCGCTGGCGCGGGTGCTCGGCCACTTGGGCTTGACGTTTGGCGTGCTGCGCAAAGAGAAATGCACGGGCGATCCGGTGCGGCGGTTGGGAAACGATCTCCTGTTTTCGCAGATGGCCGAGGCCAACATCGAGCAACTGCAGGCAGCCAAAGCCACCAAGCTGCTTTCCATATGTCCGCATTGCGTTCGCACCATCGGCGAGGATTGGAAGGAGTTTGGCGCGGCGTTTCAGATTGAGCATCATAGCGAACTCCTGGCGCGCCTGCGGGACAAGTTACCGCAGCGTACCGAAGGGCGGGAGACCGTGGTGTTCCATGATCCGTGTTACCTGGGACGCTATCGGGGCATTTACGACGAACCGCGGGAAGTGATTGCGCGCTGGGGAGATGCGATCGATCCGGAGCGCGCGCGCGAGCGGTCATTCTGTTGTGGGGCGGGCGGCGGGCAGATGTTCCTGGGCGAGGAGAAGGGCAAGCGTGTGAATGTGGAGCGCGCCACAGAACTGGCGGCGACTGGCGCTACCGTCGTGGGCACGGCGTGCCCGTTCTGCCAGACGATGTTCCGTGACGCGTTTGGAACAGTTACGCCAACCCCGCCGAAGCTGTTGGACATCGCACAGATTGCGGCGGCATCGATAGAGTCCGCGGGCGCGCGGGGGATGGTATAATTCTGAATTGGCGCGGCCGCGCGGAGGGTGGGGTGCGGACGTGTCCAAGCCGCCAGCAGACCTCGAACGGGCGCGTAGCTCAATTGGCAGAGCAAGTGACTCTTAATCACTAGGTTGTAGGTTCGATTCCTACCGCGCTCACCACGAAAACATCACTTACAAGGTAGTTAGAGGATCAGTGTAACTGGGCAGACTGGTCAGGCGGGACCTTGGGCAACCTCTTCGGGTCGAACTTTCGTATATACCTCCGCATCAGCAGCTCCAATGGGCTTAGCCCGCTACGACGAGCCTCTTCCAGTGCCTGTTTGTTGGTCCAGTGATCATGAGCGATCCTATAACAGGCGATGACCATTCCGGCCCGATCGTCGCCACGCCGGCAGTGCACGAAGACAGGGGTCCGGGAGGGGTCTTCCAGCAGCGCGAGGATCTTCGCCATCTGCTCATCTTTCGGCAGGAACAGGCCCGATAGCCTGACTCCCACATAGTGCATGCCTGCGGCTTCCACTAACTTCCTCTCGCGAGGTCTATGAATCATCCCGCCGCGCAGATCGAGCACGGTCTTGATCCCCATCTGTGCCAGTTCCGCAAAATCGGCAGGCTTCGGCTGCCGCCCGCGGTACACGTGATCGTCGAGACGCTGGACATTCGGCATCTCCGCCCAGGCCGGAACACAAATGGCCAGCAGCAAGGTGCACAAGGCCGTATTCATCGTCACTCCATTTGGCATTCTTATCATGACGGCACCATCGGGATGGCTACAATTCACGTTTAACTCTTTGCAATCGTTTAACTCTTTGCAATCCATGGACCGCTTTGGAAGTACTTCGGAGTGGGCACGAAATTGCAGCCTGTCTCCGGGGCAGAAATTCTGCAAGTTTGGTGAACAACACGGCCTTGCACGAGCTGAACCGTCTGATGCTGCGCTATCCCGAAGTCCAGTTGGCGACTCTCGTGGAGAGTCCGCCCAAAGGCGCGGAATGGATTCATGAAATCAAGCTCGACGGTTATCGTCTGCTGGGTTTCGTAGCCGGGGGCGTCGCGCGTCTGCGCACCCGCAACGGAAAAGACTGGACCGGAAGCTTTCCTTCTCTTATTGCGGCGCTCGAAAAGCTGAAGGTCAAAGACGCCGTGGTGGACATGGAGGCTGTCATTGTCGATGCGGAGGGCAAGAGTAGTTTTCAGGCATTGCAGGAGGCGCTCGGCGAAGGCGGCCATCCGGAGAAGATCGTCGCATATGCTTTCGATCTTCTGCATCTCGACGGCCAGGACCTGACCGGACTCCCGCTGACCTCCCGCAAGGAGAAATTACAGGGTGTCTTGAAAAAACTGGCGCGGGGCGCCGCGCTGCGCTACAGCGATCATGTGGTGGGGCGCGGCGAGGAGATGCTCGCCGAGGCGTGCGGCAAGGGATTGGAAGGCATCGTTTCTAAAATGGCGGACGCCCCTTACCTGATGGGACGCCAGAAGAGCTGGCTGAAAGCGAAGTGTGCGCGGCGGCAGGAATTCATCATTCTCGGCTACAGCGCCGCGCGCTCGGGCGGGCGGGCTTTGGGCGCTCTTTATCTCGGCTACCGGAAGGATGGCGCGTTACTCTATGCCGGAAAGGTGGGGACCGGCTTTTCGACGAAGAGCGCTCACGATCTGGCGGGGCGCTTTACCACGATCGCGGTCGAGAAGCCAGTCTTGACACGTGCCAAAAGCAGCGGCCTGCCGGCGCGCGAATGGGAGTCCATCCATTGGGTCAAGCCAGTCCTGCTGTGCGAGGTCGCGTTTACCGAGTGGACCCAGGACGGCCGCATCCGTCATCCTTCTTTTCAGGGCCTGAGAGAAGACAAGGACGCGGGCGAAGTGAAGAAGGAGACACCTGTGCGGGTAGCATCGACGTCAGGCGCGACAATTGCGCAAAGGAAGGCCGGAAGCCTCCTGGTCAGTGGCATCGCGATTACGCACCCGGACCGCGTAATCTCCGAAACCGGTCATATCACCAAGGGCGAGCTGGCCGAGTATTACTCCGGCGTGGCGCCGCTTCTATTGCCCCGGATCGCTCGGCGGCCCGTGAGCCTGCTCCGTTGTCCGTCGGGAATCGATGGCGATTGCTTTTATCAGCGCAACCCCGGCAAGGGCCTCGGTCCGGACGTAAAGCCTTTCGAGTTCCGGAACAACGGGAAAAAGAACGAGTATCTCTATATTGAGAACGAAAAAGGCCTGCTCGAACTGATCCAAATGGGCGTTATTGAGATCCATCCATGGGGTGCGACCATCGATGCGATCGACTTTCCCGACCGGCTGATCTTCGATCTGGATCCGGCCGACGATGTGCCGTTCGCAGGGCTCAAGCTTGCCGCGCGGGACCTGCGGCAAAGGCTGAAGCACAAGGGCCTCGAATCGGTACTCAAATGCACTGGCGGCAAGGGATTGCATGTGACCGTGCCGCTGGCCGCCAAGGACAAGTGGCCTGTCGTGAAATCCTTTGCCGCCTCCGTGGCGGAGGAGATGGTGACGGCGGCTCCCCAAGCCTATGTCGCCACCATGAGTAAGGCCAAGCGTTCGGGCAAGATCTTCGTCGACTACTTCCGCAATGACTATACAGCCACCGCCATCGCCGACTATGCCGTCCGTGCGCGGCCGGGTGCGCCCGTGGCCGTACCGCTCGAATGGGATGAGCTCAAGAGCCTGAAGGCGCCCAGCCAGTTCATGATTAAGGACGTGTTGAAGCGTCTCGAAAACAAAAAGTCGGATTCGTTCTCCAGGCAAAAAGGGCAAAGGATTCCCACGGCACGATAGGTGTTTTTCCTGCGTTCCTCTTAATCCGCTAATTCTTTTCCCGTAGGCCGCCGATAAGATGACGTGGAGCTAACGCCAACTATCCTCGCCATTCTGGACGACGCCGAAACTCTGGAGATCATTCAGGCCGCGCTCGTGGCGCAAGGGATCCGCTTGGTCTCGGCCGCCGATTCAGAATCGGGCTGGGATCTGGTTCAGCGGTCCCATCCGAACATCATTTTGATCGATGCGGGTCTCGCGAATGGGATGAAACTGCTCGAGCGCATTCTGGATTCCGACCCTGGCGCGCAGGTGCTCCTGTTAACGGATCGCTACTCCGCGGACGCCGCCGTCGAAGGTATTCGTCAGGGAGCCTGCGATTGCGTCAGCAAGCCACTCTCGGCCCCCATATTGGGCGAGCGCATCGGGGAGTTATTGAACGAGGCTCTCTTACGGCGCGAGACCGTGGAACTCGACGACAAGCTTCTCGAAAGCTATCGCTTTCATGGCATGGTTGGACGCAGCCCCCAGATGCTCGAGATATTCGCCCGTATTCGCCGGGTTGCCCCGCACTACCGCGTTGCGCTGGTCAGTGGCGCCACCGGCACCGGAAAGGAATTGGTCGCAGCAGCGCTACATTCGCTGAGCCCGGTGGCCAACCGCCGGTTCGTGGTCTGCAACTGCTCGGCGATCGTTGAGACGCTCTTCGAAAGCGAGCTGTTCGGCCATGTGAAAGGCGCTTTTACGGGGGCCACGCAGGATCGCGTCGGGCTGTTCGAGTACGCCCAGGGTGGTACTGTCTTTCTGGACGAGATTTCGGACATGCCGCTATCCACTCAGAGCAAGTTGCTGCGCGTTGTCCAAAACAAGGAACTGCAGCGGGTGGGCTCCTCCGAAGTTCGCAAAGTGGACGTGCACATCATTGCCGCCACCAACCGCGAGATGTCCTCCCTGATCGCCGAAAAATTGTTTCGTGAGGATCTCTATTACAGGCTGTCCATGGTCGAGCTGAAACTGCCCCGGCTGGCGGAACGCAAGGAGGACCTGCCCTTATTAGAGCGGCACTTCGTCGGAAAATTCGCCAATGGCTACCAGAAGCGGGTGAGCGGTATTTCGCGGCGCGCGCAAATGCTGCTCTCGCGTCACAGTTGGCCCGGCAACGTTCGCGAGCTCGAAAACGTACTGGGGCACGCCTGCATGATGGCGGAATCGCAATTCATCGATTTGCGCGATCTGCCCGAAAATTTGTGCAATGGCGTTCGTGGAGTCTCCATCAATGAGCCTGAGTTGATTCCACTGGCTGAGTTGGAGCGCCGCTACACCCAGCACGTCCTCGATCGTCTGGGAGGGAACAAACTGCAAGCCGCTCAGGTCCTCGGTATCAGCCGCGCCACGCTCTATCGCATCCTTCGGGATGGTGCGCCCGAGCAAGGGCATCAGCTCATTGAAGCTCTAGGCCGTTCCGCGCCCGCCCCACGCCTGCGGGTCCAGTAGCAAGCGGCGCGCCGATTCAGTCGCAGGGAAAGCCCTAAAACGGCACATCGTCGTCGGTAATGCCCTGGTTGAAGCCGGGTTCGTCGGACTGATTGGCCGCTGATGGCGCCGGCACAGAGACTGGACCGGCGGCCGATCGCGCGCCACGGGGCATCGAAACAGGCTGCTGGCTATACTCATCCGGAGCCGTGCCGCCGTCCTGACGCCCGCCCAGCAGGACCAGATGCTCACAGACCACATCGGTCGTGTAGACCTTCTTGCCATCTTTATCGTCGTAGCTTCTGGTCTCCAGTCGGCCTTCCACGTACACCTGCTTACCTTTCAGCAGATAGTTGGCAACATTCTCGGCCCGCCAGTATTTCACGCGGTGCCACTCGGTCTGCTCTTTCCACTCCCCGGATTGCTGGTCCTTCCACCGCCGCGTGGTAGCCAGCGAAAAGTTCGTGACCGACGCGCCCGACGGCGTGTACTTCGTTTCGGCATCTCGACCGAGATTGCCGATCAAGATGACTTTATTAACCGATGCCATATTACTCAGCACTGTAACATATGGTGTGCAGCCGGGCAGGACAACCCTTCAGACTGCGCCAGAAAGCCATCTTTGGCCATGTTTGTTGTAGAATAAGAATTTGGCGGGAGGTGGGTCTTCTCGAGTAGCAGGCGAGCCTTATCTTTCCCTGAGTTCATCCCTCCGATTTTCGGCAAGATCTCCTATGGCCTTTTTTCGCTGGTGTTTCCGGATGAGTGTGCCGTCTGTAAACGTCCCCTTCACAAATTTTCGCGCGTTCCCGTTTGTGAAGAGTGCCTGCGAGAGCCTGCGCCGCTGATCTCGGAATACTTCTGCCTCAACTGCCGCACGTCGTTTCAGAACAGTTTTCCGCTGGACTCCGAAGGGCGCTGCATGCTTTGCCGGCAGGGCCGCCGCGGGTTTGACGAGGCCTTTTGTTACGGCGCTTATGAAGGCACGCTGCGGGAACTGATCCATCTTCTCAAATACAACGGCATGCGTCCGCTGGCCGGACCTTTGGGCGACCTGCTGGCCCAGGCATTGCCGCGGGACAGGCAATTTGACATGATCACGCCGGTGCCGCTGCACTGGCGCCGGCGGTGGCAGCGCGGCTTCAATCAATCCGAATTGTTGGGCAAAATCGTCGCGCGGCGTCGTGGCATTCCGCTGGCGAAGGTTCTGCGGCGGAGCTTCGCCACGCGCGCGCAGGCGGGGCTGAGCGGCGCGCTGCGGCGCCAGAACGTGGCCGCCGCTTTCCGCGCGCGGCGCAGAGTGGCGGGGCAGCGCATTCTGTTGATCGACGACGTGATGACCACCGGCGCGACGGCGGGCGCCTGCGCGGTGGCGCTGAAGAAGGCCGGCGCCAAATCGGTTGCGTTGCTGGCGCTGGCGCGCGTCGAACGAAGGCTGCTGGGGAGAGCGGATTTGGACCAACGAAAGGGACCTGTTTGAATGGCCAGTTTGAACAGATTGCAGAAGCCGGTTCTGGTGCTGAATGCGAGTTATGAGCCGATCAATATCTGCGCCGCGCGGCGGGCGCTGGTGCTGGTGTTGAAAGGAGTCGCGGCGGCGGAGGAGGAATCCACTCTGCACATACACTCCGCGCGCAACGTGGTAAAACTGCCATCGGTGATTCGCCTGCTTGAATACAGGCGCATTCCCCATCAGACCCGGGCGCTCTCGCGGAAGAATATCCTGATGCGGGACCGCTATACATGCCAATACTGTCATCGGACGCTGCCGTCCGGCGAGCTTACCCTCGACCATGTAGTGCCCCGCTCGCGCTCGGGCGAATCCAACTGGGAGAATCTGGTGGCCTGCTGCAATCCCTGCAATAACCGCAAGGGCAGCCGCACGCCGGATGAAGCGGGCATGCGGCTGGCGCGGCCGCCCAGACCTTTCAGCTTGCATACCAGCCGGCACCTGATGCGGCTGTTAGGCAAGAGCGACGAGCAATGGCGGAAGTACCTGTTTTATTAGGCCAGAGTTAGTGCAGAAAAAATCCTGGCCCAACCGTTAAGTGGTGGCTGATCGAGTCGGGCACTACGACGAAGAGCAGAGTTCCGATCATGCCGTGCGCCAGCCCCAGAAAATACATATTGCGGTACTTCAGGTAGATCCTTGTGCTGCAATAACCCAACGCGAAAGTTACCAGCATCAGAAACCAATTGGGAAGGTGCGTCCAGGAGAAAAGCGCGGCGGCAATCAACGGCACACGGCGCGCGGAGGAGACCGCCAGCAGCCGGTTCGCAAAATAGCCGTTTAGCAAATACTGCTGGAACAGTCCCCATGGACAGTACGCCAGGAAGCAAAGCAGGGCCTGATCGAGGCTGATGTTACGCCGGGTTTGCAGAAGCACTCCGGAGGCGAAAAGCGACAGGGCCAACAGCGCGACCGCCGGCGCCAGCGTCTCCATGCATTCCTTGAAGTTGCGCCAGCGGAAACCCAGGCCGGCCGTTCGCTCGTGGCGCAGGATGTGGGTCGTGACAATGGCAGCCAGGATATAAATCCACGCACGCGGCGTCGTATAACGCAGCCGCCAGATGTACAGCATGATCAGCAGAAACACCGTGGCGGGCTCCGCAAGCATGAAATAGCGCGCGCGCTTCATCCAGTCCCCGATCAAAAGAAAACGTGTTTGGTGGCATCCACCAGCGCGTGAAAGGTGATGGAGGAGAACACGCTGGAGGACTTCTGAAATACCTTGCCATAAGCGATTCCGGCGATGGTCGCCAGGATCATGTAGCGCCAGTTGGGAAGGGGTTGTGGACCGTTATCCAAGTGGGCGCAGCCAAATATCAATCCGGAAACCAGTAGCACGCGGGTGGTAAAGCCGTAGCGTTGCATCATCCAGTTCTGGATCAGCGAGCGGAACAGAATCTCTTCCGGCAAGGCTGTCCCCGCGGCAATGACCAGGAACGTCAGGCCAATGCGGGTCGCCGAGGGGTGCTCGGGAACGTGGAACGGCGGTATGAAATTGAGCAGGCGGCCGGCCACGATCAGCACCGGAGCGGTTACCAGAAAACCGGCAACCCCGTAAGCCAGATCGCGCGCGACTGGTACGCGATATTTCATCCCGGGTAGAGTGCGGAAGCCCAGAAATATGGTCAGGGCCAGCAGGATCGCGATGCCGTACGCCACGCTGTGCAGAAAACCTTGAGCTGGTTTGGGAATGAGGTGGCCGCCAACGGAGAACTCCAAGGGAAGCCAGAGCGCCAGGATAATCGCGAAGTCCACCCAGGATGGGTGCTTCACCGATCGAGCACCCTGAACGAAGGCGGCGAGCGAAGGAACGCAGGTATACGCCAGAATGAGCAGCGCGAGCGGGACGCTGAACGCCTCGTTAGCGGCGGCCAGGCCGCAGAACACCAGCGTCAGGGCCAATGGTGCGACGAACAGCAGCGCGGGGCGGCGCTGTAATCCAATCTGTACGCGCTGCTGCACGATGGGGGAAAGAAAACCGAGGATAGCGACCAGCAAGAGCCCCAGGATCAAAGTGTGCATGACGTCCCACCGCGGCTGCGTTACATCCAAATTACAGGTGGAACCCGGGAGATTCAAGTTAATCTGCAGGCATGGTGTGACGCCGGTTACAGACGCGTCCAACTACACTCGCATAAAAATAAAGGTTGACAGAAGGCCACGCACTGAAAGATTATGCAAACGGAAGGGGACTGTAGCCATGGAAACTGTTCGAACCATGCTGCGGCACAAGGGAGTGGATATCTTTTGGCTCGCTCCGGAAGCGACTGTCTATGAAGCCGTCGCCATGATGGCTGATAAAAGCGTGGGGGCCCTGCTGGTACTTTCAGAGGGCAAATTGACCGGTATCGTTTCCGAACGGGACTACGCCCGCAAAGTCATTCTGAAGGGCAAGCATTCGCACGAAATCCAGGTCCGGGAAATCATGACCAGCCCGGTGGTCACCGTCACGCCCGATCACACGGTGGAAGAATGTATGCGTATTATTACGGCGCACAGGGTACGCCATCTGCCTGTGATGGCCGGAGAGGATCTGGTGGGAATGGTCTCGATCGGAGATCTGGTGAAATCGATTATCTCCGCGCAGGCCCACACCATCGACCAGCTAAGCAGCTACATAGAGGGCCGCTATCCGGCCTGAGATCGGCGAGCTACTCAGCTCTCGCCTTCGGCGCAACAAATCCGATGCGGTTCGGCTTTGCGGACGGCGGCGCCTTGACCACCCGGCAGACCAGTTGCAGCGTGTCCACGGGCAACACCACGCGGGTCATATTCCTATCGTGATCGGTGCCAGTCACCACGGCAACCTGCCACGATGGACAGAAGAACTCCAGCACGCGCAGAACAACTCCGCCGGCGGTCAATGACACCACCAGTTCCTCGTCATCCTTAAGCGCCCTCTGCATGGCCTGGATCTGGCCCAGAATGGCAGCGCCCAGGTTGTCCACCGTGGCCGGCGGAGCAGCGGCCTTGGTAGTAACATTCCGAATGGCCTGCTCCGCAAACTGTTTTGTCAGATCGCTCAGAGCCATCAGGCTTGATCCTAACACTCTGCCCCGGCGATTGCCGAAGCTGTTGCTATCATTCTCCTATATGGCTCCTATATGAGTGGGTATGAGGCGGGTGACCGGCCGACCATCCTGAGCAACCAATTCCGCGTCACCTTTGGGGTCGGTCTGGTGGTGATTCTCATTGCGGTCGGCATCGTTCTGTTTCTCCAGCGCGGCTCGCATATCGAGCTCAAGGGCGCTATTCTCAAAGTGCGTGTGCTCGCCATGGATGAGCGTAGCGCAATAGCGGTGGTCGATTTCCGCTTCGCCAACCCCGCTAATTTTCCCTTCGTCGTGCGCACCGTTGATGTATCTGTGACCGGAGCCACGGGCGACATTTATCCCGGTTCAGCGATTTCCGAAGTGGATGCCAACCGGCTCTTTCAGTTTTATCCGGTGCTCGGACAGAAGTTCAACGACTCGCTGCTCACGCGTGACAAGATCGCGGCCCACTCCACGCAGGACCGCATGATCGCCGCTCGTTTTGAAGTCCCTGTAGACAAGCTCGAGTCTCGTAAAAATCTGACTGTTCGAATCGAGGATGTAGATGGCCCGGTATCGGAGCTGGCTGAGAAATAGCCCGCCGGTCGTTGGTTTGATTTTGCTCGGCTGTACAGCCTTGGCCGCCGGCGGTCCGGCGCGGTTCGTCGAGCATACCGTCGCGGCCGGTCTCAAGGGCGGCTACCAGGTCGTCGCAGTGGACGTGAACCACGATGGCAAGCCGGATCTGATCGCGCTGGCGAGTGGCATGACCGAGCTGGTCTGGTTCGAAAATCCAGGATGGGAGCGGCACGTCATCGCCGGCAACCTTTCGGGCATGATCAATCTGGCGGCCTGGGACTACGATGGCGACGGAATTCCTGAAATTGTCCTGGCGTCCGGCTTTTCCATGGAAGCGAAGAAGAGCGCCGGTGTGGTTTCCGTGCTGCATCACAATGGCGACCCACGTCAGCCATGGAGCATACGGGAGATCGATCGCCTGCCCACGTCACATCGGCTACGCTGGGCCGACATCGACGGCGACGGCCGGAAGGTGCTGGTCAATCAACCGCTGACCGCCGCGCAGGTAGACCATCCGGAAGACCACGCGCATACCCCGCTGGTCTTCTACCGGCCGGGAGAGTGGAAACGCGAGCAGATAGCCGATCAGGATGAAGGCGTGGTCCACTGCATCTACATCGTGGACTGGGATGGCAACGGCCGCGACGCTATCCTGACCGCCAGCTTTGTGGGCATTCACTTGTATAAGCCTGGCAAAGACGGCCGCTGGAGCCGGACGGAAATCACCAAGGGCGATCCCGCGCCCTGGCCCAAGTCCGGTTCGAGCGATGTGGCGGCCGGGCGGCTGGGTACGCGGCGATACCTCGCCGCCATCGAGCCGTGGCACGGAAATCAGGTGGCCATTTACCGGGACGATCGAGGTCAATGGCAGCGCCAGGTGATCGACGATTCGCTGCGGGACGGCCACACTGTGCTCACGGCGGATCTGAATGGCGACGGCTCGGACGAGGTGATCGCGGGCTATCGCGGCAAAGGCGTGAACGTATATTACGCACAGGACCCTCAGGGCGAGCGCTGGTCGAAGCAGGTGCTGGACGATAACATTTCCGCTGCGGCCTGCGCGATCGTGGATGTGAACGGCGACGGTCGTCCGGACATCGCCTGCATCGGCTCCTCGACCGCCAATCTGAAGTGGTACGAGAATCTGGGCCCGCAACCCAAATAGCACTGCCGCACGCCGCGCCTGTCGTAAAATCGAAGTTGCCCGATGCGCTCGTCACCGTCGCGATTCCAACTTTGGCCGCGGATGCGCGACTCCTCGAATGTGTATCGGCGCTCGAAAGACAGACACAGCCTAATTTTGAAGTGATGATTGTTGATAACAGCGGCCTGGGATTGGCGCGCGCCAGGGGGGCAGAACGCCCGGGTGTGCGGGTGATTGAGCAGCCGCGCAACGTGGGCTTCGGCGCGGCCATCAACGAAGCGTTCCGCCAGTCGCGCAGCCCGTACCTCGCGACGTTGAACGACGACGCAGTGGCGCATCCCGGCTGGCTCGCGGCGCTGATATCGGCCATCCAGGCGCGGCCGGACGTGGGCATGTGCGCCTCGCAGGTGCGCATGTTCGGCGAGGACGCGCTCGATTCGGCGGGGATGCTGGTGTGCGGCGATGGAAGCAGCAAACAGCGCGGCCAAATGCGCCCGCCGAAGTTCTTTCCCGTCGCCGAGGAGGTGCTGTTTCCAAGCGGTTCGGCGGCTCTCTATCGCCGCGCGATGCTCGAAGGGATCGGCCTGTTTGACGAAAGCTTTTTCCTGTATTGCGAAGATACCGACCTGGGATTGCGCGCGCGCTGGGCCGGATGGCGATGCCTCTACGTGCCGGAGGCCGTGGTCGAGCACCACTATTCGCACTCGGCGGGCCGCGCCTCGCCCTTGAAGGCATACTACGTGGAGCGCAACCGCTTGCGCGTGTTAGCTAAGAACTTCCCGGCCCGGATGTTGGTGGCGGCGCCGTTTGTCTCGATCGCGCGGTATGGCTGGCATTTCGGGCTGATGCTACGGGGCCGCGGCGCGGCGGCACGCTTCCGGCTGGAAGGAGCTTCGCCGTGGCGCATGCCGTATTATGTCCTGCGGGCTCACGGCGCACTGCTGGTGAATGCCCGCCGCCTGCTGCGCCAGCGCCGCGAAATCCGGCGCACGGCGCGCCTTTCCCCGCATATCTACCAATGGCTGCTGCGCGCGCATTCGATCTCGGCCCGGCGCATCGCGGAGCTTTGATGACGTCAACCGGCAAGGACTCGCTGCTCATCATAGTGCCGGCTTACAACGAGGAGGGCGCCGTCGGAAGCGTGGTGCGTGCGATCGCCATGGTGCTCCCCGATGTGCCGGTGGTGGTGATCGACGACTGCTCGCTCGACGCCACTCAGCAGGTGGCGCGCGAAGCCGGGGCCTCTGTGCTGCCGCTGGCGCATCATCTGGGTCTCGGCGGGTGCGTACAGGCCGGGTATAAGCTGGCGTTCGAGCTCGGCTTTCAATACGTAATTCGTCTGGATGGCGACGGGCAGCACGATGCGCGCGACATACCGCGCATTTTTGAAACCCTGCGCGGCTCGGGTTACGAGATGGTGATCGGCTCGCGATTTGTGACCGAAAACGGATCGAGCGTCGGTCTCATTCGTGGGCTGGGCATCCGCTTTTTTCGCATGGTGCTGCGGCCCATTCTGGGAAAGCCGGTGCATGATCCGACTTCCGGATTCGTGGGCGTGAATCGCGATGCCCTGCAGGTTTTCAGCAAAAGCCTTCCCTTGGAGTATCCGGAAATCGAGGCGCTGGTCGTGCTGCAGCGCAGGCGCTTCCGCTTTCAGGAGGTCCCTTGCAAGATGCATCCCCGCACTACCGGCCGTTCGTCAATCACCGCGCTTCGTTCCATCTACTACATCGTGCACGTGCTGTTGGGAGTCTTCGTGAACGTGCTCAAGTTCGACAGCCGGGCGCGGCGGCCCGGGAAATCAGGGAATTCATAACGGAGAAGATTCGATGGACCGCCTCTTGAACGTGCTGACAATCGCCAGCGGCCTATTGGTGCTGCTGGTGCTGACCTCACTGCGGCGCGCGCACATACGCGTCGAATATTCGGTAAGCTGGTTACTGGCGGCGGCTGCTTTGCTGGTTCTATCGCGCTCCCGGCGCATGTTGTTAGCCGCGGCCGACCTACTCGGAATCTCCTACCCGCCCTTTGTATTGTTGTTGGTAGTTGGTTTCGTATTCGTACTCATGTTTTACCGCTATTCGGTGATTCTTTCAAAGCTACGCGATGATAATATCGCGCTGGCGCAGCGGCTGGCCATTCTGGAGTATCACTTACAAAGCGCGAAGGGTAACCGTTCGCATGCCTGAGACGCGCGCTAAGCCCAAACGACGCGCGCCTGCTAAACCCGCCGCGCCAGCTCCCCCGCCAAAGACAGGCCCGCGTTGGTGGATGTATGCCGCGACCGTCGTGGGTACTCTTTATGTGGTTTTTCAGGCCTATGGGCCCGCCCTGAACGGACCGTTCCTCTTCGACGACACTCGCGAACCTTACTACCTGCCAAATTTCTCCAATGAGTTACCAGCTTGGATAACTGGCGTGCGGCCGCTGTTGATGTTCACTTACTGGATCAATTATCAGTTATCCAAAGATCCGATTGGTTTTCATGTGTTGAATGTGATCCTTCACGTACTGAATGGCATTTTGTTGTTCTTCATCGTGCGCAAGCTGCTGGATCTGGCCCACCCGCGCACCTCGAATGGGTTATTACTCGCCGGCTTCGCCGCTGCTGTCTTCCTTCTGCACCCCATCCAAACCGAATCCGTATCCTATGTGGCCGGCCGGTCCGAATGCCTTAGTGTTTTGTTTTTCTTCGCCGCGTTCGCAGTCTTTCTGTACAGGCACACCGCGGAGGCGTCCTGGACGGTCGCTATCGCCGTCCTCGCACTATGTGGCGCGGCTGTCGCTTCCAAGGAGCACACGCTGGTGCTTCCCGGTTTGCTGCTGCTGACCGATTATTTTTGGAATCCCGGTTTTTCCTTGAGCGGGATCCGGCGCAACTGGCGCATCTATGTTCCGCTCGCAGCCGGTGGTTTGATCGGACTTGCATTCATCGCCAGACTGCTGGCCAGCGCGCCGAGCGCCGGCTTCCACATCAAAGACCTGACCTGGTATCAATACTTCTTCACCGAGTGCCGCGCGTTCTTTGTTTACCTGCGGCTGTTCGTATTTCCGGCTGGCCAGAATCTGGACTACGGCTATCCGATCTCACGGAGCATTCTGGACCGCGGCGCCGTCTTCGGACTGGCGGCGATTCTCCTGCTGGCGGGCGCCGCAATCTATTTCCGCCGCAAGTATCCGCTGGCGTCTTACGGCTTCCTGGTGTATTTGCTGTTGATGGCGCCGACGTCGTCGTTTGTGCCCATTAAAGATGCCCTCGCCGAGCGGCGCATGTACCTGCCAATGATCGGCCTGCTGTTGGCCGTGACCGCCGGGTTAGAACGCCTCAGCCGTTTCAACCTGGATCGCCGTAAGCTGGCCGCGGCGATGGGCGCCGTAGTTGTCATATTGGCGATCCTGACCTGGAATCGTAACCAGGTTTGGGCCAGCGATATCGCTCTCTGGGAAGACACCGCGCGCAAGGCCCCTGATAATGCGCGCGCGCACTTCCAACTGGCGCATGCCTACTACACCGCCGGCCGCTACGAAGACGCCGCGGCGCGATATGCGGAGACTGCGCGGCTACAACAACCCAACTATGATTTATTAGTCGACTGGGGATTGGCTTACGATGACGCGGGGAAGCCCGACCAGGCGCTCGCGAAACTAAAGCAGGCCGCCTCCCTGGAACCCGGCGCGCATGTCTATACGCAAATCGCCAGAGTGTACGCCAAGCAGTCGCGCTGGGGGGAAGCGCTTGAAGCGCTGGCGCAGGCGGAGAAATTGGATTCCAATTATGCCATGATCTACTATTACCGAGGCGGAATTCGGGCGAAGACCAACGACTTTGCGGGCGCTGCAGCAGACTACCAGCGCGCGCTGGCGCTGGGGATCGATCCATCCGCCGAACCTTCCGTGCGCCAGGGCTTGGCGTTCGCCCAACAACAGTTAGCTCGCAGCCAGCGCTGACATGCGGCCGCTGCGCATCGGCGTCAACGCGCTCTACCTCATCCCGGGCGGCGTTGGCGGAACGGAGATCTATCTGCGCGCACTGCTCGAGGCGTTGGCGGAGATCGACTCCCGCAACCAGTATTTCATTTTCACCAATCGCGAAACCGATGCCGGTCTGATCCCTCTACGGCCCAATTTCCATCACCGGCCGCAACGGGTGCGTGCCCGTTTCCGTCCGGCGCGCATTATCTGGGAGCAGACCGCACTACCGCTCTCGGCCGCGCGGCTGCAACTGGACGCGCTGTTGAACCCCGGCTTCACCGCGCCCATCTATTGCCCTTGCCCGGCCGTCACGGTCTTTCATGACATGCAGCACAAGCGCCATCCAGAGCACTTTCGGAGGGCTGATCTGCTTTTCTGGCGCATTCTACTGTATGCCTCGGCGCGCCTGGCAACTCTGATCATCGCGGACTCCCAGGCCACGCTTGCGGATCTGTTGCACTACTACCGGCTTCCGCCCGAAAAGGTGCGCATGATTGCGCTGGGTGTTGATCCTGTGTTTTTCGGACTGCGGCGCGTTCCCGAAAAGCTGCTGCTGACCGTTTCCACGTTGCATCCGCACAAGGGGCTGGATGCGATGCTCGAAGCTTTTGCAGGATTCCGGCGCGCGTGCCCGGAGTTCAGGCTGATGATAGTGGGATTGCGCGGCTTCCACAGCGAAGCCCTGGAACGGCGCAGGGCAAATCTAGGGCTGGCTGATTCGGTCGAGTTCACCGGTTGGATTCCGCGCGCGAATCTCTACGATCTCTACGCGCGCGCGTGGGCTTTTCTATATCCATCTACATTCGAGGGTGTTGGCCTGCCTCTGCTGGAAGCGCTGGCCGCGGGTATCCCGACGGGATGTTCGAATATCGAACCTCTTTGCACACTGGCAGGGGAAGCGGCTCTGCAATTTGATCCACACAATACGGCTGCCTTGCACGACGCCATGCTCCGTCTGGTTTCCGACGAAGCGCTGCGCAGCCGGCTGGCGGTGGAGGGACCGCACCGCGCGGCGCTTTTTTCGTGGGCTGTCACCGCTCGAGCAACGCTTCAGACAATTGTCGAAGCGGTGGAGATGTCGCGCTAGTCATAAGAGATTTGTCCAGTCTGGCCCAATCGCGGCCGTGCTATGCTTACTCCACGCAGACATGCCAAACAAGTTTGGTTCAGATATTTTGATTCAAGCGCCAGATCCAAAACACGCGGCATCCTTCTATGTCGATCAACTCGGTTTTGAGATCACTGACGAGACGCCGCAAATGATCAGCATTCACGGTAAGCACATCAACTTGTTCATCGAGCGTGGTCCGGCGCTCGGGCCAGTGTTGGAAGTGACCGTGGAAAGCGTAGCAGAAGCCAGGCAACGCCTCGTCGAGAATGGTTGCGAAGTGGTAAAGGATGAGCCGGATTTTCCGAGATGCTATATCAAAGATCCGTTCGGCCTGATTTACAATCTGCTGCAGGCTGACGCCAGTTAGAACTCGAGCGTGTCGCCGTCGTGCAGGCCGAGGCGCTTAGCCTCGCCCCCGCCTAACTCCAGCACGAATTGGGCCTGTTGGTGCCCGCCGTATTTATCGCAGCCGCTCGCCTTGGTCTTGCACGGCGGCGTGTCGGGGGAGATCTCCACGATGCGATGGCTCGTATCCATCCACACGATATCCAGCGGAATTCGCACCTGGTACATCCAGTATTGATAAGCTCCCGGCTTATCGTGGATGAAGAGCATCCCGCGGCCGCGCGGTAGCGAGTCGCGAAACATCATCCCCTTCTGCATGTCGATCGGGTCGATCTCCGCCTCCGCGCGAATCTGCTTTCCATTCGGTAGCTTGACGACGCGCATCCCGAGTTCGTCCAGGCCCACCGTGGGCGGTCCACATCCGGCGCTCGCGAGCGCCAGCAAAATCAGCGGGAGAAAATAGCGCATGCGTTAAAATGGTATCCGCATTTGCCGCATTTTGAAAGTCATGTGGAAACGCTTCCGGCTAACGCTCGAGATGATCAAGTTCGAGCATTCGGTCTTTGCTCTGCCCTTCGCGCTTACCGGCGCGCTCCTGGCGATTCGCGACGGCGGGCTCGACGCCCGCGCGGCTGGCGTGCGGATCGGCTGGATCGTGGTGGCCATGGTCGGAGCGCGTTCCGCCGCCATGGCCTTCAACCGCTTGATTGACGCGGGGATCGACGGCCGCAACCCGCGCACGCGCATGCGTCATTTACCCGCCGGAGCACTTTCACCCGCCTTTACCTGGGGCTTCGTGGGGATCTCTGCGCTGGTCTTCCTCTTTGCGGCGCGCGAGCTGAATCCGCTGTGCTTCCGCCTGGCTCCCGTGGCGCTGGCGGTTGTATTCTTCTACTCATTCACCAAGCGATTTACCTCGTTCTCCCACCTGATTCTGGGATTCGCGCTGGGCATCGCGCCGGCCGCCGCCTGGATCGCGGTGCGCGGTTCGCTCGATCCGCGTATTCTCTGGCTCACCGCGGCCGTCACCTTCTGGACCGGAGGTTTCGACATTATCTACGCATGTCAGGATTACGAGTTTGATTCGGTCGAAGGACTGTTCAGCTTGCCGCGCCGTCTGGGCATCGCCGGCGCGTTGCGTGTGGCACGTCTGCTGCATGTGTTGATGGTGGCTTGCCTCCTCGCTCTGGTCTATAGCTTGGGATTGGGCCTGTTGAGTCTGGTGGGAGTCGCCGCCGTCGCCGGCCTGCTCATTTATGAGCACAGTCTGGTGAAGCCAAACGATCTCTCGCGCGTGGACGCGGCCTTCTTCACCATGAACGGCTACGTCAGCATGTTATTCTTTATTTTCTGGGCCGCCGACATTCTATGGAAGTCGTAATCGACGATTCGCGCTTGAAGCCCATTCTGGAAAAAGTCCAGGCGGGCCAACGCCTGTCCTACGACGACGGCGTGACCCTCTACCAGACTTCGGACATTCTCGCTGTAGGTTACATGGCTAACCTGGTGCGCGAGCGCCTGCACGGTTCGCTAACCTACTTCAACGTAAATCGCCACATCAACCCAACGGATGTCTGCGTGGCCAGTTGCCGGCTATGCGCTTTCGGCAAACGGGTCAAGGATCCCAAGGCCTATACGATGTCCCTCGAAGAGGTGTGGCATCGCGCCGGGGAAGGTTGGAGCGAAGCCGTCACCGAGTTCCACATCGTAGGCGGCCTGCATCCGGAGCTTACGCTCGAGTGGTACTGCGAGATGTTGCGCGGCCTGAAGAACCGCTTTCCGCAAGTACATTTGAAGGCTTTCACCATGGTGGAAGTCGGGTACCTGGCGCAGCGCGCGAAGATTTCGGCGCGCGAAGTTCTGGAACGGTTACGCGATGCCGGCATGGATTCGCTGCCCGGCGGCGGCGCCGAAATTTTTTGCGACCGCGTACGGCGCATCATCTGCGACCACAAAATTACCGGCGAACAGTGGCTGGAAACGGCGCGCACAGCGCATCAGCTCGGGCTGCGCTCTAACTGCACCATGCTCTATGGTCACATCGAAAATGAAGAGGACCGCACAGACCATCTCATCAAGTTGCGCGAGTTACAGGATGAGACGGGCGGCTTTGTGACTTTCATCCCGTTGGCCTTTCATCCCGACAACACACCCCTGCAACATATTCCCAAGACCACCGGGTTTCTGGATATCAAGAATATCGCCGTGGCGCGGCTAATGCTTGATAACATCCCGCACATCAAAGCGTACTGGATCATGATGACGCCCCGCATCGCCCAAATCGCGCTGCGCTTCGGCGCGGACGATATCGACGGCACCGTGGTCGAAGAAAAGATCTATCACGACGCGGGAGCCACCACCAGCCAATCGCTGCGGCGCGGCGAGCTGCTGCAATTGATCCGCAAGGCCGGCCGGGAACCCGTGGAGCGCGATACGCTGTACCGGCCGGTGACGCGAACGGAATCCACTTTCACCGTGTTGGTATAACTGCTGCGAAGTTTACAAAACTTACTTAGTCCGCGATTCACCCTATAGGTACAATGCGAACGGGAGGATCTATGCGCATATCGAGTGTCACGCGTTTGTGGTTCGTAGTCATAGCTCTATTCGCGGGGAGAGAGGGATGGGCCGCCAACAATTTGCAGGTACTGCAGTCTTTTGGTTTGGGCAACGAACTCAGCGGAAACAATCTTTACGCCGGCCTGATCCTGGATGCGGCAGGTAACCTGTACGGAGCCGCGGAAGCCGGCGGCCGGTACGGATATGGAACAGTTTTCGAGCTGTCGCCGGATTCGAGCGGCGAGTGGACTGTGACGGTACTTTATAACTTCAAAGGAGGCCAGGATGGAGAAAGCCCCCATGCCACGCTCACCTGGGACAGCGCGGGCAACCTGTATGGCACAACCGTAAGCGGAGGTGGCGGCACCGGGTGCCGGGGAGGCTGCGGCGTGGTCTTCCGGTTGTCACCCTCTTCGAATGGATGGGCGGAGAACGTGCTCTACCGGTTCACCAACAGCGCTGATGGATCGGTTCCCTATGCAGGTGTCGCCCTGGATGCGGCTGGGAATGTTTACGGCGCCACTACCGGTGGCGGCGCTTCGGCGCTGGGCCTGATCTATGAACTAACGCCCGGTGCGGGCGGCGCCTGGGAGTTCAGTATTCTCCACAATTTCACCGGAAGGCCGGACGGAGCTACTCCTTACGGTACGCCGATCCTGGATAGCGCCGGTAATCTGTACGGCACGACCTACAGCGGGGGCGCCTCTAATAAAGGGACTGTCTATGTAGTGTCTCCCGCGCCAGGCGGTGGCTGGACCGAGCGGGTGATCCATAGCTTCAGAGGAGGTTCCGACGGCGTCAATCCAATGACTCCGTTGACCTTCGATCCAAAGGGGAATCTCTACGGCACGACCTCAATCGGAGGCACCGCGAACTGTGGGATCGCCTTCAGGCTGACTCCGAATCAGACGGGCGGTTGGAGTGAGACGCTGTTACATACCTTCCTGGGGATTACCGCTCAGGACGGAGAGAACCCCAACGGACTGATCTTTGATACTCACGGGAACCTGTACGGCACCAGCATGGGCGGCGGTGTTGACAACCCGGGAACCATCTTTGAAATCTCGCCGGCGCATAACGGCACGTGGACGGAAACTGTCTTGTATAGCTTCTTGGCGGGATTGGATGGCGCGTACCCTTTGGCGGGTGTAGCGATAGATGCGGCCGGCAATCTCTATGGCACGACGCTTTGGGGCGGACCCGCCGGAGACACCAGCGGCGGCGTGGCCTTCCAGTACACGCCGTGGGTTCACATCAGGCCGCTTGCCTGATCATCTCCCAGGCTCTCATCACATGATCGCGCGTGGTGCTCATATTCCCGATAGCCAGGTGCAGCGTGAATTTACCGTGCAACACCGTGTGCGACAGGAAAAACTCGCCGGAGGCGTTGACGGCTTCGAGCAGCCGGCGATTCTCGTCGTCGGTGCCCCTGTAGCGAAAGCACACCACGGAAAATGGCGTGGGCGCGGCAAGCTCGAAACGCGGATCGGCCTCCACTGCGCCGGCCAGCTCATGCGCCCAGGCGATCTGGCTACGGATCATTTCAGCCAGCCTCTCGCGGCCAAAATAGCGCATCACAAACCAGAGCTTCAGAGCGCGGAAACGGCGCCCCAGCGGCACCCCGTAATCCATGTAGTTCACCGCGCGGGAATCTTCCGCGGTGCGCAGATATTCTGGAACCAGTGAAAACGCGCGCCGCAGTATATCCGGCCGGCGCGTGTAAAACGCGCTGAGATCCACTGGAATGCACAACCACTTGTGCGGATTGACCACCAGCGAATCTGCGCGCTCGGCGCCCTGCAAAATATAACGGAGCTCCGGAACGATGGCGGCCGCCCCCGCATAGGCTGCGTCCACGTGCAGCCAGAGGCCATGGCGCGCGGCAATCTCGGCAATCGCCGGCACCGGGTCGATGCTGGTGGTCGAAGTAGTTCCCACCGTGGCCACTACGCAGAAGGGCCGCAAGCCAGCCGCAACGTCGGCATCCACCGCGTGAGCCAGGGCGTCGGGCCGCAGGCGGAACTCCGCATCCACCGGAATCTTGCGCACGTTGCACTGGCCGATACCGATCGAAATCGCGCCCTTTTCAATGGAGGAATGCGCCTGCTCGGAGGTATAAAGAGTGAGCCCGCGCGAGGCCCCCAGCGTGCGCGCTTCGGGATCGGCCATTTCGCGGGCGGCTGCAATGGCGTGCATGCTGCTGGTCGAAGCGGTGTCGTAAATGATTCCAAACAGACCAGCAGGCAGCCCCATCCACTCACGCAGCCAGTCGAGCACCACTTGCTCCAATTCCGTCGCGGCAGGCGACGTCTTCCAGAGCATGGCATTGGCGTTGAGCGAGGCTGCCAGCAGTTCCGCGAGGATGCCCGGACCCGGCGCGGTATTGGCGAAATACGCCATGAATCCGGGATGATTCCAATGCGTGATACCCGGCACGATCAGGCGGCGGAAATCCTCCAACAGCCGCTCCATCGGTTCGCCCATCTCCGGCCCGGAGCGCGGCAGCCGATCGGCCAGCTCGCCCGGCTGCATCTTCGGCAGCACGGGGTAGCGTTCCGGATCGTCGAGATAACCGGCAATCCAATCCACAGCTTCTTGCCCGAAGCGGCGAAACTCTTGCGGGGACATACGGTTATTGAATCACAGCAATTCCATCCAGCCGCGAAACCACTCACGAAATTCGTCGAGGGCCGCGCGCGTTTCGCGTCCGAGCGGCGTGGCCAGATGGCCGGTCTTGATGCCGCGAACCGACAACGCAGCTTTAATCCCGACGGGCGTCGGGAAACGTTCGATGCGCTGGACAAAGTCGCGAAGCCGCGCATCGAGCCGTTCGATTTCAGGCGCGGCTTGCTCCTGAATCGCGCGGTCAAGCGCCAACAGCAGCTCGGGCACGGCACAAGCTACACCGGAAATGATGCCATCGGCGCCGGCCACGCGCGCCCGCGCGAAGATGGAGTCGTGGCCCACCAGCAGAGTGAATGCATGTTCCTGCGCATGACCGAGCAGGCGCTCGAAATATTCCCAATCGCCGCTGGAGTCCTTGATGCCGGAGAAGTGCCCGCTCGAGAGCAGTTCCATGGCGGTCTCCGCCGCGATCGCGCTGGTGAAGACGGGGATGTTGTAGAGATACAGCGGTGCGGCGTGTCCGATCTCCTCCGCGAAGCGTAGATAAAACTCCCTGATCTCGGGCTGCCCGTAGCGGAAGAAATAGGGTGGCATCACCAACAGGCCGGCGGCGCCCGCCGCGGTGGCTTCACGTCCCAGCGCCAAGGCGCCGTCGAGCGTGCTATGGGAAACTCCCGCCAGCACTGGCACGCGGCTTCGCTTCACCGCCAGATACGCCAACCTCACGCGATCGTTGGAGTCCAGGTTCACGAACTCCCCCGTCGAGCCCAGCAGCGTGATACCCTGCACCCCGGCCGCGCACAGAAAATCGATCAGATCGAGCGTGACTGCTATATCGGGCTCGTCGCCGCGTTTGCCATGTGGCGTCACCGCAGCCACGTTGATGCCGGTAAAAAGCTTATTCATTGCGCTAGCGGCGTCAGCACGATGCTGCGAAACTCCACGGGTCCATGGTCGCCCTGCAGCATGATCGGTCCAGGCACACCCTCGTCCGCATCGCCGGCCATGGCGGTCAGCCCGTCGATGGTCCCTTTGGTAACGGTCTTGCTGTTCAAGGTTATCGCGACGTTGCGCCCAACCAGATGAATGTCATAAATCTGCCACTCGCCGGCCGGTTTGGTGACGTTTTCCGTTGGGATGATGCGGCTGTAAAGAGCGGCGTTGGAGTGGCGGTCGAGCGGCCTGCCGTAGTCCTCCAGGATCTGTACTTCATACCGGCCGCGTAGCGCAATCCCGCTATTGCTGTGCGGCGGCGTGCGATATTCCACGTGCAGATCGAAGTTCCAGAATTTGTCGTTACTCACTAAGTCGACAGCCGTGCCGTTGCCCTTCAGCATTCCGCCGGCAGCGGACCAGCCGGGCGACGCGCCGGGAATCAGGCCATGCCAGTTGGAAATGTCTTTGCCATTGAACAGGCTGATCGGCTTCCCCGCATGCCACGAGCCATCGTCCACGTCGGCGATCTCGGGCGCGCGGGCGCCGCTCCACTGCAATTGAGTATCTCCGGATGCAAAAGCGCCGTCGAGCTTGCCGTCCACCAGCCTGGCGCGATATTCCTGGTGCACGGAGTGGCCGTCGTAGGTGAACCGCAGCTCACCATTTTCGATCCAGATATGCTGGATGTCGTTCAGATCCCCGCCTGGGAAACCGACAAACTTTCCTTTGATCCCAGCGGTGCCGGCGCCTTCAACCTGGAGCCACCAGGCTCGGCCGCGCGGCGAGTTGCGCACCGTGATATCCCACCGGCCGTTGAAATCCGGGCCGGCAGAGGCCCCCGCGGACCATGCGGACCATGCAGATGTGATCAGCAACAGGAGCGGAATCAGGGTGCGCATGGTGGTGGCTGCCTCGGATCAATTTATCATACTGCTCGTTTCCGCCCCAATCCGCGTCATCGGATTGATATGCACCGGTTACTGGTAGCCGCACTCTGCTGCGGCGCTGCGCAGGCCGCTCACATTGGCGGCGTGGTGCTGGATGCCTCGACGGGCCGCCCGCTGGCGCGCTCGCTGGTTACGCTTCGCCCTGTGGAAGGCACAGATGGCAAAGCTCTCTCCACGCGCGCCAACCGCGAAGGACAATTTGGCTTCCCTTCGCAAAACGCTGGCATGTACCTGGTCAGCGCCTCGCGCGACGGGTTTGCGCCGTTCCAATACGGCCAGAAGGATTCGAAATCCGCCGGCAAGCCCATGGCTGTCGAGCAGGAGGGGACGCTCTACCTGGATATCCGCCTGCACCGCTACGGAGCGATTTCAGGCGCCATCCTGGACGAGAACGAAATCGGAATTCCGGACCAGAAAGTGATCGCGTATCCAGCCAGGCAGCCGCTCGAAATTGCGGGTAGCGCAATCACCGACGATCGCGGCATCTATCGGATTCACGGCCTCGATCCCGGCCTCTATTTCGTGCGCACGGCGGCCAAAAAGCTGGAGGACGACTCCGGCGTGCTGCCGACTTTCCACAAAGAAACCAATGCCGTAGATCAAGCTATCACGGTGCAAGTCGATCTCGACCAGCAGATGGACGATATCAATATCCGCCCGCTGCCCGGCAAACTGTTCCGCATAACCGGCAAACTTGCAGCCTTCCCGCCGGTGCCGACGATGGTCACGTTGATATCGGATGCGGGACGCCTCCAGACGCAAGCTACCCTGTCGTTCACCTTCGAGCAGGTCGCGCCTGGCAATTACGAGCTGATTGCCGAAGCTGACGATGGCCGGGCGACGCTGGGGCACTATCGTGAGCTGGCCGTGGATAACGATGTCGAACTGCAGGTGCAGCTTACGCGATCGCACGAGACCGAATTTCGTATGGAAGACGAGAAGGGCAATCGCGTCGATCTGGGAACAGCCAGGGTTATGGCCCGCCGCAAGACGCTCGACGGCGGCGGACGTCCGCAGGTCTTGAAACTCGTAAACGATCGCGCGATGCTGGCGCCGGGACGTTGGGAGATGGCCGTGATTCCGCCCTCCCGCTATTACGTAACCTCCTTCACCGGTCCCGGCTTGAGAGATTCCGAGCGCGGGCGGGCGGATGGCTGGAACGAAATTGTTTTACGCGATTTCAGCCCGGTCTACATCAAGCTCTCGTCGCGTCCTGCTTCGATTCATGGCCGCGTGACCGGGTCCGGACAAGACGTGGCGCCCGGCGCGCCGGTGTATCTGGAAGCCTTCGATCAGCCCACCGGCAAGCGCCTGACCGACCTCCGCACGGCGCGCACCGACCTGCGCGGGCAGTACCACTTTCGCGGCCTGGCCCCCGGCGTTTATCGCATTCTCAGCACGTTCGAGTTCGACAAGCCCGATCCGGAAACTATGGAGGCCGCGGGCGCGCGTTCGGTCACGCTTTCCGAAGGGGACGATACTGCGCAAGACTTAGAACTATATGTACGGTAGTTCGAGACTTCTGGCGGCCTTCTTCGCGGGCGGATCCCTTTTCGCGCAAACTTTTGCCGGCTCAGCACTGCTCGATCAGACCGTCGAGCAGGCCATTGAGGAAGGCCGCATACCGGGCGCGGTGCTGCTGGTAGGCCACCACAACCAGATCGTTCATCGCAAGGCTTATGGCAAGCGGGCGCTTATACCCACGCCCGAAGCCATGACCGTGGATACGGTTTTCGACCTGGCCTCGCTCACCAAGGTAGTGGCCACCACTTCCTCGTTGATGAAGCTTTTCGAGCAGGGCAAGTTTCGCCTGAACGACCGTGTGACGCAATACCTGCCGGAATTCCAGGGCGGCCAGAGCGACATTACCATCCGCAACCTGTGCACGCATTTCTCGGGCGAGCCCCCGGACCTGCCCTTAAATCCACCCTGGAACGGCTATCGGACGGGCATTCACATGGCCATGCTGGAAAAGCCCACCGCGCCACCCGGCACGCATTTTGCGTACAGCGACATCAACTTTATTCTGCTCGGCGAGTTGGTGCACCGGCTGAGCGGACAGATGCTTTCCGACTATGCGCGGCAGCAGATATTCCTTCCGCTGGGCATGAAAGAGACGCTGTTCCAGCCCCCCGCCTCACTGGTGCCGCGCATCGCGCCCACCGAGCGCCTGACCCCCAATGGCATACCTTTGCGGGGCATCGTACATGATGAAACCTCACGCTACATGGGCGGCGTAGCGGGGCACGCAGGCCTGTTCTCTACGGCCGACGATCTGGCGCGCTTTTGCCAGATGATGCTGGCGAAGGGCGTACTCAACGGCACGCGCCTCTACAGCCCGCTAACCGTGGAGAAATTCATCACGCCGCAGACGCCCCCGGATCAGCCCATCCTGCGCGGCCTGGGCTGGGATATCGACTCGCCGTTTTCGGGCAATCGGGGCGAGCTGTTTCCCATCGGCTCATACGGCCACACGGGTTTTACGGGCACGTCTATTTGGATCGACCCGGTCACCGGCACGTATGTGATTCTGCTGACCAACAGCGTGCATCCTTACCGCAGGGCGGCCATCACGGGTCTGCGTGGCAGGCTGGCCACCATCACGGCGGCGGCTTTGGGAGTGGACGCGCCTGGCGTGGCTCTAACCGGATATAACGAGACCATCTCAGGACCCGGTCTGCGGCGCGAGGTCGAGCGCAATGGGCGCACTTTGACGGGCCTGGACGTCCTTGCCGCGGAGAACTTCCGGCCGCTTCAGGGAAAGCGCATCGGGCTGATCACTAATCCGACCGGCGTGGACCTCACCGGCAAGCGCAATATTGACGCGATGCGCGCAGCGGGCGTCAACATCGTGGCGCTCTTCTCGCCGGAGCACGGCTTTGCCGGCGCCGAAGATAAGCCGAACGTGACCGATACGACCGATGCATCCACCGGCATCCCAGTCTTCAGCCTTTACGGAAAGACGCTGCGTCCCACGCCCGAGATGCTGCGCGGCATCGATGTGCTGGTCTTCGATATCCAGGACGTTGGCGTGCATTTTTACACCTACGAAACCACCATGGCCTACGCCATGGAAGCGGCAGCCAAAACAGGAATACCATATTTTGTTTTGGACCGGCCCAACCCCATCACCGGCGTACATGTGGAGGGGCCGGTGCTCGAACCCGCCAATCTTTCGTTTGTCGGCTATTTTCCTCTGCCGCTGCGGCACGGCCTGACTATGGGAGAGCTGGCGCGCATGTTCAACGGCGAAAACCGCATCGGCGCTAACCTGACCGTGGTGGCGATGAAGGACTGGCAGCGTGGCGATTGGTTCGACGCGGGAGGCCTGCCGTGGATCAACCCC
>Ga0302325_10001277_pt1 | contig 64936 bp, 66 predicted proteins | sample Palsa_T0_2_FD_201948 | JGI IMG/M metagenome (GOLD analysis project Ga0302325, IMG submission 201948) | Peat permafrost microbial communities from Stordalen Mire near Abisko, Sweden - Palsa_T0_2 | ecosystem: Environmental > Terrestrial > Soil > Palsa > Peat permafrost | place: Sweden: Abisko...
AATCGTGCGCAAGCGGCGCCTCGGAGTCGTCGATCGACTCGTTCTGGCACACCATGCAGCGCAATTCTTTCGACAGCGCCCGCGCCCGCGCTTCGAGTATAGGATCGGGAAGCATCTCGTCGGGCTGCACCGCCCATGACGCGGATGGTGCCAAGAGCATTATCGCCAACATTGCCGCGTAGAAAGCTTTCACAGCGATCACTCCGCTGGCGCCAGCGCGGCCTTCGCTTTTGCCGGGTGCGGCGCGCCGATCCGCAGGCGCCGATCCGAAAGCGACAATGCGCCGCCGAGGAACATAATGAAAGCGCCGCCCCAGATCAGAAGCACATTGGGCTTGAAAAAGAGCCGCACTGGCACCGCACCGTTTGCATCAGGATCACCGAGCGAAATGTAGAGTTGGCTGACGCCGCGCGTCATCAATGCAGCTTCAGTGGTCGCCATGTTGCGGGCCGGGAACGTCCGTCGGGTTGGCTCCAAAGAACCGATAATTTCGCCGCTGGCCCGCCTCACGGTGAAGTGCCCGACTACATCGTGATAATTCGGTCCCGGCCGGTCGAACGTACCGTCGAAGGTCAGCCGATAGTGCGAAATGTCGATGACATCGCCTTGCTTGATTGCGGCGATGTGCTCGCTGCCCCACGCCGTGACGCTGACGATACCGAGCAGCGCTGCGCCGATGCCGAAGTGCGCGAAAGCCGTGCCCCATACCGAGCGCGGCATCCCGATCGCCCGGCTCAATACGGCGTTGAACGGAATGCGCAGGATCATGGTGCGCTCGACGATATCGGTCACGGCGCCTGCCATCACGAAAATCGCTATGCCGACACCAAACGGCGCCAGCACCGGGCCTCCATGCTCGAGCGCGAATGCTGCGGCAATGGCAACGGCCGACAGCATCGCAGCCGCAAGCAGCCGCTGAGCGGCGCTGAGAATGTCGCCACGCTTCCATCCGAGCAGTGGACCGAACGGCATCACCAGCATCAGCGGAATGAATAGCGGCCCGAAGGTCGAATTAAAGAACGGCGGTCCGACGGAAATCTTGTCGCCGGTCAGAGCTTCGAGCGCGAGCGGATAGAGGGTGCCGACAAAAACCGTCGCGCATGCGGAGGTCAGGAACAGGTTGTTGAACACCAGCGCGCCTTCGCGCGAAATCGGCGCGAATAAACCACCCTGCTTCAATAGCGGCGCGCGCCAGGCGTAAAGCGCTAGCGCTCCGCCGATGAAGACGATCAGAATCGCAAGAATGAAAATGCCGCGAGTCGGATCGACCGCGAAGGCATGCACCGACGTGAGCACGCCGGAACGCACCAGGAAGGTTCCGATCAGCGACAGCGAGAAGGTCAGAATGGCCAAAAGGATGGTCCACACCTTAAGCGCGGCACGCTTTTCCATCACCACGGCGGAATGTAGCAGCGCAGTACCGGCAAGCCATGGCATCAGCGACGCGTTCTCGACCGGATCCCAGAACCAGAAGCCGCCCCAACCGAGTTCGTAATAAGCCCAGTAGGAGCCGCCCGCGATCCCGAGCGTCAAACACATCCAGGCGCCGAGCACCCATGGCCGCACCCAGCGGGCCCAGGCCGCATCAATCCGGCCTTCAAGCAGCGCTGCAATAGCGAATGAAAACGCGATCGAGAAACCGACATAGCCGAGGTAGAGCATCGGCGGATGAAACGCGAGGCCGGGATCCTGCAAAATCGGGTTGAGATCGCGTCCCTCGAACGGTGCATCAGGAATGCGCAGGAACGGGTTGGACGTCGTCAGGATAAAAAGATGAAACGCGGCGGCGATCCAGGCCTGCACGGCCAGCGCATTCGCCTTCAAGGTCAATGGCAGATTGGTGCCGAACACCGCCACCAGCGCGCCGAAGAAGGCGAGGATCGACACCCACAGCATCATCGAGCCTTCGTGATTGCCCCAAATGCTGGTGAGCCGATAGATCAGCGGCATCGCCGAATTCGAATTCTCGTACACATTGAGTACGGAGAAATCGGACGCGACGTAACATTCACCCAACGCGCAAAACGCAATGGCAACGAAAATGAACTGCGCGACCGCCAGCGGCGGTGCCATGTTCATAAGGACCGCGTCGTTGGTGCGTGCGCCGACGATCGGCATTGTGGCCTGGATCAAGGCGAGCCCCAAAGCGAGCATCAAAGCGTATTGGCCGAGTTCCGGGGTCACTTGGTTACTCCGCCGACCGGCATCGCCGCCCGTTGCGCGTAATCATCTTTCCAATGTCCCGACTTCTTCAAGGCGTCGGCGACCTCTTTCGGCATATAAGTTTCGTCATGCTTGGCAAGGATGGTATCCGCATCGAACACGCCGGCGCCGTCCAGCGCGCCTTCGGCGATGACGCCCTGCCCTTCCCGGAACAGATCAGGCAACACACCCTGATACGTCACCGGGATTTCACTGTTTCCGTCGGTCACCTCGAAGCGGACGCGCAGATCGCCCGAGTGCACGATACTGCCGTCCTTCACCAGACCGCCAAGCCGGATACGAGTGCCGGGTTCGACGTGCTTCTCGGCGACGTCGCTTGGCGAATTAAAGAACACGATGGAGTCACGAAATGCATTGAGCATCAGCGCGACCGCGACCGCGAGCACGCCCACGCCAGCGCCGATCAGGACGAGACGTCGCTGCTTGCGTGTCATTCCGTATGTCCCTGCAGCGCCATTCCAATCAACCTTCCAGACCCAAACCCTTGGCGAGATCGTCGACCCGCTTGATATCATCGGGTCGGCTCGACAGTGCATGGCGCGCGTCATCAGCAGCGCCTTTGGCCTTATCGCGGTCGCCGAGCACGACATAGGCGCGGACCAGACGAAGCCATCCGTCCACGTCATCGCCATTGGCGCGCAGGCGGTCAGCAAGTTGCGCCACCATACCGTGGATCATAGCGTTCCGCTGCTCGTCCGACATGCCATTCGCGGCAGCTACGTCGGCATCGCCTGGACCGGCGGCAGGCGGCACCGGCTCACCGGTAACACGGCCCAGCGCAGCGCGGACAAATCCGATCCATGGCGCACCGGCTGGCGCATCTTCCAACATGGCCCGCCAACGTGCCGCAGCACCCTCGCGATTGCCATCCTGCTCATCGGCGAGGCCGAGGAAATAACGCGCCTTGGATTCCTTGGGATCGCGCGCAATCGCTTTACTGAAAGCCTGCTTGGCTTCGTCGGTTACCACGCCGTTTGCAATGCCGACCAGTGCCTCGCCCAATCCAGAATCACGGGTCGCGTTCTCGCCCTTGAGCGCCAACGCGCGGCGCCACGCCGCAACAGCGTCATCGTACCGGCCGAGGCGCAGATAAACCGGCGCGATCACTTCCCAGCCAGCCCCGTCGTTGGGATTTTTTGCAAGATGGGCTTCGACTTGGCTGACCAGACTCTCGATCGACTGGCCGTTTGGCGAAGGATTGCTGCGGGCAAACGCGGGCTGGCCCGGTACGTTGGGCGAGCCGAGATCGAGATAGAGGCCGAGCGGCAGAACCAGAATAGCAATCAGCCCGAGGATCGCGGCCATGCGGCGGTGCCGCATTCGCTGCGCCGAACCTTGCGCGGCGATCTCCGGGCCAACGCGCGTATCGGCGGCGGCCAGGAGCCGGCGCGACACCTCCACACGTGCAGCCTCCGCTTCGGCCGAACCAATCAGGCCGGCATTGCGGTCGCGGCCAATCTCTTCCAGTTGGTCTTGATAGACTAAGAGATCGTTGTCACCCACTGGCATATTCGCCGCTTTTCGTCCAAGCGGCCACAGCACAGCAAGCATCGCCGCCGCCGTCATTACCGCCAGAATGATCCAAAGCGTCATTATCAACTACTTTAGGCGGTTGCCGGCCGCCGTTGTTCGCGCGCCGTTACATCACGGCCCGATTACGGCCGCAATGGGAGCCTCCGCGCGGCAATTGCGCACTGGGTAACCCCCCGATTATGCGTGCGCCGCCGGCTTTTTCTCGGTGATCGCAGCGTGAGCCGCTACGTCGGCAGCCTTGGCCAGGGTTGCGGCATAATCATTGCCGAAGACAGTGCGGCAAAGGCGGATCACAGCGTCAACCTGTGATTGCCGGAAAGACCGATCGGCGTTGCCGGCATGGCGAAGCGTGTCGAGTAGAATCTTGGCGCTGGTTTCCAGATATTGCGTAAGTTCCGAATAGGCGCGAAGTGTAACCTCGCTCAACGCCAGTTCGCCCGCGTAATTGCGGCAGGCACTGACAAAATCGACCCGCGCCTCAACCTCACCGAGATCGCCAGCATCGATTGTCGAGCGGGGAGCAATCTCATTGGCCGGTCGCGGACGAAGCAGACGGCGAACACGGCCCGGCGTCGCGTCAATTTCGGATTTGAGGAGGTTTGAGACTTCGGCACGGACTGCCGCAACCTGACGGCTCCAGACCGAGTCTCCCGAAAGGTCGATTTCGGTGCGCAGTCCCCTGGCCGCATCGTGGATGCTCTTGAGCATCGACATTACTGGACGGCCAGCCTTGAATTCCGTTCGAAGGTCGTCGATCGTGGCCTCGACCTCCCCGATGGCAAGATTGACCGCGACGGCATAAGGCGTTTCTCCTATCCGCGCGGGCTCGTCGCTTTCCGCCGCGCGGGTCGCAAGACGAATGATCTGCCATGGCGCCGCCATCCGGTTCATCAGCAAGATCAGGCCGAAACGAACTACCTCGCTCTTGCGCGCCGCTGCGGCACCCAAATTCTTTGCCGACGAAACGGTGTCGATCAGAGCCTTCGTTTGATCGACGATTTCGCGCTCGAAGGCGCGAATGCTCGGCGGGATCCGCTTGGCGAGATCAGCCAGCACATCGCGGAACTCGAGGATCTGGTGCAACGTCGCGATATCTTCCGTTGGGCGCGGTGTGCCGACTTGAATAGCAAAGCGGCGTAGCGCCCGCTCATCGCCGCCGATTGCCGCAAGGGATTCCCGCATCTTCTGCTGGGCACGATCATGCAGTGCGCGAACCAGCCCGTCGGCCTTTGACCTGTCGTCTACCAGCAGTGCGCGATCGATGTCTTCGCTGAGCGCTTTGGCTTCGGCCGGAATCAGGTCGCGACCGATCCAGTGCCAGATCGGATCGAGAGAGACTCTCGCAAGACGGCCAATGCGCTTATGATCGGCCGCGCCGTCAAACAGGAAAGGCTCAAAAGGTGTGAAGAACAATCGCGCTGCATCGCCGATCCGCGGTATCGGCCGCGCCTCGGCGCGGACCGTGCGGCGAAGCTCTTCAAGCACAAATTGATTGCCGGGATCGCTGTCGCCACGCAGTAGCCCGCGCTCGAGCTCCCGGACGAGCATTGAACGCGCTTCCGGCTTCAGAGTCCGGAGAAATTCCCGCAGCCGTTCGACGGGTTGCCCGTCGCTCGTCATCGCACGCCCTCGACCGACCTATACCGTTAATGTTTTACTAGCGGGCGGCTTAAGAAGGAGTTACGCAAAATCCCGAAATTTCAAGGCGATAAGCCCAGGATTTGAAGTCAATCGACTGCCGTCCAGGTGCCGTCAGGATTTCGGCAAGCGGTTCCGCGCTCAACCTGCGGGGTGCCGTCGATGTAGATGGTGTCCGTGAAAGGCCGGCAGCTGGCGCCATTGGCCTGATAGGCCGGTCCTGGAACCACGTTGCCGTAGCGGCCCGAGTCCGGGTTGCGCCAGGCGACCGGGGCACCAGACGGCCCTGCCTCAAGGGCCTGAACCTGAGCAGCGTAGGCCCGCCGTCTATCCTCATCATCCAGCGCCGCTCCAATCCGGTTGCCGAGTAGCCCGCCGAACGCCGCACCAATCATCGTTCCGGCCAACCGATTGCCGGTAGCGCCACCAATCGCGTTGCCGATCACCCCGCCAGCCGCAGCACCCGCGACCGTGCCGCTTACTTCCTTGGGACCGGAATCTGCCGAGCAGCCCGCGATAACCATCGCGGCAAGCGCAATCGTCAGAAAACGAGCAGTCGCCATCGCCAATTTTGTCCCACTTTTCGACCCAGCTAGGACCAGAAGGGGCCATTGGGGCAAAACTTCGTTCACGCTTCCAGATACCCGCGTAACGGTTGCCGCAAGCGCGTAGGATACCGCCTCGTGCACTGGCGGCTGATTTTGCGCTTAGCTAAGTTCCATCGCAACTACTTCCCAAAGAGCCCGCGCATGAAATTGAGGAAACGCACTGCATTTGTCCGGCATCTCGTATGGGGACTCTCGGCGCTGATGTTCGGCGCAACAACCGCAGACAATGTCCAAGCGCAAGAATATCCGACCCGAACTGTGAGAATTGTTGTGCCCTACCCGGCCGGAGGCACCGCCGACGTTATGCCGCGCATTCTTACCGATTGGCTGTCGCGCAAGTGGGGGCAGTCGGTGATCATCGACAATCGCACTGGCGCGGGCGGCAACATTGGTGCGGAGGTCGCCGCCCAAGCCGACCCCGATGGTTACACGCTCCTCGCAACGCCACCTGGACCGTTGGTCATCAATCAAAACCTCTACTCGCATCTCGACTTCGATCCACTGAAATTCGTTCCCATTACAGTCATAGGACGCGTGCCGAATGCCCTGGTGGTCAATCCCGACAAAATCCCGGCCAGCACCGTCAAAGACTTTATTGCGTATGCCAAAGCTAACGACGGCAAACTGACCGACGCGACGCAGGGGAATGGCACCACTTCGCACCTTACATCCGAGTTATTTCAGCTAATGGCGCACGTGAAATTGCAGAACGTGCCTTATCGCGGCTCGGCACCCGCGCTGAACGATCTTGTCGCCGGCAGCGTCGATTGCATGTTCGACAATATCGGCGTGTCGATGCAGCTCGTGAAAGCAGGCCGGCTCAAGATCATTGCGGTCGCCTCGCCGCAGCGCGTAGCGAGCATGCCGGACGTGCCAACTATCGCCGAGACGCTGCCGGGCTTCGCAGCAGTAACCTTTTACGCACTCGCCGCGCCGCCTGGAACGCCCGCACCAATCGTCGAAAAGATCAGCGCCAGCGTGAACGAAGCGCTGCACGATCCCGACGTCCAAAAGCGCTTCGCCGATCTTTACGCGGAGCCTGTCGGCGGGACCCCGCAAGCGACCGCGGCGTATTTCCAGGAAGAGGTCACGCGCTGGAAGAACGTCATTACCTCAGCGCACGTCACACTCGAATAAACAGCCCATGAAGCACAGTTCGCCTAAGTGCGAGCTTAGGCGTTGAGCTTTAGCAACCTGTCGGCATTGCCGTGGGCGAATTTTTCGCGGTCGCCCGGCGACAGCGGCACATTGTCCAGAAACGCGCGTCCGTCGGCATTGCTGGCATATGGATAATCGACCGAGAACATCAGGCGGTCGATGCCGAATGTTTCCAGTGCCGCGACGAACGGCGGATTAGTGAAAAAGCCGGCGGAGGTGATGTAGACCTGATCCGTAATGGTTTTCGACAGTGGCCGCGATAGGAATGAAAGGTCCTTACCGAATTGGTGCTCGCAACGCGCCAGCATCGCCGGCAGACCCTCCCCCATATGCCCAATGATGAAATTGAGCATTGGGTACTTATCCATCGTGCCCGACACCGCAAGCCGCATGACGTGCACGGCGACCTCGTAGTGCCAACCCCAAGCGAAGGTCGAGAGACCGAAATTAATATTCTTTGAAAAACCCTCGTAATAAGCCTTGCGCACGTCGGCCGGCGGCATGCCGGGATGAATGTAGATCGGCACGCCGAGCTTTTCGGCGCGCGCCAGGAGCGGCGCAAATTTCGGATCGTCGAGGAAAGCACCGCGAATTGTGCCGCTGATTAGCGTTCCCTTGAAACCGTACTTGGTGACAGTGCGCTCAAGCTCATCGGCAGCGGCCTCTGGTACACTAACCGCAAGATGCGCAAGCGCGGCAAAGCGATCCGGCCGCTCGGCGATCTTCCGCGCAAACCCGTCATTGAATTTTTTCGCAAACTCGACGGCTTCCTGGCCCTCAAACTGATCCGCGCTCGGCGTGATATGAACGCCCGCTTTCGACAGCACCTGCACCGTAATGCCGTTACGATCCATATCGGCGAGCCGGTCGCCAACAATGTCGATCATCTTGTCGGCGGCGTTGGCAACGACGTCTGGAACATTACCCGCGGCGTGCGACGATGCCGCGGTGTTATGGCTGCCGGGCAGCAGCAGGCTGAAATGTTCTTCAAGCGTGACAACGCGCATCTTGTCTCCCCGCCAGGATTGGCGTCCTGTGAGGCCGTGGTATGACACACGCACACCAGCGTTGTCAGGAGGTGTTGATGAAACGGGTTTTGCTCGCTCTGGCATGCGTCGCATTTGGGGGAATTACAGTCGCCGCCAGCGCATTGGCGCAAGACCTGTTTCCATCCCGCCCGGTGCAACTGATCGTACCGGCGACTCCCGGCGGCCCGGTCGACACCGCCGTCCGCCTGATCGAACCGTCGTTATCTGCGGCGCTGGGACAACCGGTCGTCCTGCTTAACAAGCCCGGCGCGAGTGGGACGTTGGGCATGCGCGACGTAGCGACCGCCGAACCCAACGGCTACACCATCGGCCAGGGCGTCAATTCGATTTTCACGATCACGCGGATTTCAGGAACCAGCGTGCCGTTCACACTCGATGACTTCAGCCAGCTCGGGAATTACGCCACCGATGTCAGCGTCCTCGCGGTCAGCGCCGACGCGCCGTGGCAAACCCTCGACGACATCGTCGCCTATGTGCACGCCAATCCGGGCAAGCTTAACTACGCGTCGGCGGGCATCGGCACTGTATCGTCGCTCAGCATGCAAGCGATGGCGCATCACTTTAAGCTGAACATGGTCGCCGTGCCGTTTCCGGGTGGCGCGCAACTCACCACCGCCATTCTCGGCAAGCAGGTCGATATCGGCATGGTGCCTTACACCACCGGCGCCGCGATGTTCGAGAGCAAAAAGCTGCGCGCTTTGGTGACGACTGCGCCGAACAGGCTGCCGAAGCTACTCGGCGTACCAACCTTTGCCGAGAAGGGCATTGGGGTGAGCGGCCTCAACCTGATTATGGGCCTCTACGCGCCCCACGGATTGTCTGACGGGGTGCAAACTGTGCTGGTGCAGGGCTTAGCAAAAGCCGCGAAAGACCCATCGTTTATCAGCAAGATCGAAGCCATCGGTTTGTTCGGTCAATATGAGGAACCTAATAGGGCACGCGCCCGACTTGAGTCAGAGTACAACGATATCGTTGCGCTAAACCGCGAATTGCAGAACTGACATGCCGCCTGAGAGGCTAACCGCCTGGCAACGCCAGTTCCGTGCGGAGCCCGCCAATCGGCGCTGTGCCGAGTGTGAGACCACCGCCGTAGAGTTTTGCAAGCTCCACGACGATTGACAGGCCAAGGCCGGAGCCGGGCTTGGTTTCGTCGAGCCGCTGGCCGCGCAGCGCCACCTGCTCCCGCTCGGCGGGCGACAGGCCTGGTCCGTCGTCATCGACAATGATGCGAACCCGGGATTTGGCGGCGCTATCGTCGTTCAGGTCGCGGTCATGCGCTGCCGTTGCCGGGCGATCAGCGATAACTTCAATAGCGACCCGCGACTGCGCCCACTTGCAGGCGTTATCGACAAGATTGCCGATCATCTCTTCGAGATCTTGCTGCTCGCCGCGAAAGCTCGCCTGGGCCGGAACATCGACATCAATAGCGATGTCGCGCTCGCGGTGCAGCTTTTCCATGGTACGGGCGAGCGCGGTGACGACCGGCGGCACGTCGATCAGCGAATGGATCACAGTCGAACGTGCCGCGAGCCGCGCACGCTCAAGCTGGCGCGCAACCTGGTCGCGCATGATATCCGTCTGCTCCAGCACCTTATGAGCAAGCGGATCGTTACCGCGGGTCGTCGCCTCATTGACGAGGACCGACAGCGGGGTCTTCAGCGCGTGCGCCAAATTGCCGACGTGGGTTCGCGCCCGCTCGACAATCTCCCGATTAGCCTCAAGCAGCGCATTGGTTTCCCGAGCGAGTGGCGCGATCTCGACGGGAAATTCGCCTTCAAGCCGCTCGGCGCGGCCGGAACGGATGGCCGCGAGACTCGCCGAGATGCGCTTAAGCGGCGCCAAGCCGAACCGCACTTGCAATGCTGTGGTCAACAGCAGCGCAACCGTGAGTGCGAGGAAGGTCGCGCCGATAGCGCGGTCAAAGCTTCTGGTTTCCTCATCGATCTCCGAGGCGTCGCCGGCCACCGAGATCAGATATTTGCCGTCATCACCGAGATCGATGTTGCGCTCGACGATGCGCAAATTCTGGTCTTCAGGCCCCGCGGAGTAACCTTCGCGCGCATCGGCCGGCGCCGCCGAGCCATCATTAGACAATCGCGGCAGGGCGGAATCCCAGAGCGAGCGCGACGAATGCACTTCCGGCTTTTTGGTATCAAGCCGCGTCACCTGCCAGTACCAGCCCGACAGCGGCAGTTCGAACAGCGGCTCGCCGATCGATTGAGGAAATTTATCACTGCCCTCCTCCGGCGACGCGACATCGGCGACCAACGTGCGCAAGTAAACGTCGAGCCGGCGGTCAAAGGCGCGTTCCACGGCGTGACGGTAAAGCGTCGACAGCGCGATGCCGGTGATGATGAGGATCACCACCGTCAAGCCGGTCGCCCAGATAAAGAGACGGAGCGCTAGCGAATTAGCGCGCATCGGGCGGCGTGAGCAGATAGCCGAGACCGCGCACCGTCTGGATCACGTCGACGCCAAGTTTTTTGCGAATTCGCCCGACGAATACTTCGATGGTGTTGGAGTCGCGGTCGAAATCCTGATCGTAAAGATGCTCGACGAGTTCGGTGCGCGAAACCACCCGGCCGGTGTGATGCATCAGATAAGACAACAGCCTGTATTCATGTGAGGTAAGCTTCACCGGGTTGCCGTCCACCGCGACGCGGCCGGTGCGGGTATCAAGCCGGACCGGCCCGCAGGTGAATTCGCTCTTGGCGTGACCGGCCGAGCGCCGCAACAGTGCACGAACCCGTGCCAGCACCTCCTCGAGATGGAATGGCTTCGCCACATAATCGTCGGCGCCGGCATCGAAGCCCTGCACCTTGTCGCTCCAGCGATCACGCGCGGTGAGTATAAGGACCGGCATGGCGCGGCCGGTGCGGCGCCATGACTCAAGCACCGAAATGCCATCCATCTTCGGCAGCCCGATGTCGAGAATGACGGCGTCGTAGGGCTCGCTCTCGCCGAGATAATGCCCCTCTTCGCCGTCGAAAGCCCGATCAACGACGTAGCCAGCATCGGTCAGCGCGGTAGCGAGCTGCCGGTTGAGATCGGGATCATCCTCGACAACAAGAAGGCGCACAGGGAACTCCGCTTAGAGACCGCCGACCAGCGTGCCCTTCACGGCATCGACGGTCAGCCGGCCCACTTTGCCATCGTGGGCCAGCACTGTCAGCAAGTAGACCAAGCTGTCCCCCGAACGGCAAAGCCGCGCTCGCACCACCGTGCCGGGCATACGGTTACGCGCGACGCGCATGGCGGCATCAAGGCGGACGAGACGCCCGGACTCGCTCTCCGCGCGTCGCTCTTTCTGGTCGAGACAATGGACCGTTTCGGCATCAGCTGCAGCCGGACGCGCGGCGTCTTCTCCGCGCGCGGGAGTGAGCGCGCAGAGCATCAGCGCGGGAAATGCGAATCGAAAAGCGCGGCGCATACGCGACCCTACGCGCCCGCTACTGAACTGAGCCTGAACGGGCGTTTTAGGGTGGATCTGGCCTAAAACCCTGTAAAGGTTACAAAATTATCCAGCGGCTCACGCGGCGAACGCCAAGAATTGATCGGCGCCGTGGTGTCCGCGTAGCCAAGCGCCATGCCACAAAACAGCATCAATTCGTCCGGCAGTTCCAGAAAAGCACGCATGGTGCGTTGCCAGGTGATCCACGCTTCCTGTGGGCAGGTGTGAAGCCCATAAGCGCGGGCAAGCACCATGACGGTTTGGATAAGGCCGCCGATGTCAGCCCATTGCGCCGGCAGCATGGTTTTGTCGATTGCGAAAAACAGCCCGACGGGTGCGCCGAAGAACTGAAAGTTCCGGGCGTATTGCCGGTAACGTGCCGGGCGATCTTCCCGGGGCACGCCGATCGATCGATAGAGCAGTTCGCCGACGCCGAAACGCCGGCTGCGATAGGGTTCTTTCAGATCCGTTGGAAAAATTTGATACTCGCCGCCCTCCCCTTTCGGCAGTTCGCCCGTCCGGGGCGAAAGCAACGCCTTCAGTTCTTCCACACGTGCCCCGGCGATCGCGTAGATGCGCCAAGCCTGAAGATTGCCGCCTGACGGTGCCCGCGCCGCACGTTCGATGATCTCGCGCACGATTGCCTCGGCAACCGGTGTTGGCAAAAAAGCTCGGCAGGAATACCGGCTGGCGACTGCGTCGCGCACGTCCATCCAAACCTCCAGGCAAAAGCCAGCAGCCGCTGTTACTCCAGCCGCTCTACGTCGCGGAGCGTCGGAAACAGCTTCATCCACAACAAGGCGACAATAACAGTGCCGACGCCACCCAGTGCTGCCGCCGGCATCGCACCCAGCAATGCCGCAGTCAGGCCACTTTCGAATTCGCCGAGTTGGTACGACGCATTGACAAACAGAAAGTTCACAGCGCCGACCCGTCCGCGCATGTCATCGGGGGTGGCAAGTTGCACCAGCGAAATACGGATCACCATGCTGACAGTGTCGGCAGCACCCATGATCGCGAGCGCAACGAGCGAAAGCCAGATTGAAGACGACAGCGCGAACACGACCGTCGCCACGCCAAAGACGATGACGGCCTGGAACATCCGTATCCCGACCCGGCGTTCAATCGTGTAATGGGCAAGCACAATGCTCGTGATCAGGGCACCGATTGCCGGCGCGCCACGCAGCACGCCAAGCCCCCACGGTCCGGTATGAAGGATATCGCGCGCATAGATCGGCAGCAGCGCGGTGGCGCCGCCAAGCAGCACGGCAAACAAATCGAGCGAGATCGTGCCGAGGATTGCCGGGTGCTTGCGGACAAAGCCGATCCCGGCAAACAAAGCGCCGAGCGTCGGTTGCTCTTCCTTGGCGTTTACCAGCCGTTCGAGCCGAATTGCTCCGTTCAATAGTGCCGCTAGCAGCGAAAACACCGTCATCATTGTGTAAGGCGCGCCCGGCGCGAACGCGTAGGCAATACCACCCAGCGCCGGACCGCCGATCATCGCCACTTGAAATGCGCCGGTGGAGATGGCGCTGGCGCGTTGCAGCATGCCTTCCGGCGCGACGCCGGGCAGCAGCGCTGCAACCGCGGGGCTTTCAAAGGCATTTGTCACGCCGAATACCGCAACGGCGGTGAATATCATCGGCGCACTCAGCCACCCGGCGAAACTGCCCCAAGCGAGGAATATCGCCGTCGCTGCGTCAACGATCTGGCAAATCTGCACAACGCGCCGGCGGTCATAGCGGTCGGCAATATGACCGGCGATAAAAACGAGCAACGCAGTCGGAATGAACTGCACCAGACCGACCATGCCAAGGGCGAATGCGCTATCGGTCAGTGCATAAATCTGCCATCCCACGGCCACCGCGCCGATCAGAAACGAGAATTCGGAAAAAATCCGCGCAACAAAATAGAACAGAAACGGTTGATGGCGAAATAGCGCGCTCTTTCCAGGAGGTGATGATGCAGACATTGACCGACAGTACCATGTTGATTTTGTGTTATGGGCTGTAACGCGTTTGGAATCATTCCATGAAACTCCAGTGGTATACGACCTTCGCTTTAGCAGTGCTCCTGCTGACGCCGGCGCGCGCCATGGTCGGCGGCGCTCCAGCGGCGACGGACGGCCCTGGCCGCTCAGTACTCATGATCCTCGGCGATGGCGGCACCGTTTGCACGTCGACCGCTATCGCGCACGACCTGTTGCTTACAGCATCGCACTGCGTGTTACCGGGATCGGAATACAAGATGCTGCTCGGCGCGCCAAGTGAACACCCTCTGCTGAAGGATATCGCGCGTATCGAGCGCGATCCGCAATTCGATCTGAAGCGATTGTTCGGCCATCTTGCTACCGCCGACGTTGCGCTGCTCAAGCTTACCGAACCGCTACCTGACAAGATTCCGGCGGTGCCGCTTGGCGCCGAAGAAGAGCCGGTTGCCGTCGGCGACGCTTTCGTGGTTGCCGGTTATGGAGTCACCGTGCGCGGCGATGGCCGCACCGCCGGCACTTTGCGAGCGGCGACATTGGTCGCCACCGGCCAACCCGGCACGTTGCAAATCCGGCTGGTCGACCCAAAGACTAAAGACGATAGCCCGGGCCTCGGCGCCTGCGCCGGCGATTCTGGCGCCCCGGTATTTCGTGACAAGGATGGCCGCAACGTGATTATCGGCGTCGTGAGCTGGTCAACTGGGCCAAAGCTCCAAGACGGCTGCGGCGGACTGACCGGCGTCACGCCGCTGTCGCGCTATCGGACTTGGATCGTCGATGCGGCGCAGCGGCTCGGCTCGCCGCTGGCGCCGTAAACACGATAAGGTCCAGGATAGGAAGCGGCGGCCATGAAGCGGAGCGAGCGCAGAATTCTCACGACACATACCGGCAGCTTGCCGCGGCCGCCAGACCTTGTCGAAGCCCTCAACGCCAAGGAGCTGGGCCGGACATTCGACGCGCACGCGCTCGACAAACGCGTCAGCCGTGCGGTGCGAGAGGTGGCACAGCGCCAGGCCGAGACCGGCCTCGACGTGATCAATGACGGCGAGCACAGCAAGGTGAGCTGGATGGCGTATGCGCGGACCAGGCTCTCCGGTCTGGAGGAAATCGACAGCCCGATGCGTTTCCGCGGCGCCACCCGCGACTCGCTCGCCTTCCCAGCCGCCTACGAAGACATGAAGGTCATGTTGGCGGGCCGATCATCCGCCATCGTCGCCAAACGCACGGTGCGGCCGAAGGCTTGGGTCTGCACCGGCCCGATCGCCTATGTCGGCCAGGAAGTATTGCGCGCCGATATCGACAATCTGAAAGCCGCGCTGGATGGCGTCAAAGCTGAAGAGGCTTTCCTCACCGCCATTTCGCCCTCGAACCTGGAGCTTTACTACGAGAACCAATTTTACCGTACCGCCGAGGAATATTTAACGGCGCTAGCCGACGCCATGCACGTCGAGTACCGGGCCATCGTCGACGCAGGATTTATTTTGCAGATCGACGATCCGCGCATGGCGACGCATTACAATCGCACGCCGAACGCCTCAATCGAAGAATGCCGCAAATTCATGGCACTGCGCGTCGAAGCCGTGAACCACGCGCTACGCGGCATACCGGAAGACCGTGTGCGATTTCACACCTGCTACAGCGTCAACATCGCACCGCGGGTGTGCGATTTCGAACTCAAGCACTTCGTCGATCTAATGCTTAAAATCCGAGCGGGCGCCTATGCCATCGAGGCCGCCAACCCGCGCCACGAGCACGAGTGGGAGTTGTGGCGCGATGTCGCGCTGCCCGACGGCAAGATTTTGATTCCGGGCGTGGTATCGCACTGCGTCCACCTCGTCGAGCATCCCGAGCTGGTGGCGCAACGTCTAACCAGATTTGCGAGCGTCGTCGGGCGTGAACAGGTAATTGCCGGCACCGATTGCGGCTTCGGCACATCCGGCGCGGGCGACGAAGTCCATCCCGATGTGGCGTGGGCCAAACTCCGTTCGCTGGTCGAGGGTGCCGAGATCGCAAGCAGGAGGTTGTGGGCTTAACGGCCCCATAGCTGCTTACTGGCCAGCTTCGCTCCCTCAACGAGCGCGCCGAGCTTGAGATACACGATGCCCGGATCGACCTTGCCGTGGCCGGCCGCCGTGCCGAACCCGCAATCGGTATTGGCGATAACGCGCTCGCGGCCGACGACGTCTGCGAACCGGACGATACGCTCGGCCACCAGCGACGGATGCTCGACATAATTGGTCGAGGTATCGATCACGCCCGGAAGCAGGATCTTGTCGTCGGGCAACTTGACGTCCTTCCACACCGCCCATTCATGCGCGTGGCGCGGATTGGCAGCTTCCAGCGCGATGCCTTGTGCTTTCGCGCCGAGCACGACCCTCACGATCTTGGCGAAATCGATGTCGTGGTTATGCGGTCCTTCGTAGTTACCCCAGCACACGTGGATGCGAACCATGTTGGCCGGCACCCTGGCGAGCGCATGATTGAGAACATCGACGTGAAACGCCGCGCGCTTAACGAAGTCTGCCTCCGAAATATCCTGAAAACCGGTGTGTCGCGACATCGCGAGATCGGGGCAATCGAGCTGAAGGACGAAACCGGCCTCGACGATGGCTGCGTATTCCTCCTGCATCGCGGCAGCGATGGCCTCGATATAGGCCTCGTGCGTCGGATAGTAGCGGTTCGGCAAGAAACTCGCGACCACACCGGGGGACGCCGCCGTGAGGAACGCCTCAGTCGGGTGCGCGGCATCAACGGCGGCGCTCATATTGGCGAGGTCGCTCGCCAGCGTTTCGCGGTTCTGCACGGCAATCGGGCCGACGCAGGCGACGCGTTTGAAGCGCTGCGCGCCCGTCCACTGCGCCATTCTCTTACGGAACTCCGGAAACGGCGCGACGTCGAGGTGCGGCTTGGGCGGTCCGGGCGTCCCCTCATCGGAAAAGCCACTGAGGCGGTCGTGCACGTAAGTCGCATAGCTAATCTTGCTGGTCTCACCGTCGCTGACGACGTCGATACCGATATCGGCCTGGTGCCGCACGATGTCGAGCACGCCTTGCCGCATGGTGCGGTCGAACTCGCCGGCATCGAACTCTTTGCGGCCTTCGCGCGCCTCGAGAAGCGACAAGACCGCTTCGCCGCGCGGCAGGCTGCCGACATGGGTGGCGAGGATTCGCTGTTCGCTGGTTTTCATGAGCGTGAACGTTCGGTTCAGGTCTGATGGCGAATGCGCCGCTCGGCGAATTGCAGCAGCGCGTTGATGGCGACGGCAAACAGGAACAGCAACAAGGTCAGTGCGAACGTATCCACGACGTTGTGAATCTCGGTGGCACGTATCAACGCATAACCGATCCCCGACGACGAGGCGAACAGTTCAGCAATCAGGATGCCGAGCAGCGTGACCGCGATTCCGATGCGGACGCCGGCGAAAATTTCAGGCAGGGCAGCCGGCGCCAGCACCTTCATAATCGTATGCGACGGCGACAGCCGCAACGCCTCCGCGGTGCGCCGATATACCGGCGCGACGTTGCGCACAGCGTTCATTGTGGAGATGGCAACGGGAAAAATGCCGTGGATCACGCCGAATGCAATCTTCGCCGCGGGACTCAAACCGAACAGCAGGAGGATGATCGGATAGAGCGTGATCTTTGGGATCGAATAGACGCTGCCGAGAATGGGATCGGCAACGTCGGCAGCGAAACGCGACAATCCGAGCACGAGACCCAGCACCATGCCGCCGGCAATGCCGATGAGGCAGGCGTAAGCGAAAGCCACACCGGTGCTTGCCGCGTCGGTCCAGAAATTCCGCGTCAGCAGCAACGTCGTGGCGCGCCGTATTGTATCTGCAGGCGACGATACGACATCCGCGCCGACCCGCAGATAGACGATCTGCCAGCAGACGAGCAGCGCCGCAATCAGCAACAGCCCGTCGTACCGCCTGGGCTTCATTGTAGGCCGAAGCGTTGATGCAACCGCTTCTCCCAATAAGACAGGGCGCCATTGACGGCGACGACCAGCACGAGCAGCAGGAGCAACATGCCGTACATCATGCGGTTGTCGAAATCTTGGTAGCCGAAGGCGATGCGCTTGCCGATGCCTGCCGTCGCCAGGATGAATTCTCCGGCGACGATGCCGATTACCGAATAGGCCACCGCCAGTTTCACGCCGGTCATCAGATGCGGCGATGCCGCCGGCAGCCGCAACAGCAGCAATCGCCTGACCGGGTCGAGCCGCATCACCGCCGCCGTTCTAGTTATGGCCTTCGGCACCCGATCAAGCCCCGTCATGGTATTCACGACCATGGCGACAACGCCGAACGTCGCGCCCATGACGATCAGCGCGGTCCGTCCGACACCGAACGCGACGATGAGCAGCGGATAGAAGATGAAAACCGGCACGGCGTAGTAGGCCGATAGCAACGGCTCGGATACTCGGCGGGCCCGTGGCAGCGCGTGCAGAACGGCGCCGAGGCCAAATCCGACAACCACGGACAGCACGACGGCTGCGAACAAATTGACCACGGTGAATGCGATGTCGCTGTTGGCGCGGCCGCTGCGCAGGATCTGCCACATCGCGGCGACCATCTCGATCGGCGGAATCATGGTGGCGCGCGGGATGACACCGGAGCGGCAGAGGATTTCAAGCGCGGCAACCGCGCCGCCAACCACGGCGACGCGCGTTAGTCCCACCTTACTCAGTCGCAGCCCCCTCACAACGGCTTCTGCAAATCGTTGGGCAGAAATTCCCGGTCGATCAGCTTATCCCAATCGACCGGCTGGTCGACGTCGCCAACCAATTGCAGGCCTTCGGACATTTTCGCGAGCCCGGCTTTCTCGAATTCGCCTCGTGTCCATTCGCCTTCGTAGCCGAAATATTTGGGGAAATAAGTCGCGACCTGCGCGAGATCTTGCTGCCAAACCTTGGCGTAGATGCGCATAGCATCGTCGCGGTTAGCATAAATGTACTCGGCACCGCGGCGATGAATGGCGATGAGTTTCCGCAGCAGCTCTGGATTCTTCGTGGCGAACTCGCGGGTGGTGATGCCGACCAGCCAAGTCATGCGCGGAATGAGATCGGCGAATTTCAGAATCACACGGTACTTGTCCGGCTCGAGCGTCAGCACCGGATCGATCAGCGGCGCCGCGGCGATCGCGCCGGTCATCAGCGCCGTCAGTCCCGTACCGAAACCGCCGGTTGCCACGGTCTCGACCTTGTCGGTCATCCGCGTTTCCTTCAACGCCAAATGGAGCAGCACGTCGCTGGTCGATTTCGGCGCCGTATAACCGACCTTCTTGCCGGCGAGGTCGGTGACCTCGTGCACGTCGGATTTCTGATCGGCAACGAGCGCGATCTCGCCGATGTGGCTGCTCGCCGAATTTACGATGACGATATCGAGGCCCGAGCGGCTTGCGGCAATGGCAGCGGAGGTGGCGACTTCGCCATACGGCATATCGCTGGCGAGCACATTACGCAGCGTGGTGCCGCCGCCTGCGCCGGCGATTACCTGATCGATCTTGACGCCGGCCTCATCGAAATATCCCTTCTCCATCGCGACCGCCCAAGGCAACGTCGCGGTCACGCGGCCGTACTGACTGATCGCGAGCTGGAACGCATAAGAAGCCGAGGAAAACGCCACCGCCGCAACAAGCGTCGCCGCGAACGTCGCTCGCATTACGAATTTTACGATCATGGTATTTCCCTGCTGCAAGTATCGTGAATGTTCTTTGCGGTGCAAGACCCTGCAGGCCAAGGCGTGTCCGCTCCGGCGACGTATCGGGACAGGTAAACGTATCGTAATGGGCAATGGCCCCAGTTGCCTTTCCTTTCGTCGCACCGAGTCGTAGGCTTAAATTAAAGATAGAGACACGGGGAGGACACTGAATGCCGCGACGCGCAGCCGTGTTGGCGTTGACTTGGCCGCTTCTGCTTGACCTCTCGGTGACTGCCAACGCTGAAGACGGCACGCAGCAAAAGCTCGGCATGCGAATATTCAATCAGTCCTGCCGCGTCTGCCACACCAAGCCGCAGATCATCAGCCCGCAGTATGCGCCGGCGCTGTCGATGAATACGCTCGGCGGCAAGACCGACTTGATCACCGAGGTGATCAGCAACGGCACACCGCGCATGCCGGGCTTTAAATATCAATACAAGCCTGATGAGATTGCCGCCGTCGCCGCGTACGTCAAGACTATTCCAGTTCCCGCCACCACAGCCACACCGGCCCCAGGCAAATCCAATGCCTCGCGGGATGCCGACTAAAAACCGGAGCACGCCATGCGCAATGCACGTAGCCTGTTGGTAGCAAGCTTTGCCCTGCTCTCCGTAACACCGGCTTTTGCCGACGCCCTGCTCTTCGGCACCATCAAATCCTCCGGTGGCAAGACAATGGGCGGCGTTACAGTATCGGCGAAACCCGACGACGGCACGATCACCACCACCGTCTTCACTGACGAAAACGGCAACTACTTCTTTCCGGCACTTCCGGCAGGTCACTATCGGGTGTGGGCCCAGGCGCTGAGCTATCAGACGGCGAAAGGTGCGGTCGACCTTTCCACCAATGCCAAGCAGGACTTCTTGCTTGCGTCGATGAACAATCCGGAAGCCACCTTCAAGCAACTTCCCGGCAATCTCGTGCTTGACTCGCTTCCCGCGCAAACCGACGAAGACAAGCGCATGAAACGCATTGCCAGCGTCGTATGCACCGGCTGCCACACGCCGAGCTATCCGCTGCAGCATCGCTTCGACGAAGCCGGCTGGAACGCCATTATCGAACTCATGAAGAACGTCAGTGTCAGCGGCAGTTTCGTCGGCGACGCTCGCAAACCATCCGGCATTCTTGATTTCCACCAGAAGGAGCTCGCGGCCTACTTTGCCCGCGCCCGCGGACCGAACACCGATGAAAGCGGCGTGAAGCTCGAACCGCGTCCCTCCGGTGAAGCGGCGCGCGTGATGTTCAAGGAATACGACATGCCGCTTGATCCCGACGCCAATCTCCCCGCCGATTTCGTGCAAAACGACGGCAGTGACTGGTCGCTCGGCACACCCTCGGTGATGATCCCCGGCTGGGGCGTCCACGACGCCTGGCTCGATCTGACCGGCAATCTGTGGTTCACCTGCAATGTCCCCAACAAACGCACCACGATCGGCCACGTCGATACCGCGACCGGCGAGGTGAAGCTGTTCAAGGTTGCGGGCCCCAACGGTCTTGCGGCACAGACCCACGGCATGACTCGCGATCCGCATGGCACTCTTTGGTTCAACCTCAATAACGGCCGTGGCGGCCTTGGCCGGCTCGACCCGGCGACGCAACAAATACAGGTCTATCTGCCGCCAACCGATATGACGCAAACCGGCGGTGCCGCGACCGTCGATTACGACGGCAAGGGTAATATCTGGTCGTCGGCGCCCGATGGCGCGCTGCGCTTCGATCCGGTCGCGGAGAAGTTCACCGAATTCAAGTCGATGACCTACAAGACGGTGAATGGCGTCGGCGTCACCTACGGCACCGCATCCGATCGCGACGGCAACGGCTATTGGGCGGAGATGGCGCTCGATACCATCGGCGTCGGTAACGGTCAGGATGCCAAAGTGTCGGAGATCAAGCTTGCGCCGGTCAAAGCACAAGAGGATCTACTGCGCGACGATGAGAAGGCCTACTACGCCACCTATGCACAACCCGACTTCAATTCACCGCTGCCGTGGGCCGAAGGCCCACGCCGCATGGGCACTGACAAGAACGCCGACATCCTCTGGATCGGCGATTCGTGGGGCGAGAATCTTGCCCGCATCGACACGCATACCCACACAGTCACTTACGTTCCACTGCCAAACGGGCAGCAGCCGTATCACGTCACGGTCGACAAGAATCACGATGCCTGGACCAACCTTTGGACCGCCGATCGCGTGATGCGCTACGATCCGAAATCAGGCACCTGGACCGCGTTCGATCTGCCGACACGTGGAGCTGAGCCGCGCTACATCTCGCTGCTCGAGCGCGACGGTCAGGATACGCAGGTGGCAATACCCTACTTCCGCGCTCGCAAGGTCGCGGTGATGACGCTGCGCAGTCAAGCCGAGATCGACGCACTGCAGAAAGAGACGGCAAAGTAATCAGAAGCCGATCATATCCAGTCTGGTCAGCGTGACCTGATCGCTGATGCGCGCGGCATGCGCCAGGTGCCACGCGGTATAAAGCTCGGGAAACAACTCATCAGACGACATCGCATCGACCGGCACAATGACTTTAAAGCCGCGCAACGCCGCCTCGCCTCCCGTATGCAGCACCGAAGTCTGCGCCTGTGTGCCCATCGGCACCACTGTCTTGATGCCTTTGTCTTTGAGCGTCTTTTCCAGATCGCTGTTGATGAATTTATCCGGACCGAGCGGCGGCAGGACTTGCTCGCCGGGGGCTGGCGCCAGCTCCTTGAGCACATCGCCGGATACCGAACCGGGCACTGCAACAGAATAAATGATGAGTGCGCCCTTGGCCCGCGCTTCCTCAACAAATTTTTTCACCTTCGGCACCGAGTCGGCGCAGCGCTTGCGCTTTTCCGGGGTGCAGGTCTGTACGGTGAAGTCCATCACCAATAGCGCAGTTTCTCTTGGAGTAAGAGTAACCGGCTTGAGCTGCGGCGGTGCTGGCAGCTTCGCCTGATACCAATCGTCGATGATAGTCTGCGACTTTGCCATACTCGACGTGAAGGCAGCAGCAAGCGCTACAGCAAACGCAATGACCCTGCAGTCCATCTCATCCTCCCGGTCTGATTTTCAGCGAGCTTAAGCCGGCGCAGGAGCCGGCGCTACTCGGCAGGCTGACGTGCTTCTTGTGGCGCGGGCGCGGCCAACACGGTTGTGCGCAACGGACGCTCCTCCATCACGACAAGTCCGACGATGCCGAGAATGAGAAACAGCACCGCCACCGCGAAGATATGGCTGAACGCTTGTGCAAGCTGATCGATAGATGCGGTAGACGCGCTTGCAATGAATACCGTTGAGGCAGCGCCGCCGCGCTGCGGAGAAGCGCCGAGCTCCGCTAGCAAGATTGCACCCATAATGGCGACGACGAAGGAGCTTGTCAGCGCGCGAAAGAAATTCATCGCGCCCATGGCGATGCCGATCTGCTGATGAGCTATCGCATTCTGGATCGATACCGTGACCGTCGGATACGAGCTGCCGGTTCCAATGCCGACAAATCCGGTGATGAGCGCCACCGCCCAAACTGGCATCAGTGGGTAAACGACAAGCAGAGCCACCGACACGGTGGCGATGCTCAACATCAGGATCGGCGCCCATTTGTAATGGTCCAGGTACAGCATGGCGCGGCCTGACAGATATGATCCGGGCGTTGTCATCATGACGATGGGAATAAGCGCGAGGCCGGAATCGCTCGCCGACAAACCGTGCACAAGTTCGTAGTAAAGCGGGACGAAAATCGTCAGTCCGATTGAGACGCCTTGAGTGCAAGCCGTGGTACAGCAACCGGCGCGCATCACCGGATTCCTCAGCACCGCAACCGGAAGGAACGGCTCCGGCACACGTAATACCCACCAGATGAATATCGCCGTGAGCGCTGCGGCGACAACAAGCAGAAAGAGGATCGGCTGTGACAGCCATGGGTATCGTGTGCCGCCCCAGGTCAGCGCCAGCAACAATGCAACCGCAGACGAGATCATCAGTACCGCACCGGTGAGATCGATTTTGTGCGCGCGCTCGTGTACCGGCACGAGTTTCAGTTGCCGGTTCGACAGCGCCGCGGCAGCAAGTCCGAGCGGCACGTTAAGCCAAAAGATAGCCGACCAATGCCAATGCTCGGCGATGAAGCCGCCAAGCACGGGACCTGCGGCTCCGGCGACGATCCAGACCGAACCGGTATAGGCCTGATAGTAACCCCGCTCGCGCGGCGGCACGGCATCGGCGATGATCGATTGCGTGAGCGGCACAATGCCGCCACCGCCGACGCCTTGCAGGCCCCGGCCGAGGATCAACATCAGCATGTTCGGCGCGGCGGCACTGGCGGCAGACCCGGCCATGAAGATGCCGAGCGCCACCAGCATCATTCCGCGACGGCCGTAGATGTCGGAAAGCTTGCCGTAAAGCGGCGCCACCACCGTCGAGGTTAAAAGATAGGCGATGATGACCCAGGACAGGTTCTCAAAATCGTTGAACGAACGACCGATCGTCGGTAGCGCCGTCGCGACGATGGTCTGATTGAGTGCGCTAAGAAACATCGCCAGCGATAGGCCGCCGATAATGGCGACGACTTCCCGCCGGCCGAGCTTGTGTTCGGCGGCCGGCTGCGCAGAGCTTATCTGGTCCATGCTTTTGCCGACCTGCCCTCGAAACAAGCTTCCAGGAAGGTTCGCGCCGCATCACGGCCAGCGCAAGCCGCATCAGGCAGGTCAGCTATGCCGGTGACAGATATTAGGCGGTTTCGGCAACCGCCCGGTGCGGACCGTGGAGCGGGCGCTCCTCGACGGCAGCGACGCATAGCAATGAAATGCCAAGGCACACTGCCGCGGCGATAAATACCCAGTGGAAAGCGGGCGCCAAATTACCGTGACCTACGGCCAGCTTGTCGATCGTCAAAGCCGGTGAACCATCACCGACACCGCCGAGCACGATGGCGCCGAATATGGCTACGATCAATGCACCGCCGAGCGTCCGGAAGAAATTAAGCGTACCGGTTGCGGTGCCGAGCTGATGCGGCTTGACGGTGTTCTGCATCACAATGGTCGAAACCGGATACATCGGACCGAGGCCAAGGCCCAGCAGCGCAATCAGGATAACGACCTCCGTCAGAGTGTACGCTGCCGGATTGGCGGCAAGCACAGCGAGCACGATGATAGCAAGGACGAGACCCGCCATCGGTATCCTCATGTAATGTTTCATACGAACGACGATGCGGGTGGAAACCAGCGAACCAACAGTGGCCCCGCCCATATACGCAATAAGCGCAAGGCCGGAGAGGCTCGCCGAGGCACCGAGCACGTTCTGGCAATAAAGCGGTGTGTAGATGGTGATACCGATCACCGTGCCGATCGAAAAAAATGCAGCCACGGTAATCGTTGTGGTTACGCCGCCGTGCAGGATCGCAATCGGAATAAAGGGCTCGCGCGCAGTGAGGAGCCGCAACGCGAACAACACCCACAACACAGCGGAACAGCCAAGAAGCATGAGGATGCGCGACGACGCCCATCCATACTGAGCGCCACCCCAGGACAGCGCCATCATCAGGGTCAGCGCGGCGCTGACCATAAGCGCGGCGCCAATTACGTCGAGCTGATGCGGGCGATGGTTCAGCGGCAACCGGCGTAGCGCGCGCTCGGTCATGATCAATGCAATCGCGCCAAGCGGCAGATTGATCCAAAAGATGAGCGACCAATGCAAATGGTCGGTAAGTAGTCCACCGAGCACAGGTCCGAGAATGCTGGCGCTCATGAACATGACAGAGGTGCGCCCCTGCACGATCGGACGCTCGCGCGGTGACACCAGGTCGGCGATGATAGTCTGCGCAATCGGCAGCAAGCCGCCGCCACCGATACCTTGCAGGCCGCGCGCGGCGATCAGAAACCAAATTGTCGGTGCGACGGCGCAAGCGACCGAACCTGCAATAAAGAATCCGATTGCGACCAGAAGTATCGCGCGACGGCCGTAAATATCCGAGAGCTTGCCGAACAACGGCGTCGTTACGGTAGCGGCGAGCAAATAGGCCGTAACGATCCAGGACAGATCATCAACATTGCCGAGGCTTTTGCCAATCGCCGGCAGCGCCGGCGCTACAATCGTTTGCTCGAGCGCCGACAGGAACATCGCCAGCATGATGCCCGCGACGATGGCGCGAATCGTGGCGTGATCGAGCGGCGGAGCCGCGGCATAATCGTGCGTCGTAGCCTGTACCGCCTTCGACTCCGCCATTGCATTTGAATCTGCGGCCCCAATCGGCCGCTCATCGGCGACGACATCGGGAGCAATGCTATGGGCTTCGTCGGGAGTAATCTGGCGGGTCATTCTCGGCACCACTTGGCCTGCGCGGCGACGCAAAGCAACCACCCACGGTGCAGACCAGACGCGCGGTTCTGCCGCCGGCGGTTACCCCTGTCTTCGCGCCTTTTTTGGCAGTTTCAACGGCCAGCTGACGATGTAGTCCTCGAGGTCGGCGTCGGGGACATTCACCTCGCTGTCACGGACTCGGCCTCGAACCGAGACTCCGGCCGCGTGAACCGTTTCGGGATCGCCGGATACCAGCGGGTGCCACCAGTACAGGTCCTTACCCTCCGAGAGCAGCACGTAGGCGCAAGACGGCGGCAACCAGGTGATAGACTTCAGGGACTTCGGGGTCAGCCTCACACAGTCGTCCACGAGTTCCTGGCGGTTCCCATAGTCGCGGCAGCGGCAGGTTTGACCGTCCAGCAGCCGGCAGCCGACGTCGGTGTAGTAGGTGCGGTCGGTTTCCTCTTCCTCGAGCTTATTGAGGCAGCATTTGCCGCAGCCGTCGCAAAGGCTTTCCCACTCCGAATTTGTCATTTGCGATAATGACTTACGCTGCCAGAACGGCACTTCGGGGTCATCTCGGTTTTGGCCATTTTCGGCTGCCATATAGCGCTCCAGTCTGCCTGCCGGCCGCCGCGGCTTTTTGCGGCCTCCGGGAAAATCGACTCGGAGGCGGACGGATTGTGCAGACACCATCATGCATAAGCCAAATTTACCCCCGAATCCCATTCACCCTGCGGCAGTTACAGCATTGGCCGCAATGTCCGCCTCGGCTAAACCTTGGGCGAGCCAAATGGCGTATTCTCCACGAGATACCCGGGCCCGGAGCGATCGACTTTGACCGACATGTACCACCGTCCGGGCGAGAGCTGGCTCGCGAAACTCAAGCGCATCTTGCTCGACATCGACGCGCGCATCGATTTTGCCGTGTTCTTGCTGGGCAAATGGGCCCGCGACCTCTACGAGCGATTCACTGCGGCAATGGACCGGTTCCATGTCGCGGGCTGGCGCCGCTGGACCCTTGTCGAGCCGCTATCCGAAATGGCCAGCCTCGGTACCGGCGGCCTCATCCTGATGATGACGCTTGCCATTCCGGCAATGCGACAGACCTCGGACGATGATTGGCTGAAGAAATCCGAACTCGCCGTCACCTTCCTCGACCGCTACGGCAACGAGATTGGCGTCCGCGGCATCAAGCACAATGATTCGGTTCCGCTCGACGAGATTCCCGATGATCTGGTCAAGGCCACGCTGGCAACCGAAGATCGGCGATTCTATCAACATTTCGGTATCGATTTCACGGGCACATTCCGCGCACTGGTTACCAACGCGCAGGCCGGCGGCGTGGTCCAAGGCGGATCGACCATCACGCAACAGCTCGCCAAAAATTTATTCTTGAGCAATGAGCGCACCATCGAGCGCAAGATCAATGAGGCGTTTCTGGCACTGTGGCTGGAAGCGCACCTGAGCAAGAACGAAATTCTCAAACTCTATCTCGACCGCGCCTACCTCGGCGGCGGCGCGTTCGGCGTCAACGCCGCGGCGGAATACTATTTTGGCAAGTCGGTGCGGGACGTGACGTTGTCCGAATCAGCGATGCTCGCTGGCATGTTCAAGGCGCCGACGAAATTCTCGCCATTGGTCAATCTGCCAGCGGCGCGCGCGCGCGCGAACGTCGTGCTCGATAACCTGGTCGACAATGGCTTCATGACCGAAGGCCAGGTTTACGGCGCAAGGCGCAATCCGGCGACGCCAATCGATCGCCGCGAGGAAGGCGCTCCGAATTACTATCTCGACTACGCGTTCGACGAGATGCGCAAGCTCGTTGACACATTTCCGAAATCGGTGACCGATCGCTTCTTTGTGGTGAGAACCGCGCTCGACAGCAATTTGCAGCATTACGCTGATCACGAGGTCGAAACCGAGTTACGGCAATATGGCCATGACTATGGCGCCAGCCAGGCGGCCGTTGTAATCTCCGACTTGGATGGCGGTGTCCGCACGATGGTCGGCGGGCGCGACTACGGGGCGAGCCAGTTCAACCGCGCGACCGACGCATTGCGTCAGCCCGGCTCCTCATTCAAGCCTTACGTCTACGCCACCGCGCTGGCGAACGGTTTTAAGCCGACGTCAGTACTGGTCGACTCCCCTGTCTGTATCGGTAACTGGTGCCCGCACAATTATTCCGGCGGCTACTCCGGTGCGGTGACGCTGCTCGAAGCGATCACGCATTCGATCAACGTCATTCCAGTCAAGCTCTCGATTGAGCTCGGTCACGGTAATCCGAAACTCGGCCGCGCCATGATCGTGCAGACCGCGCGTAATTTCGGCATCCAGTCGCCGCTTCCAGATACGCCGTCGCTGCCGATCGGCGCCGACGAAGTATATGTCTACCAGCACGCCGTCGCCTATGCGACATTTCCCAATCTCGGCAAAGCCGTCGTGCCGCATGCCGCGTTGGAAGTGCGTAATGGAATCGGACAACTGATCTGGCGATTCGACCGCGATGGCCAGAAACCCCAGCAAGTGATCGCACCATCGGTCGCCCTCGACATGATCAAGATGATGAACTCGGTGGTCGAGAACGGCACCGGACAGCGCGCCAAACTCGACGGCGTGGCGGTAGCGGGCAAGACCGGTACCACCAATTCATGGCGTGACGCATGGTTCGTTGGCTACACGGGCAATTTCACCGGCGCGGTGTGGATGGGCAACGACGACTATACGTCCACCAAACGCATGACCGGCGGCACGTTGCCGGCAATGACCTGGCACAACATCATGACTTATGCGCACCAGGGTATCGAGTTGCGGCCGCTGCCTGGTCTGCCCCCACCCACGCACGCGCCGCCAATGCCTGACGCGGTCTTTAAAGGCATTGAAGAGCCACATCCGGCGCTGCTGACGCGTAAAGGTACCGACGTTTTGGTGCGGATCGAGCGGTTGCTCGATGACGCCAACCACGCGCTGGCGGCGCAATCAGTACCATCCGGCACGCTTGGCGCTCTCGACGTCAATAAAGCGGCGCCTGGTACGGTAGCGGCGGCAGATCGCGACTCCGCCAGTATGCCACGCGGCGACTGATGCGCCTGCTGTTCGGTTCATTTTTCACGTTGATTCTCGCGGCCGCCATCGGACTTGGCGCTACGTGGGTGACGACGACCCGCGGTGTCGCGTTCGGCTCACTCCGCGTCGGCGCCTGGACCGCCTGGCCGAAGAACGGTTCTGTAGACATTGACCCTTATGCGCGAGCGACAATCGCGCGTACCGGCGAGCTGCCGATCGGCACAGGGGACGGCGTCGCCTTTTATGCTCGCACCGATGATGCCGGAAACAACTTCGATGGCCGCTGCACCTTCACCGTCAGCGGAATGACCCCCGCGGCGCGGTATTGGACGCTGACGCTTTACAATCTCGACGGCGGCCTGGTTCCGAACGCTATCGATCGCCACGGTTTCACCAGCGAAGAAATCGTGCGCCAAATCAACGGCCAGTTCGTCATCAACGTCGCTCCCCGCGCCCGGCCGGGCAATTGGCTGCCGACCGGCGGCATCGAGCGTTATGTACTGGTGTCGCGGCTTTATGACACGCCGATCGGCGTTGCGACCCGCACCACCAAAGAAGGTCCAATGCCGGCGGTCACACGGACGGGCTGCTCATGATCCGCTTCCTGTTATGGGTGCTCGGCGCAATTCTGCTCGGCGGGATCGTGCATCTCGCAACCGTTCTGGTGCTGCCGCGGGCGGCAAATCAGGATGCCTATTCTCGGCTGGTGCCGTTGACCAAGGTCAATGCCGTTGTCCCGTTGCCCGCACCCACCGCCGGATCTTCGATCATGCCGTTCATGGATCCCGCGTTTACGGCCGCGGTCTGCCGCTACGACCTTACGACCGGCACGATCAAGCTGAATGTCCCGCTCAGCCAAGCCTATACCTCGGTCACGTTCTATACCCGCAACAGCGTCGCCTATTATGCGATCGACGATCGTTCCGCCGGCCGCCGCGCCATCGAACTCGACCTGATGACACCCGAGCAGCATGCGGAGGTGCCGGAGGAAGAGGACGTGACCGCTGCTGATAGGCTCATCATCGAGTCGCCGACCACAACGGGTCTGATCGTATTGCGGGCACTGGCGCCGGAACCCGGACTCATGGCGATGGCAAAACGCGCGCTCGCCAACGCTCAATGCCGTATCGGGCCCGTGCAATGATTATTTCGAGACGATTCGTGCCGGCGCTTGAGCGAATTGCGGCGCCAAGCTGACTGGGTTGGCTTCGATTTGTTGCTGCAATTCCGTGAGAACATATTCGGCGTCGGCAGCTACTGGCGTAGGCTCGGCCACCGTCAGATGCTCGAGCGCGTACCGGTAACTGGCGCAACGCTGGGTCAAGGAGTGGTGCACCCAGGCAATCGTCAAGCTGTTCTCTCCGACCCGCGCCAGGGCGCTCGTCCGCTCCGGAGGGCTTAGGTCAGCAACATATTCCATGCTCTTCTGCCGCCGCTGATCGACATCGATAACGCGGCGCGCAGTCTGGAAAAACGGATCGATGCGCACAATGTCGTTACGCATATCGTCGATCAATTGATTGTAGCGCGCGATACTGGAACGGTGGAATTCACCCATCAGATGCGCATAGTAGGCAGCAGTATCGAATGTCCATAGATCGCGCCGAAATTCGCGCTTCTGGCCGTATTCGTAAACCACCGCATCCCAGCGGATTCGATCGTACGGCGGCTCAATCAGCGGGAATGCCGCGTCCCGTAGCGCACGCTCGTCATCGGTGAAATTATTGACCGAGATCGGAGCGCCGGCATGCGCCGCAGCTTCCTGCCCGACCCAGGCGTGGATGTCATCGCTTACCAGTGGCGATTGCAGCCGGCCAAAATCGCCAATGCTGCTGCAGCCGGAAACGACCAACGCAGCAAAAATGACGAACCGGGGTTTTAGGGGGCGGAAAAGCCAGCTACGCGGCAACATCGGCGTGCCGACCTTTAGCGGCGCCTCGCGCGGCGGCGCCCACCTTTGCTCGCCTCGGGCGGCGGCGAATGGGGACTAGCGTTCTCGGCGACAGGATCGTCATATCGTTCGATCCGAATTACCGGGAGAATGATGACGGTGGCGGACTCGTCCTGCGCTTCCGCACGGCCGAACCTGACGATGCGCCCCTCGTCCGGGAATTTGATAACGGTGCCCACCAACCACTTCCTCAGACGGCCGATAGGGATCTGCCCCGATCCGCGAATAATCGGCATCCCCATGATTAAGCGGCATGCAAGGTTAACGCTCCGCTAACGCGCACAACTTAGGCTCTCGGAACAAGCAAGTGCTGTCGGCTCCTTGTTGCGATCGAGTTACGTGCGATGGAAATACCAAGCTTGTTCGACGGTCTGGCCGAAATAGGATTGCGTGGTGGCGTCGATATGCGCCCGACGCTTATTCGGGTCCTCACCGACCTCTACGTGCAGAAGCTTAAGCACACCGCCGACGAGGAACGGCACTACACCGAGCTCGCGTTGCGGCTGCTGGACGGTGTTAACGCTCAGACACGAGCAACCATTGCAGCAAAGCTGGCGCCGCATTTGTCACCGCCACTTCGTGTCGTGCAATATCTTATTAAGGATTTTCCAGAGATAGCCGCTCCGCTGCGAGGACATGCGGTGCTTCGAACGCCCGTTGAGGTCGCTCCCCCGGCAGAAGCTCCGGTAATCATGGCGCCGATAGAGCCTGCCGCAGCGCCCGAGCCTGAGGACCGACAGAATTCAGCCGACAACCTGCCGATTGAGCAGAACGTCGCCGACGAAGTTTCGCACAAGCTCGATGCCATCACCGCGAACGAACTCAACACGTTGTTCTTTGCCTCCACCGAAGAGGAACGGAGGCTGATCCTGCTCAACCTCCACATCGTTGCCCCGCTTTCAGCAGGGGAAATCGCGATCACGCGCGATCCTTCCGTGGCACAGCGCCTCGAAGCGGCGGCCCTGGGCAGCTATCGAGAGGATCTCGCCAAACAGTTCGCGCTTGCGCTGCATATTCCGCACGAACAAGCCCGGCGCATCACCCGCGACAATTTTGGGGAGTCAATGGTGGTCGCCGTCAAAGCGCTGAGCGTTCCGCGAGACGTATTTCACCGCATCTTGATGTTCGCCAATCCGGCGGTAGGACACTCGGTTGAACGCGTGCAGGCGCTCGCCGCCTTGTTCGACGAGATGACCTTGCCCGCGGCCGAAGGCATGGTCGCTATCTGGCAGTCGCTTGAAATCAAGGAACGATCCGCGGCGAAGCATAAGCCGGTGCATTGGGACGACCAGGACACCCGCGCCCGTCCCGCCGCGGCAATTCCGCGCCGTCCCCAAATCGCGCCGCGTTCGACCGAACGCCGCAACGTTTCCTGAGACTATCGGCTATCGACCAAGTTGAGGAAATTACGTCCGGCGCGGTCTTCCACCTCGACAATCCAGACATCGGAATCAAACTTTATCTCGCGCGCGAGATAAGCTTCGACAGCTGCATCAGGCGCCGGGCGCTCCTTCAGGCTTGAGGCAAAGGCACGGTCAGTATCGCCAGCGGCATCGAACTCGCTTTGCGGTGCCGGTCCAAAAAGATCCGACGTACCGTCAAGCCGATCGATACGAATGAATACCGCACCGGCCTCCTCTGCGCCACGACGGCGAACCACCGCTGCGATGCCCTCGACATTGCAGCGACGCAGATATGCGGCAACCCAAAGCGCAGTTTTTAGACGCATCGACTGATGATATGACTCGGTCCGGGAAACGCTGCAAATTTCTATTCGATTGGATGCCCGGTCATAGCTGCAAGCCCGCTGACCAGCTTGTCGGAAATCCTGCCGCTGATCGGCAATTTGTGCTCACGCTCGAACCTTTCGATCGCCTGGCTGGTGGCGTCGTCGAGCACCCCGGACGGCTTGAGTTGTCCGTAGCCGTATTCGGACAACATGTGCTGTATTGCCTGAATGCGCTGTGACGGTCCAATCAAGTCCGCAATCGGGTCGTTGCGGCGGGGCGGTAGTGGAACCGGCGACGGAATTGCCGCGGCCTGCTGCAGATGCGGCGGAAGCGTTGCGGTGTGCCCCAGCGCCATGTCCGCCGGCTTGAGTGTGCCCTGCGGAACGGACTTCGGCTGAATATCAGCCATAGGCACTGGAACGGGGGTGGCAACGAACGGTGCCGATCTCGCGCCCGATTGCAGGAATAACGCATTCACGATGATAACCACGGTGGCTGCAGCCGCGCCGAGGACGGCAAAAGAGTCTACCGGACGTTCCGTTACACGCGTCCATAGCTGCAATCCGAGCGCCAGCGCCGTGGCGGAACCCCGCGCATTTCGACGCCTACTATCTTTGCAACGTTCACGCACTTTTCTTCACCGCCCTGTCATCGCGTACCGAACGATCACGCGACGCACCCTTCTCGACACGCAACGCGACAGCCTTGTTCGCTGCCTGACTTACAGCATTGAGCGCGCTAACGATGCTCTCAGCCCGACGCGGCTTGCTGGGCCGAGCCCGTTCGCAATCGAGCGGCAGAGACACCGTGATGCGCGTCCCCTCGCCGATCCGGCTCTGGATGGAAAGATCGCCACCGTGCAGCCGCACCAAACCCTGGACGATGGAGAGGCCCAAACCAGTACCGCCATAGCGGCGGTCGTAGGACGACTCTGCCTGGAAATATGGCTCGCCGACCCTGGCCAAATCTTCTTCGCTGATGCCGACCCCGGTGTCTTCGATGACAAAAGTCATCCTAGTCGCTTCGGCACGCGCACTGACTGTAACCCTGCCGCCGCGATCGGTGAACCGGATCGCGTTTGATAGCAGGTTCAGCAGAATCTGATTGAGCGCACGCTTGTCAGCAACGATCTCCGGCAGATTGTCGCCGACGATCTTTTCAAGCGTGATGCCCGCCTCTCGCGCCCGCAGCGCGAGCATATCGCAGCAGCCAACGACGACCTGTGCCGGTTGAAACGATTCCGGAGTGATCTCGAAATTACCGGTCTCGATCTTCGATATGTCGAGAATGCCGTTGACGACTGCGAGCAAGTGGTTGCCGGAATCGTTGATGACGCCGGCATATTCCTGACGCCGAGCCGCATCGAGCCGCAGCTCATCTTCTTTTTTCAACATCTCCGAGAAACCGATAATGGCGTTAAGCGGCGTGCGCAGCTCATGGCTCATCGTAGCGAGAAAACGCCCCTTCGCGGCATTGGCGCGTTCGGCTTCCAGGCGCGCCTCTTCAAGATCCTGTTGTTGCTGCTTGCGCAACGTGATGTCGCGCGACACCGCAACGACTTCACGATTGCCCGGCATTCCGGCATCGATCGCAGCATGATTGAGCGGCCGGCACCGCATCTCGATCCAGACAAATTCCACCGTCAGCGTTCCATTCGCGTCGACGCCTTCGCGCCGAACGCGAAACTCTACCGAACGGGCCTCGTCTGAAGCGGCTGCATCGCCTAGCGCGGTGAGATAGGCCGGCCGGTCGGCGACGTGGACCCGATCGAACAGACCATGTCCACGGAGATCGGAGATGCGCGCGCCGAACAACGTTTCACCGGCCGGCGAGACAAACACGACGGCGCCATCGCGGCCATGCCGCGTGATGGTGTCGGTCATGTTGCGCGCCAGAAGCCGGTAGCGATCTTCTTCGGCATAAAGCAGCCAGAAGCTCGTGCGCGTCAGCGCCTCGGCGCCGAGGGCAACGCCAGCGGCATAAACCGTCGCCGAAACGATCCCGAGCGCAGCAAGCGAGGAGTGCGCGATCGCGCTTTGCGGCGACAAAAGCTGTTCGACGTCGAGGAAGACCAGAAGCCCGGCGGCGGCTAGCGCTAGCGTCGAAGCCGTTGCGACGACGCGGCGCGACGCCGACAGCGACGCCTCAAGCGGCACTACGACCAGCCAAATCGCGGCAAACGACGAAATACCGCCTGTCATTGCGGCGACCGCCGTTACCAACCCGGTCAGCGCCAGCGACGAAAGCGCATGGGCGCTCTCGTATCGACCCGTACGGGACAGAAAGTAAGCCGTGAGGATGGGGAAGACGAGCCAGGCAAACACCATCAGCTCGATCGTCGTCGGCGTGCCGCGGGCGATCAGGTAAATCGGAAAGGAGGCAAGCGCCACGATGCTGCCAAGGAGCCGCGGCGCGATAAAGGAGCGGTGACGTGCTGCCGTCAGCGCATCTTGTTGCGCGGAAGGATGCACCAGCGTTTCGACAAAGTCGCGTATCGGCGCGAACAGGCCCACGTTCCAGTGCACGTGCGGCTTTAGCCGACGCGCTCCCCTTTTTCTGTCGCGGGATCGTGTCAGACGGCGCTTAAGCGAAAGCTAAACGGCAGACCGAACGGTGTTCAGAACACGCCTTCCGCGGCCATGCATTCGGACATCATAGTAAACCCTCCGTTGCCGTGAAGGGTTGCCATTTGTTTGACGCGGATGGGGCTTCTCCAAATCACCGCAAAATCGCTCTCCTTCGGGAGCGACGAAATACATAGGAACGCGCGGTCGGGGCTCATTCGCTCAAATTTTAGGTAAACTGTATTTTGTCCAATTGAGTGAAAATTTGCGGCTTATTCTCTTCGATTATGCGCAAAAACGTCGCTGTTCCGCGAACTCAGGTTTCAATGCTGCCTGCTAGTTTGCAACCACGAGCGGCAGGTCGTGCCGCGGGGGATACGGGACCGATGTTCTTTCTATTGCGAATGGCATTCTGGCTCAGCGTCGTGCTGATCTTGCTGCCCAGCGGCTCCTCACAGCCTGCGCAGTCGCCGAACGCTGTCGGAGCCTCCGAGGCTATCTCGGCCGCATCCGCTACCGTCCAGGATATGCGTGGCTTTTGCACACGCCAGCCGGACGCATGCTCGGTCGGCTCGCAAGTAGCCGTGTCGCTCGGATATCGGGCGCAGGCCGGCGCCAAGATGCTTTATGATTTCCTGACCGAGAAGCTTGCATCGCACGAAGGCGGCGCGTCCTCGCGCACGGGAAGCATAACCAAGGCTGCGCAAATCCCGGTCAACGCCTCGCAGAACACGCTCACGCCTGCCGATCTTGTGGCACCATGGCGCGGACCACTGCCGCACAAAGACGGAAAACACGCGGCCTAGGTTCCTAACTCCAAACCGACGGTCGATCAGTCCGTCGCGACGCTCTATATATAGGGGCGACGCGGGACGAAGGCCGAATGGCGTACATCGCTGAAATTATCGAAAATTTCGCTGTCCTTGACGACTGGGACGATCGGTATCGGTACCTAATCGAATTGGGGCGTGAACTGCCGCCACTTCCGGCGGAGGCGCACAGCGATGCCAACAAGGTGCAGGGCTGCGCCAGTCAGGTGTGGCTCGATACGACCGTGCGTCCAAATGGCGCAAGCGGCCCTATCCTCACGTTTGAAGGGGACAGCGATGCACATATCGTCCGCGGCCTGATCGCGATCATGTTCGCGACCTATTCCGGCAAAGCCGCTCGGGACATCCTGGGTATCGACGCAGTCGCGCTATTCGAAAAGCTCGGTTTGAAGGAGCATTTGACGCCGCAGCGGTCCAACGGCTTTCGCTCGATGATGGAACGCATCCGCTCCGACGCCCGGACCGCGCTCGCGACGATTTCATGACTACCCTGTTGTCCAGCCCGTTCTAGCCGTCCTTCCGATCGTGTTGTAATGCTCGTTGGGGTGCCTGGAAGTTTTCTCCGATAGGAAACACGTTGAAACTGTCTCAATTCAGCCTGCGCTCAGGACTGACAGACGTATTCGCAGGCACGATCTGCAGCGTTCTGTCGATTGCTTATTGCCTGTCCTACGCCGCGCTGATCTTTACCGGCCCGCTCGACCGTTACCTGTCTTACGGCATCTCCGTCAGCTTTCTATCGGCCCTGATTGCCGGCGCGATCGTCGCCTTGCGCAGCTCCTTGACCTTCGCCGTGGCCGGGCCAGACAGTTCTATTTCGGTGGTTATTGCTGCGATGGTCGCCACTGTCATGCAGCGGCTGGTCGCCAGCGGCAGCGCAGACGCACTTGGACCAGCACTGATCGCGATGTCACTGGCGACGGCGGTGACGGGACTGTTGCTTTGCGTGCTCGGATTTACGAATGCGGCGCGCGCTATCCGCTTCCTGCCTTACCCAGTGATCGGCGGCTTTCTTGGCGCGACCGGCTGGCTGATGGTGACCGGCGCGATGCAGGTGGTCTCAGACCGCAAGCCAACGCTTTTCAATCTTGGCACATTCGCCGATGCTGGCGTCCTGGAGAAGCTCGCCGCAGGAGCAGTGGTTGCGATCGCGCTTCATGTGCTGTTACGGCGTTCAAAGAGTCCGTTTGTATTGCCCGGGGTCCTGCTGGCGGCCTTTCTGGTTGCGCATATTGTGGTTTTCGCAAGTGGATGGACGCTGGCCGCCGCACAAACCAGCGGATGGATGTTCAATCCTCAACCAGGCGCCAAGCTTACCCTCCCGTGGAACCTAACAGCTATCCACACATTCCCTTGGGCCGCTTTGCCCTCTATTGCCGGCGATGTACTCGCCGTCATGTTCGTGACCATCAGTACTTTGCTGCTCAATACCACCGGGATTGAGATCGCGACCCGCGTCGAAGCCAATATCGAACGCGATCTAAAGGTTCTTGGCATAGCCAATATGGTGACGGCAGCATTCGGCGGCTATGTAAGCTGTACCTCATTGAGCCGCTCCATTCTCGTTCGCACGGCGGGTGCGACCAGCCGCTTGGCGGGACTGACGGTCGCCGCGATCTCGGCCGCGGTGCTGATCGCCGATCCGTCATTCCTCGGCTACGTGCCAAAATACGTGCTCGCCGGCCTGTTATTCTATCTGGGCTCGGATCTTGTTTATCAATGGCTGCTGCATTCGTCTCGGCGGCTGCTGCCGCTCGAATATCTTTCGCTGATCGCAATCGCGGCCCTCATCATCTATTCGGGATTCATCGCTGGCGTTCTGATCGGCATAGTGATCGGCTGCGCCACCTTTGCGCTGAGCGCGAGCCGCGTAAATGCGATCAAATTTGCCTTCGACGGCTCGGAATTTCGCTCGTCGCTCGATCGCGGTCCGCGCGAGCTGCTTCTGCTGGGCAAGCACGGACACCAGATCCAGGGCATCTCACTGCAAAGCTACCTGTTCTTCGGCTCAGCTAATCGTCTTTATCAGTACATCAAGGTGATGCTGGCGCGGCAGCCGGACTGCCGTTTTGTCATTTTTGACTTCCGATTGGTGACCGGCATCGATTCGTCGGCAACGCACAGCTTTACGCAGATCAAGCAAGCAATGGGAACGCGAGACGCGCGGATCATTCTGGTCAATCTTTCGCCGGAGCTGGAGAAAGTATTTCGAACCGCGCGATTTATCACCGACGACATGACCGTCGCACCTGATCTCGATCACGCTCTCGAAGCCTGCGAGCAAAAAGTCATCGAGGAGAATGTCGCGGACACCGCCGACGAGCCATCGCTGCGCGCCTGGCTCGCAGAGGCACTCGGCGCTACTGACCATGCCGACAGGCTGGCCGAAGCTTGCCGGCGGCTCGAGGTCCGTGGAGGCGACGTCATTGCCTGGCAAGGCGAGGCCGCCACTTCGATGCATTTCATCCTGGAAGGCCGTATCGGCATCATTGTCGATGTCGGCGAAGGCCGGACGATGCGCGTGCGGAGCCTTGGCCGGCATACGACCATTGGCGAGATGGGCCTGATTACCCACCGGCCGCGCAGCGCCACGATCCAGGCTGAAGCACCAAGCGTGCTCTACGAGCTGACCGCGGGAGCTTACGAAAAGCTCAAACTCGAGCAGCCTGCTTTAAGCCAGGCGCTACTCGGTTACATCGTTTCGGTAATGGCGGAGCGGCTCAGCTTTGCCAATCGCGTTGTCGGCGTATTGCAGCGCTAAGAAGTTATCCGCGCCGGCGGCGGCGCTGCTGGCCAAGCCCCATTTGCTTCGCAAGCTGCGAGCGGGCCGCTGCGTAATTCGGCGCCACCATCGGATAGTCCGGCGGCAAAGCCCATTTTTCACGATATTGATCCGGCGTCAGGTTGTAACGCGTGCGCAGATGGCGCTTAAGCGATTTGAATTTAAGCCCGTCTTCGAGGCATATGAGGAAGTCGGAATTGATTGAGCGTTTGACGGGGACTGCTGGCTTGAGCGGCTCGGCGGGCGCGGCCGCCTGACCTCCCGATACGCGTTTGAGTGCCGAATGGATCTGCCCGATCAAAATCGGGATGTCCGCGATTGGGACCGAATTATTACTGACATACGCCGAGACAATGTTCGCGGTCAGCTCTATGAAACTGCTTTCGCCTGAGTTGTCGACCATCGATTTGATCTCTCGGAAGTAGCAGTGATGCTACGACCGCGTTTACCCGGACCATTCATGACCCAGCCCGTGGCACAGAAGTTATTCAAGCATTCATCCGCGGCAAATTAAGCGATAGCGATCTTAACCTTGCGTGTAAATCAAGTTATACTACTGATAATAGTCAAGCGCAACAAAGTACTTAGGCGTCGCAAAGTCGCGCGGCCGAATACTGTATTCATTTAACCGGAGAGAGAATTTCGCCGCGGTTAAGCGCTTTGTTCGATGTGATTACGCAATTCGGTTATCGAACCAAAACGCAGTGTGCCCTGCGGCAGTTGCGCCTCGATCGATCCGTCCGAATAGAGCGTATAGGCCATGCCATCGACCACGCCTGATTTCAAGATGGATACTGGCGTTACGGTCTCGGGCGCGGCGGCCTCTACAATCGACTCAGGCTCTGCACCCCGCGCAGACTCAATCGGCAGCACGAGTCCGGCCGACGGCTCGGGCACAGCGGTCTGCATCGCCACAGCAGGCGCCGCCTGGCCCAGACGCTTACGCTTTGGCCAGAAGGAATCAAAATTTTTGATGCGATCGGAATGGCCATTCGGTCGCATGGCCGCGTCAAGACGCGGCACCGATCGCCCAGCTGCCGCACCGTTTAACTGGCGCACCGAAACAACGTTTTTGGCCTCGGCAACCTCTTCGTCGCTTCGCACCGGCTTGGGCAGGATCGATACTTCGCTTGCCTCAACCACTGGAGCATTGTCGAGCCGCAACAGGCTCGGGAATTTTTCCCGCAGTCGCTCCGCCTCCTGTGCCGCAGGCGTCGCAAGAGCGGGCGCAACTGGCGACTGCTCAGGTTCTACGGCCGGCCCGACTACGACTTTCGAAGGAACCGGAATGGCAGGATCAGCCGAAGTTTCTCCCGCGACGCTACCAAGCGTTACTTCGGGCACCTCGGACCGGACTGAACTGACGACCGGTCGCCTTGCCATCGCTTTTTCGATATTTCTTAGCTGTTGCAGTACAAACGCCAGTCCGACCAAAATCAGACCGCCGACAACTGCAACAGCGCCTGGCGTAATAACAGCAGGATCGAAGGTGTGGTCCTGGATCGAAACGCCAGAGCCGACGAGAGCAATGCCCGCCGCTACAATGGCCGTCCCGACGATCAACAATGACACATACATACGAATACACCCCGACCGGACGCACGGGGTCCCCACGTCGGTAACTATTTTGGCCGCACGATGACGATGGCGCAAGGATTAATCGCCAAAACGGCTTAGCGACGGGGTGCCAAATGCTCCCACGTTTGGCCCTTAATGCATTGCAGAACATACTGAATTAGCGCGCTAACCATATATTCGGGCGCGGATCCGAGACGGGAGTGCCTCGTGCGGCGGGCGTTGCTCAAACCCCCAGTTTGGGTCAATCTAGAGGAACCATTCCCCTCGCCCGACGGTTTCACCACTACCCGCGCAGTTTCGCTTTCACATTGAGGAGTAGACCTAATGGCATTCACCCTGCCCGAACTTCCCTATGCGTATGACGCGCTCGCACCGTACATGTCTCGCGAGACGCTCGAATTCCATCACGACAAGCATCACAACGCCTATGTCACAACTGGCAACAACCTCGCCAAGGGCACCGAGTGGGAAAACAAGCCGGTCGAAGAAGTCGTCAAAGGCACGTTCGGCAAGAACCCCGGTCTCTTCAACAATGCCGCGCAGCACTACAACCACACCCTTTTCTGGAAATGGATGAAGAAGGGCGGCGGCGGCGAAAAGCTTCCCGGCAAGCTGGAAAAACAGCTTGCTTCGGATGTCGGCCCGCTCGCCAAGCTGAAGGAAGACTTCACTCAAGCCGGCGTGACCCAGTTCGGGTCCGGCTGGTGCTGGCTTGCCGTAAAGGATGGCAAGATCACCGTGATGAAAACGCCGAATGGGGAAAATCCCCTCGTGCACGGCGCCAAGCCCATTCTCGGCTGCGACGTTTGGGAGCACTCCTATTACATCGACTACCGCAACCGCCGGCCCGATTATCTCAAGGCTTATTTCGAGAATCTCATCAACTGGGAATACGTTGAGGAGCTGTACGAAGCGGCGATGAAATAAGCGAAGACAACAGCGACTTTAGTGAAAGCGGGGCCCTTGGGTCCCGCTTTTTGCTCTCAGGCATCGTCGGCACGATGCTGTTTTGACGCATTGCCCTCATCTCGGATGCGGGATGATGTTCGGAGATTCGCCAGGCGGCACTTCTGACCGGGACAAGCGTGCACCAAGCAGCAAAACCCTTTATGCCGTCGACGATCTCATATGCGAGCACGCGCCTGTGGGACGGTCTGGCCATTGCGGTCCTTGCGATCACTACCATCGTTGCGGTACTGACTTTTCGCGATTTTGGCCTCGGCTGGGATGATTACACCCATGCCCAATACGGCGATCTGCTGCTGTCGCTTTATTCTTCGGGTTTTACGGACAAGCGCGCGTTATCATTCGTCAATCTTTACATGTACGGCGGCGGATACGATCTGCTCGCGGCGCTCACAGCAAAAATACTCCCGTTTGCATTGTTTGAAACGCGTCGGTTGGTCGGCGCCGTAGCCGGGATTATTGGCCTGTTCGTGACCTGGCGCCTCGGACGCCGACTGGGCGGCCCGTTCGCGGGCCTGATCTCAGTCGCACTGCTCGCCACCTGCCCGCTTTATTACGGCCACATGTTCATGAACGCAAAGGACGGCCCGTTCGCGGTGACCATGGCCACGGCACTGCTCGGGCTCGTGCGTGCGTTTGAGGAATATCCGCGCGCCACACCAGCGACAATCGCGCTCTACGGCATCGGCATGGGGCTTGCCATCGGCTCGCGCGTGATGGGCGGATTTGCGGTGATCAACACCGTGCTGCCGCTTCTACTTATTCTTGTCGTCCGGACTCGCCTGAACGGCCTGATGCCGGCGCTGCGTGAATGGTTCGGCTTCCTCACGCCCTTCATCCCGACCGTAATTCTTGCTTACCTGGTCATGGGCCTGGTCTGGCCATGGGCAGTCGTTTCACCGCTCAATCCATTCCACGCGGTCGAATATTTTTCCAACTTCTTCGAAAAGCCGTGGCGCGAATTGTTCGACGGGCAATTGATCCCGGTGCCTGACATGCCGCGCCGCTATGTGCCGACATTGCTCGCGCTTACGCTGCCTGAGCTGATGCTGGTACTCGGCCTCTGCGGAACGATTGGAGCGGCTGTCGAAAGTATCCTGGGGGACGGCTCGTCATCGACTGCAAATTTAGGACGGCGTGCGGCACTGTCTGCCGTCATTCTCGCGGCGCTGTTGCCGGTCCTCGTGACGGTCATCGCACGGCCCGCCATGTACAACGGTATCCGACACTTTGTGTTCTTGATGCCGCCATTCGCGGTGCTGAGTGGACTTGCCGCTGCCTGGATCTCGCAACGTCTGCGCTCGCTCAGCTCGATCGCGACCGGGGCAGGTGTCGCCGTTCTGCTCGCCGGCTTTGCCTCACCGATTGTCGATATGGTTCGGCTGCATCCTTACGAGTACACGGACTTCAATCACATAGCCGGCGGGGTTCCCGGCGCGCGGCCGCGCTATATGATCGACTACTGGGGTTTGTCGATGACCCAGGCGTCGCGCGAACTTCGTGCGGTGCTGGAAAGCAAGGGCGAAAAGCCTCCGGGCCGGCCATGGACGGTTGCGGTGTGCGGACCACATCCAGCCGTCGAGGTCGGGTTGGGCCCAGGCTATTCGGCGATCTGGGATCCGAAAGGAGCCGACTTCGCAATAATGCTTAACGAGTTTTACTGCGCGGATCTCAATGCGCCGGTTGTACTCGAAGTGGTTCGCGAGGGCGTCGTCTATGCCCGGGTCTATGATATCCGCGGCCTATCGATTTCGACGCTGCTACGATATCCAAACGCAAACCAACAATGAGCTTCTCCGACACGGCGGCACGCGGTCATGCCTAATCGCACGGTATTCGTATTCGATGCCTATGGCACACTGTTCGACGTTCACGCTGCAATTGGACGTCATCGCGCCGCGGCCGGTCCCGACGCCGACCGCTTCTCCGAGATCTGGCGAACCAAGCAACTTGAATACGCTTGGACCCTCACGCTTGCCGGCGGTTACGCGGACTTCTGGACGTTGACCGAATGCGCCATCGACTTTGCTTTGGCCCAGGTGCCGAGCGTTAATCGCGCATTACGGCCAAAACTCCTCGACGCCTATATGAAGCTCGATGCTTTCCCCGATGCACGATCAACGCTAACCGGCCTGAAGGCGCAAGGCGCGCGCGTCGCCATTTTGTCCAACGATTCGCCCGGCATGCTTAGCGCCGCTGTGAAATCGGCTGGCATTGCGGAGTTATGCGACGCGGTGCTCTCGGTCGACACAGTGCGGTTGTACAAGCCGCGGCCGGAAGCTTACGCGCTTGTGACGTCGCAATTCGGCATCGATCCGCAGGATGTCGTATTCGTCTCGTCGAACCGGTGGGATATCATGGGCGCAGCAACGTTCGGTTTTCGGCCAGTCTGGATCAACCGCTCCGGCAACCCGGACGAGTACAAGGATAAACCGCCGCTACAGGTCTTGCGCGATCTGTCTGCTTTATTGTCGCTGACGATGTGAGCAAGCTCTACGCGCTGACGGCAACCGGCTGCGATTGCGGGGGCGTCAGCAATTGCGGCGATACGAAACGGCCCTGCTCCAGCGCCGCAATCTGCTCGTCGATTTCGTTGATCGCGAAGCGCGTGTACGGACCGATGTGGAGATAGAATCCCATCAGGATCACCACCGCACGTAACGCGCCGGGGTTCTTCTTCATGCAATTGGTGAAAGTGCGCCAGAGAATTTCGCGATGTTCCGGCATCCTGCGCAGAATATCCTGCACGATGTTGACAGTACCAATCTTTGCCCGGACGTCGCCCTTCGCCATTTCGCGGCGGCGGTCGGAGCAATCAAGCAGCGAAACCAGCCGGTCAACACGGCCGAAATAGGCCTCCGGCGTGTATTCAGTTGCCAACACGCGGCGGAAATCACGAAGGATATCCAGACGTTCACGCTTGGTCTCGAAATTGAGTCCGCTGGCGCACTGATCCATCGAACCTTTTGGCATGAACTCCGCGTTGACGTGTAATCGTCCTTCGCGGGCGAGCCGCCGTGCCAATTGGGTATTGGGTAACGCCCACAACTGTCCGATGACCGCCATCGGGATCGCTGCTTCCTCGATCAATTCGATCATCGGACCGGCGATCGAGCCTTTCTCAGTATCGAAGCCGACGATGAACCCGGCCGTCACGAAGATACCAGCCTTGTAGAGCTTGTGGATGCTTTGGGAAATACTGCGGCGCGTATTCTGCTTTTTGCGCATCGCAATCAATGTTTCGGTATCGGGGCTTTCGATGCCCATGAAGATGACGAAGAAGTTCGCCTTCTTCAGCATTCCAATCAACTCGTCATCGTCCGCAAGATTCAGCGACGCCTCCGTCGAAAACTCGAAAGGATAATCGCGTTCCTCCTGCCACTTTATCAGGTGCGGCAGGAACGCCTTGATTGCCTTTTTGTTGCCGATCAAGTTGTCGTCAACAAAATCGACGTGGCCTCGATAACCGAGATTATAAAGATGGTCGAGCTCGCCGAGTGTCTGCTCCGCCGTTTTGGTGCGTGGTACCCGGCCGTACAGCTCGATGATATCGCAGAACTCACAGGTGAAAGGGCAACCGCGCGAGAACTGCACGCCGAGATACATGTACTGGTCGAACTTGAGCAGATCGAAACGCGGTTTAGGTGTCGTGGTGACATCGGCTTGAAACTTTGGCCCCTCGAACCAACCATCGTTGCTGCCGTTGTCGATCGCCGCGATGAACTTATCGATGACACTCTCGGCCTCACCGACAACGCGAAAGTTCGCCCGCTCATAGACATGCGGACTTGACGATACGTCCGGGCCACCGACGGCAACCGGCTTGCCGCGGTCGCGGCACATCTCAATAATGTCGAGCGTGCCTGCCTGCTGAAACATCATGCCGCCGGTCATCACCAGGTCGGCCCATTCCAAATCCGCGTCGCTCAATTCCTCGGTATTGAGATTGACTAGGCGGACGTCCCATTCGCTCGGCAGCATCGCTGCCACTGTGATCAAGCCCAGCGGGATCGTCGGATATTTCGCTCCGACGACCGCGCAAGATTCGCGGTAGTTCCAGAACGATTCGTTGACGAAGCGCGGATAGACCAGCAGCACGTTGCGGGCTTGTGGCCGCAACGCATCGGCGCTTCCATTTTGCTGTTGTTCCAATTCCCCGCCCCTGACGCAACTTGCGCAGTATGACGGTCCAAGCCGCCATTTCAAGGACAAAGCCAGACTGCACAGGCTGTGTCCAGAACGAAAACCTAATGACGGAAAAGGGCGTTATCGGGGCCGTTGGCCGCCAAATTGCCCACCGATGGCGCAAGTCCCACGGCGAGAGACGCCGAGAGAATGGGCATTACACCGTAGGACGGTATTTAAACCCGCCTATCCTGCGCTGCTTTGATATACATCCCCGCCGTCGTCGGGGCTTTTCAGCGCGGTCGCGATTTGCTGCTCGGTCAGGTGCGTGCCGTCATCGCCTTCGACCCGCAGCATCACGTGGCCCTTGATGTTGATGTGCCGCGCCTAGCTCATCGTCTCATCCAGCCCATAACCCCGCGCGACGCGTTGACGCGGCCAAAACTGCGTCGCAACATTCGGGCAAAACAAGGCAAAGCATGCTGGGGAGGAATCTGTGCGCTTAATCTCACAACTTTTTTTGGGCCTGATCATTGCGGCCGCCCTGTGTGGGCGATTAGCCCACGCGCAAGGCGACATGGTTTTCCTCGTCACCTATGTCGACGCGATGCCCGACACGATTGCCCCGGCTACGGCTCTCCTCAAGAGGTACCAAAACGCGAGTTCCCACGAAGATGGCAATGTCCGTGTCGAGTCCCTACAGGAACTGGAGCGATCGAACCGGTTTGCCATCGTCGAAAGCTGGCGTGATAAGGCGGCGCTCGATGCTCACGAGCAATCCGCCGCGACGACAGAGTTCCGAGACAAGCTGAAGGCTATTCAGGCTGCGCCTTACGATGAACGCATCAACAGCGAACTTTACGCCGAACACAGCAAGAATGAGAGTCTGGCCGGCGCGCTGTATGTCATTACGCACGTCGATGTCATTCCGGCCGGCAAGGACGATTGCATGGCCGCGCTCAAAGCCATGAGCCTCGATACTGCCGTCGACACCGGCAATATCAGTTACGAAGTGCTCCAGCAGGCCAATCGCGGCAACCACTTTGCCGTACTGGAAGTCTGGGCTAACCGGAAAGCGCTCGATGGCCACGCCATGGCTGCACATACCCGCGCGTTTCGCGCCAAGCTTGTTCCGATTGCCGGGGCGCTCTACGACGAACGCATCTACAAGGCACTTTGAGTCAGGCGATCCGCCGCTATTTCTGCGGCGCGAAGGTTTGATTGCTGTAAGGTAGCAAGGTCGGTCGCTGGATCACGATGAAGCCGTGATCGAGCGCATGGTGGCAACTATTACAGCCGGCGCTGAGACTGTCGAAAGCGGTGTCGAATTCAGCACGGCTCTTGTCCGCGACCGCCTTTTCCAAGGCTTTGATCGGGCCACCCACCTGTTTCTCCACCGTATCGCCGCCAAGCAACTTGTTGACGTCATCGAAACCTTCTTCGAGTTCGCCAACCTCATAGTCGGCGAGCGGCCAGTTGCCGCCGTGACCGGCGAACCAAAGCTTGATGTGACGCAGCTGCTGCAGCGTCATGATCTCGCCGAGGCCCGGTAAGTTCACCGTAGACTCTTCCGCGAGCGCGGCCGGCTTTGCCGCATCCTGGGCATGGGCCGTCGCTACCAGCATTACCGCCGGGATCAGGACTGCGCAGATCGCTTTCATAAGCATCTCCTTGCGATCACTCGGCGTCACTTGGCACTCAGCCTGTCGGCAATCGCTCGCTGCAAGTTTTTGGATAGGCGCCTTGGCAGGCCTGATAGAGCGCCGGGCAAGCCTCTACCGCCGTTTTTGCCGCCTCAACGGTCTTCAGCCGATCGCCCGCCGTCCGCGATTGCGGATCATAGGTTATCACGGCATCGATCCGCTCAATGCCACGATCGATCATCAGAAATCGCTCGGTGGCATCGAAATAGATCGTGGCGACCCTGATCGCGTCCTTCAGATCTCTCGTGTATTCGGCAGTCGCCTTGGGATCAGGTTTGATCACCCGGGCCTGCGCCGCAGCTTCGGCGTAGAGGGTATTCAGCTTGAAATAAGTACCGCCGCATTGGGCCAGCGCCAGCCAGTACGGCTTACCGTTGAACGGACCGGGCATCAGCACCGTACTGTCGCGTTTATCCACCGGCACAGACGGTGTCGGCGGGGCGCGGTCGACCTCACGGGGCGCGCGTTCTCGCCGCGTTTGTGCATCCGCATTGGTGCCGACCATGACCGCAAGCGCCAACAACGTGACTTTCACGAATATTCGCAGCATGGCGCGATTGTTAAAGGATTGTAGTGCCAGACTCAAAACCTCTCGACCCACGGCCGCACTTCGAGCTCCCAGGACCAGGCGCTGCGATGCTGGCGCAGCAAATCGAGATAGCTCTGCGCGATGGCATCGGGATCAAGCATGCTGTCGGGCTTATCCGGCGGGTTGGGCCGGCGTTCGCTTAAGATTCCACCGTCGACAACGACGTGCACGATGTGGATGCCCTGCGGCGAAAGTTCGCGGGCCATGCTCTGTGCCATGCCGCGCAACGCGAACTTCCCCATGGCGAATGGCGCGGACTGCGGATAGCCCTTAACGCCCGCGGAAGCGCCGGTGAGCATGATGGCGCCGTGAGCCTTCGGCACCATGCGTTTGGCCGCCTCCTGAGCGATCAAAAACGCACCGAACGCCGTTACCGCAATCGACCGTTCGACCTCGGGCGGATCGAGTTCGACGAACGGCCCGCGGGTTCGGTAGCTGGCGTTATAGACAACGACATCGGGGGCGCCGTGCGCCGCTTCGACGTCGGCAAAGAGTTTCACAACCTGGCCACGATCGGTTGCGTCGCAAGAGAACGCTTTGCCGCCTACCTCTTTCGCCAGCGCGGAGATGTTGTCGAGCCGGCGCGCCGCGATCGCTACCTTCAAGCCCGATTTCGCAAAGAGCCGCGCCAGCGATGCACTTAAGCCCGAGCCCACACCCACGATCAGCGCGTTCTTATAATTCACTTCCGGCATGCTTGACCTCTTAATCGATTACAGCGACGGCGTTGATTTCGACCATACAGCGTGGATCGGTAGCGAGTCTCACCACCTGCACAGTCGTCGTAGCTGGCTTGGTATCGCGAAAATATTCGCCCCAGATGCGGTTGAGCGCATCCTGATCGGTGAGATCGGTAACAAAGCGGTCGGCGGTGACGACATCGGCAAAAGTGGCCCCGACGGCCTCCAGCCCGCGTTTAAGATTTTCCAGGGCCGCCCTCGCCTGCCCCGCCATATCGCGCGGCATCGAATCGAACTCTTCGGGCCGATGCGGATGGTGATGATAGACCGGCGCTGCGGTAACGCCTGCGAGGTAGATAGTGGTGCCGCCCTTGACCTTGATTGCTGGCGCGTACGGCATCCACATGTCCGGCGCATCCGGCCAATGGCAGTGTTCGACGGTTTTGGGCATAGCGCAACTCCTAACCAGCAATGGCGGATTAATTAATATCTCACATCCTGAACACGCCGAACTTCGTCTCAGGGATCGGCGCGTTCAGCGCCACCGAAAAACATAGCGCGAGTAAACGACGGGTTTCGGCGGGCGTTATGATGCCGTCGTCCCATAGCCGTGCCGTCGCGTAATACGGATTGCCCTCGGTCTCGTATTGCTCGCGGATTGGCTGCTTGAATTCCTCTTCCTCAACTTCGGACCATGTCTTGCCCGCTGCTTCGATATTGTCGCGGCGAACGGTGGCCAACACGCTCGCAGCCTGCTCGCCGCCCATTACCGATATGCGTGCGTTCGGCCAGGTGAACAGGAAGCGCGGACCGTAGGCACGCCCGCACATGCCGTAGTTGCCGGCACCGTACGAGCCGCCGATGACGACGGTGATCTTCGGCACCTGCGCGCAGGCGACCGCGGTGACCATCTTCGCGCCATCCTTGGCGATGCCGCCAGCTTCGTAATCGCGGCCGACAATGAAGCCGACGATATTTTGAAGGAACAGCAGTGGCACGTGGCGCTGGCAGCACAGCTCGATAAAATGCGCGGCCTTCAGCGCGCTTTCCGAAAACAGAATGCCGTTATTGCCGAGAACGCCGACCGGGATGCCTTGAATGTGGGCGAAGCCGGTGACCAACGTCGGACCATACAGCGCCTTGAACTCATCGAATTCGGAGCCGTCGACCAGCCGCGCGATCACCTCACGCACATCGTACTGCTTCTTGAGATCGACCGGCACGATGCCGTCGAACTCGCTGGCGTCGTATTTGGGCTCTGCCGGCTTGGCGAGCGGAATGTCGATCGACTTTTTGGTGTTCAGCCCGGCGACGATTTCACGGCACAGCGCAAGCGCATGACGATCGTTCTCGGCCATGTAATCGGCAACACCGGATTTCCTGGTATGAACTTCGGCACCGCCGAGCTCTTCGGCACTGACCACCTCGCCGGTCGCGGCCTTCACCAGCGGCGGACCGCCCAGGAATATTGTGCCTTGATTGCGCACGATGATGGTTTGATCCGACATCGCCGGTACATAGGCGCCACCCGCCGTGCACGAGCCCATCACCACCGCAATCTGCGGGATACGCGCGGCAGACATGGTGGCCTGATTATAGAAGATGCGGCCGAAGTGCTCACGGTCGGGAAATACTTCGGTCTGATGCGGCAGGTTGGCGCCGCCGGAGTCGACCAGATAAATGCACGGCAGCCGGTTCTCACGCGCGACTTCCTGGGCGCGCAGATGCTTCTTCACCGTCATGGGGTAGTAGGTGCCACCCTTGATCGTGGAGTCGTTGCACACGATCACGCACTCGCGGCCCGACACCCGGCCGATACCGGTGATGATGCCGGCGCCGTGGATGGCATCCTCGTACATGCCGTTGGCAGCGAGCGGCGACAACTCGAGGAAGGGCGAGCCAGAGTCGATTAGCGTGATGACGCGGTCGCGCGGCAGCAGCTTGCCGCGTGCGATATGACGCTCGCGCGCCTGCGGGGTGCCGCCCTCAGCCGCCTTGGCGCGTTGCGCCTCAAGTTCCGCGGTCAAGGCGCGCATGGCGTCCTGGTTGGCGCGAAACTCCCTTGAGGCGACGTCGGCGGTTGTCTTGAGCGCGGCCACGAATCCCTCCCAGTCGGGAGGGATTCCACTACGGCGCGCCCGTCAACGCAACGCCCAGGCAATCGGCCTAGGCGCGGACTTCCTGCCGCTGGAACACCACGTAGCCGGCTACGAACAGCATCATGGCGGTCGCTATCATCGCCACTATTTGCGGCCACGCGATCAGGAGGCTCGAGGCCAGCGGCAGCGGCGCGCCAAGCACGGCGCCCTGAAGCTGACTGAGGTAGATCGGACCCAACGCACGGGTCGTCGGATCGAGAATGGCTACTATTACCTCAGCGTACAGTGTCGATGGTGAGAGGCGTGCCAGTATCTGCTCAAGCTCCGCCGTGCCTGGGGTCTGCAAACCAAGCGCCATATAGCGCGGGTCCGGCGGCACGATGATCTGGGCGACCGCACCGGCCAGAACCGGCCAGATGAAGGTCATCAGGAGCCAGAGGCCAAGCGTAACGAGCGCCGCGGTAGCCGCTGAGCGAAACAGCACCGAAAACAACATCGCGAGCGCCAGCCACACACCGGCATAGACGATGGTCACCAGCAGGAACACGAAGCTCCGCGCAATCTCCTCGGCGCCGGGCGGGATGCCGATCAGAAGCAGGCCAAGCCCGATAACCAGCAGCCAGAGCGAGACCAGGCTGATCGAGAGCGTCACCAAGCCAGCGAGGAATTTGCCGAACAACAAAGCATCCCGATAGATCGGTTGAGCCAGGATGCGCGAGAGCGTACGGCGATTGTGCTCGCCATTGACTGAGTCGAAGCCAAGCCCGATCGCCATCAGCGGGACAAGGAATGACAGGAACGAGACGAACGACGGCAAGGAATCGCGCGAGGTCGTGAATAGCCGCAGGAACAGGAACGGGTCTTCGGCGGTGGTATCCTTGATCTGCTGGATCGCACCGTAAAGCGCGGCCAGCGCGACCAGAACAACCAGCCATTCCAACACGCGCATACGAACGCTGGTCAGATGGTCGGACAGCTCCTTGAGCATGACCACGCCGAGGCCGGAAAAAGCGGAGCCCTCACGCTGCATCGCGAACTCCTTCTTTAAGGACTTGCTCGGGCTGCGCCTCGAAGTAACGAGTGTAGATCGCTTCCAGGCTCGGCTCCTGAACGCCGAGGTATTTCAGCCTGCCTTGCATGGTGACCACTTCGGCAGCCGCTTCCGGCCGCACGTCGCGATCGGCCTGCAGCCGCAGCTTGCCAATGCCGGTCTTTTCGACGCCGCTGACGCCCGGAATAAGCGCAAGCCGCTCCGCAAGTCCGGCACCGTCAGCTTCGATGTCGACGACATAGCCGCCGCCGAGGATTTGCCGGCCGAGATCCGGCACCGAACCCATCAGCGCAATCTTGCCCGCGCTGAACAGCGCAACGCGATCGCAAACGCTTTGCACCCGCTCGAGCAAGTGCGACGACAGCAGAACCGACACGCCTTCAGCCTTGAAGCCACGGATGATGCCGAGCAACTCGGAGGTCGCGTGCGGATCGAGACCCGAAGTCGGCTCGTCGAGGATCGCGATCTGCGCCCCCTTCATCAGAATCTCGGCCAGGCCGAGCCGTTGCCGCATCCCGCGCGAAAACGTAGCGACGCGTTTGTCCGCGACTTCGGCCAGTCCGACGCGTTCGAGCGCTTCGGCGATACGTTTTTCGCGTTCGGCAAAGCGGAAGCCGATTAGTCTCGCGGTGTAACGAAGATTATCGGCGGCCGACAGATTGTCATAGAAACCGACCGTGTCCGGCATGTAGCCGACCCGGCGTTTCACCGACAGCGGCTCCCGCGCCGGGTTGAAACCGAGCACACGCACGTCGCCACTGGTAATCTCGGTCAGGCCGAGCATCATCAGGATCGTGGTCGTTTTGCCCGCGCCGTTCGGGCCGAGGAGACCGAAAATCTCCCCGCGCCCGACGTCGAACGAGATGTGATCGACCGCGACGGCTTGGCCGTAGTTCTTGGTGAGGCCCGTGGCCTCGATCACCTTGTCCTCACTCATCGGCGACCGAACCGCGCGACTGCGCCCACCATGACGAGCAGCGCGACGCCGATGATGCCGACGCCGGCGATGCCCCACATTGTCGAGGTCGTCACCGTGACACGGAACGTCGCCGCTGCGGACTCACCGCGCGCCGCGGCACGAACTGTGGTTACGTAGTCTCCGGCAATCGCCTTTTCGGTTGGCGTGATGAGGGCCTGCACTTCCTTGTTGTCGTTCGGCGCGATGCGTTCGATCGTTTTCGGATCGAACTCGACCTTCCAGCCGCTCGGGGCCGAACCGCTGAGCTGAATATCTTCAGCCGGCGCGGTGCCGGTATTGGTGATCACGACCGGCACGGACGTCTCTTTGCCCGCTGACGCACGCGTGGAAACAAGACCTTCACGTCCGCTGATGTCGAGCCTTGGCTGACCCGTGATTGTCAGGCTGAGATCGGTGGACACAGAAGCGTCTTCCGCACCTATCCTCGCCGTAACTTTGTAATCACCCGCCCCCGCGGTATTTGGCGGCGTCACCTTGAGCTTCACGTCCTTGGTCTGTCCGGCATCGACCGGCACGGCGTTGAGCTCCTGGCTGCCATATTGCTCGGTAAAGGTGGCATCGAAGTTTTGCGGCGCCTGCGCCGACAGACTCACGACGAGCTTCTTGCCACTGTCGTTCTTGATGTTGAGCTGATATTCGAAGCTCGACTTCGACGTGCCGCGCAACTGCGGAAGCTGCGGCGTCAGTGTCAGCTTGGCCGGCAAATCCTTGGCGAGAGTCACGGCGATCGGCAAATCCACCTTTGTCTGGTCAGCAGCGGTCGCAGAAACAGTCATATTTTGCGTACCGATGGCTGCATCCTTGGGAACATCAAGCCGCAACTCGATCGCCACATTTGAATTGGTGTTCGGCATCGCCGCAGCGACCGGTTGGCCGCCGCCCATCAGCGTCGCCGTCCAACCGGTAGGCACGCCGGATACGGACAGTGACATCCGCTGCGGAGGCAGATCAAAATTTTGCAGATGCAAACCGATCGATGATGTTTCTCCCGGCCGCACGGTCACCGCCGGGTAGTCGCTTGTTAAAAAAAGGCCTTTGACGTCCTTTGGGGCGTCGTCGGCCTTCACGGCCGGTGCGAGCGCAACAGCGAAAGCGGCAAGAACGGCGATAAACCCGTATCGCATTGGTTTTAACTCCCAGACAGCAAATGGTTCGGTTTGGCCCCCTCCCCGACGCGCTCGATACGAGCTCGGGCGAGGATTTAGGCCGAGGATTTAGGCATTGTCGGCGTAATCGTGACAAAATCATGCAGACACTGGCCCTTTTGGCAAGGCCCGGTCAAAAAGTCCTGCGGTAGGTAGCCGCAGTCAGCCCAAAGCCCGCGCCCAAGGCCATATCCATGCCCCGCACCAAAGAGATCAGCGCCGGACTGCTGCTGTTTCGGCGGACGGGAGCCGGGATCGAGGTCCTGCTGGGGCATCCCGGTGGGCCGTTCTGGGTGAAAAAGGATGATGGCGCCTGGACAATCCCAAAGGGCCTCGTTGAGTCGGGCGACGATCTTCTTTCCGCCGCACGCCGCGAATTCAGCGAAGAGACAAATCTCGCGATCGACGGCGAGGTGTTCGCCCTCCCGCCAGTTAACCAAAAGAGCGGAAAGGTCGTCCACGCTTTCGCCTGCGAGGCGGATATCAAGCTCGATACATTTGCCAGCAACACGTTCGAAATCGAATGGCCGCCAAGGTCAGGCCGCCGTCAGAGCTTTCCCGAGATCGACCGTATCGCCTATTTCGTGCTGCCGATCGCGATGAAGAAAATCATTGCCTACCAGCAGCCGTTCTTGCGTGAGCTTGAGGAGCGCCTGACGTAACCGGATCATTCTTTCAGGACGCTGGGCCAATCCAATTCGTCATGCGGCAGCACCCAAGGTTCTTGCCGTGCCGCCCGCCGCCATTCGTCCCATGCTGGCAATGCCATGACAGCTTGCATGTAAGCGCGAGCGACCGCACTAACCTCAACGGCGTAGGTGCGAAAGCGCCAAACTACGGGCGCGTACATGGCGTCGGCTGCGCTGAACGCGCCGAACAAAAAAAGCCCGTCCCCGCCAAATCGCGCGCGGCAGTCGGCCCACATTGCATCGATGCGAGTTACATTTGCAGACGCCGCATCGTCCAAACGATGGTGCTTCACCGGGCGCCAGGTGTTCATTGGCAATTGGCTCCGCAATGGTACAAAGCCTGAGTGCATCTCGGAAGAAATAGTCCGGGCGTGCGCACGCGCTTTAGCGTCCCTCGGCCAAAGACCCGCCGACGGAAATTTCTCCGCCAGGTATTCGAGGATTGCGAGCGATTCCCAAACCCGTGTGTCGCCGTCGATCAATACCGGCACTTTGCCGGTGCCGCTCAATGGCAATACCCGTTCCTTGAAGTCCTTTGCTTCAAGCGAGATGACCGTTTCCTCAAACGCGATGCCGGCGACCTTCATCGCCAGCCACGGCCGAAACGACCAAGAGGAATAGTTCTTGTTGCCGATAACAAGATGAAGGGTCATGGCCTCTTCTAACCCAGTGAAGCCGGGGTCGCTATCGACCCCCTGCGCCTAATCGCAACAACTGCAGGATTCTAACCGCGCAACGGCGACGTCAATTCGCGTCGCCTATCGCAGAGCCGTACGCGCCTGAACGCTGCCTGCTTAAACCAGGCCGGCAACCACGGCGACAAAGGAAACAAACAGCACTGTTGCCGCTGCAAAAGTAACGGTAAGCGCAGTTTCAAACCACGCACCGGCAGCAGGAGCAGTCTCGGAAATTACCTTCGCCATCGCAGTATCGAGCGCGGCAGGCATATTGATCGACATAATGTCGCTCCCCAACGGAGGTGGCGCCGATAACGGTGATGTGCGGCTTCACCCCGTGAGAAGCATCAGCCTACGACGTAAAGGATCGGTAAAACCTCGTCCAAGCTGCGATATTTACGGCGCGGGAAACAACTCGTTCGTCTTCCCGGTGAGCCGATAGGCCAGCAGACCCGTCCATTCATGCATGGCGGTGTCGGTACGGCTTAACCCCTTGCTCGCAATATCGAACGGGCGAAAGACATCCGCGGGACTGCGAGTGCGGTAATCCACCGGATACGCTTCGATTGGGAAACCGGCAGCGCGGAAAGTTGCGATGGAGCGCGGCATGTGGAAAGCCGAAGTGACCAAAATCCAATGCTCACCCGGCTGCGGATTCGCGATCAGTCGCGAGAACACCGCATTCTCGACCGTGTTACGCGACTGCTCCTCCGCGGTTATACGTTCATGAGCAACGCCCAGCGCCTCAAGCTCACGTACGGCGATGCCCGCTTCCGGAGCCTCGTCGTACACGAGCGAACTGGGGCCGCCGGAAATGATGATACGGGCCTTGGGATAACGGAGACCCAACTCTGCTGTGACGACCAAACGCGCACCTCCCTCCTGCAATGCAATTGTGCCGCGCTCAGCGGAGACTTCCGGCGAAATCACGCCGCCTAGCATGACAATGCCGTCGGGCGGGCCGTGTGAGGGATCCCAAGGCGGGAAGCGCTGCTCGAGCGGCAGGATCAGCACGTTACCCAAAGGCGACAGGCCGGCGACGGCGAGTAACACCAGGCTCGTGACAATGAACCAACTGGCAAGCCGCGTAAAACGCGTGCACAGCAGCAGCATGCCGAGGATGCCGAGCGAGAGCAGAAAATTGGTCGGTAGCGCGAAAAATCCAAATACCTTGGAGAGCGTGAAGAACACGGCTCAGTCGCGCTCTTTGCGCCACGCCGCATAACGCGCTTTGGCGTCATCGTTTGGCGGGTAAAGGCCGGGCAACTTCACGCCCTTCTCAACTTCAGTGAAGACCCAGCTTTCATAAAGTTCGTGCTCGGCGCCTTCGTGAGCAACGAACTCCACAAGCGCTTTCGGAATGACTACGGCGCCGTCGTCGTCAACCACGATGACGTCGTCCGGGAAAATTGCACAGCCGCCACAGGCGATCGGTTCCTGCCAGCCGACAAACGTCAAGCCGTTGACGGAAGCCGGAGCGGCCACGCCTGCGCACCATACCGGCAGCGCGCTTGCGATCACGCCGGTGAGATCGCGCATGACGCCATCGGTAACAAGCGCAGTGACGTTTCGTTTTCTCATGCGTGCGCAAAGAATATCGCCGAATATGCCGGCGCTCGGCACGGCCATGGCGTCGGCGACAGCGATCACGCCCTCCGGCATGGCTTCGATTGCGGAGCGCGTCGAGATCGGCGATGCCCAGCTTTCAGGTGTCGCCAAATCCTCTCGGACTGGGACGAAGCGCAAGGTAAAAGCGGGCCCGACGAGGCGCTCGCCTTTTGGCGTGAGCGGTTTCGGACCGTTCATCCAGCAGCGCCGGATGCCCTTCTTGAGGAGCACCGTCGTGACTGTCGCCGTCGTGACCTTACGCAATATGTCGAACAAAGGCTGTGACATCTTCGCCTCGTTTGAGAGTGACTAGCCTAGCGAATAGCAGCTGAGAGTCTTGTCGAAAAGAATGTCGTTCAACGAACCACCATCATTTTGCGCCATAGGAGAAGTCACCCGAAACTGTCCTTCAGCCACGCATGGATGCGCTCAACCGTCTCGCGCATATCGTCCGGCGAGCCTGCATAGCAAAGGCGCAGGAAGTTATGCCCGTTGACCGGATCGAAATCGACGCCTGGTGTAGCGGCAATACCTGCCTCATCGAGCATGCGGGTCGCAAAGGCAAAACTGTCGGTCGAGAACCGCGAAACGTCGGCATAGAGATAAAACGCCCCGTCGACCGGAAGAAACGAGTCGAGGCCGGCTCGCGGCAGTCCTTGAAGAAGGATTTGGCGGTTTTCCTCGTAGGCCTGCCTTACCTTCGACAGCTCGGCACCGTCGGCGAACGCTGCTTCCGCCGCGATTTGTGACAGGGTTGGCACCGATATAGCCAGATTTTGTTGCAAACGCTCGATCGCGCGCACCAGCGGGGGCGGCACTACCATCCAGCCGATACGCCAGCCGGTCATGCAGAAATATTTGGAGAATGAATTGATGATGACCGCCTCTGACGACAGACGCGCCGCGCTTTCGGCGGAAAAAGCGTAGTCGAGGCCGTGATAGATCTCGTCGGAGATCACGGTGATGCCGGCATCTTCGGCGCATTGAATCAGTTCGCGGAGCGCGGAAACCGTCATCATCGTGCCGGTCGGATTGGCAGGCGAAGCGATAATCACGCCCTTAAGCGGTCGCTCCCGGTGCGCTGCGAGCAAAGCGTCGGCGGTAATCGACCAGCGCGTTTGGATGTTAGTTTCGATCAGCACGGGCTCACAGCCGAGTGCCGAAAGGATATGGCGATAGGGCGGGTAACCCGGAAGCGCCACGGCCACGCGATCGCCCGCGGCAAAGGCGGCCAGAAAAGCCAGCATGAACCCTGCTGACGATCCGGTCGTCACAATCACCCGGGCCGGGTCGATATCAAGGCCGTGCCAATCGCCATAGGATCGCGCGATCCGCTTTCTCAGCGATCCAATGCCGAGCGTTTCGGTATAGCCAAGCGGTCCGCTGGTTAGTGCGGCACGCGCGGCGGCAATCGCGCTGGAAGGCGCGCCGGCGGCAGGCTGGCCAACCTCCATGTGAATGATGCGACGGCCCTGGGCCTCGAGCCGGCCGGCAGCCGCCATCACGTCCATCACCATAAAAGCCGGCACGGCGCTGCTGCGGGCCGACGGCTGCAGCAAGCGCCTCGCTTTCTCGAGCATAAATTCGCCTTTACTACCCGGCGATTGGCTTTCGCAAATCGCCCCGCTACTGCCGCATTCAAGCGCTTTACGTTACGTTTGTTGCGCCGTTGCCCAGGTGACGGCCCCGCGTTGACCGCAACCGGATCCGTCCATAGTTTGGGTCCCACGCCGAGGGACCGGCTATTCCAAGATGAATCGTGCAAGCCTTCTCAATCGTGCAAGCCCTCCTAGCAAGGTGCGCCCGGTGAGGCCAGCTTCTCGCGTCATCGCGCTCATGACGGCGACCGCGGTCGCACTTGGCAGCTTGCCCGCCTGGGCACAGAACGGCTCCAACGCCGGCATTCCGCAGATTCGCGATGCTGAGATCGAGCAGCTGCTGCGCGACTACTACGCACCGATCGAAAAAGCGGCCGGGCTGAGCAACCAGAACGTCAAGGTCGTTATCATCAACGACAGAGCGTTCAACGCGTTCGTCATGGATGCGCACCATGTCTTCGTGAATGCGGGCGCGCTCATGGAGGCGGAAACGCCCAATCAACTGATTGGCGTTTTCTCCCACGAAACCGGTCACATCGTCGGTGGGCACCTTGCCAAGATGCGTCAGGAACTCGCTAACGCTCAGACTGCGGCAATCATTGCGATGCTGTTGGGTATTGGTGCCGTCGTCGCCGGCGCGCGTTCCAACAATGCCGATATGGCGAATGTCGGCGGCGCTGTGTTTACGGGACCGCAGTCCTATATCCAAAACTCGCTGCTGGCTTATCAGCGCGCCCAGGAAGAACAAGCGGACCGGGCCGGCGTTCGCTTCTTGACGATGACAGGCCAGTCGGCGAAGGGCATGTACGATACCTTCAAGCGCTTCGCCTACGAGTCGCTTTATTCATCGCGTCTCGCCAACCCGTATATGCAGAACCATCCCATGCCCCAGGAACGCATGGATGCGCTCGCGGAACTGGTGAAGACATCGTATTGGGACAAGAAAGACCCGCCCGAACTGCAATTCCGCCACGACATGATGCGGGCCAAAATGTACGGCTTTATGGACAGGCCAGATGCGGTATTGCGGCGCTATCCGATGTCCAATACCAGCTTGCCTGCCCGGTATGCGCGTGCCATCTCGGCCTATCGTTTTAACGATTTGCACGATGCCATCGCCGACATCGACAGCCTGATCGCGTCAATGCCAAACAATCCCTACTTTTATGAGCTCAAGGGTCAGGCCTTACTTGAAAGCGGACATCCCGCGGAGGCAATCCCATCGCTGCGGCGCGCCGTTCAGCTTGCGCCCGACCCTGCCCTTATCCAGATCACGTTGGCGCAGGCGCTGATTGCTATGAACAACGTCAAGCTGTCAGACGAAGCCATTACCATGCTGCACGCTGCCCTCATCAAGGAGCCCGAGTCAGCCGATGGTTATCTGCAATTGGCCATGGCCTATGCGCGCAAGAACGACCTTGCCGACGCCGATCTGGCATCTGCCCAGGCAGCCTTTGCGCGCGGCGACAACAAGACCGCACGCGAGCTTGCTTCCCGGGCGAAGGAAGGTTTTCCGATTGGATCGCCCGGCTGGGTGCGAGCCGATGACATCGTCGCGTTCAACAAAAACGTAAAACAGAATCCCCTGACCAAATGATCACTGGAAGGACCAATCCATGAAGTTATTGATATCCGCAAAAGCTCTGGCGCTTGCTGCATCGTTGCTTGCGGCCACAACGCTGCTGGCGCAGCCGGCGTCGGCGCAAACCTTTTCCGACGATCAGCGACAGCAAATCGAAGGTATCGTCAAAGATTACCTGATGAAGCATCCGGAACTCATCCAGGATGTTATGTCCGCGCTCGACAAGAAGCAGCAGGAAGCCGATGCCGCGAAGGCGACCGCGACGATCAGGGACAACAACGCCACGCTGTTCAACTCGCCGCATCAGGTCGTGCTGGGCAACCCGCAGGGCAAAGTCCAGATCGTCGAGTTCTTCGATTACAATTGCGGCTTCTGCAAGCGCGCGCTGCCCGACATGATGACGCTGCTGAAGAACGATCCGGACATCAAATTCGTGCTCAAGGAATTTCCGGTGCTCGGCGAAGGCTCGGTGGAAGCGGCCCATGTTGCGGTTGCGGCCCGCATGCAGGATCCGACCGGAAAGAAGTACATCGATTTCCACCAGAAGCTTCTCGGTGGCCGCGGCCCGGCCGACAAGGCGCGCGCGCTGGCTGTTGCCAAAGACGTCGGCTTCGACATGGCCCGCCTCGAAAAAGATATGAACAGCGACGAGGTCAAGACGACGATCGACGAAGATATGAAGCTTGCCGACGCGCTCGGCGTTAATGGAACACCGAGCTATGTGGTCGGAAATGAGCTTATCGTTGGCGCCGTCGGCCTCGATGCCTTGAAAGAGAAAATTCTCGGCGGCGCAAAATAGCCGCACTGCACCAACCCTTGTGATCGGCAATCGCCCTCCCCGTCGGGGAGGGCGATTTGATTTTTCGGAGCCCGGACCCGGACTTCCCCTTTGCAGAGGCCTTCCCTATAAACGGGCGGCGCTGCGGCTATTCGGACCGCTGCGCCATTAGCCGGGTTAAAGCGCAAAATGCCGAAGACCGTTTATGTTCTTAACGGGCCCAATCTCAATCTGCTGGGTACACGTGAGCCGGAACTTTACGGCCACGCCACACTTGCCGATGTCGAGAAGCTGTGCCGTGCGACCGCAAAGCGCCACGGCCTTTCGATCGTATTTCGTCAATCCAATCACGAAGGCGAAATCGTCGATTGGATTCAGGAGGCGCGCGCCAAAAAAACGGTCGGCCTGATCATCAATCCGGCGGGCTATACGACGACGTCGATTTCGATCCTTGACGCACTCCTAATGATGGAAGCCCCGGTCATCGAAGTGCACATCACCAATATTCACGCACGGGAAGAATTTCGGCAACACTCTTACGTGTCACTTGCGGCGCGCGCTGTGATTGCCGGGATGGGCACACAGGGTTACGCGCTCGCCATCGATGGCCTCGCCGCCATGATCGGCGCGAAGGATTAATCGTGGCGCGGAAGCCCGGGAACCCGCCGATGCCGAAAACGCCAAACATCGATCACGATGTGATCCGCGATCTGGCGAAACTGCTCGACGAAACGGGTCTCACCGAGATCGAATTTGAACGAGACGGCGTGTCCGTGCGCGTCGCGCGCAACCTCGGCGCTCCTGTTGTGCGATCGAGACCGGCGGACATCACTGTAACCGCGCCGGTATCTGCTGCTGTTCCCGCCGACCCAAGCCAGCACCCTGGCGTTGTCATTTCGCCGATGGTTGGCACCGCTTATCGCGGCGCGGCGCCGGGAGCACGGCCTTTTGTCGACGTCGGGAGTCAGGTGAAGGCCGGCGATCCGCTCGTCATCATCGAAGCAATGAAGACCATGAATCAGATCCCGGCGCCTTGCTCCGGCACCGTGGTGCAAATTCTGGTCGAAGACGGCCAGCCGGTGGAATACGGCGAGCCGCTGCTGATCGTCGAGTGATGTTCGACAAAATCCTTATCGCGAACCGCGGCGAAATCGCGCTGCGCGTGTTGCGTGCCTGCAAGGAACTCGGAATTTCCACGGTCGCCGTTCATTCGACCGCGGACGAAGACGCCATGCATGTGCGGCTCGCCGACGAGAGCGTCTGCATCGGCCCGCCGGCAGCCAAGGACAGCTATCTCAACGTCCCAGCCCTGCTATCGGCCTGCGAGATCACGGGTGCCGACGCGGTGCATCCGGGCTATGGCTTTCTTGCCGAGAACGCACGCTTTGCCGAGATCGTGGCCGACCATGGCATGCATTTTATCGGTCCGCGGCCGGAACATATTCGCCTGATGGGCGACAAGATCGCGGCCAAACGCGCTGCGAAAGAACTCGGCATTCCAACCGTTCCCGGCTCCGACGGCGGCGTCGACTCGGATGCCGATGCCGCCATGCTGGCGCGCGACATCGGCTTTCCAGTCATGATCAAGGCTTCGGCAGGCGGCGGCGGACGCGGCATGAAGGTGGTTCGCAGCGAAGCCGAGCTGGCTACCGGCCTAGCGACGGCACGCGCGGAATCGCTCGCCGCATTCGGCGACGACACTGTCTATCTGGAAAAATATCTCGAACGTCCACGCCATATTGAGATTCAGATCCTTGGCGACGGCAAGGGCCGCGCCATCTATCTGGGCGAGCGCGACTGCTCGCTGCAACGCCGGCACCAGAAGATCTGGGAGGAAGGCCACTCGCCCGCCCTGAACGCCACCATGCGCGACGAGATCGGCGAAGTCGTCGCCAAAGCGATGCGCGATATGAAATATCTCGGCGTCGGCACCGTCGAGTTCCTCTACGAGGACGGCAAGTTCAATTTCATCGAAATGAATACGCGGATTCAGGTCGAGCACCCAGTGACCGAAATGATCACTGACATCGACCTCGTCGTCGAACAAATCCGGGTCGCCGCGGGCAGCGATCTGATGCTGACCCAGAACAACGTCAAATTTCACGGACACGCCATCGAATGCCGCATCAATGCCGAGAACCCGGTTTCTTTCCGCCCCTCACCTGGCAAGATCGTGCACTACCATCCGCCGGGGGGAATGGGCGTGCGGGTCGATTCCGCCGTCTATCATGGCTATACGATCCCGCCGTTTTACGACTCACTCGTTGGCAAACTGATCGTTCACGGCAAGACCCGTAGTGAATGCCTGATGCGGCTAAAGCGAGCCCTCGATGAGTTTGTCGTTGACGGGATCGAGACGACTTTGCCCTTGTTTCGCGCGCTGGCGCGCGAGAAGGACATCATCGACGGCGAATATCACATCCACTGGCTCGAAGAATTTCTCGCCCGCGGCAGCATCGAACAGTAGCAGCCGTTTACGCTCATACCGGGCTTTGCGACGCCGCATAATGCATCGCCGCGCTGAGCAACCTCCCAAGCAGTGCCGGCTCGTATGGCTTGGGCAAAATGATTGCACCGGGAACTCGGGCATCAGGCGACAGCATTGTTGCTCGCGCCGACGCATAAACCACCGGAATGTTTGGTCGCAGCTCACGCGCCCGGCGGGCTAGTGTTACCCCGTCCATGCCACCGGGCAGATTGATGTCGGTAAGCAGCACGTCCACTTCATCGGCAGCCAGATGGTCTAACGCATCCGCCGCATTCGCCGCTGTCTGCACAGCAAAGCCTTGCTCCGACAGCGATTGTGCGACCCATTCGCTGATCATGATCTCGTCCTCGACAAGGAGAACGTGGATTTTTTTATGGTCTGTAATGTTCGGTTCCACCGCAGCAACCCCGCCCCTTTGCGCCACGCTTGGAGACGTAACGTACCGAGCGCCAAAGCGTTCAAGCTGATTCAAATCTTACGAAATTTAGGGTTTGCAGCCGGTTAAGAGCGCAGCAAAGCGCAAGATCCCGACCTAAAATCCGACAGCCAAGTTGAAACAATCGAGGTCGAACAGCCTGACCTGAATACCGTCGGGAGCACTTGAACCAGAAGCCGGGAGACCGCTAAATAAACCTATGGCCAGCCGCGAGTCAGCGCTTATCGACATCACTCCCGAAGTGCTGCTTAAGGCTTATGCTTGCGGGATCTTTCCCATGGCGGAAAGCGCCGAAGATCCGGCGCTCTATTGGATAGAGCCGGAGCGCCGCGGAATTATTCCACTGGACCGCTTCCACGTTCCGGATCGCCTCGCACGCACCGTGCGCTCGGATCGGTTTACGGTCGTTGTCGATCGGGACTTCGACGCTGTCATTGATGCCTGTGCAGAGCCGATGCCGGGCCGGAGCCGCACCTGGATCAATGCTCGCATCCACAATTTGTACCGCAAGCTCTACGAACGTGGCGACTGCCACACGGTCGAAGTGTACGAAGACGATCAATTGGTCGGCGGACTGTATGGAGTCAGCCTCGGCCGCGTTTTTTTCGGCGAGAGCATGTTTCACCGTGCACGCGATGCTTCAAAGATCGCGTTGGTGCATCTGGTGGCGCGGCTGCGGGCCGGTCGCTACTGCCTGCTCGATACGCAATTCGTGACCGATCACTTGCGAACATTCGGCGCAGTCGAAGTGGCGCGCGCGGCCTATCACAAAATGCTCGACGCCGCGCTCGTCGGTGAAGGCAAATTTGGAGCGCTTGCACTCGACCGACCAGTGGCCGGAACCACCGCACTCAAGCAGCTTGCAAAAGACTAAGCCTCGTCAGTCGTCGGTAACTGGAGCGGGAGCGGGAGCAGACGGTGTGATCACGGGTCGTCGCGGTTGTTGCACAGCAGGCGGCTGTGCCGGGCGCACACCTTTCGGCACGGGTGGCGCTACGCCTGCTGCTGGCGCCGACTGCGCGACCGGCGTCGGTGTCTCAGGGGATGCACAATCGGTCAGCCAGACGTCATAGATTGGATGTTCGACGGCGTGCAGGCCGGGGCTTGCGGCAAACATCCAGCCGGCAAAGATCCGTTTGATCTCGCCTTTAAGCGTAACTTCGTCGACCTCGACAAATGCATCTGTGTTGGTCGCTTCAGTCGGCGGCCGCGTATAGCAAACCCGCGCGGTAACCTGGAGTGCGCCGAACTGCACCGTTTCACCGATCGCCGCATCGAACGAGATGATGCGGCCGGTGATTTTATCGAGCCCTGAGAACACGGCACGGGCATTGGCGATCTTCTGCGTCGGCATCTCGGTGACGATCGTGTCGTCAGGCTTTGCCATCGCATCCGCAGGCGGCGGATTGGCGGTCTGTTGTGCCGGTGGCGTGCCTTGTGGCGCGGGTCCGCCTGGCGGAGGCGCAACGACGGCCGGCTGCGCGGCCGGCCCCGGCAGCGGCTGCTGGGGCGTTATCCGGGCCCGCTGCTGAGCAGGTGGAGGGGCGCTTGCCCCGCCCGGAGGCGGCGGCAACGGCTGGGCCTGGATACCCGATTGCTGTGGCTGGCCGGGT